>Ga0265296_1002942_pt1 | contig 16442 bp, 12 predicted proteins | sample MunlanPumphouse1_FD_189073 | JGI IMG/M metagenome (GOLD analysis project Ga0265296, IMG submission 189073) | Groundwater microbial communities from a municipal landfill in Southern Ontario, Canada - Pumphouse #1 | ecosystem: Environmental > Aquatic > Deep subsurface > Groundwater | place... | reverse complement strand
TGGAGATTGATATAACCAGAGATCTCTATTTGATGCCTGAAGATCGTCAAAGATTTCAGGAGATGATCGAGCGAAGCGGTCATGTGATCGATTATGAGGTTGATTTTAAACGGAAAAATGGGAAGGCTATTTCGGTCTTGCTCACAAGCCATGTTCGCTATGACCAGGATGGGAATGTATTAGGGTACGAAGGGATCAATGTGGATCAATCCCCAAGAAAGGAGATGGAGAAAGAACTCAGGGAGGCACATGATTTTCTGAACAAGACTATTCAGAGTTCACCAAACCCTATTATGGCGACCGACATGAAAGGGAATATTATCATCTGGAACCGGGCTGCCGAAGAGGCACTTGGATGTAAGGCAGAGGATGTGATCGGCAAGATGAATATCGAAAAGATCTATCCAGAAGGGGATGCCAGAAAAGTAATGCAAATGATGCGAGGTACAGAGTATGGTGGTGTGGGCAAATTGAGAGCATACCCCATAACCTATGTGAGACAGGACGGCGAAATAGTTGATGGGAACCTCTCTGCGGCTATTATTTACGATGGAAAGGGGAACGAAATTGCTTCTGTAGGGATATTTGTAGACCTGGGGGAGAGTCTGGAGATGGAACGAAAGCTGAGACAAACACAGGAACAGTTATTGCAGTCAGAAAAGCTGGCGGCCATGGGACGTCTGACTTCTCAGATTGCTCATGAACTAAACAATCCCCTCTATGGAATCATGAATACCCTGGAGCTGATGAAAACCGAGATTTCTCCTGAGAACAAGAGAAGAAAGATTCTGGATATGGCCCTTTCCGAGACAGTGAGACTGTCCGAGTTGCTCCGCAAGATGCTCTCTTTTTCCAGACCTGATGAGGAAGAAAGGCATCCTACAGATATTAATACAATCCTTGATGAGATACTGCTTCTCCACGAGAAACAACTGCGGGAATGCAGTATTCGGCTATCTTCCTCTTTTGCAGAGGGTTTGGAAAAGGTTTATGCATCAAAGAATCAACTTAGGCAGGTCTTTCTCAATATAATCTCGAATGCTCGAGATGCCATGCCGGAAGGTGGAACCTTAACAGTGATGACCATAGCTGTTAAAAACAATATCCAGATTCAGATATCCGATACGGGAATTGGTATAAGAGAAGAGAATCTCGATAAGATTTTTGATGCCTTTTTTACTACTAAAGATGGTGCAAGAGATACCGGCCTTGGCCTGTCTGTTTGCTATGGGTTTGTAAAAGATCATGGAGGTCATATTAAAGTAGAAAGCAAGGTGGGTTCTGGAACAACCTTTACCATCAGCCTCCCTGTTTTTATCCCTTCTGTTTAATCCTGTCACAAAAGAAAATTCGAAAGTAACCAAAATTTTACTTGACAATCAATAATAGAAATAAATATAATAATTGTAATAAATAAAGATTTACACCATAAATTATTGCTTGACAATCAGTAAAAACTATAATAATAGAAAATATACTAATAATAGAAAAACCAAAGGAGCCCTTTTGATGTATGCTGTATTAACTGTTTTCAAGGCCAGCAAATACTGTAATGTCTCCCCCAAGACCATTATCAACTGGATAGAGTCCGGCTATATCAAGGCATACAAGACTGTAGGGGGGCATCGTCGTATAAAGAAGACAGATCTTGAAGATTTTATGCAAAGGCAGGGGATTCCAATCCCCGAAGAGGAACAAATGGAAGAGAGAAAGAGGATCCTTGTGGTGGATGATGACCCCATCATCGTTGAAACGATTGTTCAGGCCTTGGAAGAGGATGAACATGATTATGAGGTTATTTCTGCTTCCGATGGGTTTGAGGCAGGTCTTCAGGTAAGTCACTTCAAACCGCACCTTTTAATACTGGATATCATGATGCCTGATATTAAGGGGTATGAGGTGTGCAAGAAGATTAAGTCCAATGAAGCTACCAGGGATATGATCATTATCGTCTTGTCAGCGTATCTGGACGAAGAGAAATTCAGGATGATGAAGGAGTACGGTGCAGACGTGTGTTTTTCCAAGCCTTTACCTCTGCCCCAGTTGAAGCAAGAGGTGAGCCGGTTATTGGAATTGCCCTGATTCATACACCCACAAGAGATTACCTTCCAAGACGGTCAAGGAGTTGCTGATGAAGCTAAGAGAAGCTTTGGCAAAAGGGAAATTTCTGGTTACAACTGAGATCCAGGCACCTATCGATGAGGAGCCGGAAGGATTTGTCAAGACTTTCAATCTGGTGCGAGGGCGTGTTGACGGAGTTTCCGTATCAGAGGTTGAGATTGAAGGGATAGTGGGGGATACGATTAAGACGTGTGAAGTTCTGAAACAGAACCGATTTCAGGCCATATATCAGACTTCAACTCGGCAAAAGAACCGCTTACAACTACAAAAGGACCTCACACTTGCCCATGAAGCAGGTGTAGAAAACCTCCTTGTATTCACTGAAGACTACCGGATCACTGGGGATAGCCTTCAGGAGATAATGTTTTTCCATGTGGATTCAGGGAAGTTAGCCTCTGTACTAGAACATATGCGGGAAGGAGAAACAGTTGACGGTAAAGAACTCCCCTTTAAAGCTGAGTTTGTGCTGGGTTCTGGCGTGGAGTCCTCATGGGGAAAGAACGTACCGGAACTAGAAATGAAAGAAATGGAGGAAATGGCCGGGATAGGTACCGGGTACTTCTTAACAACACCGGTATTCGATCTGGATCGGTTTGAGAAGTTCGTAAAGACTGTCGAAACCTTCGGGGTTCCGGTAATTGCAGAAGTCATGATTCTAAGGACGGCCGGCATGGGCCGATTCCTCAACCGACACTTCAAGTCAGGATTGGTGCCGGAGTGGATTATCCAAAAACTCGCCAAAGCCTCAGACAAGCAAAAGGCCAGTATAGATCTTTTTGCTGATATAGTAACGGGCATTAAAGGCATCTGTCAGGGGATTCATATTATAACCATAGGAGGGGAAGAAAAACTCAGGTACTATCTTGATGCGGCGAAACTCAGATAGTCAAAAAACAGAAGTCAGAAGTCAGGAGTCAGAAGTCAGGAGTCAGAAGTCAGAAGAAAGAAGAAAGAAGAAAGAAGAAAGAAGAAAGAAGAATAGGTATTGCGTCTAATTGTCCAAAAGGAGTTAGTTTTTTGGAAAACATAACGCTGTCCATTAATGGGAGAAATGTCACCTGTCTGCCCGGAACGAGTATTCTGGAGGCTGCAGAGCAGCACGGTATAGAGATTCCGAAACTCTGCTATCATCGTGACCTTAAACCGTTTGGCGCCTGTCGTCTCTGCCTGGTAGAAGATGAGAAAACCGGCCGTATCATGGCGTCATGTGTTACGCCGGCTGCCCAGGACATGAGTATCCTGACAGAGTCACCCCGTGTAAATAAGCACAGGCGGAATATAGTTAGGCTGATGATCGCCGAACATCCGGAATCCTGTATCTTTTGCAGCAAAGGGAACCGCTGTCAGTTGCGTCAGATAGCCGCCAAGCTCGGTATAGGGGAGACAAACCTTTACCCTATGCCCAACTACAAACCACTGGAACAGGCAAATCCTTTCATTATAAGGGATCTCTCCAAATGTATTCTGTGTGGAAAGTGTATCCGGGCAGACCATGAGCTGGTTGTTGTGGGGGCAATAGATTATAACCTGAGAGGCTTTAAGTCCCGCCCTTCCACGCTTCATGATCTGGGCTTAGAGCATTCTGACTGCACCTTCTGCGGCACCTGTGTGTCAATGTGTCCTACCGGGGCATTGTCCCCAAATAATACGCGTTACGTGGGTACTCCCCAAAGAGAATCTCTTTGTATCTGCGGATTCTGTGGTGTAGGCTGTTCTCTGGCTATGGGTGTTGTGGATGAACAGGTTATAGAGGTCAACCCATCACACATATCCGGCACCGTTAATGGGGCATCCCTCTGTGTGAGGGGCCGCTTTGCCCATGACTTTCTCAATGCCAGTGAACGGTTGCGCAGTCCTTTGATTCGCAAAGATGGTGAACTGGTTTCCGCCTCATGGGGTGAGACACTGGAGGTTGTTGCAAGACGGCTTCTTGAAATCAAACGGGAAAACGGCCCACAAAACGTGGCATTTTTAGGTTCCTCCAAATGCACAAATGAAGAAAACTACCTCTTTCAGAAGATAGCAAGGGTCGTTCTTGAAACAAATAACGTGGACAATGGTGGCTATATATCCGGGCAGTCCCTCTTGAATCTCATTGATGAAAAAACAGACGGAGGGTACCGGATTCAGCCTTTTGCTCGGCTGGAGAAAGAGGATGCCATTTTTGTTCTTGGTGCGGACCCAAATCACTCGGTTCCTGTGGTGAGCTATTATCTCAAAAGGGCTGCAAAGAAAGGCATTCCCTTAATAGTGGCTGATCCGAGGCGCACGGAATTGGTAGACTTCTCATCTATCTGGCTCCGTGTTTTTCCCGGCAGCGACCTTGAATTGATCAATGGCATAGCTATGCTGCTATACCAGAAAAAGGCATACGCCTCTGATTTCATAATCCAGTTTACAGAGGGGTTTGACCTATACCGTAGCGGGCTTTCTTCCCTCGACCTTGACAGAATTAGCCGGGTAACATCTATAGATGTGAGTACTATTGAAGAGGCTGCCGAGTTATTACACGGGAAAAAGATTGCCTTCGTGGTTGGGCATGGAATCCTGCAACAGAGATATGGGCGGGAGTCTCTAGAGGCTATCATTAACCTCTCACTCATGACTGGAAGCCTTGGACCTGAAGGTGCCGGTCTGTATATTCTTGCAAGGGAAAACAATCAATTGGGTGCACGGGATATGGGGGCGGTGCCATACGGACTGCCGGGCGGTCAGTCTCTGAGTAATGATTTAGCCCGAAGACAATGGGAACGGGTATGGCAAGTAAAGATTTCGCCCGATCAAGGTCTCAATATGGTTAGAATGATCGAGGAAGCCGAGAAAGGCAACCTAAAAGCATTGTACATCATGGGAGAGAACCCCCTTCGTAGTCTCCCTCAACCTGAACGGGTTCGCAGTGCCCTGGAGAAATTAGATTTTGTCGTGGTTCAAGATATCTTCGCAAACGAAACCGCCGAGATTGCAGATGTGGTTCTGCCCGGCGCCGCTTTCTGCGAAAAGGGCGGTTCATTTACGAATATGGAAGGAAGGATTCAAACTTTTACACCCGTAGTAGTTCCACCGGGAGATGCCAAGCCTGACTGGGAAATCCTGGCCCTTCTTGCTGAAAAGATGGGGTATTCCAAACACTATGGTTCCCTGGAAAGGGTAAAGGAAGAAATCATTGGGTCTGTACCTATGTATGCGGATCCGGGTGGGCATGGATACACGCCCTGGATCAGGGAAACGAGTGAAAAGGCTCTCTTTCGCCCCGATGGAAAAGGAGACCTGATTCCTTTTTCTCCTGTTGTTTCCACCGAAGATGAAGTGCCTGATGATGTTTATCCTTTGACGGCTATCCTTGGGTCTTACCGTTATCATTTGGGAAGCGGCACTCGGACGAGCCGTTCCAAGCGTATTCAAGAGTTTGATTCAAAGGGAGAGATAGAGATATCCCCTGAAGATGGAGCAAAGTTAAATTTGCATGATGGGGACACTGTTCGGGTCCTTTCCCAATATGGGGCAGTAGAGAGAGGGATCAGACTGAGAGATGGATTAAGAGCGGGGTTGATATTTGTGCCCATGGCTTTTAATAACAACGATGCACGGAATCTTATCAACTTGGCCCAACTTTCCAGGCATGACTTATTGGGCTGGAAAACCTGTCGAGTTAAAGTTGAGAAGGTTTAGGATTTCTCGCTTCGCTCGAAATGACAAAGAAATGATCAGAATAACAAGGGGAGAAAACGAATGAAGCCGAAAGAAATCGATTGGGACAAACTCACCTCCATCATCGGCGAACACCGAGAGGAGAAATGGGGGCTTATTCCTCTGCTTCAGGATATTCAGGAAACGTTCGGCTATATCCCACCAGAGTCCATCAATTTGATTGCCAATGCCATGAAGCTCTTTCCAACTGAGGTTCAGGGGGTAATCTCTTTTTACGCAGGATTTTCCCTGAAACCTAAGGGGAAATACGTACTCAGAGTATGCCGCGGAACGGCATGTCACGTCAAAGGCGGTCGGAGTATCCTGAGATTGGTAAAGAGAGAGCTGGCGCTGGATGAAGGAGAGACCACCTCTGATTATCGGTTTACCCTTGAGACTACCGCCTGTCTTGGGGCATGTGCCCTTGCACCTACCATGATGGTCAACAGAGCCTACTTTGGGAAACTCTCTCCACCAAAGGTAACTAACATACTGGTCGAGTACGGTAAAGAGAAGAAAGAAAAATTAAAGGATGTTAAAGATGAAGAAGATTGAAAGCCCTTCAGATCTGGAGGCCCTTCGGCAAAACATTCTCAGCAAATGCGATCCCAAAAGACAGGTTGTCAAGGTATGCTGTAGCACAGGATGCCGTGCTGGAGGATCCCTCAAAATCTTTGATGCCTTCAAACAAGAACTCACCATCAGTGGTTTAGAAGATAAGATAGAAATAAAGAAAACAGGTTGCAGGGGTTTCTGTGAAAATGGGCCGGTTATGGCTGTTGACCCTGATAATATCTTCTATAACAAAGTCGAGCCGGATGATGTACCTGAGATTGTCGCCGAAACCCTTATCCATGGCAAACCTGTAGATCGACTCCTGTATACAGATCCTGAGAGTAGGGAGAAGATTACATGTGAAAAAGATATCCCCTTTTTCGGCAAACAGGTGAGGAGGGTCCTGGCCAATTGCGGGCAGATTGATCCTACCAATATTGAGGATTACATCGCCGCTGGAGGATATGGGGCTATTGCAAAAGCCCTTTCCAGTATGACACCAGAAGAGGTAATAGATCATGTTACTGCCGCAAAACTGAGAGGTAGGGGTGGGGCAGGCTTTTCGACAGGGCTGAAATGGAAATTTGCACGTCAGGCATCGGGACGACCTAAATATATAATCTGTAATGCTGATGAAGGAGACCCCGGAGCCTTTATGGATCGTTCAGTTCTGGAAGGGGACCCCCATGCTGTCCTTGAGGGGATGCTCATCGGAGCGTATGCCATAGGAGCAGAATATGGATATATTTATGTGAGGGAGGAATACCCCATTGCAGTCGAGCACTTGAGTATTGCTTTAGAACAGATGAGAGAGCGGGGACTTTTGGGGGAAAATATCCTGGGAACAGGTTTTAATCTCGATATTTCCCTGAAGAAGGGTGCAGGGGCATTTGTCTGTGGCGAGGAAACTGCCCTGATGGCCTCTATTGAGGGAAAACGGGGAATGCCGAGGGCCCGGCCGCCGTTTCCTGCTCAGGCAGGACTGGATGGAAAGCCCAGCAATATCAATAACGTGGAGACATGGGCAAATGTTCCGTTGATTATCAAAAATGGGGTAGGGTGGTATACAGAGATAGGTACAGAAAAGAGTAAAGGCACGAAGATATTTTCGCTGGTAGGTAAGGTGAATAACACCGGTCTGGTGGAGGTTCCCATTGGCGTGACCATAAAAGAGGTGGTCTTCGATATTGGCGGTGGTATCCTCAAGGGGAGAAAATTCAAGGCGGTCCAGATGGGGGGGCCATCGGGCGGATGTGTACCTGCTCAGTATTTGAATTTGCCTATAGATTACGATACCCTGCAGCGGATAGGTGCAATTATGGGATCAGGCGGGATGGTGGTCATGGATGAAAACAACTGTATGGTGGAGATCGCCCGGTTTTTCCTGAGCTTTACCCAGGCGGAATCCTGCGGGAAGTGTGCCCCATGTCGTGTGGGTACAACCCAGTTGCTGGAGATATTGACCCGCATCACCCAGGGCAGGGGTCGGCTCGAGGATATCAAGACCATCCAGGAACTCGGGGAGACGATTACTGAGTCATCCCTTTGCGGGCTTGGCCAGACGTGCCCCAAACCTGCCCTTTCTACCCTGAACTATTTCATGAAGGAATATGAAGACCACATCCTGGAACACCGCTGCGCGGGAGCAACATGTGATTCCATGGTTATCTCAGCCTGCCAGCATGCCTGTCCTGCAGGTATTGATGTGCCAAACTATGTGGCAGCCATAGCCCGTGGTAACTATAACAAGGCCGTGGAAATTATCCGGGAGAGGAATCCCTTTACTGCCGTTTGCGGCCGTATCTGCATCCACCCATGTGAGTTGAAGTGCCGTCGAGGTGAGCTGGACGATCCCGTGGCTATCAGATCACTCAAGCGTTTTGCTTCGGACTGGTACTTCGAACACATAGGACGGGCTAGCGAGCCTTTTCCTGCAACTAAAGATGAAAAAATTGCCGTGGTAGGCGCAGGGCCCGCCGGTTTAACCTGTGCCTATTTTCTTGCCAAAATGGGTTATAAGGTGACGGTATTCGAGGCACAATCGGTTGCTGGCGGAATGCTGGGGATTGTTGTCCCTGAGTTTCGCCTTCCGCGGAAGGTCATTGAAGAAGAGGTGGAGTATATAGAGAGCTGTGGGGTAGATATCCGTTATAACTCCCCGATTGATGCCCGGCATACAGTCAATGATTTGATGGCAGAAGGGTATGGTGCTGTTTTTATTGCAGCGGGCGCCCAGGCCAGTTTACGGATCGGTATTGCAGGCGAAGAAGAAGGTCTGGAAGGACTCTATTACGGTCTTCAGTTTTTGAGAGATGTAAGACTAGGAAAGAATATGGAACTGAAAGGAAAGGTTATTGTAATCGGGGGAGGCAATGTGGCTTTTGACGTTGCCAGAACCGCCTTGCGGGTGGGCGCATCGGATGTTCAGATATTCTATCGGAGAACCAAAGAAGAGATGCCGGCATGGGAAAAAGACATTGAGGAGGCTATTGAGGAAGGGGTCATTATCAATCCTTCCTGGGCACCGAAGCGGATCATACATCGGCACGGGAAGGTAACCGGTATGGAGTTCGCACGCAGCATCACCGTCTTCAATGAAGAAGGCCGTTCCCGTATCAGTGTGGATGAGAAAACAGCACTGATGGTGGATGCTGAAGCCGTGATTATTTCCGTTGGACAGGCCCCTGACATATCTTTCTTGTCTGAAGACAGCCAGCTTGAGCGAGCCCTTTGGGGCAGCCTGGAGGTGGAGGAAAACCGTTTGGCGACGAATGTCCCGGGAGTCTTTGCAGGGGGCGATTTTACTACAGGTCCAAGTGTTGTGATAAATGCCATAGCCCTGGGGAGGAGGGCATCCATTGCCATCGATAAATACCTTCAAGGTGATACAGGTCGCATAGAGATCGTAGATGAGAAAACGTCCATGAAGGAGGATGCAGGCCTGGCCCTGGACCAGGAAACAACTGAAGAAAAGCCAAGAATCAATATCGAACTCGAAAGACCGGAGGAAAGGGTGAAAGACTTCCGAGAAGTTGAGAAAGGCTTTTCTAAAGAGCAAGCCTACCGTGAGGCCATGAGATGCCTTAGATGTGACTTGGAAAAGGAGAGGACAGCAATATGATCAGGTCTATTACACAACAAAAATCAGAAGATGAGATTCTGCGGCTTCTCGAGGGATTTGTAAGGGTTTTCATAATAGGATGCGGGACATGTGTTACTTTGACACACACAGGTGGAGAGCCTGAAATGGAAGCCATGAAGGAAAAGCTATCAGATAAGGGCAAGCTGATTACCGGGGGTGTGGTGTTGCCTGTTGCCTGTGACAACTTGACTGGAGATGCCTTGAGTAAATACGGTCAACAGATAGCCCAGGCAGATGTGCTTTTCATTATGACCTGTGCCTTCGGTGTCCAAACCGTGGCAAGACAGTTAAAGAAGCTGGTTGTCCCTGCCCTGGATACCCTATTTATTGGGAAGGAAACCGCTTTAGGTCAGTTTGATGAGATATGCCTCCAGTGCGGGGCCTGCATACTGGGTGAAACAGGCGGGATCTGCCCTGTTACTTCCTGCCATAAGGGTTTAGTGAATGGCCCCTGTGGTGGCACCAATAATGGAAAGTGTGAGATAGACAGCGCAAAGGACTGCGCCTGGACCTTGATATATAATCGTTTAAAGGACTTAAGCTCTCTGGATGCCATGAGAAAATTTCAACAGCCCAGAAATCACCAGGGAGAGCCGAAGCCTGGAAAATTAGTGATCTCAGCATCTTAGGGCAAGAAAGGACCCCAAAATTATGGTTTCCTCATTTAAAAAGGCACTGGAATCGGGCAAATTTGTGGTTACCTCTGAGGTAGCACCACCGAAAGGGACAAATCTGGAGAAGATGATCCACCATATCGAGCTTCTGAAAGATAAGGTGGATGCCATAAACATTACAGATCATCAGAGTTCGGTTATGCGGTTTCCTTCCCTGGGAGGTGCCATCTTGATCAAAGAGATGGGCGGAGAACCCATATTGCAGATGACCTGTAGGGATCGGAACCGGTTGGCATTACAGGCAGATATTCTCTTTGCCTCAAGCAGAGGGGTTCATAATGTCCTTTGTCTCACGGGTGATTCGGTACTTCTGGGTGATCACAAAGAGGCCAAGAGCGTCTTTGACCTGGATTCGAGTCAGTTGTTGGCGGCGATCAGAAGATTGGAAAGAGGGAAGGACCTGGCAGGGAACGACCTGGATGGAGGCGTCTCTTTTTGTGCCGGTGCTATAGTTACACCCGAGGCCAACCCTCTCGAACCTCAGCTTATCAAATTTGAAAAGAAGATTGAGGCAGGCGCCGAGTTTATCCAGACCCAGGCAGTATACGATCTTGACAGATTTAAGCAATTTATGGACTACGCCAGACAGTTTCCCGCAAAGATCCTTGCCGGCGTCATTCTGCTAACCTCTGCTCCTATGGCACGGTTTATGAATAAGAACGTTGCCGGAGTCAACGTACCACAGGAACTGATCGACGAAATGGCCTCTGCGCCTAAAGGCAGGGCTATAGAAAAGGGGATAGAAATTGCAGGCCGTATGATCAGTCGGATTCAGGAAGAGAGGATGTGTGACGGTGTCCACATCATGGCTATAGGCAGAGAGGAGCTGGTGCCTGATATAATGGCCGCTGCAAGATTGATCTGAGAATGGAAAAATAACCCCTCGCATAACCAACCCGCCATATCTTATATAGCCTTTTCCCTTGACACAAAATTAGCTTTATTCTATACTGCCCCAGAAATAAAGAGGAACTTCCTTTCATTAACGTGGAGTGTGAGGTAGATAATCTATGACTATTTTCTCCAAGAAGCAGACAGAGGTCAAGCAGATGATCGATACGTATCTGGATAAGGTCGATTCCTGCATACGGCAGTTTCGCGATTCCATGATGAGATTTCTGGTCAACGGGTGCACCCGCGAGTTCATCTGGGATGTGGAAAAGGCACACAAGTTCGAGTCTGAGGCAGATGACTTGCGACGCAAAATCCAGATGACCCTCTATGGGAAGGCCCTCCTTCCTGATTCCCGGGGCGATTTGCTGTTACTCTTGGAGTTTTACGACCGGATCCCCAGCGCGGCGGAAGATGCCCTATTCTTGACCAGGATATTATGTCTGGATATACCGAATGACCTGCTCGAAGACTTGGAAAAGCTGGTGGAAATAAATGTAGAAGCCTACCGACTGGTCCGGGAATGCATGAATACCCTGTTCGAAAATCCCCATGAGACCCTCTACCAGACGCGCGGCGTTGATGCAAAAGAAAGTGAATCCGACAGACTGGAACGCTCTATTGTCGAGCGGGTCTTCAAGTCGGACATGGCTACCGGCAAGATGATGTTGTTAAAAGAACTCATTGATACCATCGGCGAGATCTCTAACCGGGCGGAGAATACCGCCGACCGTATTAGTATCGTGGCTATCAAGAGACAGATTTAGAGATCATGTGGCAGATTATCTCAGCCGTATTCCTGGGGTGGTCCTTAGGAGCCAACCATACGGCCAACGTATTCGGCACAGCGGTAGCTTCTCGTATGATCCGCTTCTGGACCGCTGCTATTGTATGCGCGGTCTTCGTCCTGCTGGGAGCCCTTCTGCAGGGCCAGGCAGGGATGGCTACCTACAGGGCAATGGCCGGAATCTCTCTCAATGCGGCATTCCTGGTTGCCCTTTGTTCAGCCCTCACGATCACCCTGATGACCTACCTTAAATTTCCTGTCTCGGTTTCCCAGGCTGTTGTTGGTTCACTGGTGTCCATTGGGCTTTTGGAGGGCAACTTCCATTGGGAGGTTCTGGTGAAGGTGGTGATCTGCTGGGTGGGAACGCCGTTAGGAGGGATGATCTTTTCCATCATCCTCTATTTCCTGGTGGGTAAATTTATGAATGGGTTGAACCTCAATCTCTTCCAGCACGACAGATACCTGCGCTGGTGTCTCATGGTCGTAGGCGGGTATGGCGCATACGCCCTGGGGGCAAATAATGTGGCCAATGTAACAGGAACATTCACCGGTCCCGGAATGCTTACACCGTTTCAGGCTTGTCTAATCGGTGGGCTCAGCATCGGGTTTGGCGTACTTACATACGGCAAAAAGGTAATAATGACGGTGGGCAAGGAAATAGTCAGACTGGATGGTTACACCGCCTTCATCGTTATTCTGGCCGAAGCAATCACTGTCCATATCTATGCTGGCATTGGGGTTCCTGTATCCACCAGCCAGGCCGTAGTTGGTGGAGTAATGGGCATTGGATTGGTTAAGGGTGTCAGGACCGTCAACCTAAAGAAACTTTACCAGATCTTCTATGCATGGGTGGGGACTCCTGCCATCTCCTTTACAATGACCTTCCTTCTGTACCTCATGTTCAGCCGTGTTTAGTATACGGTAAGCCTTCCAATTCATCCATGACGGCTTCGTAAAAAGTCCATCTGCGGCGTTTCCGCTGCATCCTCAGTCATTGCAGCCTACATGTAAGTACGCCTCATTCCTTCGGATTTGCGCGCCTTGCATCTGGAGCTTTTTACTGTGCCGTCTGATGTTTGACTTTTTACGACTTCATCATTCATCTGAATTCCAAAAGACGACCCCATGACACAAGTTCCTGATGCATCAGAATCCCCAAAAGTATTTTAACTTGACACCAAAGAGGAATTATAGATAATCAGGAAAAGATGTAAGGGAATAGATTATTCTCAGAACTGAAACCCCACAGGAGGATTTCTTATGCTTAACATTCAACCTATGAAAGTTTTTATGGAACCGAGATCAATTGCCATCATTGGCGTCAGCAGGGATACAGGGGAAGACTCATTCAATATCCTTGAGAATATAATGAACTATGGGTATTCAGGAAAGGTTTATCCTGTAAATCCCAGCGTTGATCAGATTCTGGGAGTAAAAATCTATCCTAGCATAGCTGATATCTCTGAGGAAATTGACCTTGCCGTAATAGCCAGCCCCAGGGCTACGGTTCTTAAAATAGTAAGAGAGTGCGCTGAGAAGCAGGTAAAGGGAATAATTATAGTAGCTCAAGGCTTCGGTGACGGTGACGATGGCGGCAAAGCGCTACAGGCAGAAATGATAGAGATAGCAAGGGAATCTGGAGCAAGGATAATGGGTCCAAATAGCCTGGGAATAGCTAACTCCTCTTGTAATTTGAACACCTCTTTTGCCCCGGCGAAATTGGATAATGTCCCAGTAGGGATTATTTGTCAGAGTGGGCTTTTTTTTCCTGGTCCCCCAAGATTGGTATTGGCGGGAAAGGCCATCGATTTGGGTAATGCTTGTGATATTGATGTCTGTGATGGATTGGAGTATTTCGAGACTGATCCTGACACCAAAATCATAGTCCTCTATATTGAAGGAATAGAACAGGGGAGAAGGTTCATTGAAGTAGCCGGCAGAGTTAGTAAGAGTAAGCCCATCCTTGCTTTAAAGTCTGGAAGAAGCGAGTCTGGAAGGAAAGCAGCCCAGTCCCATACCGGCTCATTAGCAGGCAATGATCAGATTTACGATGCTGCTTTTAAGCAATCCGGGGTAATTAGGACAACAGATATTGAGGAACTTGTCGATTTGACCAGCGCCTTCTCATCCCTGCCTCTTATAAAGGGGAGAAGGATTGGAATTATTTCTATGAGCGGGGCTGGTGGGGTTATAACCGCTGATGCTTGTCAGCGGCATAAACTTAAAGTGGCTGAATTATCACCGGAGACTCTCGTAGAGGTCAGGCGTCTCTTTCCCCCATGGCTGGCAATAAGCAATCCTTTTGATGCTTGGCCTGCCTTTCAGGTTTCAGGATACCCTTACGCAGAGGTGGTGAACAACGCATTAAAACTCATGCTGTCTGACGAAGGAGTAGACGGCGTCGTATTGATCTCTGGAATTTTTGGCAACGAAGAGTTCTTCGATCCTTCGCCAGCTATTATACAGGCTGTTAATACATTTAAAGACAAACCGGTTGTATGCTGGCTATATGGGAATTATGCCGACACAGCAGCGAAGTTGGAGGAAAGTGGCAAGGTAGGCGTTTTTCCCAGTTGTGAACGAGCTGTGAATGCATTGGCTCGACTCCGAGAATATGCCGAGTTCTTGGAAGGGAATCCCTCTCTCCCTCGTCCGGATTTTCTCAGTGGGTTATAAATAAGAGGAGAGACAGAATCAGGGAAAAGGATAAAGTATTTTAAAGGAGGTAGAAGATTATGACAGATAACAACGAAAATCCGTATTTTACCCGTTTAAAGAACATGGAAAAGACCACAAAGTGGTTGAAGGGACAGAGGGGCAAGAAGGCGGTAGAAGCATTGAAGAAGAATGGATTTGAGTCTCAATATATTAGTGATGGGAAGACTGCCTGTGCTGAAATCCTCAACCTGATCCCCAAAGATGCGAAAGTGGGGGTAGGGGGGTCTATGACCATGAGGCAGATTGGGGTCATGGATACTCTGGAGAAGAAGGGTAATGTGATCTACGACCACTGGAAACCCGGATTATCCCATGAAGATGTCTTGAAGATAAGAAGGGCACACTTAACCTGTGATGTCTTTCTGACCAGTGCCAATGCCGTTACCATGGAAGGTATGCTGGTAAGTACAGATGGGGCAGGAAACCGGGTGGGGGCTATGATGTTTGGTCCGGGAAAGGTAATAGTTGTGGCCGGAGTCAATAAGGTTGTGAATGATCTGCATAGCGCCTTCAGGCGAATTAAAGAGGTTGCTACCCCTCAAGTGGTTAAAGATATGGGTTTAGATATTCCCTGTGCGGTTACCGGCTTTTGCAGTGATTGCAATTCTCCTATGCGGGCATGCAGGGCAACGGTTATCTTAGAGAGAAAACCCTTCTTTTCTGATATTCATGTTCTGATAGTAGGTGAGGATTTGGGATTTTAGGTGATTGATAGAGAGAGCAAGCGGATTTTGGTCATTAGAACAGGGGCGGTAGGAGATTTCATATTTACCCTGCCGTCCATCAGGGCCATACGCAAGTGCTTCCCAGAGGCCTATATAGAAGTGATGGGTTATTCAGAGAGGGCTATCCTTGCAAAGAATAGATATTGCGCAGACAGAGTAAGTTCCATCGATCGCCATGGTATTTCATTGTTCTGGGTTGAGAACAGTGAGTTGCCAAAGAACCTGACAGATTATTTTGGGAGCTTTGGCCTGATTATCCTTTATAGTTACGATGAAGATGGAATCTTCTCAGATAATTTGCGAAGAACGGGGTCTTTAGAGGTAGTTACTATTAAACCATTACCACCCTTCAGAGACCAGAGACATATAGTAGATTATTTCTTAGACACCCTTGAATCCTTTGGTATACATGGAGACGATCCCATACCAAGGGTATTCCTTGAAGAACCCAGCAGGGATTATGCCGTTAGATTCTTTCAAGATCACCACCTTGAATCTGGGAAAGATGGTTTTCTAATCGCCATTCATCCTGGCAGTGGCGGGTCTAAAAAGAGGTGGCTAAAAGAACCTTTTGTAGACGTGATTGATTGGGTAGCCGACAGATATAATGCCGTGATGTTATTGATCTCCGGGCCAGCGGATACCGAGGCTGTAGATGAGATATTAAGAAATCTAAGAAAGGCTGAACCCATTTTGGTACAGGGGGTTTCACTTGTCCGGTTGGCGGCTATTCTTGAGAGATGCCATTGTTTTCTGGGAGTTGATTCAGGCATAACGCATCTGTCGGCAGCGGTGGGTATCCCTACTGTTGCTGTCTTCGGACCCACGGATCCTGATATCTGGGGACCGAGAGGGGATAATGTGTCTATAGTTAGAAAAGAACTGGACTGTTCGCCATGCACCAGGGAAGAGTTGAATCTATGTCAAAACCAGAGGTGTCTGCAGCTCATTGGGATTGAAGAGGTTATTAAGGAGATCGAGTTAGTGCTTGACGGCTGTAAAATCTTAAGTGTATAATTGATGGACTCGTAAAAAGTCAGGCATCCCTTATGCAGCCATTATGAGCGGATGCCTATAACGACGGTCAAATAGGGTGAAAATTTTTCTCAGTTGGTCCCAAGCTTTCGAAAAACGCTCTTTGA
>Ga0265296_1002941_pt1 | contig 16443 bp, 14 predicted proteins | sample MunlanPumphouse1_FD_189073 | JGI IMG/M metagenome (GOLD analysis project Ga0265296, IMG submission 189073) | Groundwater microbial communities from a municipal landfill in Southern Ontario, Canada - Pumphouse #1 | ecosystem: Environmental > Aquatic > Deep subsurface > Groundwater | place... | reverse complement strand
GGCGACCATTGGGGCTGGAAACCGCGGCCTTCAACAATCGTAGATTTAAAATTTTCCTGGTTTAAGCCGACGAAGAAAACTTCCTGGCGGTCAAAATCATTTCCTTCCGTGTACATGGCGATAACCTGGTTATTGGGCGACCAGGAAGGATAGACGGTTTCGTCTTTTTCCCCAATAGCTTCAATGGCGGTTGTTTTAGAACCATCCTCATTAGTTATAGCCAGCCAGCGGTTGTTAGGGTCAAGCCCGATACTTTTCATAACTATCTGGCTGCTGTCAGGGGAGAAATCAAAGTCTTTCCAGTGGGTTGGCAAAGTTACCTGTTTATCGGTGGAGAAATTATAGAGAATATTGGCGCCGTCCGGATATTCCAAAATCGCTTTATTTTTATCCGGCGCCCATTTTATGGTTTCAACGTTGTGGAAAACTTTATCGGCTAAAACCGTTACCTGGCCGTCTTTGTCTATTTTATAAAATTTGCCGTCTGCCTGGCTGTAATATTGCAGATTAGAGCCATCACCGGCCAAAGTCGCAGCCAAAGCCTGGGTCTGGCTTAGTTCAACTGTCTGGGTGATGCCGCCCAAGGCCCTTTCACTGGCGGTTTCTCCCTCTCCTCCCTCAGGCAGAGCTCCGGTTTCCTCCGGACCAACAACTTGACCCGGGCCGGTAGAGGCGCTCGGCAAGCCGGCTGGCGTAGTGGTAGAAATCGGCTGGGACGGAATAACTTCTTCTGCCGGCGGCCGAAAAAATAAGGCATAGAGCAGATAACCAAAAACAAAAATTGCCGCTAAAAAGGCCACTATTAATATGATTTTTTTGTATTTAATAAAGAAATTCATATAAAGTTGATTTATTTTGTTAATTTATTAGTTTATGTTATAATTAACAGTGGAAGCGCAATTCTTGAGCAAAGAAAAATTTTGTTATATTTCTTTTAATATTATATAATATAAACATATAAATTCCAAGCGATTATAAAATTAAGCTCCAAAAGCCCTCTTAACTGGCCGGCGGAGTGATTTAGAATAACATTATGAGCTTATTTTCTTCAGAAAAAAGCCACCTGGGGATTGATATTGGCACAGCCAGTATAAAAGTCGTGGAGTTAGAAAGAGGAGCAGGCGGATTACGATTGTTAACTTATGGTTTTACCGAGAATCTGGGGGAGATAGAGAGAAAGGATTGGCAGAACGACGCTAAGTACACCGCTAAAGTTATAAATGAGATTTGCAAGAAGGCAAAGACCGTGAGCCGGAGCGCGGTGGCGGCTCTGCCTACTTTTTCCGTTTTTTCTTCAATTATTAATTTAGCCAATGTCGACCAGAAAGATTTTTCTTCCGCCGTCCATTGGGAGGCTAAAAAAGTTATTCCTCTGCCCCTGGAGGAGATGGTCCTGGATTGGAAAAAAATAGAAGGCGGGGAGCAGAAAGATAAAAACGTAAAAATACTTTTAACCGGGGCGCCGAAAGCCTTGGTGAAAAAATATATAAGCATTTTTAAGGAAGCCCAGATTAGCTTGTTGAGTTTGGAAACGGAAACTTTTTCCCTGATTAGAGCTTTATTAGGAGGCGACAAATCAACGGTAATAATCGTTGAGGTGGGCATGAGTACGACTGATATTTCCGTCATCGATAAGGGCATCCCCGTGCTTTCCCGGAGCATAGATGTCGGCGGTTTGGCCATAACTAAGGCGATCAGCAATAATTTAGGCGTTGGTTCGGAAAGAGCCGAGCAGTTTAAATATGATTTAGGAATAAGCTCGGTCGGCTCCAGCGAAGAGGTTGTGCCGAAAGCGATCGCGGAAACAATCAGCCCAATTATCAATGAAATAAAGTATATGCTTAATTTATTTGAAAGCAAGAATAGCGAGAAAAAAGTAGAAAAGTTAATCTTATCCGGCGGTTCTTCGCTTCTGCCTAATTTCGTAAGTTATTTATCGAAAATTTTTAACATGAACATAATTATCGGCGATCCCTGGACTAGGGTTTCTTTTCCGGTTGATTTAGGGCCGGTTATTGCCGAGATAGGGCCGAAGCTTTCTGTCGCCATTGGCTTGGCGATGAGAGAAACTAAGTAGCTTAATAGGAAGGGTCCAGTTGGGCGTGAACGAATGATGAATGATAGAAAATTTCTAAGTCCTAATTTCTAATTTCTAATAAAAATCCAAATGTCCAATGACCAAAATAATTCAAGAACTAATTAAAAATTAGACATTTGAGAATTAGGCATTTTATTAGAAATTAGGTGAATTAGAAATTAGGACTTAAGAAGGTAATTCTACATTTTACATTGTCATTTTGCCTGCCCCGCTCGCCGTTTACTTGTTTTTCAATTTATATTATTTAGCAGATATAGGCAAGTAATTATTGATAAATTATTTAACGCGAGGCGGGCCGGGGATTTTTACTTTTTAAATTTTTATTTTAGTTCAAGATATGGATATAGATTTTTTGCCGGACGAAGAGAAAAAAGGCAAACCTTCCCGGGAGCAAAAGGAAAAGAAGGAATTAGGGGAAGAAGTAAAGTGGTCTAGTCCGGAAGAAAAAAAATTGCTTAAACTATCCGGGGTAAAGAAGGGGATAAAAAGTTATTTGCCTGATTTTTTTAATGCTAATTTCTTAAAAAGAAAGAAAGAAAAGGCGGGAGCGGCTTATGCCAATAATTTTCCTAATGGGAGCAAGTTAAAGGAATCGCGCCGGGAATTATTAAAACTTATTGGCGAGCAGAAAAAAGCGGCTAGTTATCCGCCAACAGCCGGCAAGGCAGAAGAGACAAAAGTTTCCCCGGTAAAAAAGAAGCGGCTGGAGATTCGGTCGAAAATAATGAATTTGTTTAAGCCGATGGCCGCTATTTTTAAAAAATTTGCCAAAAAGCCGAAAATAGACAGTGGCCGGGAAGAAAAAGAACAAAAGCCCAAGCCGTTGTTGGAAAATAAAAAGGAAGACAATCACCGCCAAGACCATAGCGGGAGCGAGGAGGGCGAGATGGGGAAAGAAAAAGAAATTATTCCAGAATTTATCCAAGCCGAAGGCAAGAAAGAAGGGAACGGCGGAGGGAACGGTGGAGAAATTTTAGAAACCAATTTAATAAAAGGGGAAATAACTGTCTTTTTTAACTGGCAGAAAAATGCGGCTCTTCTTATTATTTCCATGATTTTAGCCGCTTTGGCAGTCGGGGCGGTCTATGGCTGGCTTTCCTGGCAAGGAAGCCAAAAAGAAAAAGAAGGCCAGTATTTTGTTAACAGATTTTTCGAATTAGACAAAGAAATAGCGAAAGTCGAGGTTGAAGCGAAAAAAGTTTTAGTTTTTAAGAAAAAATTAAGTTTAGTGAATTCTTTGCTGGGCCAGCATATTTATTGGACTGATTTCTTCAAATTTTTAGAGGAGAATACTTTAGCCGATGTTTATTATTCTGGCTTTGCCGGAGATAATAAGGGGAAGTACAATCTGACGGCTAATGCTAAGGATTTTAGCATTATTCAGGCCCAGGTAGAGAGATTCCTTTCCAGCGAATATGTTTCCGAAGCCAGCGTAGACCAGGCGGGGATTTCTACGGCGGAAAGGAAAGAGGGTGATATTGGTGGAATCGCTTTTGGATTGAGGCTGGCGATAGATCCGGCCATTTTTACCCCGGTTAAATAAAATTATCGGCGAAGTCCTGGGTATAAAACAAGCCACGGCCGGTGATTCAGCCGGCTGATGAATAATATATATTAACGGGGTGAATAAATTATAAGTTTTTAGCTTATGGATAAGGGGAAAAACGGAAAAGAGGAGAAAATCGGGCAGAAAATTAATGTTTTGTTAACCAGGTATTTTAAATGGCTGGTTGTCCTTTTTGTTTTAGTTGTGTTTATCCTCGGTTATTTTCTTCTGCTTAAACCAAAATATGAGGAAATTGCCAAATTAACCAGTGACGGCCAGTCAAGCAAAGAGCAGGAATATCTGGAGAGGCGGGGATATCTGGAGAGTTTAAAAAATTTAGTGGCGGTTTTTCAAAGCGTTAAATTGAGCGACCAAGAGAAAATTGATTATATTTTAAGGAAAAAAGATGTGCCGGAAGAATTATTCAGCCAGGTAGAAGCAATTGTTAAAAAGAACGGTTTGCTCCTGAAGTCCTTAAAAATCGAGCCAATAGAGCCAGAAAGCAAGAGCAGCAGCCAGAAGGTAAAAAGGGGAGAGGAAAAAGCAGCCGTTTCCCTGCCTCCGGAAATAGGGAAGACAAAAGCGACGCTGGAAATTATGGGGGTTGATTATTTCGGCTTAAAAAGCCTTCTGACTTCGATAGAAAATAATTTGATGCTGATGGACGTGGTTAATGTAGATTTCGTCCCGGAGGGAAATTCCGTCCAGCTAACTTTTTATACTTATTATTTAAAAGAGTAAAATTTTAGAGGGTTGCTTGCTCAAAATGTGAGTGCAAGCAAGGTAGACTTACTGCCTGTGGCGTCTTTACATCCCGCCGTTTCCAAAAACCATTTTTAGTTTTTAAAAAGTTTTTAGGACTAGCGGCTTCGCCTTTCTTCTTATTTAATTTAAAAATTACCATACGCCGAAACGGCGGGATATACCGATCCATCCCGCCCCTTGCGAAGAGCGGGACGGCTTCCGGTATAGAATAATATGTTAGCTCCGAAAAAAATAGAAAAAAATAAGTTAATAGCCTATATTTCTGTCATTGCGGTTATGATCGCGGGGACAGGTTTTTTCCTTTACAAAAATTATTCTCTAACCACGGTCAATAAGTCGATGACGATGGAGGCGCCGGCCGAGATGACCGGGCAAGGCAGCGATAGTTTAGATAGCCTCTTGAAACAAGTAAATCTTAAAGAAGAGGGGGCGGGCGCCGGAGAGAAGGAAGAAACTGATTTAACCAGCGAGGAGCCGGTAAAAGAAGAAGAGTTGCTTGATTTAGATTTATTGGCTAATACAAAGTTTAAAAAATTAAAGGAAAATACCCTGGAAGAAGGGGGTTCTAAGGTCGGCACAAGCAATCCCTTTGCTTTTTCTCCCCCTGAACAAGATTAAAGATGGCGGCGAAAATTTATTCTTAGAAAATTTTTTATTTACTATGGGCAAACAGGAGGAATTATTAGAATTATTAAAGGCAAGCAATAAGTTGAGCGAAAGCAGCCTTTTAGAAATAAAGGGGAGGGCGAATGCGTCCGGAAAGAAAATCGAAGATATTTTAATCGGGGAAAACCTGATTGATTCTGAAGAAATTGCGCAAATGAAAGCAAAGGTTTATCGCCTCCCCTACCAGAATCTTCTTGACCGGGAAGTGAGCAATGAGGTGATTAACATCATTGCTTTCGAGGCGGCGGAAAATTACAGGATAGTTTGTTTTGACAAAAGCGGAAATAAAATAAAAGTCGGTCTAACCGACCCGGAAAATTTTAAGGCGATGGAGGCGGTTAATTTTTTAGTCAAGGAAGAAAAACTGCGGGTAGAATATTATTTGATTTCCGAATTGAGTTTTGACAAAATTTTCAAACAATACAAAAACCTGAAAAGTGAAATCGGCAAAGCTCTGGAAACCCGGGCCAAAGAGGAGAAGGAGGAAATGTCAAAAAAGAAAAAAGAAGAAGGGGGAGAGCTGGAGGAGATTATAAAAAGCGCGCCTGTAGCCAAAATTGTTTCCGTCATAATTAGGCATGCCGTAGAGGGGAGAGCCAGCGATATCCATATTGAGCCCACCCAGAAAGAGAGCCGGGTCCGCTACCGCATAGACGGCGTTCTTCATACTTCTTTAGTCCTGCCGAAAAATATTCATAGCGCCATCATAGCCAGGATTAAAGTATTAGCCAATTTGAAACTAGACGAAACTAGGCTCCCGCAGGACGGGCGGATAAGCATGGAAATAGGAGAAAAGAAAATCGATTTTCGAGTTTCAGTTCTGCCTTTAATAGGTGAAGAGAAGATAGTAATGAGAATTTTGGACACCACCCGGGGCGCGCCAACCCTGGAAGAATTAGGGTTTGACGGCCGGGCCTTGAGGATTATAAAAGAAAATATAAAAAAGACTAATGGCATGCTTCTGGTTACCGGTCCGACTGGGTCCGGCAAATCTACCACCCTGTTTTCGATTTTAAATATGCTTAATAAAGAGGGGATTAATATTTCCACCTTGGAGGATCCGGTAGAATATTTCATAAAAGGCGTTAACCAGTCCCAAACCAGGCCGGAAATCGGTTTTACTTTCGCGAACGGGCTTCGTTCTCTGCTGCGCCAGGACCCTGATATTGTTATGGTTGGCGAGATAAGGGATAATGAAACAGCCGAACTGGCTATTCACGCCAGCTTAACCGGGCATTTCGTCTTGTCCACTCTCCACACTAACGATGCGCTGGGAGCGGTGCCGCGCCTGTTGGATATGAAAGTTGAGCCGTTTCTTTTGGGGTCGACCCTTAATGTAATAATTGCCCAGAGACTGGCGAGAAAAATTTGCCCTTATTGCAAGAAAGAGGAAAAGCTTCCCGAAGATGTTTTGGCTGATATGGAGAATGAGATAAAAAATATACCCGCCAGTATTATGAAAGAATCAGTAAAAGATTTCACCGATTTAAAGAAGACGGTTTTTCTGAAGGGCAGCGGCTGCGCTCGTTGCGGCAATTCCGGTTACAGCGGCCGGATAGCTATCGTTGAAGTGTTTGATATTAATGACAAAATAAAAGAGATAGTAATGGATAAAAATAAAAATTTGCGGTTTGAAGATATAAAAAAAAGCCAGGATTTTATCACTATGAAGCAGGACGGGACTATAAAAGTCCTGCGGGGGGAGACAACGATGGAGGAAATTTTCCGGGTTATTCAGAGTTAACTTATTAATTAAGATATATTTAAAAATATGGACAGCCAAAATTATCAGCCAAGCGGCTCATCTAAAATTAAAATTTTATTAGTGGAAGACGATCCTTTTTTATTAAGCATGTACAATACGAAGTTTGAGCTGGAGAACTTCAAAGTCGTAGCGGCCGAAGACGGAGAAAAGGGGCTAAAACTGGCTTTAAAAGAACTTCCGGATGTAATCTTATTGGATATTATGCTTCCCCGGATGGACGGCTTCGAGGTTTTAAAAGCCTTGAAAGCGGATAAAAAAACTAGCGGTATTCCGGTGATTTTGCTGACTAATTTGAGCCAGAAAGAAAAGGTAAAGGAAGGGCTTTCCCTGGGGGCAAATGATTATCTTATAAAAGCCCATTTTATGCCCTCGGAAGTGGTTGAAAAAATAAAGAAACTGATAAATAAGTAGATAATGCTAATCCGCGAATTAATGCTAATGCCGCAAATACTAATTATGCGAATGATTTATGTTCGCATTTGTGGCATTCGCATTCTAGCACCGTTCTCTAAGATAAGTAACGTCTAATTCGCATTAATGGTTCATCTAAATAAAGTAACCAACTAAAATATCTTGAACATTATGGAAGTGCCATCCATTTTTTTAAATAGAATATTAGCGGAAGCAGCCAAAAAGGGAGCTTCCAGCCTTCATTTTTCCGTTGGCAGTCCGCCCGTGACCAGAGTTGACGACAAATTAATTCCAATGGAGAAAGAAGGCATCCTGACTTCGGAATTGTTAGGAAAAATTATTGACTCTTTTATCAGCGAAGAGGAAGCGAAGAAATTTAAAGAGGAAAAAGAAATAGTGGTGGTAAAGACTTTCGCCGGCGATTTCCGTTTCCGGGTAAACATTTTTTATCAAAAAGACTTGCCCGCCCTTTCCTTTAATTATGTCCCGACCATTATCAGGAGCATAGAAGATTTAAGGCTTCCCGCCGCTTTTAAGGAAAAAATTAATCTGAATTCCGGATTATTGATTGTGGCCGGGCCCAACGATTCGGGAAAAACAGGAACGGCGGCCGCTTTTATAGAGGATATCAATAAAAGAGAAAAAAAATATATAATTACCCTGGAAGACCCGATTGAATATCTGTTTATTAATAAGAAAAGCATTATTGAGCAGAGGCAAATCGGCCGGGACGTAATATCCTATGTGGCCGGTTTAAAACATTGTTTAGACGAGGACGTAGACTTAGTTTTTATTGATGAAATAAAAAAAGAGTTTGTCGCCGCTCTTCCCTTTATTTTGCAGCTGGCCGCCGGCAATTCCTTGGTGGTTTTAGAGATGAATTCGGCCAATTCAATAAGGGTGATAGAAAAAATTTTAGATGCGGCCAAAACAACAATCTCTCAGGAAGCGGCCCGTTTCAGTTTAGCCGATGTTTTAATCGGAATTACTACCCAAAAGCTTGTTCCCCGCCTGGGCGGAGGCTTAGTTTTGGCCAGTGAAATTTTAATTGTTAACTCAGCCGTCAAATCTTTAATTAGAGAAGGCAAAATATATCAGATAGAGAGTATTATTCAGACTTCCCGAGAAGAAGGTATGATTAGCCTGGAAAAAGCCGTTGATGAATTAGTAAAGAAGGGGGAAGTTTCTCCCGAAGAAGCCAGAAAAATAAAACTAAACATTTAATAAGCTTATGGCGATTTTTAAATATAAAGCTCTAGATTCGGACAAGAAGATAACCGAAGGGTTAATAGAGGCGGTTAATGAAAAAATGGCTGCGGAAACCCTGCAGGAAAGAGGCTTTTCCATTGTTTCCATAAAGAAGCATTCGGAAGGCAAAGGAGAAACGAAATTTTTAGCTATTTTAAACCGGGTTAAGGGCAAGGATATAGTGATTTTTTCCCGCCAGTTTTCCGTTATGATTTCCGCTAATGTCGCTTTGGTGCAGGCCTTGAAAATTTTGATTGAACAAACGGAAAATATTACCCTGAAAATGATTATTTCCGAAATGGCCGATGAGGTAGACAGCGGGTTGCGCCTTTCCGACGCTTTAGCCAAGCGGCCGAAAGTTTTCTCCAGTTTCTATATTAACGTCATTAGATCAGGCGAGACTTCTGGAAAATTAGATGAAGTCTTAAATTATCTGGCCGATGAGATGGAAAAAGATTACGACATGACGAGTAAAATCAGGGGGGCCATGATTTATCCGGTTTTTGTCCTCGCCGGTTTAGGGGTAGTCGGAGTGGTAATGATGATGTTTGTGGTGCCGAAGTTGACCGGCATTCTTACAGAAACCGGAGCGACTCTGCCGCTGCCGACAAGGGCATTAATCGGCACTTCTGACTTCTTATCCGCTTATTGGTGGCTTCTTCTGATTGTTTTGGTTGGCGCGGCTGTCGGCTCAAGGTTTTATCTTAAATCGCCGGCAGGCAAAAGGCAATTTGATCTTTTAAAGCTCCGGCTGCCGATTTTCGGCAAGCTATTCCAGAGAATTTATTTAGTCCGCTTTACCCGTTCCATGAATACCCTGATTATGGGCGGAGTGACAATTACTAAAAGCTTGAAAATAGCCTCGGAGGTGGTGGGCAATGAGGTTTATAAAGAGTTGATAGAGGAGACCTCGCAGGCGGTTGAGGACGGGGATTCTATTTCCAGCGTTTTTGTGGAAAGTAAGGAAATACCGAAAATGGTTTCCCAGATGATGGCTATCGGAGAGAAAACCGGAAAGATGGATGTAATTTTAGGGCGAATAACCGATTTTTATTCCCGGGAAATAAACAATATCGTGGCCAACCTTATGACTTTAATGGAGCCGATAATTATGGTGGTTATGGGTATAGCCGTCGGCGTTATGGTAGCGGCCATAATTTTACCCATGTATAATTTGGCCAGCCAATTTTAGATTATTTTTATATATTTATATTTTTAAAACCATAAAATTATGAACCCCGTTAGAAATCTTGCTAGAAATAAGCGGGTAAATAATAAAATATTAAAAAATTAATTAGAATACTATTATGGAGAAAGAAAATAATAAAATTTCTAACGGGGTGAAAAAAATTAGGGGGAAATGGCTTATTGGCAAAAGGGGTTTTACTCTGATTGAGCTCCTGGTGGTTATCAGTATAATAGGCATTTTAGCTTCTTTTTCCGTGGTTTCCTTGAACGGCGCCAGAATTAAAGCGCGCGATGCCAAAAGAAAAGCCGATATGGTCCAGATGAGAATTGCCCTTTATCTTTATTATGATGATAATTTAGAATACCCCATATGCGGCACCTGGGATGACGAAGCAGATGATTTCGGCGCCACGGCCGACTGTTATAATAAAACTTTAGGCAGCAGTCTGATTGAGCGCGCTAAACCCTATATGGCAGACTTGCCGGTAGATCCTAAGGGTGATGGAGTTTATCTCTATCGTTATGTTTCAAATGCTGGCGGAAGCGAGTTTGTTTTAGCTTATAACGTTGAAGAGAGCGTCGAGGTTCAGATTATTAGGGGTTGGTAGAGGGAAAAGACGGGAATTGGTTATTATTTTTGCGGGTTGTTTCGTTTTATGGTATAATGTGGATAAGTGGTTAAGACTTATTTTTTAGGTAATTTAAGTAAACCCCGTTAGAAATTCTAACTGGGCATTAAATCTCGCCGTAGTTATCCTGAAAATATAATAAAATATAACCCCGATGTTAGGGCAACAGGCATTATTTCTAACGGGGTAAATTTAAATATTTAATTTTAAAAATTAAATTATTCTCCCGGTCACTAGCTTAATTCCTGGGATTAAGTTAATGACTTTAAGGGAAGTAAGATGGGAGGTGAATTATGAGAAAACAAAAAGGTTTTACTTTAATTGAGTTGTTGGTCGTTATCGCTATTATCGGTTTATTGTCAACTTTAGCCGTAGTAGCCTTAAATAACGCCAGACAAAAATCAAGGGATGCTAAGCGGGTATCTGACATAAAGCAGATCCAAACGGCCTTAGAGCTCTATTACAACGACGCTAACGCTTACCCCACGGCATTAACTTTCGGCACCGGTTCAGTCGCTTACAGCGGCACTACTTATATGTCAATCGTACCTGAGAATCCTTCTCCGCAAAATGATGGAGATTGCCCTACCGGCGATTATACCTTTACCCAAGATGGTAGCGGTTCTTCCTACCACATTTCTTATTGTTTGGGCGGAACAACTGGCGGCCTAGATGCTGGTACGCATACCGCTACCCCGGCTGGAATTGACGATTAAAGTAAATATTTAAATTGAATCCTATTTTAGGGTTTTGATAAAAACTCTCATCCCCAAGGGGTGAGAGTTTTTTGTTATAGGAAAAATAATGTTATACTAATTATTAAGGGATTAAACTTATGGCTAACAAAATTATAAAGATTTGCGATTATCTGCAGGAAATTATTTTATTGGGCATAATCTTTTTTATTCCCGTTTATTTTGCCCTTGCCCAGGAGAATTATAATGTTTTTGAACTCAATAAGGTAGTGATTTTTAGGATTTTTTTAACAATCGCCTTTTTGGCTTTTGCGGCCAAAGTCTTTGCGAGAGGGATTAGTTATTGGTCTTTTCCTCGGAAATTGTTTATATTGTTGGCTTTGTTCGGCTTATCAGTTTTTGTTTCTACTTATTTTTCAATCCACCCCGATTTGAGTTTTTGGGGGAGCTATGGCCGGCAGCAGGGTTTCTATAATATTCTCCATTATTGGCTGTTTTTTATTCTGTTAGTTCTAACCCTAAGAGATTGGTTAAAGGTAAAAAGAGCCATAGAAACCTTAATTTTTTCTTCAATTTTTGTCTGCTTCTACGGCTTACTCCAATATTTCAACCTTGACCCGCTAGATTGGAAAGAAAAAATTACTTATACTGGCAGAATTTTTTCGAGCTTGGGCCAGCCCAATTTTTTAGGGCAATATTTGATTTTAGTTATTCCCCTCACTGCTTTTAGCTTAATTTTTTTAACTAAGCGTTTTTTTAGCCGCTTTTTAACAATTATCCTCTTAATTTCCCAGCTGGCTTGTTTAATTTTTACTTATAGCCGTTCCGCTTGGCTGGGGCTTATTGCTTCTTCGGCCGTTTTTTTATTTTTATTTTTGCGGGCCAAGGGCTTTAAGAAAACATTCTGGGCTCTGGCCGCGCTTCTTTTTGTCGTAATTTTTTCCGCTTTTTCTTTCGGGGTTTTTTATTCTCACCGTAATTTTTCCCTTGAGGATCACCTTACTTTTTCCGGCCGGGTTAAAAGCGCCTTTGACTTAAGGGGCGGCTCAAACAGAATCAGACTTTATTATTGGCAGGCGGCTTGGCAGGAATTTAAAGAGGCCAGTCGATTTAGAAAATTAATCGGTTACGGGCCGGAAACGCTGGCTGATATTTTTGTCAAACATTATCGGCCGGAGTGGGGCATATATGAAGAAATAAATACTTTCCCGGATCGCTCCCATAATGCTTTCTTCGATGTGGTTTTACAGTTCGGTTTAGCCGGGCTGATTTTCTTCTCTTTGTTCCTGGGCTATATTTTTGTGGCGGCGTTTAGATATTTAAAGAAATCAACTCTTGCTAAAGAGTCTTGGCTGGTCATTTTTCTTTTGGCTGCGCTAGCCGGTTATTTCACCAATAACTTGTTAAGCTTTTCTCTGACAGTCGGTTATGTTTGTTTTTACCTTATATTGGCTCTCCTGGCGGTTATTATTTTTCCCGAGTTTCCCTGCCGTCCCGGGGGAAAGGCAAGAGAATTTTTCCGGCCGGTTTCTTTGGTTTTAATCTGGCTGTCCCTGCTTTTTTTGGGTGTAATTTTGGTTTATTATTACAATCTTGCCGTCTGGCGGGCTGATTATTACTATATGAAGGCCAGAAAAGCGGAAGCAAAGAAGGATTGCCGCCAGGTTCTGGATAATATGGAAAAAGCAGCCGCTTTGAATCCAATAAGCACTTTTTACAAAGAACGCTATATTTACCATAATTTGAATTGTTTTGAGGCCGTAGCTTCAAAAGAAAGCCAGCTTGATTTATATAATAATGTCTTAAGCATGGCTAATTCTATCGGCCCCCGTGAACATGGATTTTATACCTTAACCCATATCGCCCATGCCGAATCCCTGTTCGGGTATTATATTGACCCGGCCTATTACGGAGGAGCCGAGGAAGATTATGGGCGCTTAATAAAAATGAGCCCCTTTATCACCACCACTTATGAGGATTTGGGCAGAATGAAGCTTTGGCAGAAAGACTATGAAGCGGCTCTGGTTAGCTTTAATAAGGCGGCAGCCGTTTTTCCGGACCTAAGTAGCCCCTTTCTCAATAATGAGCACAAAGAAGAGATAAAATCAGAAAAAGTGCATTTATTTGAGATGATGGGGCTTACCGCGGGCTTTAAGGAAGATTGGAATAAGGCGTTAGATTATTATCAACAGGCATTAGAATTTAATCCTCACTACCTGCCCCTTTACAAAGAAATAGCCGATGTCTATTATAAAGAAGGAGATTTAGACAGCGCTATTTTTTATAATGAAAGGGGATATAGGTTAAATCCTAAAGATTACGCCTGGCCGCTGTCTCTCTCCTTGCTTTATAAAGAGCGTGGCGACGCTGCTAAAGCCGCGCAGTATTCTGCCGAAGCCGAGGAATTAAAGCCGGGCGATAAAGATATAAGAAATATCATCGAAGGTTCGGAATAAGCGGCGAATAAACAAAGTGAACAAGATTTATAATAAATAAGAGAGGATGTTAAAAAAAATTAAAAACATTTTATTTGGGGATTATTCCCCTGATATTGCTTTGAGATATTTACCAGTGGTTGATATTATAACCAAGAATAAATTAAATAATTCTTCAATTCTTGAAGTGGGTTCGGGAGATTATGGAATTACTACTTATTTAAAGAAAAAGATTACGGGATTAGACATAGAATTTAGCGGCGAGGAAAGCCGGAGGCTGGAAAAAATAAAATATCAGGGCGGAAAGTTCCCGTTTATGAGCGGGCAATTTGATTTGATCCTAACCGTGGACAGCCTAGAGCATATTGCTCCGGCGCAAAGGCGCAATCATATAAATGAGATTATGCGGGTGGCCCGAAGCGGAGTGATATTCGTTGTCCCTTGCGGCCAGGAGGCGGCTCGGCACGATAAAAAATTGCAGGCTTATTTTTATAAAATTAACGGGTATTACGACCGCTTCCTGCAAGAGCACATAGCCAACGGTTTGCCACAGCTTGAGGAGCTGATTGAATTTATTAATCAGGGAGCTGAAGCTAATGGCAAAATTATTAAAATTATAAAGCAGAAGCGGTTATTGAATATATATTTGCGGGAGGCGCTAATGAAATGTAAAATCAGCCATAGCGTGGGCTTAAGCATAGTTTACTATTTGGGTTTGATTCTTGTTCCCGCCAGGCGTTTATTGAATTTTGGCCATTGCTACCGCTATTTAATTTATGTAAAAATAATATAAGATGGTGGTAAATTATGATTACTGCCGTCTGTCCCTATAAATATGTGCAACGCTAACTGTATTATTTTTGGAGTGAAAAATTTGGCCAGAGACGAGGTGGCGGGGAAAAAAGTGATTGAGGTCGGTTCTTATAATGTAAACGGCAGTTTGCGGCCCATTATTGAAAATTGGGGTTCGGCCGGATATATTGGCGTGGATCGAGTTAAAGGTCCGGGGGTTGATAAAGTTTGCCGGGTTGAGGATATCGTAGACGAATTCGGCCGAGAGAGCTTTGATATTGTTATCGCTACGGAACTGCTTGAGCATGTTTTAGATTGGAGAAAGGCCATTTCTAATTTAAAGCGAATCTGCCGCCCCGGCGGGATTATAATAATCACTACCCGTTCTTGCGGTTTTGGCTATCATGCCCATCCTTTTGATTTTTGGCGTTACGAGGTTAGCGACATGAAAGAAATATTTTCCGATTTTAAAATATTAAGTCTGCAAAAAGATCCGCAAGACCCCGGAGTATTTTTAAAAGCGGGCAAGCCGCTTAATTTTCAGGAAAGAGACTTATCTCTTTATCAGTTGTATTCAATTATAGGCAATAGGAGGGTCAGGGAGATAGAAAAAAGAGATTATAGGTCTTTGCATTATCTAAAATTATATTTTTCGGATAAAATAAAGCGCTTGGTAAAAGGCAAAAAATTATGACGTTTTTTAGGGCGCGAGCAGGGTAGCCCCCGCAGAGGTTGCGGCGCGGGCGCCAGATTAATTTTTATGGATTTTTCTATTATAATAACAAATTACAATACCAAGGGATTAATTAAGGGCTGTCTTAACTCAATTTTTTCAAGCTGCGGGCTGGGTAATTTTGAAATAATTGTGGTTGATAATAATTCAGGCGACGGTAGCGCAGAGATGTTAAATGGCGATTTCAACCAGAGGATTAAGTTGATTGCCAATAAGAAGAATATCGGCTTCGGACCCGCTAATAATCGAGGCGCAAAAATCGCCAAAGGAGAGTATCTTTTTTTTCTAAATAGCGATACGGTAATTAAAGAGGATATTTTAACCCCTTTAAAAGAATTTTTTATTTTAAATCCGACGGCTGGAGTTATTAGCCCCAGGCTGATTTTATCGGATGGAACAAACCAAAAATACGCTTATGGGCGCTTCCCCGGCTTAGTTGGCTTATTGGCGAGAAACTCTGGCCAGGAATCTGATAAAAATAAATCCGGTTTTACGGTTGACTGGGTAAGCGGGGCCGCCCTGGCAATAAGAAAAAATGTTTGGGAAAAAATCGGCGGGTTTGATGAAAAATTTTTTATGTATTTTGAAGATATCGATCTATGCAAGCGGACCAAAGATATTAATTACAAAGTGGCGGTTCTGCCGTCGGAAACCGTAATCCATTTGGGCGGACAAAGCTTAAGGGATAATAAGACCAGGAAAAAGTATTATTATCTTTCCCAAGATTATTTTTATAAAAAGCATTACGGAAAATTGAAGTTAGTTTTATTAAAAATTATGCGCTGGCCCTATAAATTAATAATTTTAGCTAGGTAACTTTATGATTTATATTATTTTAGGATTTGTTTTTCTCTTTGGCCTGGTTATCGGCTCATTTTTAAACTGCCTGATTTGGCGCCTGCATAAAGAGGAGGGAATGTGGAACCGCTCTTATTGCCCTCTCTGCCAAAAGCAAATCGCTTGGTATGACAATATTCCCATTTTGAGTTTTATCCTATTGGGCGGGAAATGCCGGCATTGTGGCAAGCCCATTTCGTGGCAATATCCAGTCGTTGAGCTGATAGTAGGTATTTTATTCGTTTTATCTTTTTATTTGAATTTAAAGACTTTTACTTCTGCCTTACTTCCTAATTCTCAATTTTCAATTTTTAATTTTCAATTACTTTTTACTTCTCACTTCTTAATTCTAACTTTGAGGGATTGGTTTATAATTGCGGTGATGATTGTGATTTTTATTTATGACTTGCGCTGGAGTTTAATTCTGGACAAGGTCACCCTGCCTGCCTGCCTAGTGGTTTTTATACTGAATTTAGCGCTGGGAGTAAGTTGGTTGGCTCTTGTAGTCTCGGCGGCAATAGGAGGAAGCTTTTTTCTTATCCAATTCCTTGTCTCGGGAGGGAAATGGATTGGCGGAGGCGATATTAGGCTGGGGCTTCTGATGGGTTTTTCTTTGGGAAGCGTGAGCCATTTAA
>Ga0265296_1002940_pt1 | contig 16444 bp, 12 predicted proteins | sample MunlanPumphouse1_FD_189073 | JGI IMG/M metagenome (GOLD analysis project Ga0265296, IMG submission 189073) | Groundwater microbial communities from a municipal landfill in Southern Ontario, Canada - Pumphouse #1 | ecosystem: Environmental > Aquatic > Deep subsurface > Groundwater | place... | reverse complement strand
GATCAGGTCGTCGCGGCTCATGCCCGGCTTGCGCGGCACGCCGGCGGTGACGATGCAGACGTCGGCGCCCGCGATGTCGGCATAGTCGTTGGCGCCCTTCAGCGAGACGTCGGAGCCGATGACGGCGGTGGCCTCGGCGATGTCCAGCGCCTTGCCCTGGGGCGTGCCCTCGGCGATGTCGAACAGGATGACGTCGCCCAGCGCTTCACGCGCCGCCACGTGGGCCAGGGTGCCGCCGATCATGCCGGCGCCGATAAGGGCGATCTTCGCGCGAGCCATATAGTCTTCTCCGTTGGCCTATCGCGCTTCGCGCTAGTTGAGGCCGTCTGTGCAAGGTTGGGGAGGGAACCGTGGCGGCGGTCTAGACCCGCGCGCTTTCGCCTGCAACCGTAACGCCGCGTCACCCGGAGTCCCGATGGCCAGCCCTTCCGAGATCGTCTCTGTCGAAGACATCCCGTCCGGCCTGATCACGGTCGTGGACGAGACGACGGTGCGCGCCGAGGTCGCGGCCTGGCGGGCCAGGGTGCTGAAGCGGCCGGGACTGTGGGACAGGGCGACGCGCGGGACGCAGGAGCGGATCAACCGGATCATACCGGAGCGGGTGCACCTCATCATCACCGCCGGCGTCGAGGCCATGACCAGGGGCATATTGTTCGGCTCGGACCTGCTGAAGGCGAAGCCCGTGCGCGACGGTTCGCTGGCGGCGCGCGAGCTGCGGGCCCGGGCGATGATCCGGCGGTATCGCAACACGGCCGGCGTCGAGGGCGGGGTGGCAGGCGCCGGCGGCTTCGTGCTGGCGGCGGCGGACTTTCCGGCCCTGATGGCGATCAAGGTGCGGATGCTGGGCGACGTCGTCGCCGCCTATGGCTGGGGCGGCGGGTCGGTGCGGGAGCGGCTGTTCGTGCTGCACATCTTCCACCTCGCCTTCGCCAGCGCGAAACGGCGGCCCGAGGCCCTGGCCGAGCTGGAGCGCTGGATCGCGGGGATCGATCAGCCGGAAGCCATCACCGACTACGACTGGCGGAAATTCCAGATCGAGTATCGGGACTACATCGACCTGGCCAAGATGGCCCAGCTGATCCCCGTGGTCGGGGCGCCGATCGGGGCGGTGGTCAACTGGCGGCTGGTCGACCGGCTGGGCGAGACGGCGATGATGGCCTGCCGGATGCGGTGGATGGGGGAGGCGGGCTGAGCTGATCGGACCTTTAGGTATAGTACGGAGGGTTCAATTCGACACCGCTATACCCGCCACTAATAGCGTCATTTCCAAAGCCGCTTTAAAGCCAGCGTCAACGCCACCGCATACGGAGTTTCGTAGCAATACGCTTGCGGTGCGTAAAACGTTGTGTGTATTACACGGTGGTTCGCTACTAGCGAACAAGGAGAGGGCGGGATCAGCGTAAGCCAAACCCGCCCCCTGTGCCGCGACCGACTTTAGCGACTGCCAGCTGAAAGACCGTGCGAGGGTCAGTCAGCCGCGCAACGACTCGGGAAATGCGCCCGATCGTCCGCGCAATACCGTGTAGGCCCATTTTTTCGGCCCCGTCGAGTCCCGGTGGGGCCGAAATGCCAATTAAATCAATTAACTCTGGGGATATCCACAGGCTGCGGGTGCGCGCCAGGCACCCCCTAGATGTTGTGTCTGCGCTACGCACGGCTGCTAGCGTCAGCCAAACAGGCGTTTTGGGCGCGGTCATCGCCCTCTCTGCGCGGAGCTCGGCCGAGATTCAGGGAGCCCGCTATTTCGAGTATGTTTCCGCGGGGCCCCATCCGTTTTTCGATAACTTCATCTGCTTCCGACGACAAAGTTTATCGATTTTCCTTTCCGTCCGTACGGGCCTAGGCTCCCCTCAATCGCGCCCGGAGCGCAGGAGGACACCATGGACGGAAACGCCGGCGGACCCACCCCCCTCAACGATCCGAAGAAGGAGCCGGCCGCGCTGCGGTCCCTGCTCGGGCGGACCAACCGCGACTGGTGGCCGAACCAGATCGCCGTCGACATCCTGCATCAGCAGGGCCGGACCGGCGACCCGATGGGCGACGGCTTCAACTATGCGAAGGCGTTCAAGGCGCTGGACTATGCGGCCGTCAAACGCGACCTGACCGCCCTGATGACCGACAGCCAGCCCTGGTGGCCGGCCGACTATGGCCACTACGGCCCCTTCTTCATCCGCATGGCCTGGCACTCGGCCGGCACCTATCGCACCGGCGACGGGCGCGGCGGGGCCGGCTCGGGGCAGCAGCGGTTCGCCCCGCTGAACAGCTGGCCGGACAACGGCAACCTCGACAAGGCGCGGCGTCTGCTGTGGCCGATCAAGCAGAAATACGGGGCCAAGCTGTCGTGGGCCGATCTGATGATCCTGGCCGGCAATGTCGCCATCGAGTCGATGGGCGGGCCCGTGTTCGGCTTCGGCGGCGGCCGCGCCGACGTCTGGGAGCCCGAGAAGGACGTCTACTGGGGCACCGAGGAGCACTGGGTCGGCGAGGAAGGCAACGAGACCCGCATCCAGCCCGACAAGGAGATGGCGCTGGAGAGCCCGCTGGCGGCGATCCAGATGGGACTGATCTATGTGAACCCCGAGGGCCCCGGCGGCGTGCCGGACGCCCTGCAGTCGGCCCGCGACATCCGCGAGACCTTCGCCCGCATGGGGATGAATGACGAGGAGACGGTGGCCCTGACGGCGGGCGGCCACACCTTCGGCAAGGCCCACGGCGCGGGCGACGCCAAGCTGGTCGGGGTCAGCCCGGAAGGGGCGGACATCGCCCAGCAGGGCCTCGGCTGGATCTCCGGCCACGAGAGCGGGATCGGCGACCACACCATCACCTCGGGGATCGAGGGCGCCTGGACGCCCACGCCGACCACCTGGGACATGGACTATTTCAACATGCTGCTGGACCACGAGTACGAGCTGACCCGCAGCCCGGCCGGCGCGAAGCAGTGGCACCCGGTGGGCGATCCGGACGACACCCTGGCCCCCGCCGCCCACACGCCCGGCAAGCGCGTGCCGACGATGATGACCACCGCCGACATGGCGATGAAGGTCGATCCGGAATACCGCAAGGTCATGGAGCGGTTCCGCGCCGACCCGGCCCATTTCGCCGACGCCTTCGCCCGCGCCTGGTTCAAGCTGTGCCATCGCGACATGGGGCCGAAGGTCCGCTACCTGGGGCCGGAAGTCCCGGCCGAGGATCTGATCTGGCAGGACCCCATCCCGGCGCAGGTCGGCCCGGTCATCGGCGCGGCCGACATCCGGACGCTGAAGGACCGGATCGCGGCCTCGGGCCTGTCCGTGGCCGAGCTGGTGACGACGGCCTGGGCCGCGGCGGCGACCTATCGCGGCTCGGATCATCGCGGCGGGGCCAATGGCGGCCGCCTGCGGCTGGAGCCGCAGCGCAGCTGGGACGTCAACGAACCGCACAAGCTGTCGAAGGTGCTGGAGACCTATGAGCGGATCAAGGCCGAGTCGGGCCTGAACGTCTCCATCGCCGATCTGATCGTTCTGGGCGGCGGCGTCGGGATCGAACAGGCGGCCCGGGCCGGCGGCCATCCGATCGAGGTTCCCTTCACCCCGGGCCGGACCGACGCCAGCCAGGAGCAGACGGACGTCGAGGGCTTCGCGGTGCTGGAGCCGAAGGCCGACGGCTTCCGCAACTATCTGCAGGTCCGGTTCAATGTGCCGACCGAGGAACTGCTGGTCGACCGGTCCCAGCTGCTGGGCCTGACGGCGCCGGAAATGACGGTGCTGGTCGGCGGGCTGCGCGTCCTGGGCGCCAACCATGGCGCGTCGAAAAACGGCGTGCTGACGGATCGGCCGGGCCAGCTGACCAACGACTTCTTCGTCAACCTGCTGGACATGCGGACGGCCTGGAAACAGGTCGACGACAGCGGCGACGAAACCTTCGTCGGCTCGGACCGGATCAGCGGCGAGAACCGGTGGACCGCCACCCGCACCGATCTGGTGTTCGGCTCCAACTCGCAGCTGCGGGCGTTGTCCGAGGTCTACGCCTCGGCCGACGCGGGCGAAAAATTCGTCCGCGACTTCGTTGCCGCCTGGACCAAGGTGATGAACGCCGACCGTTTCGACATCACCCTGAACGAGGAGTTCGGCGCGGCGGCGGCCTAGACGCCACGGACCTTCGCGGCCTGCGGGCCGCGAAGGGGCCCGCATAGGATATGTGAATGAGTATGGCTTTCGGCATAGCTACCGACTATGTCGGGCGCATGCTCCCCACCCTGCGACAGCTCCAGTATCTCAAGCTGCTGGCCGAACACGCCTCGTTCAGCCGCGCCGCCGAGGCGGCCCACGTCAGCCAGCCGGCCCTGTCGGCCGGGGTGCAGGAGCTGGAGAAGATTCTCGGCGCGCCGGTGGTCGAGCGGACGCGCGGCAATGTCCAGCTGACGGCCGTCGGGGCCGAGGCCGTGCGCCGCGCGGAGGACGTGCTGGCCCGCACCGAGGACCTCGTCGAGGCGGCCAAGAACGCCGGCAAGCCGTTGTCGGGCCGGTTCCGGCTGGGCGTCATCCCGACCGTCGCCCCCTTCCTGCTGCCCGCCAAACTGCCGGGGATCAAACTGGCCTGGCCGGCCCTGCGGCTGTTCATCCGCGAGGACCTGACGCCGCGCCTGATCGCGGCGCTGAAGGCGGGGCAGCTGGACGCGGCGGTGATCGCCCTGCCGTACAGCGCCAGCGGGGTGGATCACGCCCGCATCGGCGACGACGAAATCATGGCCGCCGCGCCGGTCGGCCACGCCCTGGCCGGGACCGGCCCGATCCCGGCGGGATCGCTGAAGGCGGAGGACCTGATCCTGCTGGAGGACGGCCACTGCCTGCGCGACCAGGCGCTGGCCGCTTTCGACATCGACCCGCCCAAGGGCGACGACGTCTTCGCCGCGACCTCGTTGCACACCCTGGTGCAGATGGTGTCGGCGGGGCTGGGCGTCAGCTTCCTGCCCGAGATGGCGGTGCGGGCGGGCCTCGCCGACATGCCCGGCGTGGTGGTCCGTTCGATCTCGGCCAAGGCTCCGCGCCGCGAGATCGTCGTGGCCTGGCGCACCGGCTCCAGCCGCGCCGCCGAGGCGAAGCTGCTGGCCGAGGCGCTGACCCTGGACTGACTACCCCCGGCCGCTCATCCCGGCGAAAGTCGGGATGCACGGAGAGGGGTGTGACATTACGAGTCCGTAAGGTGCGCCGGGTTTGGGCCCTGATAGGGTCCGGCGGCCCGCGCGCGTCGGGCGTTCGGAGCCCGCGTCCATGAAGTCCCGCCTGATCCTGACCGCCGCCGTTTCGGCCCTGCTGCTCGGCCTGCCGGTCGCCGCGCCCGTCATGGCGCAGACCGCGACCGCCGCCGTCGCGGTGCCGCCGCTGGGCTTCGCGGAGCGGACCCTGCCGAACGGCCTGAAGGTCTACACGGCGCGCGATGCATCGACGGCCAATGTCACGGTGCAGGTCTGGTACAAGGTCGGGTCCAAGGACGATCCGGCCGGACGCTCGGGCTTCGCCCACCTGTTCGAACACCTGATGTTCAAGGCGACGAAGAATTTCCCCGACGAGACCTTCGACCGGCTGACCGAGGACGTCGGCGGCAACAACAACGCCTTCACCTCGGACGATGTGACGGCCTATCACGAGACCATTCCCGCCAACCACCTGCAGCGGCTGCTGTTCGCCGAGGCCGACCGGATGAGTTCGCTGGTCGTCGGCGACGACGTGTTCAAATCCGAACGCGCCGTGGTGCAGGAAGAGTACCGGCAGGGCATTCTGGCCAGCCCGTACGGACGGCTGTTCGGCCTGTTCGAACCGGCCACCGTCTATCAGGAAAGCCCCTATCGCCGCTCGACCATCGGCTCGATCGAGGATCTGGACGCGGCGACGCTGGAGGACGTGCGGCGCTTCCACGCCACCTACTACCGGCCCGACAACGCCTATCTGATCGTGGCGGGCAATTTCGACCAGGCCCGGCTGGACGCCTGGATCGACCGGTATTTCGCGCCCATCGCCAATCCCGAGCGTCCGCTGCCGGCCAACAATGTGGTCGAGCCCGAGCCGACAGGCCCGCGCGACGTGACCTTTTACGCCCCGAACGTGCCGCTGCCCGCAGTGATGCTGGCCTGGCCGACGGTGAAATACGCCGACCCGGACCGCGCCGCGCTGACCGTGCTGGACGGCATCCTGTCCACGGGCGAGAGCTCGCGCCTGTACCGGTCGCTGGTCTATGAGCAGGAAATCGCCGCCCAGATCGGCTCGTCGCCCGACATGAAACAGCAGGCCGGCGCCCTGACCGCCTTCGCCATCATGGCCGACGGCCATACCGCGGACGAGGGCGTCGCCGCCCTGGCCGCAGAGATCGCCCGTTTCCGCGACGCGCCGGTGACCGAGGCCGAGCTGGCCGAGGCCAGGAACGAACTGGTCGCCGACGCCCTGCGCCAGCGCGAGACCATCGACGACCGCGCCAATGTGCTGGGCTCGGCCCTGATCGGGACCAATGGCGACGCCTCGGTCGCCGACCGCGAGATCGCCGACATCCAGGCGGTGACCGCCGCCGACGTCCAGCGCGTGGCCCGGCGCTATCTGACGCCGCAGCGCAGCGTCACCATCCGTTACCTGGCCGCCGACGAGGCCCATCCGCCGACCGAACAGGACACGGCCGTCGATGCGCCGGTGCGGGTCGCCGACCTGGCCCCCGTCGGCGAGATCTTCGCCCTGCTGCCCGAGGCCGACCGCGCCGCCATGCCCCAGCCGGGCGCGGCGGTGTCGCCCGCGACGCCGGCCATCGCCGACTTCCGGCTCGACAACGGGATGCGCGTGCTGGTGGCCCCGAAGAGCGGCCTGCCGCTGGTTTCGGCGCGCCTCGGCTTCGACGCCGGTTCGGCCGATGAGGCCGCGGGCAAGGCCGGCGCCGCCGGCCTGACCGCCAACCTGCTGACCCAGGGCACGGCGACGCGCTCGGCGCCGCAGATCGCGACGGAGATCGAACAGCTGGGCGCCAATGTCGGCGCCGGAGCCGGCCCGGACTTCACCAATGTCTTCGCCAACGCCCCGGCCAATGTCTTCCCGCAGGCGGTCGCCCTGATGGCCGATCTGGTGCGCAATCCGGCCTTCGCCGACGAAGAGCTGGAGCGTCAGCGCACCCAGACCCTCGACGGTCTGAAGGTGGCGCTGAGCACGCCCGGCCAGGTGCTGAACCAGGCGGTCGGGCGGGCCGTCTACGGCAATGCGCCCTATGGCGCGCCGGGCGTCGGCACGGTGACCTCCCTGCCGGCGATCACGCGCGAGGACATCGTCGCCTTCCACGCGGCGCGGTATCGTCCGGAGGCCGCCACCCTGGTGTTCTCGGGCGACATCACGCCGGAGCAGGCCCGGACCCTGGCGCAGTCGGCGTTCGGCGACTGGACTCCGGCGGGAGCGGCCGCCGCGGCCACAGAATCGCCGGCCGGCCAGACCGTGGCGCCGCGCGTCATCGTCATCGACCAGCCGGGCGCCGGACAGGCGGCGGTGGCGGTGGCCATGCGCAGCGCGCCGCGGGCCACGCCCGACTACTTCCCCCTCACCCTGGGCAACACCCTGCTGGGCGGCAGCTTCACCTCGCGCCTCAATCAGGAGATCCGCATCAAGCGCGGTCTCAGCTATGGGACACGCTCGTCGCTGGGCGTCCGGCGGGATACGGGGGCCTTCGTCGCCTCGGCCCAGACGCGCAACGACGCCGCGCCCGAGGTGGTGGATCTGATCCTGGCCGAGGTCGCCCGACTGGGCTCGACGGTCCCGACCGAGCAGGAGATGACCACCCGCCGCGCCATCCTGACCGGCGCCTTCAGCGACTCGCTGGAGACGGTGGACGGTCTGGGCGGGCTGGTCGCCGGCCTGGCGCTGTACGATCTGCCGATGAGCGATCTGGCCGCCTATGTGAACAATGTCGAAGGCGTCGACGCCGCCGACGTCCAGGCCGCCTTCGCCCGCAATGTTCCGGTCGACCGGTCCAGCGTGGTCATCGTCGGCGACGCGTCGAAATTCCTCGACGCCCTGCGCGCGAAACACCCGAACGTCGAGGTCATTCCGCTGTCGGAGCTGAACCTCGACAGCGCGGCGCTGAAGTAGGGCGCAACGCTCTCCCTCCCCTTTATGGGGAGGGTGGTCGCGCAGCGACCGGGTGGGGAATTGTCCAGACTTGCCCCACCCTGTCGCCGCTTCGCGCCGACATCCCTCCCCATAAAGGGGAGGGAGAACGTCAGGCCGACAGGCACACCACCTGCGCGACCCGCAGTTCGCGGCGCAGGTCGTCGGCGACGAGGCCGTAGTTGTCGACGGTGACGGTGCGGCCCGTCAGGGGCTCGTCGGCCTTCTGCACGCCGCGGACGGCGGGGCCGAAGGTGTCGGGCGAGGTGGTGTAGATGCGGCCCCGGCGCGGGCTCTCGGCGATGGTGACGCCGATGGCGCGGCCCTGGCGGTCCAGCACGGGAGCGCCCGACAGACCCGCGAGCGTGCCGCCCAGACCTTCGGTGCGACCGACCTCGGCCCAGGCCAGGATGGGTTCGTCGCGCTGGCCGCGGCCGCGCACCTTCAGCGTCTCGCGGCCGAGCAGACGCGAGGTGACCTCGCCCGCCCGGGCCTGGGGGAAGCCGGGATGGAAGGCGCGCTGGCCGGCGCGCAGGCTGTGGACGCTGGCCACGGGCACGGCGTCGGAGCCGCCCTGGGTGATCAGAACGGCGATGTCGGCGCGCGGGGCCAGCCGCACGTCGGCGGCGACGGCGCGGCCGCCGCCGACGAGGATGGCCGGCCGGCGGCAGCCCTCGACCACATGGCGCGCGGTGACCCAGCGGCCGTCGCGCGAGATCGAGAAGGCCGTGCCGGACGCCGGCTGGAACGGGATGTCCGGGGCGTGGACGGTGACGGCGGGGTCGAACGGGGTCACGGGGCCCAGCAGGGCGCCTTCGATCTCGTCCGGCGCGGGCGGCGCCGGGGGCGCATCGGCGTTTTCGCGACGGCTCAGGGACAGGATCAACAGGCCGCCCAGAACCGCCGAATAGATCACCCAGTCGGGAGGGCGGGGGAAGGCCATGGCGTCAGCCCGTCAGGGCGGCGGCGAGGATCAGGGCGGTCGACAGCTTGGCCCCGACCAGCAGGACGGCGGCGGCGACCTCGCCCTCGCGGATGCGCTGGGGCAGTCCGGTCAGGATCATGTCGACGAGGCGGAACGACAGCAGCTGGATGACCACGGTGGCGACGCCCCACAGGGCGATGTCCTTGACCGAGGTGGAGACGCTGAGGCTGACCGCCAGGGGGATGGCCAGACCCACCAGCACGCCGGAGAAGGCCACGGCCGCGGCGGCGTTGCCCTGACGGATCAGGGTGATCTCCTTCCACGGCGTCAGCATCGCATAGAGAATCGCGCCGCCGACCATCAGGGCCAGGGTCACGCCCAGGTGCGCCATGGTGGTCGGGAAGCCGGTCGCGAAGGCCTGGACCTCGGCGCTTTCGAGAACGGTGGAGAGGGACGAGGAGTCCATGTTGATCCGGGGGTCAGACGATCCCTGACGATTGCCCGGTTTTCGCCCCAATCCGCAAGCGCTGCGGCGACACACCGGATCAAGAATCTTGTCGCGATGTAACCGGAGGTTAGGCGGCCTCGACGGCGCCCGCGGCCGTGGCCTGTTCGACCCGGCGCAGGGCCGAGGCGCGAACCTTTTCGCTCTCGGACTTCAGCTGGCCGCAGGCGGCCAGGATGTCGCGGCCGCGCGGGGTGCGGATGGGCGAGGCGTAGCCGGCCTTGTTGAGGATGGCGGCGAAGCGCTCGATCGTCTTCCAGTCCGAACATTCGTAGTCCGTGCCGGGCCACGGGTTGAACGGGATCAGGTTGACCTTGGCCGGGATGCCCTCGATCAGCTTCAGCAGGGCGCGGGCCTCTTCTGGGCTGTCGTTGACGCCCTTCAGCATGACGTATTCGAAGGTCACGCGGCGGGCGTTGGAGAGGCCCGGATAGGCGCGGATGCCGGCCATCAGCTGGGCCAGGTCGTATTTCTTGTTCAGCGGCACCAGCACGTCGCGCAGGGCGTCGTTGGTGGCGTGCAGGCTGATCGCCAGCATGGCCTGGGTACGGGTGCCCAGCGCGTCCAGCTGCGGCACCACGCCCGAGGTCGAGACGGTGATCCGGCGGCGCGACAGGGCGATGCCCTCGTTGTCCGAGATGATGTCGATCGCGTCGGCGACGTGGTCGAGATTGTACAGCGGCTCGCCCATGCCCATGAAGACGATGTTGGACAGGCGGCGGTCCTCTTTCGGGGACGGCCATTCGTCGAGGTCGTCGCGGGCGACCTGGACCTGGGCCACGATCTCGGCGGCGGTCAGGTTGCGGACCAGCTTCTGGGTGCCGGTGTGGCAGAAGGTGCAGTTCAGGGTGCAGCCGACCTGGGACGAGACGCACAGGGCGCCGGCGCGGCCCACGTCGGGGATGTAGACGGTCTCGATCTCGATGCCCGGGGCCGTGCGGATCAGCCATTTGCGGGTGCCGTCCTTCGACACCTGCCGCTCGACGATCTCGGGGCGGGCGAGGGTGAAGGCCTCGGCCAGTTTCGCCTGGGTGTCCCTGGCGATGTTGCTCATCGCGGTGAAGTCGGTGACGCCGTAGTGATGGATCCAGCCCCAGACCTGACTGGCGCGCATCTTCGCCTTCTCGGGCGGGCAGATGTCGGCGTCGATCAGCGCCTGGCGCAGACCCGCGCGCGTCAGCCCCGAGAGGTTGACGGGAACCGCCGGCTTGTCGGCGGCAGCCAGGGCGTTTGGCGTGCGCGAAAGGTCGAGCGTGAGGCTCAAGGGTCAGTCCTGCAGGAGAGGGAGGCGGGGCTTATACCACAGATCGGGCAGGATTTAAGGCGGGGGGGCGCGCGGCGTCGTTGCGAGCACGGCGCCTTGCCCCGCGCCCCTGCCTGTTCGAAGCTGCCGTATCGAAGGGGGCAAGGCGGGATGACGGAAGAACGCGTGAGGTTCGCCGCTTTTGCGGGGCTGGCGGGGGCCTGTCTCCTGTTCGTCGGGGACATGCTGTTTTACGGCCAGTGGGGCTCCGGCGCAGACGCGCTGACGGGAACAATGGCGGAGGTGCGCGGCGCAGACCCGTTCCGGCTGACCCTGGGCGGCTTGACCTCCATCCTTGGGGGTCTGGGCTATAGCTTGGGCGTGCTGCACGTTTGGGGGCGCCTGTCGCCAACGGCGCCATGGCTCAGAGGCGCCGTGACGGCTGGCTTTCTTCTTGTCGCGATCATCGCCACCGCAACCCACGCCGTTTGGGGCGCCTTCGCTCTGGCGGCCGGGACCGGAGAGGCAGCCGCGAGCGCCGTCGGGCGTTACCTCGACCTTCATTTCCTGATCGGTGGCATCGTCGGCGCGCCGACGTCGATCCTGCTGTTCGCGGTCGTCGCTTCGGGGCGGTCTGCATGGCCTCGCGCCTTCGCAGTGATCAGTCCGGGCGCTCTCTATCTGCTGTTCTCCACCGCCACATGGTTTCCCGCCCCACTGGGCGCTGCCGTGGTCGGCGGCGGCTTCAATCTGGCTTTCGCCGCCTTCTATGGTGCGAGCCTGCTGGTCCGGCCCGCTCGCCCGAAATCCTAGTCCGCCGCGTCCTCGATGTGGTGGATCCGGTCGTCGTCGAGGCCGAAATGGTGGCCGATCTCGTGGATCAGGACGTGGGCGATGATCCCGGACAGGCCGACGTCGCCGCGCTCGCACCATTCGTCGAGGATGGGGCGGCGGTAGAGGAAGATGCGGGACGGCTCGGCCGCCGGGCCCATCTGGTCGCGCAGGCCGATGTCGACGCCGTGGTAGAGGCCGGTCAGTTCGAACGGGTCCTCGATCTCCATCAGGGTCAGGGTCTCCTCGTCGGCGAAGTCGTCGACGCGGATGACCACCTCGCCCGCCAGAGAGCGAAACGGATCAGGCAGGGCGTCGAAGGCTTCCCGGGCCAGCCGGGCGAAGTCGTCGAGCGAGGGGGCGGATTGGTCGGTCCAGTCGGTCATGGGGATGAGGGATTAGGGATTGGGGATGAGGTTGGGAAGGCCTCGATCCCGCCGGGCCCGGCGCCCAAAACCTCATCCCTCATCCCTAATCCCTAGTCCCTCGCCCCTCATCAGGTATGGTTACCGAATCAGGGCGGGAGCTGAACGAAACCGATGGCCGAGGCCGACATCGCCTATGTCGCGACCGCGGGCGCCGCGGGGCTGGCCCTGGCGCTCAGCGCCTGGGCGGCCCGGCTGCGCGGCCGGCTGGCGGTCCGCCACCGTATGGCCGAGTCCGACCTGGCCCGAACCCGCGCCGATCTGGCCGACTGCGACGGCGCCCTGGCGGCGTTCGAGGACGTGCGGCTGGCGCTGGGGCCCGACGGGCGGACCCGGCGGCTGGGCGCGCAGTCGGCCTGGGACACGGTGGTCCGCGACCTGGCGGCTGACGGCGAGGAACCCGGCGACCCATCCCTGGTCGTGCTCGACGCCGTGCGCGAGGCGGCGGGGCCGCGGCTGGACGCCCTGATCGACCAGGGCGAGGCCTTCGACGCCGTGCTGGAAGGCGTGGGCGGGGCGTGGGCGGTCGAGGGCCGGTCGTCCGCGGGCGCCGCCTGGCTGAAAGTCTCACGACTGGGACTGGTGGGCACGGCGACCGAGAGCGGGCTGGGCCTGCTGGCTGACTCCTATCCGGCCCCGACCTGGATCACCGATGCGACCGGGCGGCTGGCCTGGGCCAACAAGGCGTGGCTGACCGAGATGAAGGCCGACAGCGTCGAGGCGGCGCGCGAAAAGGGGCTGAGCTTCGATCGCGGAGCCGACGCCATCGTCGCCGAGGCGGGCCGCACCCGTCAGCATCAGGACGGCTTCCGCTGGACCACGGGCGGGGGGCGGCGGCGGGCGTGGCGGATCGTCGCCGAGCCGGTGCAGGGCGGGGCCGGCGCGGTGCTGGCCTTCGCCCTCGACATGACCGAGGCCGAGGAGACGCGCGACACCCTGCGCCGCCACGTCGAGGCCCATGACGAGACGCTGAACCATCTGGCCGACGCGGTGGCGATCTTCGGTCCGTCGAAGCGGCTGGCCTTCCACAACACCGCCTTCCAGACCCTGTTCAACATCGATCCGGCCTGGCTGGACGAGCGCCCGACCCACGCCGAGCTGCTGGACAAGCTGCGCCAGCGGCGGCTGCTGCCCGAGGTCATCGACTACGCCGGCTGGAAGGCCCATGAGCTGGACTTCTACGGCGCCTCGGAAGCGGCGCCCGACGACAGCTGGTCCCTGCCGGACGGGCGGACGTTGCGGGTCGTGCGCCAGCCCCACCCGCTGGGCGGGGTGCTGCTGCTGTTCTCGGACATCACCGACGAGCTGAAGCTGCGCAGCCGGTTCAACGCCCAGATCCAGGTGCAGACGGCGACGCTGGACAAGCTGAGCGACGCGGTCGCCGTGTTCGGCTCCGACGGCCGCATCCGCCTGCACAACGAAGCGTTCGACCACTTCTGGGGGCTGAGCGGCGAGGCCATCGACGCGGCGGGGGATTTCGACGCCGTCGCCGCCCTGTGCCAGTCGACCATGCCCGATCCGGCCCTGTGGCTGGGGCTGAAGGCGCGGGTCGCCGATCCCGATCCCGAAAGCCGGGTGCCGATCGCGGGCGAGGGGCGGACGACGGACGGCCGCATCGCCTCCTGGCTGACCCGGCCGCTGCCGGACGGCGCGACCCTGGTGGCCTTCTCGGACGTGACGGCGCAACGCGGACTGGAACAGGCCCTGGCCGCCAAGGCCCAGGCGCTGGAGGAATCGACGGCGCTGAAGCGCGAGTTCGTCGGCAGCGTCTCCTATGAGCTGCGCACGCCGCTGACGACCATCGTCGGCTATTCCGAACTGCTGGAGATGCAGGCCGATCTGCCCGAACGGAGCCGCCAGCACGCGGGGGCCATCCGCGTCGCCGCCAGCCAGCTGGCCGGATCGATCGACGACGTGCTGGACATGGCCCAGATCGACGCCGGCGAGATGGAGCTGACGCTGGGCGACGTGCGGGTCAGCGACCTGCTGGATGACGCGGCGGAGAAGTCGCGGGCCCGGATCGAGGGCCGCGGCGCGACCCTGACCGTGACCTGCCCGACGGGGCTGCGGCCGATCCGCGCCGACGCCCAGAGGGTGGGGCAGGCGCTGGAGCATCTGCTGGACAACGCCGCCCGCGCCGTGTCGGAGGGCGGGGCCGTGACCCTGACCGCCGAGGCCACGAGCTCCGAGGTCCGCGTCCGCGTCGAGGACAGCGGCCGGGGCATTCCCTATCACCTGCAGGCCCACGTCTTCGACCGCTTCGTGCGGCGCGAGCGCGGCGGACCGGGCGTCGGCCTGGCCCTGGTCAAGGCGCTGGTCGAGCTGCACGGCGGCTGGGCCGAGGTCGAGAGCGAGCCCGGCAAGGGCGCCGCCTTCATCCTGCACCTGCCGCTGGAGGCGGCGGTGGTGGCGGCGGCGCCGGAGTTGCGGCTCGGGTAGAATCGGGTGGTTAGTGATTGGTGGTTAGTGATTGGCGACGATCCAGGCCGCTTTGACACCCCAATCACTAATCACTAGCCACTAATCACTCCTTCGCCACCGTCGCCGGACCCGCCATGGCCAAACGCCTCAAGACCGCGCTGATCTACGACTTCGACGGCACCCTGGCGCGCGGCAACATGCAGGAGGTCAGCTTCATTCCGTCGATCGGTATGACGCCGAAACAGTTCTGGGACAGCGTCTTCCCGCAGACGCAGAAGGCCGATGGCGACGGCATCCTGATGTATATGCAGATGATGCTGCAGGCCGCGCGCGACAACGGTCAGCCGGTGACGAAACAGGCGCTGCGCGACCACGGTCAGGACGTGGCCCTGTTCGAGGGTCTGCGCGACATGAGCTGGTTCGAGCGGATGGACGCCTTCGGCGACCAGTTCGGGCTCGAGATCGAGCACTACATCATCTCGGCCGGGCTGACGGAGATGATCGAGGGCTGCCCGATCGCGAAGGCGTTCAAGCACGTCTACGCCTCGAAATACGTTTATGACGACGAGGACGTGGCCATCTGGCCGGCGGTGGGCGTCAACTACACGACCAAGACCCAGTACCTCTTCCGCATCAACAAGGGCGTGTTCAACCACTGGGACGACGAGCGCATCAACCGTTTCATCCCGGACGACGAGCGGCCGATCCCGTTCGAGCGGATGATCTTCCTCGGCGACGGCGACACCGACGTGCCGACCATGAAGATGATGCACACCAAGGGCGGCTTCTCGATCGCCGTCTACGATCCCGAGACCACGCCGCGCGACACGACGAAGATCCACCGCCTGATCTCCGAGGACCGGGTCAATTTCGTCGCCGCCGCCGACTATCGCGAGGGTTCCCCCGTCGATCTGATCGTCAAGGGGCTGATCGGGCGGATCGCGGTCAATGCGGGGCGGATGCCGGCCGACCGCTGAGCCCGAAACCACGGGCGGGTCACGCGGGATCACCGATTGGCGCCCAAGCCGGAACGGGGTCTCGGCGAGGCCTGCGCTCACTGAGGGATAGGTTGCGTCACAGGGGTTCACGAATGCGTGAGAATTTCGCTTGCGCTCCCGCTCACGAATCCGTTATCTCCGGGATTGCGAGGATTCATGACCTCGTGTGACCTTCTGAAGGAAGAAAAACCATGCGCATCACCGCTCTGATCGCCGCTTCGGCCGCCGCTCTGGCCCTGGCTGCTTGCCAACCCGCCGCTGAAGACAAGGCCGCTGAAGCTTCGGCCGACGCCACCGCCGCCGCCGACACCGCCACGGACGCTGCCGCGACCGCCGACGCTGCCGCCGCTGACGCGACCGCCGCTGCCGCCACTGCCGACGCCGCTGCTGCTCCGGCCGCCGACGCCGCCATGGCCCCGGCTGCCCCGGCTGCTGAAGAAAAAGCCGCTCACTAAGAGCGACATCAACACGGGCCTTCGGGCCTCGTTGAAGGAAAGGGTCGCCCTCACGGGCGGCCCTTTTTTCTTGCGCCCGGTTTCGTCCCTTTGGCCCGGTGCGGGAACATCGGTCGCCCGGGGGGATTTGACCTGTGCAACAAGCTTGGCGGTCGGCATCCTGATGGTCGGGACCCACCGCCCCAGCCGCAAGGATTCAGCCCATGAGAACCGCCGCCCTGATCATCGCCGCCGCCGCAGCCTTCACCCTGTCCGCCTGCAACAAGCCCGCCGAAGATAAGACCGAGGCCTCGACCGAAGCCGCCGAAGCTTCGGGCGCCGCTGTGGACGCCGCGGCCACGAGCGCCGACGGCTCGACCGGCGGGACGGCCTCGGGCGCGAACGCGGGCGGGTCCGCCTCGGGATCGCGCGCGAGCACGGGCGGCCAGACCATGGCGCCGGCCTCCGGCGCGACCCTGTCGGACGGAACCGCGGCGCCGAACGCCCAGGCGCCGGCCGCCGCCGGAACCACGACCACCGAGACCGAGCGCCGT
>Ga0265296_1002938_pt1 | contig 16456 bp, 16 predicted proteins | sample MunlanPumphouse1_FD_189073 | JGI IMG/M metagenome (GOLD analysis project Ga0265296, IMG submission 189073) | Groundwater microbial communities from a municipal landfill in Southern Ontario, Canada - Pumphouse #1 | ecosystem: Environmental > Aquatic > Deep subsurface > Groundwater | place... | reverse complement strand
GCCTGCGCGACTACGCCGCGACGCTGTGGGACTTCTGGGAGCGCAACCTCGACCCGGCCCTGCACAACGACCAGCGCCTGCGCGACGCCGTGGTCGGCCGCACCGTGCTGATCACCGGCGCGTCGTCGGGGATCGGCGAGGCGACGGCCCTGAAGGTCGCGCTGTCCGGCGGCACCCCGCTGCTGGTCGCCCGGACCGAGTCCAAGCTGCAGGCGCTGCGCCGCCAGATCGAGGCGCACGGCGGCACCGCGTACGTCTACCCGTGCGACCTCAACGACCTCGAGGCGATCGACGAGCTGGCCCGGACGGTCACCCGCGAGCATCGCGTCGACGTCGTGATCAACAACGCCGGACGCTCGATCCGCCGCTCGATCAAGCTCAGCCTCAACCGCTTCCACGACTTCGAGCGGACGATGCAGCTCAACTACTACGGCGCGATCCGCCTGGTGATGGGCGTGCTGCCGCACATGGTCGAGCACGGTGGCGGGCACGTGATCAACATCAGCTCGATCGGCGCCCAGACCTGGCCGCCGCGGTTCAGCGCCTACGTCGCGAGCAAGACCGCGCTGGACGCCTGGACCCGGATCGTCGCCGCCGAGCTGCTCGGCGCGAAGGTCACGTTCACGACGATCCACATGCCGCTGGTGCGGACGCCGATGATCGCGCCGACGAAGCTCTACGACAAGATGCCGACGATCACGCCGGTCGAAGCGGCCGACATGATCGCCACCGCGATCGTCGATCACCCCAAGCAGATCAACACGCTGCTGGGTACGACCGGCGAGGTGCTCTACGCCGTCGCGCCGCGGGTCAGCGACTTCATCCTGAACATGGGCTTCCGCGTCTTCCCCGACTCGGCCGCGGCCCGCGGCCAGGAGAACCCCGACGAGCGCGCCGGGATCGAGATGCGGGTACTCGCCGCCCTGACCCGCGGGATGCACTGGTAACGACGGTGCTGCCGGCCGCCGCGCGGAGTCGATCCGACTCCGCCGGGCGGCGGGGTCCTGCTAGCGGGTCAGTCCGCCGAGCAGCAGGTGCATGCCGGTGACCAGCAGGTCCTCCGCCTGCTGCTCGCCGAGGTCGTTGCGACCGCTGCGCATGTTGGAGCTGTCCTCGGGACCCTCCGTGGCGATCTCCTCGAGCGCGTTGATCGTCGCGTTCCACTCGTCCGACAGGCGGGTGGCCCCGCGGAGCAGCCAGACCAGCGACGTCGTGAAGCCGGCGCGCGAGCCGGTCTCGATGCCGGCGTCGACCAGCGGCTGGATTAGCGCCTCGAGCCAGCGGACGACCGCCGGCCGGACCAGCGCCCGGCCGTGCAGGTGGTCGGTGATCCCGGGAACCTCCAGGAACACGCGGTAGCTGCGCACGGCGAGCTGCTCGATCTGCTTCTGCCAGTCGCTCTCCGTAGTCTCGAGCGAGATCGTCTCGACGATCGCCTCGAGCACGTCGTCGACGAGCGTGTCCTTGCTCGCGACGTGGCGATAGGCAGCCATCGTCGAGACGCCGAGCTCCTCGGCGAGTCGCCGCATCGAGAGGGCGTTCAGCCCATCGCGGCGAGCGATCTCGATGGCCGCGTTCACTACCACGGCACGGCTCAGTCGTTCGTCACGAGGAGAGCGTCCGGGCTTGATGTCCTGGGATCCCGATGCGTCGTACACCTGATCAAGACTAGCGATCAAAACGCTGCAAAGGGGCGTGCTTTCTCTGTACAAGCGTCACACGAACCGGACGACCGTATGTTTGGCTCATTCCTCGAGATCCGCCTCTCGGGCTCGCTGTGCGTGAAGCTCCATCAGACTGCGCTGCAGACCGACTGACGTCTCTGATTGGCGCGGTTGAACACGCGTCCAGCGACCATCGGGGCCCAGATCCCAGGCTCCGTCCTCGTCACCGAAGGCCAGATCGAGGGCCTCGAGAAGCTCGTGCCTCGCGGAGATATCGTCGACAGGTACAACCAGCTCGACACGGTTGTCGAGGTTCCGTTCCATGATGTCCGCCGAGCCCATGAATACCTCGGTTTCGTCACCGTTCTCGAAGACGAAGAGGCGGGAATGCTCCAAGAACCGGCCCAACACCGACCGGACACGGATCGTGTCGGAAAGGCCCGGAACGCCAGGCCGGAGACAGCACGCGCCACGCACGTTGATCTCGATCGGAACGCCCGCCTGGGACGCGCGATAGAGCGCGAGGATCGATTCGCGGTCGACGAGCGCGTTCATCTTCATCCGGATCCGCACCTCGCGGCCGGCCCGGTGCGCCTCGACCATCCGGTCGACCCGCGCCAGCAGACCGCCGCGGAGGTCGTTCGGAGCGACCAGCGAACGCCGCAGCGGGCTCGGCTTGGCGAAGCCCGTCAGCTGGTTGAAGAGATCGGCGACGTCGGCACCGATCTCGGGGTCGCAGGTGAACAGCCCGAAGTCGGTGTAGAGCTTGGCCGTCTTGGCGTGGTAGTTGCCGGTGCCGACGTGCAGGTAGTGCCGGACCTTGCCGCCCTCGCGGCGGACGACGAGGATGCACTTGGCGTGGGTCTTCATCGACGGGTGGCCGTAGACCACGTGCACGCCGGTGTCCTCCAGCACGCGGGCCCAGCGGATGTTCGCCTGCTCGTCGAACCGCGCCTTCAGCTCGACCAGCGCGACGGTCTGCTTGCCCTGCTCCGACGCCCGGACGAGCGCCGGCAGCAGCGTGCTGTCGGCGTTCGTGCGGTACACGGTCATCTTGATCGCGAGCACGTCGCGGTCGGCGACCGCCTGCTCGACGAACCGCTCGACCGACGTGTGGAAGCTGTCGTACGGGTGGTGGACGAGCACGTCTCCGCGGCGCATCGCCGCGAAGATGTCGGCCTGCTCGTCGTCGCCCTCGCGCAGCCGCGGGTGCGTGACCGGGCGCCACGGCGGGGCGAGCAGCTCGCGGTGCCCCGGAGCGTTGACGATCTGCCAGAGCGACGTCAGGTCGAGCGGCCCGGGCAGGTCGTAGACCTGGCGCTGCTCGACCCCCAGCTGCTCGACGATCTCGCGCTGCAGGGCGGGACTGATCGCGGCGCTGATCTCGACGCGGACGATCTCGCCGAACCGTCGGTTGCGCAGTTCCGCCTCGAGCGCGCGCTTGACGTCCGAGGCCTCGTCGGAGATCTCGAAGTCGGCGTCGCGGGTGACCCGGAACATCCCGCTGTCGAGGATCTCCATCCCCGGGAACAGCCGGTCCAGGTGGGCCGCGACGATCTCCTCGAGCGGCACGTAGATCCGCTCGACGTTGCCGTCCTCACGAGGCTCGCCGGGCAACACCTCGAGCCGGTCGATCACCTCGGTCGGCAGCTTGATCCGGGCGAACACCGTCTGCCCCGAGTCGGGGTCGCGGACCAGCACGGCCAGGTTCAGCGAGAGGTTCGAGATGTACGGGAACGGCCGGCCGAGGCCGACCGCCAGCGGGGTCAGCACCGGGTAGATCGCGCCGTCGAACCGCTCGTCCAGCACCGCCTGCTGGTCGGCGCGCAGGTCGCGGTACGGCACGACCCGGATCCCGTGCTCGACCATCGCCGGCAGCAACGTGTCCTGGACCAGCCGCGCGTGCCGGTCGACCAGCGGCGCCAGCTTCTCGCGCAGCGCGTCGAGCGCCTGGTCCGCGGTCCGGCCGTCCGGCGACTTGCGGACGTTGTCGGCCCAGACCTTCGCGTGGAGGCCGGCCACGCGGATCATGAAGAACTCGTCGAGGTTCGACGCGAAGATCGCCGCGAACTTGGCCCGCTCGAGCAACGGCTGGCGCTCGTCCTGCGCCAGCTCGAGGATCCGCTCGTCGAAGTCGACCCACGAGAGCTCGCGGTTGGTGAACCACTGGGGATCGGTCGGATCCGGCGCTCCGGCGTCTTCGTGGGACGAGCTGGCCACACCGGGGTCACGCAACAGATCGGACATCGTCGATCGAGCCTACGCCGGTGACGACCCCGAGTCGTTGTCATCCGGTGAACGCGGTGTTATCGATTCCGGTCGCTCGGCGAGCGCGTAGAGCAGCCGCGGCCGCACGCCGTCGCGCTCCCACTCCCGCCAGGCGACGAGGAACTGCCGGTAGAGCACCCGGCGCCGCGCCCGCAGGTAGATCAGCAGGGTCACCAGCCCCCGGTGCTCGTCGGCGTGCGGCAGCTCGCCGGCCAGGCGCGGATCCAGGTCCGAGGCGTCCTCGGCGCGGTCGACCAGCTCCTCCTCGTCGGCCGTCTCGATCGCCTCCAGCGCCTGCTCGACGCGCGGGATCGCCACGTCGCAGTCGTGGATCTCACCGATCAGGCCCTGCAGGTCGCGGGCCCGCTTGGCGGCGGTCCGGGCGTAGTCGCCGAAGCAGGTCTCGGCGGTCGCCTCCAACAGGTAGCGCAGCCGCTTGGCCGCGATCCGCATGTCGTGCAGCGCCGCGACCTCGGACGCGTCGAGCACCGCCGGCACGAAGTCGCAGAGCTCGTCGAGGCGGACGCGGGCGATCCGCGCGACGTTGTCGGCGAGCTCGCCGTGGGGGTCGAGCCCCGGGACCTTGCGGGCCTTCACGCCTGCTCCTCGACCCTCGGGATCTCGACGGAGGTGATCAGCGCCGTGATCCGCGCGGCCAGCTCGTCCAGGTCGAGCTCCCGGAGCGCCGTCGCCAGCCGTTCGTTGCCCCGCGCCTGGTCGCGGCGGGCCGTCGCCATGAATCGCAGGACCCCGCGGCGATCGGCGTCGGGCAGGACCGCGGCGAACCGCTCCAGGCCCTCGAGCTGGACGTCCGGGTCGCGCCGGGCCCCGAGCGCGTCGGCCAGCGCCTTGACGTCCCGCAGCACCCGGCGGTGCTCGGCCTTCGCGAAGCACGGCGCGTAGACCTCGAGCGCGGCCCGCAGACGACGCGACGCCACCCGCATGTCGTGGACCCGCTCGATCTGATCGACGTCGAGCACGCCCTCGGCGTGGTCGAACAGCTCCTCGGCGCGGACCCGCACCGTGGCCACCGCGGCGGCCGCGAACGGCATCTCCGCCGAGAGGCCCGGGATCGGCAGTGCTTTCGCCACGCCCGCAGCGTATCCGGACCGCCGCCCGGAATGCGGGTGCGAGGTTTCAGAGCCCGAGGGGTCCTGCTCACTCCCAGCGGAAGGTGGCGACCGCCGCCGTCAGCGTCACGACCGACCAGAGACCGAGCACGATCAGGTCCTTGAACGGCGCCACGTGCCCGTCCTGGAGGATTTCGCGCAGGCCGTTGGCGAGCGCGCCGCTCGGCAGCAGCTCGGCGACGCCGGAGAGCGCGCCGAGCTCGGACAGCGGGAAGACGATCCCGCCGAGCACCAGCAGCACGAACCAGATGATGTTCGCCAGAGCCAGCGTCGTCATCGCCCGCAGCGCGCCGGCCATCAGGAAGGCCAGGCCGCAGAACGCGGCGGTGCCGAAGGCCAGGAACAGCAGCACCGAGAACGGATCGCCGTGCGGATCCCAGCCGAGCGCCAGCCCGACCCCGACCAGCAGGATCAGCTGCAGCGCCTCGACGACCAGCACCGCTCCGGTCTTGCCGATCAGCAGGATCGAACGCGGCAACGGCGTCGCGCCAAGCCGCTTGAGCACGCCGTACTGCCGGTCGAAGCCCGTCGCGATCGCCTGGCCGGTGAAGGCCGTCGACATGATCCCCAGCGCCAGCACGCCCGGCACGAAGAAGTCCGCCCGCGAGCCGTCGACGTCGACGGTGATGAAGTCGACCTGGGTGCAGAGGATCAGCAGCCCGATCGGCACGATCAGGCTGAGCATCACCTGCTCGCCGTTGCGGAGCAGCAGCTTCAGCTCCATCCAGACCTGCGCGAGCGCCATCGAGCGGATCGACGCGCGGCCGGGACGCGGCGCGAACTCCCCCGCGTCCTCGGCCCGGGTCGGTGTGATCGCGCTCATGCGCGCAGCTCCCGTCCGGTCAGTTCGAGGAAGACGTCCTCGAGCGTGCGGTGCTTGACCTGCAGGCCGGTCAGCAGCACGCCCTGATCGACGCACCACGCGGTCACCGTCGCGACGACCTGCGGGTCGACCGGACCGACCACGACGTAGGTCCCCGGCGTCGGCTCGTGGACGGCCTCGCCGGCGGGCAGCGCGGCCACCAACCCGCTGGTGTCGAGCCCGGCCGGCGCCTGGAACCGCACCTCGCGCTCGGCGTCGCCGCGGGTCAGCTCCTCGCTGGTCCCCCGCGCGATCACCTTGCCGTGGTCGACGATCACCACGTCGTCGGCCAGCCGCTGGGCCTCTTCCATGTCGTGCGTGGTCAGCACGACGGTGACGCCGTCCCGGCGCAGCGCCTCGATGATCCGCCAGGTCTCGCGCCGCGCCTGCGGATCGAGGCCGACGGTCGGCTCGTCGAGGAAGACCAGCTCGGGGCGGCCGATGATCGCCATCGCCAGCGAGAGCCGCTGCTGCTGACCGCCGGACAGCCGGCGGTACGGGGTGTTCGCCACCGGGGTCAGGCCGAGCCGGTCGAGCAACGCGTCGGGGTCGAGCGCGTGCTCCGAGTACGAGGCGACCAGCCGCAGCATCTCGCGGCAGCGGGCAGCCTGGTAGACGCCGCCGTTCTGCAGCATCACGCCGATCCGCGGGCGCAGCTGCGCGTTCTCCTTGACCGGATCGAGGCCGAGCACCCGGACCGTTCCGCGGTCCGGGCGGCGGAAGCCGATGCAGGTCTCGATCGTCGTGGTCTTGCCCGCGCCGTTGGGTCCGAGCAGGGCGAGCACGCGGGCGCGCGGCACCCGCAACGAGACGCCGTCGACGGCGATCCGCTCCCCGTAGCGCTTGACCAGGCCGTCGATGTCGACGGCCACGGTCGCGTCGGGAGACGCGGCGGCATCGGAGGGATCCGTGGGGGTGATCGCGAGATCGGACGGGGGAGCGTGCCGGGACGAGCGCAACCCGACCATGATGCCCCAAAGCGGGGCCGCGCCGACCTCAGGCGGCGTAGAAGGCGTCCGGCGGTTCGCCGACCACGCTGATCCGGTCGGCGAACTCGGCCCGCAACGGCGACGCCTCCCACTGCTCGCGCAGCAGGCCGAAGATGTTCACGTCCAGGTAGCGGTCGCCGTGACGGTGGTAGCCGCGGAGCACGCCCTCGTGGCGCAGGCCGACGCCGAGCAGCGCGCGGGTCGAGCGTTCGTCTCGGGGTTGGAATAGCTGCCGAAGCGCTGCATCCCGAGCGTCTCGAACGCCAGGTGCTGGAGCAGCGCCTTGGACTCGCGGTTGGCCCCCGTCCCCCAGAACGGCTTGCCGAACCACGTCCCGCAGACGCAGCGTCGGTCCCGCGGGCTGAACTCGTAGAGCCCCGTGATCCCCGCCGGGCCGTGCTCGTGGTGGACGGCGAGCAGGTCGAGCTTGAGGCCGGTGCGGCGCTCCTCCTCGAGCCCCGCGATGAACCGCCGCGGCTGGGCGACGTCGGCGTACGGCCCCCACGAGAACCAGCGCGTGACGTCGGGATCGGACGCCAGCCCGAGCAGCGCCGCCGCGTCATCGACGGTCGGGATCCGCAGGCTCAGCGTCGGTCCGTGGATCGCGAAGGGCACGGGCGCGGGGGCTTCCGGAGGGACGACGGGCACGGCGGCGAGCCTACCGCGGGCCGCGGTCCGCCGGCCACGCTCGCCCCGCGCGTACACGGAACGGAGCACGCCGCCGCCGTCGCCCGTAGCATGCAGCCCGTGATGACACCCAGCGACGACGGGTCGGCAAGTACGGAGCGTGCCTTCGAGCACGCTGACGACGACCGTCCTCCCGGTCCGGAGCGCGTCCCTGCACGCGCTCACCACGTGACGATGCCCACGCGTCGTCCCGCTCGGAGCATCTCCCGATGACCGAGCTGCTCCTGATCGGCGTCGCGCTGCTGCTCGTCGCCGCCTGCGGTGGCTTCGTCGCCGCCGAGTTCTCCCTGATCACCGTCGACCGGCAGAAGGTCGACGCGCTCGCCGAGACCGGCGACCGCCGGGCCAAGGGCGTCTCGCACGCCCTCCGCAGCCTCTCGACGCAGCTCTCCGGCGCCCAGCTGGGGATCACCGTCACCAACCTCGGCATCGGCTTCCTGGCCGAGCCCGCGATCGCGCGCCTCGTCGACGGTCCGCTCGAGTCGCTCGGCGCCAGCCCGACCGCGGTCACCGGCATCGCCGTCGTGATCGCCCTGGTGCTCGCGACCTCGATCACGATGATCTTCGGCGAGCTGGTCCCGAAGAACCTGGCGATCGCCCGTCCGTTGGCGACCGCCCGCGCGGTCTCGGGGTTCCAGCGCGGGTTCACCCACGCGATGGCCTGGCCGCTGCGGGGCCTCAACGGCACCGCCAACAACCTGCTGCGGCGGATGGGGATCGAGCCCCAGGAGGAGCTGGCCTCGGCCCGCTCCCCGCAGGAGCTCTCGTCGCTCGTCCGGCGGTCGGCCGAGAAGGGCACGCTGGAGAGCAACACCGCGACGCTGCTGCAGCGCTCGCTCGCGTTCGGCGAGCGCCGCGCGGAGGACGTGATGACCCCGCGCACCCGGATGACGGCGATCGACGCCGACGCGTCCGTCGAGGACGTGATCGCGCTGGCCCGCAGCTCCGGGCACTCGCGGTTCCCCGTTGAGCGCGAGGGCTCCGAGGAGATCTGCGGGATCGTCCACATCCGCCATGCGGTGGCGGTCCCCCACGGGCAGCGCCACGCGGTCCGCGTCGACCAGGTGATGGACGAGCCGGTGGTCGTGCCGTCGACGCTCGAGCTCGATCCGCTGCTGGCCGTGCTCCGTCAGGGCGGGCTGCAGATCGCCGTCGTCGTCGACGAGTTCGGCGGGATCGACGGGATCGTGACCCTCGAGGACCTGATCGAGGAGATCGTCGGCGAGGTGCTCGACGAGCACGACGACAGCGAGCCGGTCTCCCGCCGCCAGTTCGACGGCTCGTGGCTGGTGCCCGCGCTGCTGCGGCCCGACGAGGCCCAGGAGCTGTTCGAGGCGTTCGTCCCCGAGGACGAGGCCTACGAGACCCTCGGCGGCCTGCTGCAGCTGCGGCTGGAGCGGATCCCCGACGTCGGGGACACCCTCGTGATCGAGGGCCCCGACCCCGAGCGTCCGCTCGACCGCGTGACCTTCACGGTCGAGTCGATGGACGGCCTGCGGATCGACGAGCTGCGGGCCGTGGTCGAGCACCTTCCCCAGCCCGACGAGGAGGACGAGCGATGAGTGACACGATCGCCCTCCTGATCGGCGTGGTCCTGCTGGGCCTCAACGCCTTCTTCGTCGGCGCGGAGTTCGCGCTGATCTCCGCCCGTCGCACCGAGATCGAGCCGCGCGCCGAGTCCGGCTCGCGCGCCGCCAAGATCACGCTCGGCGCGATGGAGAACGTCTCGCTGATGATGGCCGGCGCGCAGCTGGGCATCACGATCTGCTCGGTCGGCCTCGGCTACATCGCCGAGCCGGCGCTCGCCCACCTGATCGAGCCGCTGTTCGACGCGATCGGCATCCCGTCGTCGCTGCTGCACCCGGTGGCCTTCGCGATCGCGCTGTCGATCGTGGTCTACCTGCACGTGGTGCTCGGCGAGATGGTGCCGAAGAACATCGCGCTGGCCGGGCCCGAGCGCTCGGCGCTGGTGCTCGGTCCGCCGCTGGTGATGATCGTGCGCGTGCTGCGCCCGGCGATCGCCGGCCTCAACTGGATCTCGAACATGGTTCTGCGGGGCGTCGGCGTCGAGCCGAAGGACGAGGTGACCAGCGCGTTCACCCGCGACGAGGTCGCGGGCCTGGTCGCCGAGTCGCACCGCGAGGGCCTGCTCGTCCACGGCGAGGGGCAGCTGCTTCTCGACGCGCTGCAGTTCGAGGACCGCACGGCGCGGTCGGTGCTGCTGCCGCTCGACGAGCTCGTCACCGTTCCGCCGACCGTGACCCCCGCGACCGTCGAGGCGCTCGCCGGCCGCACCGGGTTCTCGCGGTTCCCGGTGCGGACCGAGGAGGGCACGCTGACCGGCTACGTCCACCTCAAGGACCTGCTGGCCCTCGACGACCATCGCGACGCGCCGATCGACGAGACCGTCCCCCGTGCGCTGCCGAACGTCGCCGTCACCGACCGGCTCCGGCTGGTGCTGCAGACGATGCAGCGCTCGCGGGTGCACCTGGCGCGGGTCCGCGACGAGATGGGCACCGTGATCGGCGTCGTGGCGCTCGAGGACGTGCTCGAGGAGCTCGTCGGCGAGGTCCGCGACGAGACCCGCCGCGCCGAGGCCTAGCTGCCGGAGGCCGACCGGCAGCGGGCGGTCAGCTGCTCCAGCGTCGGCGCCGAGACCGGCAGCGGCGTGGCGCCCGACGGCCGGATCCCGTCGAGGATGATCCCCAGGTAGCGCCGCCACAGGTCGGTCGGTGCCGCCTGCTGGGTGTTCCCGCAGGTCCGGGTGGCGCCGCCGAGCGCGCTCAGCAGGAACGGCAGGTCCTCGGCCCGCAGGTCGTCCCGGACCACGCCGTCGGCCCGGGCGCGCTCGACGAGCCGGGTCAGCAGCTCCATCCGCTCCGCGTTGCGCAGCTGCAGGCTCGGCTCGGCGAACAGCTCCGGTCCGACGGCGTCGAGGAACCCGCGGTCCCGCGCCTGGATCTCGGCGCAGACCGTCAGCACGTGGGCCAGGCCCGCCCAGCTGTCGTCCGTCGCCAGCGCCTCGTCGACCGCCACGACGATCTCGTCGAAGCCGACCTCCAGGGTCGCCAGCAGCAGGTCGTGCTTGGTCGGGAAGTGCCGGAACAGCGTGCCGACGCCGACGCCCGCCCGGCGGGCGATCTCGGCCACGCTGGCCTCGATCCCCTCCTCGGCGAAGACCGTCGACGCGGCCTCGAGCACGCGTTCGCGGTTGCGACGGGCGTCGGCCCGCAGCGGGCGCGACTCGTGGTCGTGCTCGCCGGGACCGCTGTGCACCGCGGGACTGCTCATAGATCGATGCTAGTCGGCTTCGGCCCCCACCAGGGCCGGAGCGACCAGTCGATCGGCGTCGTCCCGCGGATCCGACCCGTCCCCGTCCGTCACCGGATGCGGAGCGGGCGCGTGCATCACGACCGCCGCGATCACGATCGCGAGGGCGAGCAGGCCCGCCCCGATCAGGTACGCCAGGTGGAACCCGGCGTTGAGCGCCTCGGTCTCGGAGAGCCCGGAGGCCAGCTCGCTCGCCTTGTGGTCGGCCGCGAAGGTCGCCAGCACGGCCAGCCCGATCGCCCCGCCCATCTGCATCGCCGTGTTGACCAGGCCCGACGCCAGACCGGAGTCCTGCGGCGTCGCGCCGGACATCGCCAGCGTCATGATCGGCGGGAAGCTGATCCCGGCGCCGATCCCGAACAGCACCATCGACGGGAGCACGTCGACCACGTAACTGCCGTCGACCGGCGTCCGCGAGAACCAGAGCAACGCCAGCAGCAGCGACGTCAGACCGGGGATCAGCACCGCCCGCGGACCGAACCGCATCATCAGCGGCTCGGCGACCCGCAGCGACATCAGGCCGATCAGCGCCGTGCCCGGCAGGAACGCCAGCCCGACCTCGATCGGCGTGTAGCCGAGGACCTCGCCGAGGTACCGCGCGCCGAAGAAGAACAGCCCGAACATCCCGGCCACCAGCAGGGCCTGGATCACGTTCGCCCCGGAGACGTTGCGCGAGCGGAACAGGCGCAGCGGCATCAGCGGCTCGGCGACCCGCGTCTGCCGGCGGAGGAACGTCGCCAGCAGGATGATCGCGACCGCGGCCAGCACGAGCGTTCGCGTGGCTCCCCAGCCGTACTGCTCGACCCCGAGGATCGCGTAGACGCCGAGCATCAGGCCACCGGTCAGCAGCGCCGCGCCGCGGATGTCCGCACCGTGGTGCAGGCCGATCCCCGGACGGTCCGGAACCAGCCGCCAGGCGAGCGCCAACGTCGCGGCCCCGATCGGCACGTTGACGAAGAAGATCCAGTGCCAGCTGATCGCGTCGGTCAGGACGCCGCCCAGCAGCAGGCCCAGCGAGCCGCCCGCCGAGGCGACGAATCCGTAGACGCCGAGGGCCTTGGCCTGCGCCTGCGGCTCGCGGAAGATCGTCACGATCATCGCCAGGATCACCGAGGAGCCCAGGGCCCCGCCGACGCCCTGCAGGAACCGCGCTCCGATCAGCATGCCCTGGCTCTGAGCGAGGCCGCAGAGCACCGAGGCGACCGTGAAGATCGCCATTCCGAGGAGGAACATCTTGCGTTGCCCGATCAGGTCGCCGATCCGGCCGCCGAGCAGCAGCAGGCCGCCGAAGGCGATCAGGTAGGCGTTGAGCACCCAGGCCAGCCCGGTGTCGGAGAACTCCAGGTCGGACTTGAGCGACGGCAGCGCCACGTTCACGATCGTGCCGTCGAGCACGATCATCAGCATCCCCACGCAGAGGACGTAGAGCGCGATCCAGTCGCTCCGGGAGTGGGTTGGCTCGGCAGGCATGGGAGTTCTCCGGTCGGTCGGGAGGGCGTACAGGGGCGCTCCGGGTTGCCGCGTTCAACCTCACGCAACAACCGGAGCGACCAATCCGTTTCGAAGCTAGCACAAGCGGATCCGTTGCTCCGTTTACCGCGGGAGACGGGCGTTTCGTCGCCTCGCGCGCGGCGCGCGCTACCGTCGTGGGGTGCTCGCGTTGCTCTATGACGTGCACGGCAACCTCGCCGCGCTCGACGCCGTACTCGACGACGCGCGAAGCCAGGGCGCCGAGTCGTGGCTGATCGGCGGCGACGTCGGGGCCTTCGGCCCGTGGCCGGAGGCGACGGTCGAGCGACTGCAGAGCCTCGGCGACGCCCGGTGGATCCGCGGCAACCACGAGCGCTGGGCCGTCGAGGGCGACCAGGTCCCGCCGATCCCGTTCGCGCAGCACGGCGTCGCCGCGACGCGCGACGCGCTCGGTCCCGAGACGGTCGCGGAGCTCTACACCCTGCCGCTCTGGCAGCCGATCCCCGGCGGCGAGGCGTGGCACGCCTCCCCACGCTCGGACGTCGACGGCCTGCTGCCCGACCCGCACGACGGCGAGGCGGAGCTGCTTGAGGACCGGACCCCGGAGCTGCTCGTCGTCGGCCACACCCACCTGCCGATGCAGCGGACGATCACCCGAACCGACGGGGGCGCCACGCGCGTCGTCAACCCGGGCAGCGTCGGCCTGCCGTTCGACGGCGACCCGCGAGCGGCCTACGGGATCCTCCACGACGACGGCCGGGTCGAGCTGCGGCGCGTCGACTACGACCGCGAGCGGGCGATCGCCGAGAACCGCGCCCGCTGGGGCGACGCGGTCTGGGCCCGCACGATGGACGAGACCTACCGCTCGGGCCGACCCGCCGCCCTCTGAGCGCGGCTCGCGGTAGGTTCGACCTCCGCGGCCGCCGCCGTGGGGACCGACCCTCGTCCGGGACACCGACCGATGACCGAACCCTCCCTTGACCTCGTCGCGACCGTCGGGCCGCTCGACCCCGTCGTCGCCCTGCTGCGCGAGCTGCTGCACGTGGCGAGCGCCAACCGCGCGATCGCCGTGATCGCGAGCCCGGGCGGCGACTTCGGCGACGACGAGCCGGCCGTCGTCGACGTCGAGCGCCTGAGCCCGATCGAGGTCACGATCGGCGACCGCGTCTACCACCTTCCGCACAGCATCGAGCTCGACGCGGCCGTGCCGCCGCTCCCCGAGTTCAAGGTCCTGTCGCCGTTCGACGCGGATCCGCAGACCGGCGACATCGCGGCCCCGCTGGGCGGCGTCGAGCGGTACGCGATCGACACCCGCGCGGCCGCCGCGCTGCTCGGGCAGGCCAACGTGCTCCAGCTGCACTGGGACACCACCCGCCCCCAGGTCTCGTTCTCGGTCACCGCCCGCGCCGACGACAGCGAGCCGCTGGTCCTGGGGATCGGCGAGGAGAGCTTTCCGATGCCGCCCGGCTGGCCCGAGAAGCAGACGCTGACCGGCGGTCCGGGAGCCCCCGGACCCGACGCCGGCTGAGCCGTCGCAACCCGGCGGGACGGCGTCCGCGGATCGCTAGTCTGCGCTCCATGTCGCTCGACCTCGCCGCCGCCGAGCGGTTCGTGCTCACGAACGGCCGGCTGCTCGAGCGTCACCGACTCGCCGTGCTGCTCCACGGCGGTCCCGTCGACCGCGTGCTCGCGACGCTGCGGGCCTACCGCAATCCCGACGGCGGGTTCGGGCACGCGCTGGAGCCCGACCTGCGGGCGGCGCACAGCGAGCCGCTGGCGACCCACGCCGCGCTCGACGTGCTGGCCGAGGTCGGCGCGCTGCAAGATCCGATGGTCGCCGACGCGACCACGTGGATCGCGTCGATCGCGCTGCCCGACGGCGGAGTGCCGTTCGCGCTGCCGGCGGCGGCCGACGCCCCGCACGCGCCGTGGGTCGATCCGACCGCTCCCCCGGCCGGATCCCACCTGACCTTCGCGCTGGCCGGCCTGGCCCACCGCGCCCGCTGGTCGTACGGCGCGGGGACCGATCCTCAGCGCTGGATCGCCCAGGCCGACGCCTGGTGCTGGGCCCGGCTGGAGGGCGCCGAGCCGCTCGGGGCCTACGACGTCCTGTTCGGCCTGGAGTTCCTCGACGCGGTCCCCGACGACAAGCGCGCCACCGCGGCGATCGACCGGATCGCCGCGCTGCTGCGCGACGACGGTTCGCTGCCGGTGTCCGGCGGCACCGACGACGAGCGGCTGACCGCGCTGACGTTGTCGCCCCGACCGAACCGCCGCAGCCGGGGACTGTTCCCGGCCGAGCTGATCGAGCGCGAGCTCGACCGCCTCGAGGACGAGCAGCAGCCCGACGGCGGCTGGACCTTCGACTGGGGCGTATGGTCCCCGGCGCAGGAGGTCGAGTGGCGGGGACGCGTGACCCTCTCGGCGCTCGCGACCCTGATCGCCCACGGTCGCATCGCCGTCGACTGACCCCGAGGCGGACCGCGTCGGGGCACGGGGTTATGGCATCATGCCCGCTCTATGGCTCGACCTTCCAGCAAACCGGCACGTGGCCGGCGTTCTCCTAAGGGTGGCCCGCGGCGCACGCCCAAGCTCACCAAGGAGCAGGTCTCGCAGATCGACCACCTCCACGTGGATGCCCTCCGCGCGCTGGTGACCGAGAAGGGCAAGATCCGTTCGCGTCGCGCGACCGGCCTCAACGCCCGCGACCAGGCCCACGCCGCTCGCGCCGTGAAGCAGGCGCGTGAGCTGGCCCTCCTGCCCTACCCGCACCCGCGCATGATCTCGATGCCGGGCCGCGAGGACCGCGGCGAGGAGCGTCCGGAGCGCGGCCGCGGCCGTCGCGACGACCGCTAGTCACACCAACGTACTTCGGTGGCGCCACGGCGCCGCCCCGCAGGACCAGGCGGGCCCGGATCTTCCGGGCCCGTTCTGCGTTCTACACCTGCTCGACCGGCTCCTCGACCTTGACCAGCTCGCGGTCGGGGTCGATGCCCCAGCGGCGGGCGGCCTGCAGCTGCGGCACGCCGATCTCCCACTGGTCGGCCTGCGGCTCGCCGGAGTAGACCGAGGAGGCGCCCTTGAGCGCCATGCTGCCGGCGTTGTCGCCCCAGTTGGTGATCTGCTGCAGCTCGGTCGCGGTCAACCGCTTCTCGATCGTCAGCTCGTCCAGCTGGCGGCGCTTCTCGGCGATCGGCGTCGGCGGCACCACGCTGCCCGGCAGCTCCTGGATCATCGTCGGCACGACGCAGTGGACGGCCGGCTGCGACAGCGTCCAGTGCGCGGCGGTCTGCATCGGCGTCAGGCCGCGGGTCTTGCCGACCGCGGCGATCCGGTCGACGATCCCCAGCCCGCGCTCGACCCAGCCGTCGGGGCGGAAGCGCCGGTGGTCGAACTCGCCGAGCGGGGTGTCGGCGCGCAGATCGCCCCAGAACATCCCGCCGTAGTCCGTCACGCGCGACAGGACCTTGATGTCGTACTCCTCGCAGGCGGGCAGCACCAGGCGTGACGGCCACGGCTCCAGCGGGCCGAGGATCAGCATCGCCCAGTCGATCCGGTCGCCGAACCGCTCGAAGCAGGTCAGCAGGTCGAGCGTGAAGCCGTTCGCCGGACCGGGAGCGATCCCGATCGCCTTCGTCAGGCCCTGCGCGCGCAGCTCCGCCATCGCGTCCCAGACGACCTCGGACGTGTAGCCGATCCGGTCCGGGTTGTGGAGCAGCAGCAGGTCGAAGTAGTCGGTGCCACAGCGCTCCAGGCTCGCCTCGGTCGCTCGGCGCAGGTAGTCCGCGTAGGCGTCCGGACCGCGCAGCTCCGGATCGGTGAACCGCTGGAAGCCCTTGGCGCCCTTGCGGGCCCCGTCGTAGAAGTCGTGACCGACCGCGCCGACCAGCCGAACCTCGGACCGGGGCGCGTCGGCGATCGCGCGGCCGACCAGGCGGTCCGCCTCCCCCTCGCCGTAGACGTCCGCCGTGAGCACCGTCCGGACGTGCCCCGAGGGCCGCAGAAGCTCGATCAGCGCTTCGGATTCGAGTTCCTGGCCGAAGTGCATGAACCGGC
>Ga0265296_1002936_pt1 | contig 16460 bp, 17 predicted proteins | sample MunlanPumphouse1_FD_189073 | JGI IMG/M metagenome (GOLD analysis project Ga0265296, IMG submission 189073) | Groundwater microbial communities from a municipal landfill in Southern Ontario, Canada - Pumphouse #1 | ecosystem: Environmental > Aquatic > Deep subsurface > Groundwater | place... | reverse complement strand
AGCCGAAAAGCAGTTTCTTCTCTTGCATCAGACAAATGACATTTGAGGTGCCCGACCGGCTTATTATCGGCTTGCCGCCCGCTTCTTTTATCACTTCACCGATGCCCACGGGCAGTCGCGCGTCAATCACAATCCCGATACCGCTTTTCTTTTTTAAAATAATCTGGCTCATTAAACAATTTATATAATAAGGAAAAATATATTTTCCTTTTTCATCTAAAAAAATACAGCGGTCGCCGTCGCCGTCCCAAATCAGCCCCAGATCGGCTTGATTTTTTATAATCGCATTTTTGGCCGATTTTTGGCTGGAAATCAATAAAGGATTTAACTCGTGGGGCGCTTTTTGGCTTTTTGACTGGAAATTTAATTTTATTAACTTATTGGGCAAGCGCGAGAAAACATAATCGGCCAATTTATCCGCCGACCCGCCGCTCGCATCCAAGACCAATTTTGATTTTTTAATGGTATCCTTGTTAATCAAAGATAAAACCGCCCGGCCATAATCAGCGCCGACGTTTAAATATTTAAAACCCGCTTTTTTCTTTGATATCTTCCTTTCGGGCAATTTATCGGCCAGGGCCTTAATTTTTTTCAGGCCGGTTTTCCCGCCGAGGGCGATGCCATATTTATCAACCATTTTAAAACCGACGTAACCGCTCGGGTTGTGCGACGCCGTGGCCATAACGCCGCCCGCAAAATTATATTTGCCCACCGCAAAAAATAATTCCGGCGTGCTGCAAACGCCCAGACCGGAAATTTCACCGCTCTCGTCGACCGCGCCCCGGATAAAACTGTTTAAAACTTTGGCCGAAGCCGGACGGCGGTCTTGGCCGACAATAATTTTTTTTGCTTTAAGCGACAAAACAAAGGCGCGGCCTAATTTATAAGCCACGCTCTCATTTATTTGAGCGGGATAAAGGCCTCGGATGTCATACTCCTTAAAAATTTCCGATGATATTTTTGGCATTTATTTAAAATGAATATTATTTATTTTATCATTTTTTTGAAGCAATGGCTACTAAATTCCGGCCACGGAAAAAATTAGATTTCATTCCCCGGCTTTCATAATAAATATCCTCTATGACAAAATCGGCTTGTTGTAATAATTTTTTTAACTCGCTTTTGGAAAATGAATGGACATATCTGGACTGACATTCGCCAGACAACTTCCAGGGTATGAAAGCGTCTTTAACGCTCCAAACGCCCATTTTCGTCTTATTTTTGAAATCAAATAAATAACGCCAATAATTTTTACGCCGGCCCAACGACCATAAATTCCAATTATAAATTACCAATCGTCCGCCGCCGGCCATTAAATCATTAATATTTTTTAAAATTTTTAAACGCAGCCCTTTGGTTGGGATGTGGTGTAAAACCGCAATCAAAAAAACCAAATTAAAGTCATTTTCTTTCAGCTGTAAACAAGCAATGTCGCCAATCTCAAATTTTACTTCAGGCACGTCCTTAAATCTTTCTTGGGCAATTTTAATTAGCTCTGGGGAACCGTCAACGCCTAAATAGCTTACATTTGAGTCGGCAAAAATCGTGGCCATCCGGCCATTGCCGCAGCCCAAATCCAATACTTTATCACCGGGCTTTACATATTTGGCAAAATTACCGAAACCCGGCCACCACTTGCTTCTTGTGTCAGAAAAATCAGGAGCGATATGATTGTAAATTTCGCTAGTTTGGTGTAGAATTTTATTTGCTATATCTTGCTTCATAATTTTATTAAATATATTTTCATGACCTTGCAACAGCTCCAAAAAATCATTAAAGCGGTAATCATCAAGTCCCCTAAAACCGAAAAGGAGTTTTTTAATTTTATTCGTAAAGAAGCGGGTAAAATTAAAAATCCGCCCCCCGAAAAATCCGCTCTCCTTTCAGCATATCATAAATTGTTAAAAAATAAAGATATCAAGTCCAGCCCGGTTTTAGAGAAACTGCTCACCAAAAGAGCGGTGCGCACGCTCTCGGGCGTGGCTGTTATTTCGGTCTTAACCAAGCCGTATCCCTGCCCCGGCCGGTGTTTATATTGCCCCACCGAAAAAAATATGCCGAAAAGTTATCTCGCAAACGAGCCGGCCGTGATGCGCGCGATTCTCAATGATTTTGACCCATACCGCCAAATTAAAATGCGGCTCAAAGCGCTTGAAGCCAACGGGCATAACACGGATAAAATAGAATTGATTATTATGGGCGGGACTTGGTCGTCTCATTCGCCCCAATATCAATCTTGGTTTATAAAAAGATGTTTTGAGGCATTAAACGGACGCCGAGCAAACCGCCTAAAGCAGGCCCAGAAACAAAATGAAACGGCCAAACGCCGTTGTATCGGCTTGACTTTGGAAACCAGGCCCGATTATATCACCGAAAAAGAAATAAAAAAAATGAGAGGATTTGGCGGCACGCGCGTTGAGCTCGGTATTCAGCATATTGATGATAAAATTTTAAAATTAAACCGCCGGGGCCACACAGTGGCTGAAAGCATTAAGGCCATTAATTTATTAAAAAGGGCTGGCTTCAAGATTAATTATCACTTAATGTTAAATTTGCCCGGCTCCACTCCAGCCAAGGACTTGGCCATGTTCAAAAAAATATACAGCGACCAAAATTGGCGGCCGGATATGATTAAAATTTATCCTTGCGTGGTCACGAAAAATTCAGGACTTTACGAATTATGGCGCGCCAAAAAATATAAGCCGTATAGCGGCAAACAATTGATTGACTTATTGATTAAAATAAAAAAAATCACCCCGCCTTTTGTCCGCATCGCGCGGCTAATCCGCGATATACCCGAGGGGAGTATAATGGCCGGCAATAAGATTACCAACTTGCGCCAGCTAATCCAGGAACGCGCCCAAAAAGAGGGCTGGTATTGTAAGTGCCTTAGATGCCGGGAGGCGGGACACCAGCCCATACAATTAAAAATTAAAAATTACGAATTAAAAATTAAAACAATAAAATACAAAGCAAATAATGGAACGGAATATTTTTTAAGCTATGAGTCAAGAGATGGAAAAATACTTTACGCTTTTCTGCGGTTGCGGCTCAACAATCGGCCGGAAAATAATTTTATGGAAGAATTAAGGGGCGCGGCCATCATCCGCGAACTGCATACTTACGGCCAACTGGCGCTAATCGGCGAAAAAGGCGAAATTCAGCATCTGGGACTGGGTAAAAAATTATTAAAAACCGCCGAGAAAATTTGCCGAGAAAACCGCCTCAAAAAAATTGCGGTAATCTCGGGCATTGGCGTCAGAAAATATTATGAAAAATTTGGTTACCGCCTGGAAGGAAGTTATATGATAAAAAATCTATAACGACAAAAAATTTCTCAAAAATAAATTAGGTTTCGGTGGGCGGGGTATTTAGATCCCCGCCCACCGACCAAAGGGTTGTTCCTGGGTTGGCGTCTGGATTGCCACCGGCAATCCAGACGCCGCTCGGCTTCATCACTTCGTGATTTGCCTCGCTTCCAACCCGTGTCGCTTTGCTCCACCCCCTTTGGAATCCTCTTTTGATCAGGGTTCGCTTTTGCCTTTTTCGCCTGTTGGCGAATCGGCAAAAGCTCACAAATTAAATCATAGACTTCCGCCTCATCCTCGCCCCGATGTAACGTCGGGGCGAGGTATTCGGCGGAATCTCAAAATAAAAAGAGGGCGGGTAACGGCATAGCCGTTCCCGCCCAAGAAAACAAAATCTTACCAGGGACAGTTAACGAGGGTCAGAACTCTCGACAAAGGCATTGACCAGTTTTTTCCGAGCCGTAATGATCATGAAGTGGCGCGCGGTAGTAGAGGGCTGACGCAATTCGTGATTCTCACTCAATGGCTTGAATTCCACGACTTCGCCTCCCTCTGCTCTTTGCTCTTTAAGGCGCCGTTGGCAGCGGCCATCATGGACATGGGCGACCATGATGCCGCTGACAAATGCCACTAGACCATGAACGTCGTGCGTCGCCAGTATTTGGTTGCATACGGCACACGCTTTTTGGGATTGTAGCTTCATACTCCACGCCTTTCAACTGGAATTGGAACAACGAGTACAATAGGGATAAACCCTGTGGAATAAATTTTTGCTATGGCAAAAATTTGGGCATCGCCCTATTCCATAGGGTAAAGGCCGGTTAATTCCCTTTTGATTTCCTCCTTTCCGTCCTCGGGAATTAAGGACTTGAACAGGATATATCTGGATTAATAAGGAATATACGGTTAAAAACAAAAGGTACTATGTATAATCATTTATCTTATAACAACAATCAAATACTGTCAATATTGAATAAACTTTCAATTGACATTATAATTATTTTGCATTAGAATATTAAATAATAGAACATTATTTTGTTCTATTGATAATTAATAAAACAGGGAGGAAAAAAATATGGATATTAACAAAACGCAATCGGGCGAAATCGGAATATTTTATGCCATGATTGCGTCTGGGCCGGTCATTATCCAGAGGCGGGACGGAGTGAAAAAAACCCTTCTCGTTAAGCATGGCGATAAGCCGATTGAAGAATTAAAATGGAAATTCTGCGGCGGCAAACTCATCAAGGGTTTGTCTCTGGAAGAAAATGCCATCCGCGAAGCCAAAGAAGAAATTGGCGTGCAAGTGAAATTAATTAAAGCGCTAAGGCCAATGGTTTTATGGAATGAAATTCCGGAAACCGGCAATGACAATCCGCAGGTAATCATCCTAATTCATTATCTGGCTGAAATTGATGAGGAGCCGAAAATGGGCGACCAAGTTTTGGCCATGGATTGGTTTGATATTGATAATCTGCCTGATGATTGCGCGCCAAATGTAAAGCCGGTTATTGAAGAATACCTAAACAGCACAGCTAAAATTTTTTAAGGGTAAGGGGGCAGAGAAGCTGCCCCCTTTTTATGCCACCATCTTATTGAGTAAAAAAATTAAATTTGCTAAAATATAATACATGGAAAAAGAAGAAATATTTAATTTAATTGAGCAAGAAACCAATCGCCAGAAAAACGGCTTGGTGATGATTGCTTCGGAAAATTACGCTTCCAAAGATGTGCTTTCCGCCATGGGTACGGCCCTGTCCAATAAATATTCCGAGGGCTATCCGGGAAAAAGATATTATACGGGCAATCAATTTATTGATGAAATAGAAACCGCCGCCCAAAAACTCGCCTTAAAAATTTTCGGCTTGAACGAAGAGGCGTGGCGCGCCAATGTCCAGCCCCATTCGGGTTCGTCGGCCAACTTGGCGGTTTATCTGGGACTGCTTCAGCCGGGCGAGAGAATAATGGGCCTGGATTTGGCCACGGGCGGACACCTAACTCATGGCAGTCCGGTGAATTTTTCCGGCAAATTATTTAATTTTGTCCATTATGGCGTCAATCCGGAAACCGGCCGACTTGATTATAATGAGATAGAAAAATTAGCCATACAGGAACAGCCAAAAATGATCGTTTGCGGTTTTACCGCTTATTCGCGGACTATTGATTTTCAAAAATTCAGCGAGATTGCCAAAAAAATCGGCGCCTGGCTTTTGGCCGATATCTCCCATGTCGCCGGCTTAATTGTCGGCGGCGTCCATCCTTCGCCTTTCCCCTACGCCGATATAGTGACGACCACCACGCACAAAACACTGCGCGGCCCCCGTGGCGCCATCATTATTTGCAAAAAAGAACTGGGGCCAAAAATAGATAAAGCGATTTTTCCGGGATTGCAGGGCGGGCCATTGGAAAATGTGATCGCGGCCAAGGCGCTTTGTTTTAATGAAGCGCTTTCAGATAAATTCAAGCAAGACCAAATCCAAACCGTAAAAAATTGCCGGGCGCTTTGCCAAACGTTGATAGAAAACGGCTTAAAAATTGTTTCCGGCGGAACCGATAATCACCTTTTGCTTGTGGACTGCCGTCCACTGGAAATTTCCGGTAAAGATGGCGCCCTCGCTTTAGCCGAAGCGGAAATTTACACTAATGCCAATATGATCCCGTTTGACCCGGCCACGCCTTTAAACCCGTCGGGCATTCGCCTCGGCGTGGCCGCTTTAACCACCCGAGGCATGAAAGAAAATGAAATGAAAATTATTGGCAACTGGATCAGTCAAATATTGAAAGACCATGCTAATTTAGATCTAAAAAGCAGAATTAAAAAAGAAGTATTGGAACTTACAAGTAACTTTCCGATATACTAATTATGAATTTAATTTAACCCCCTCTTGGTCGTTCCTGGGCAGAGCCGAAAGCTCTCGTTGGTCGCTTTCGTCTACTCTCGGCTTCGCCTCGCTCCTGCCCGTCCCGCCAAGGCGGGACCCCCTTCGTAAGGGGGAGAAAAAATGAACTATGGCCAACAATAAAAAAATCGCGCAAATTTTAGATGGCCGGGCCCTGGCCGAAAAAATCAAATCGGACTTGCATAAAAAAATCGCGAGATTAAAAAAACGGCCCGGTTTGGCCGCTATTTTAGTTGGCCCTGACCCGGCTTCCGAGCTTTATATCCGCTTGAAGGAAAAGGCCTGTCAAGAGGCGGGCATTAATTTTTATAAATATCTTTGTAATCAGCCGGGCTATCCGCCTATTGCCGAAAAAGAATTATTAAAGATGATAAATTTTTTAAATAAAGACGATTCTATTGACGGGATTCTGGTCCAGCTTCCCCTGCCGCTCGGATTCAAGACGCAAAAAATCATTGAAGCCATCGCCAAAGAAAAGGACGTGGACGGATTTAATTATCCAAAAGTTAAAATTGTGCCGCCGGTAATCAGCGCCATTATTGAATTGTTAAAATCGGCGCCCAAGCCCGACTATGCCCATAAAAATGCTTTAATCATTATTAAAAATGATCGCTTTGCCCGCGGCCTGAAAATTCAGCTTAAAAATCTGGGTCTTAAAAATATTTCCCGCGAAAAAAAAATACCCGCTAATTCAAATAATTATGAAGTAATCATTATGGCGCTCGGCCAAGCCCGCGCCCTCAAAAAATCCATGATAAAAAAAGGCGCTATTATTATTGATGTGGGCATTAATAAGCTGGGCAATAAAATCGTGGGCGATGTTGAGCCGAAAGCGGCCGAGACCGCCGGCTATATTTCTCCCGTTCCCGGTGGCGTCGGGCCGCTGACCGTGGCATGCTTATTAAGAAATACATATATTCTTTCAAAAACACGCGATGAATAACAAAATTATTGTTAAATTTAACAATTTTTTTTATTTAAAAGCATCTCCATCAACTCAATAAAAATCTTGGCATTCACTTCCACGTCGGGCATGGCGCGGTGCGCGCTATTATGTTCAAAATTAAAATATTTGGCCACCTCGCTTAAACTATATTTGGGTAAATTAATTAATTTTCTTGATAATTCCAAGGTGTCTATCAGTTTATTGGACGAAGCCGGCAAAGATAATTTTTTTAATTGATTCAAAACAAAAAGCCAATCAAATTCCTTAATATTGTGGCCGACAATAATTGAGTCGCCGATAAAGTCAATAAAATCACTCAAGACATCTTTTAGGCCCCTCCCGTTAACTAATAAAAAAATTTCATTCAGTCCATGCACTTTCTCTACCTCCAATGATATGGCCTTGGTGGGCTGAACCAGCGCCTCAAAACGCCCGGCGATGTCTTTGCCTTTCAGCTTTAAAGCGGCGATTTCCAAAATCTCGTCATTTTCCGGATTAAGGCCGGAGGTTTCCAAATCAAAAACCGTGAAATCGGTTATTAAAAATTTTTGGTATTTTTCCCGCATAACAATGGCTTATGGCTAATGGCTCTATCCATAGTAATAAAAATTACCGCTTCTGGCAAGAAAATATTTATTCTCTTGAAAAAATAATTTCTTTCTTATATAATAATTAATATTATGTCTTTTTCTCTCGGTATTGTCGGCCTGCCCAATGTCGGCAAATCCACCCTATTTAAAGCCCTGACCAAAAAGCAGGTTGACGCTTCAAATTACCCCTTCTGCACCATTGACCCCAATGTGGGCGTGGTTGCCGTACCTGACGAACGGCTGGACCGGCTGACCCTGGTCTCCCGTTCGGCTAAAACGATTTACACCACCATAGAATTTGTTGACATTGCCGGCTTAGTCAAGGGCGCGAGCAAAGGCGAAGGGCTGGGCAATAAATTTTTATCCCATATCAGAGAGGTTGACGCCATTGTCCAGGTACTGCGAAATTTTAAAGATGCCAACGTTACCCATGTCGCCGGCAAAATTGACCCGGAATCGGACAAAGAGACCATTGATTTAGAATTAATCTTTGCGGATTTACAAACATTAGAAAAACGGCTGGCGGCCAACGGCAAATTAATCCAGGCCAAAGATAAAGAGGCCATCAGGCAACAGCCGTTTTTGGAAAAATTAAAGAAAAATATGGAAAAAGGCCGGCCGGCCCGCGAGGCCATTGCCGATGAAGACGAATTAACCATGATTAAAGACCTGAATTTATTAACGGCCAAGCCCATGATCTATGTGCTTAATGTTGATGAAGATAATATACTTAATGAATCCTCCGCCAAAGGCGGATCCGCCTCTAGCGGAGATTACCTGCCCATCTCGGCTAAAATAGAATCCGAATTAGCGGACTTGCCTGAAAACGAGGCCAAAGATTATCTAAAAGAATTGCAATTAGAGGCATCGGGCCTGGATAAATTAATAAAAAAATCCTATGATATTTTGGGCCTGATCACTTATTTCACTTCGGGGCCGCAAGAATCAAGGGCTTGGACGATTAAGAAAGGGACTAAAGCGCCGCCGGCCGCGGGCGTTATCCATACGGATTTTGAAAGGGGCTTTATCCGCGCCGAAGTCATAAACTGGCAAGACCTAATTGATTGCGGCGGCGAAGCCCAAGCCAAAGAAAAGGGCTTGATTCGCTTGGAGGGCAAGGATTATGTGATGCAAGACGGCGATGTTTGCCATTTTAGATTCAGTAATTAGCTTGTAGGAAAAGCTTGAAATCCTACCAGCTACAAGCTAAATATATAAATATGTTTCTTGAAGACGACACAAAATTAAAAATCATGTTTCTTGTCTTAGTGGTGATGTTCGCGGTAATTAGCATCGGCGTTTGGGAGGTATTATTAGAGCCCTTGTTTATTTTCCTTAAAAATTCAATTGTCTCTTAATTATCCCTGGGCTCTTTTATTAATGGCTTTTTAAGCCCTTATTTTTATATTTAATTATATCTAAATTTAGATAAAATATTTAAATTTAAGATAATTGGTTGTTGACAATGTTTAAATTGTATGATATACTATTAAGTTAATGAGATGGTTCATTTTATTTTCAATATAAATGTGGTTTGTTAAGACGGCTGGCTGTTTGCGGCTGTTGGGCGATTAAACTCTATTGAATGGCTCGGATCGGGAGCCAGAAAGGTGTCTGCAAATGAAAAAGACGAGAAAAACCACCGGCGTGAGAGTTCTCTCCGCCGAAGAGCGCGACGTCATTGAGACGACCAACGAGTTCGTGGTTTCGTGCCACGAACAGTACTTGGACCTCGCTGTGGCCGAACTGAACAACGCCATGGCGACCGGTCGCATCAAGGCGGTCGTCATGAGGAAGATCGGGGCATGGTGCCAGTTCGGCGCCGACCCCGAGCACCCCGAGGATCTGGGCGAAATTCTCACTTTGGTGACCGACGTCCTTTTGGACAAGGGCACCAAAGCGGAGCCGGCCAGCAGAATTCTGGCCAAGGTCCCGCAAATCGCCAAAGCCGAGTGCGTCAGGGTGGATGAGGCGGCCAACACGTTGACCCTCACCTCCTCGCTGGCCATCGGGTTTGATTACCGGTATCGCACGGTTGAAATTTCGGTCCAACTGGACCGGGATGGCGCCATGGTCAACCCATATTTCGTCCTCCGCCACTTTCTCCTGAACATCTCTTCCGAAGGGGAAGTGTCGCGGGAAGAAAACGGCCAGCCCCAAATCTTCCATTCCAAGGACGACTTGGCCCGGACGATCAAGGGCGACGGTGATGATCGCGCCCAAGCCCGCCACCGCTTCATGGGCTTTCTGTTCCACCTCGTGGGTGAGGCCTTTGGAGCAGCCAAGACCTACATGGCGGAGAAAGCGGAGAAGGCGCGGCGGCAAGAACGGCGTGGCATGGCTCTCGCCGTGGCCAACCGGCTCCAAGCCAAAAAGCTCCCCACCGCCAAGACGGCTCAGGGCTAAACCCGGCTACCAAGGGCAAGAATTACCAAAATTCTTGCCCTTCTTTTTTTTGGTGGGATTAAAATTTCAGCCATAGGCTGATCCGCCTTTGGCGGAGATTTGACATTATTTTTAAAATAAACTAAACTGACATTACATTCATTTCGCGCTTCATAATTATTCTATTCTTTGGGAGGAACGGGAGGAATTTCAATGACTTCGCGGCATATACCATTTTGGAATTTTGTTGCTTTAACTTCCTATCCCAATGGCGAGATAAGACGGGGGCAAGTCCAGGCCTATAGTTTGAACGGCGCCTTAAATAAAATCCAAAAAAAAGGGTTCTTTGCCATTTCTCTGCAATTAGCCAATCTGCAAAATGGCAAAATTGTCCAAAACCTGGCCATAACCCAAGCCGTTATTAATCGGCTAAGGCGGGAGGGCGTGGAAACAAAATTAATCGCCGTAGGAAAACTAGTCGTCGCACCTTTGGCTAAAAATACATCATAAAATTTGTCGTGTCCTTAATATAAAAAATAGAGCGAAATCAATCGCTCTTTTTTAAATTCTCTAAAAATCTTGCCTCCCCTTACGAAGGGGAGGCGCAAATTTGCCTTCAAGCAAATTTCGGAGGGGTTAATTAACCCCCTCCTGGCCTCCCCCTTCGTAAGAGGGAGGAAGACAGACCCCAAATCGTAACCAGCCGCCAGACCTTTTGGCCGCTCCTTTTATAAATCAAATCGCCTTGGTCCAGCCGCTTAAAACCCTCTTTTTGAATTTGCGGAAAAGTATTTAAAGAAAAAACCCTATGTTCTATGTGCCACTCGGGAAAAATAATTACGATTTTTCCATCCTGATTTAAAATTTTTTTAAAATTACGGAAAGCGGCAAGATATAATTTTTCCAATTCAAAAATAATTTTCTTAATCTCGCTTTCGGTTGGTCTGCCCCGCAACGCCGGGCCCAAATACGGCTCGGTCACCACCGCGTCCGCTGATTTTATTTTTTCCGGTAATCTTTTCACATCAACCTGCTCAATTTTAAAATTAACATCAGCTAAATCAAATCTCCCCCCGCCCCGATGCGACGTCGGGGCGGTGGTAGGAGCCATAAGCCATTTTAAATTTTCTTCCGTATCTTTAACGGCTTTTTCCGACAAGTCAGAACCAATCAAATTTTTATAGCCCAGGGCCGCGGCTTCGGTCAAAATCGTGCCCGAACCGCAAAAGGGGTCTAAGATAATACCCTTTTTTTTGGCCTGCGATAAATTGAGCATCATCTTGGCCAATTTGGGCGGCAGCATTCCGGCAAACGCGTCGCTGGCGGGACGGCCATAATCGCGCCGACCGTATTCCTCAAATTTTTGCACCGCGCCCGTTAAGCCCAGAAAATCAGGCAAAACCAAAAATTCCAGACATTTATTTTTCGTCACCACCACGGATGACAACGTTTCTTCGCGGCTAACAACCAATCGGCTGCTGATGCCCCGGTTCTTTAATTCGCCTTTTATTTCCATGCCGATTTTGGTGGGCTTAACGCCATAAAAACTAAAACCGAAATTTATTTTATTTTCTTTTTTTTGTTTTAAAATTTCCGTAATAATGGAATTCTCGTTAATTTTATGGTCAATTACACGCCCGATTTTAATGGTGCCGCCCAACTGGTCTAAAACCGACTGGCAATCAATTTCCGGACTTTCCGCGACTAAAAATTTGTCGCTCTTTCTGATTATTTTCAAATGCGGCAAAACCGCCGAGATTTCGGCTTGAGAAAGCGCTGGATTTCTGCCTAAAATAAAAATATATTTTGCCATCTCTTGGTATAATAGCAAACTCTTGCCTTTTTTTCTAATCCATGATAATATCTATTTAAATTAAAAACAAGAAATTATGAAAAATTACGAACTGCTGTATATCGTTTCTAATCAATACACCGAGGAGGAAAAGGAGCAAATCAAGAAAAAGATCAACGCCACTATTGAAAAATACGGCGGCGCCATCGGTTATGAAGAATTTTTAGGCAAGAAAAAATTGGCCTATCCCATTAAAAAAATCCTCCACGGCTATTATCAGGCGGCGGAATTTGCCTTGGCCGATGAAACCAAATTGGCACAAATCAACAATGAACTCCGCCTGGATAAGGAAATAATCCGAGCGCAGATAATTATAAAACCCCAAATGACCGCCGCCGAAATCAAAAGAAAAAAAGACCGGGCGTTTCAAGACCGAATTCACCCGGCCGGTGAAAGAATAATCTATACCAAAGAAAAAAAGAAAACCGAGGAGGAAGTGAAAATAAAAATTAAAAATTTAGATGAAAAACTTGATGAAATTTTAAAGGATGATAATATAATTTAAGTTATAAACTTAACTCAACCATATGAATCTAAACAAAGCAATCATCATCGGCAACTTAACCCAGAATCCGGAAGTGAGAACCACGGCCAATGGCACGACCGTCGCTTCTTTTACGGTCGCGAGCAACCGCGTCTGGACCGACCAGCAGGGCCAAAAGCAAGAGCAGGCCGAATTTCATAATGTCGTGGCTTGGGGAAGATTGGCGGAAATCGTCGGCCAATATCTGGCCAAGGGCCGTCTATGCATGGTGGAGGGCAGAATCCAAACCAGAAACTGGGACGACCAAGCCGGCGTCAGACATTGGAAAACGGAAATCATCGCCGAAAATATCCAGCTTGGCCCCCGCCCGAATCAAGGCCAAGGCGGTTCATTTGAAGCGGAGAGAAGCCAATCAGCCGGCGAAAGCGTTGCGCCTGCCTTTCCGCCCGCCCCCGCCGATAAAGTGAAAGAAAAAGAAGACGAGGAAGAAATTAAAATTGAAGATATACCATTTTAAGGAAACTAAATCTCAATAAGAAATTATGAATCATAACCGCCAAAAGAAAAATTTGCTGCAAAAAGACCGATACTGTTATTTTTGCGTCAACAGCGCGGATTACATTGACTATAAAAACGGCCAGTTGTTGCGGCGTTTTACTTCGTCATATTCTAAAATCGTGCCCCGCAAAAGAAGCGGGGTCTGCTCGGCTCATCAGCGGAAATTGGCGCAGGCCATAAAAAGAGCGAGGATAATGGCGATTTTGCCTTTTGTCACAAAATAGCTCTATGCTTTCCACTTTAAACGACATTAAAAAGGGTTTAAATATTATTTACGAAGGCGAGCCATACGCGGTCGCCGAAGCCCGCTTTGTCCGCATGCAGCAAAGAAAGCCGGTCATGCAGACCAAATTGAAAAACCTGCTTAACGGCAAGGTCAGGGAAATTAATTTCCATCCCGGCGATAAAATTGAAGAAGCCGATTTGCAAAGGAAAAAGGCCGACTATCTTTATCATGACGGCTATAATTATTATTTTATGGCACAGGATGATTATGAGCAGTTTTCTATCAGCGCCGATTCAGTCGGCGATAAAGCCGGCTTGATGAAAGAGGGCGATAAAATTGATGTTTTATACTTTAATAATAATCCGGCCTCAATTTCCCTGCCGCCGAAAGTGGAACTCAAGGTTATTTCGGCGCCGGACGCAGTCAAGGGCAACAGCGCTCAAGGGCGGGTGACCAAAACCGCGGAAATTGAAACCGGCATTGGCCTTCAGGTTCCCCTCTTCGTTAAGGCCGGCGATATAATTAGAATAAACACTGACACCGGCGAATACGTGGAAAGAGTGTAACCCATACCCTCTCTCTCTGGGAGCATTCCCTCTCTGTATTTCCCCTCTCCCTCTGGGAGAGGGTGGGGTGAGGGGCCAGGTGAGTGAAAAAATTATGGTCAACTATTTAAAAAAACAAACCGCATTACGGCGCACATTGCGAAAGGCAATGCCATCGGCCGAATCGGTATTATGGAAAAAAATAAAAAATAGACGACTTAACGGCATAAAATTTCGCCGTCAGCATAGCATCGGCAAATATGTAGTTGATTTTTATTGTTCTGAAGCAAAAGTGGTGATTGAAATTGACGGCGGCTCGCATACGGCGACCGAAAATGCGGAAATCAAAGATAAGAAAAGACAGGATTATATTGAATCATTGGGTATAAAAGTATTACGATATGATAATTTAGCGGTTTATAAAAGTTTGGAAAATGTTTTAGATGATATTTCGGAAAATATTTTAAGGTAATTTTTTAAATACCCTTCTCACTCGGATTCCCTCCTCACCCTACCCTCTCCTCTGGAGGAGAGGGGGATGCCAAGCGCCCTTCTCTTCTTTCCCCCCTCTCCCTAATGGGAGAGGGTTGGGGTGAGGGGAATCTGTTTTCTTACCTCCTCACCCTACCCTCTCCTCCAGAGGAGAGGGAATTTAAATAATTAGCAAAAATAATGCTAAAAATGGCATTGTTTTTTATTTATAAATTATTTAAATTTAGCTTAAAGCTGAATATTGTAGCGGACATATACGGACATTAAGTATAATTAAAGATATTAAATATATATAAGGTATAATTTAAGATATTAGTTATCCACAGGTGTCCTCTATTTGACTTTAGAGGACATCTTATTTTATAATTACCGTATAAAACTAGCCACAACCTAATTAAATAGCGCCCAGAAATGGGCTGATTATGCCAGGTTACGAACTGTTGTCAATGGAACAGGTAGCCAAGAAGCTTGGGGTCTCCCTCAAGACGATTTATCGTTGGATTGATTCGGGCGAATTACCTGTCTCTCAAATCGGTAGAAGAACCTACCGTATTTTTGAGCGCGATTTAATTAAGTTTATATATTCAAGGAAAATTACTAAACGCAAAAAGAGAAGATAAATATGAGTTTTTTGACGATTGAAAAATTCAGAAAGCCGTCAAATCCGCCTCGCGGGGGAATGGTTAATATGGCGCGAAAAATCTTGGGCGTCTTCATAAGACACAACCAAAGAAGTTTATATAGCGGTATGCGATTTAATTCCCGCCACAATTTAATTGGGGGCGATTCAAAAATGAATCGGAAAAAATATTCTATTTCCCGAATGCTTTGGTTTATTATTTTACTTGTCGTGCCATTTGCGATAATCGCGGCTTGGCTGGCGTTTGGCTTTACTACGGCCCAAACCAGCCAGGCCGCCGCGGGCATTAATAAACAAATCAATTATCAAGGCCGAATCGCGGATAGCAACGGCATTTCCCTGGCCACGGGCAATTATAATTTCAAATTCCAAATATATGATGACCCAAGCGGCGGTAATTTGCTCTGGACCGAGAGATGGACCGCTACGACCACGGCCGGCGTGGTGCGAGTAATCAATGGCGCTTTCTCGGCGCCGCTGGGCACTTCCACAGCGCTTTCAACTATTGATTTCAATAGCGACTTATTATATTTAAAAGTAAGTTTTGACGCCAACAGCGATGGCATATTTGAAGAGGTGTTTAGTCCGAGAAAAAAACTGACTTCTTCGCCCTACGCTTTCAACGCCGACATGGTGGATGGGATTCACGCGACCAGCACGGCCACAGCCAATCAACTACTCGCTTTGGATAGCAATTTGGGTTTAAGTTTAAGCAATATTACTACGACCAATAAATTATTAGTGGGAACGGGCAGTGTTAATTGGGCTGCACCTACCTCCACCCTGACCGTGGTCGGCTCGGCTCACTTCACGGGCGTGGCCACATCCTCGGAGGGTTTGTGGGTGGGTGCGGGCGGTGTTGCTAATAATCTTGATCTGGCGGGCGGTGATTTGTATGTGGCCGGCGACGCCGAGTTTGATGGCCGGGTTTATTTTTCCAAAAGTCCTACTACAGCTCATAGTTTTACCAGCTGGGCCACGGGTGCGGCCAATACCAATTCCAGCAATGCCACCCTGTATGTTAACCCGGCCTCGGCTGTTTCCGATTCCAATCTTTTGGCCTTGGACGTCAATAGCTTAACTAAATTTTTAGTGGATGCTGAAGGCGACACTTTTGCTAAGAGCTTAACTCTTGAAGGATCACTTAGCGTGGGCACTTCCAATATTTCTACCCTGATAGTTGAAAATAATTCTTTCTTGGGTGACGCGCCCAATTCCGATTGGACAAATATTAATGGCACGGCCTGGATTTATGCCAATAAGAATTTGAGTGTGGCTTCCTCCACCGCTTTAATGATTACCCAAACGGGCACGGGCAATTATTTAGAAGTCAATAATGGCGCCTCTTATTATGGCGGCACCAGATATTTTACCATCACCAATGATGGCACGGCTTCCACCACCAAATTTGTGGTCCAGGGCAACGCCACGACCACTGGTAATTTAGTGGTTGGTGTTTCTAATTGGGCCACTCCCACCTCCACCCTCTCGGTGGTGGGCTCGGCTCATTTCACGGGTGTGGCCACTTCTTCAG
>Ga0265296_1002935_pt1 | contig 16465 bp, 16 predicted proteins | sample MunlanPumphouse1_FD_189073 | JGI IMG/M metagenome (GOLD analysis project Ga0265296, IMG submission 189073) | Groundwater microbial communities from a municipal landfill in Southern Ontario, Canada - Pumphouse #1 | ecosystem: Environmental > Aquatic > Deep subsurface > Groundwater | place... | reverse complement strand
TCGGGTGAGCCAAGGGCTCATGAATTACTGCTTGGGAACGCAAATTTTTACCGAAGCTCCTGCTCCGGCAACCTGAAAGGCAGTTATAGGGCATGCCGTGCACGCCGCATTCCGGCGGCCACAGGCCGCCCTATTTCTGACCACTGGCCCCTGACCACTATTTAATGGCAACTGCAGATAAACCAAAGAAACTCCTAATCTGGCTCAGCGTCGCCCTGCTCCTCGCCCTGGCCTGGGGCCTGCCCGCGTCCGGCCTCCTCAACCCTTATGTGGTGCAGATCCTCATGTACGTGGGGATCAACATGATCCTCACCCTGAGCCTCAATCTGGTAAACGGCTACATGGGGGAGTTTTCCGTGGGCCACGCCGGGTTCATGGCCATCGGCGCTTACGCGGCCTCCATCTGCACCGTCTGGGTGCTGCCCCGGGCCGCGGCTCCGGTCGCGTTCCCGGTGGTCCTGGTGGCCGGCGGCCTGGCCGCGGCCGCGGCCGCCCTGGTGGTGGCCTTCCCGTCTTTTCGCACCCGGGGGGATTACCTGGCCATCGTCACCCTGGCCTTCAACATGATCGTCAAAAGCGTGCTGGAGAACCTGGAAATCCTGGGGGGACCCCGGGGGTTTTTGGGTATGCCCCGGCTCACCACCTTGTTTTGGGTGGTGGCTTGGGTGCTCCTGACCCTGTTAATTTTGCGCCGCCTGGTTTACTCCAATTTCGGCCGGGGCATCACCGCTATCCGGGAAGATGAGGTGGCCGCCAATCTCACGGGCGTGGACACCCGGCGGCTCAAGCTCTATGCCTTTCTGATTTCCGCGTTTTTTGCGGGGGTGGCCGGGGGGCTCTACGCCCACCTGCTGCAATTCATCAACCCCCGGAGCTTCTCCATCCTCAAATCCACGGACATGCTGGTCATGGTCTACCTGGGGGGCGTGGGCAGCCTCACCGGCTCGCTGCTGGGGGCCACGATTTTTACGGTACTCATGGAAATCTTGCGGCCCCTGGGCCTGTGGCGCTGGGTGTTGGGGCCGCTCTTACTGGTTTTACTGATGATCTTCCGCCCCCGGGGGATCTTGGGGTTCAGGGAATGGAAATGGTTGGGGGAGGGCCGGAAAAAGGAGCCGGTAATCAGTAATCAGTGATCAGTGGTCAGTGGTCAGCATTGCGGCGGCCACGGGCCGCCCTAGGTCTGGTTGGGTAAAAGGGGAAAAGGTTAAAAGGGAAGGACCATTGATTTGACCTTATCCTTTTCCCCGCTTCCCCTTAATAAGGAATTTATGGCCTTACTGGAAATCACCGAGCTCTCCCACAACTTCGGCGGCCTGGCCGCGGTCACCAATTTCTCCCTGGAGGTGGCGGCCGGGGAGTTGGTGGGCCTCATCGGCCCCAACGGCGCGGGGAAGACCACCATTTTCAACCTGATCACCGGATTATTCAAGGTGAACCGGGGTTATATCAAATTTCAGGGGGAAGAAATCAGCCGCTGGCCCAGCCACCGCATCAGCTCCGGGGGTATTGCCCGCACCTTTCAGAACATCCGCCTCTTCAAAGATTTGAGCGTCCTGGACAATGTGCGCCTGGGGGCCTATGCCCGGCACGGCTACACCCTCCTGGAGGCGCTGGGGCGCAGCGGCAATTTCACCAGGGAAGAGGAACGGCAGCGGCAGCGGGCCTATGAGCTATTGGCGCGTTTTAATATCTCCTCCTACGCCGACGCCCCGGCCCGGAATCTCCCTTATGGGGAGCAGCGCCGGGTGGAAATGGCCCGGGCCCTGATCAGCGGCCCCCAGTTGCTGCTCCTGGATGAGCCCGCCGCGGGCATGAACCAGAGCGAGGCCCAGGACCTCATCCGCCTCATCCGGCAAATTAAGGAAGACTTTTCCCTGACCATCATCCTCATCGAACACCAGATGCGGGTGGTCCTGAATCTCTGCCAGTGGGTCAAGGTGCTGGACTTCGGGGAGACCATCGCCACCGGCCCCCCCCGGGAAATCCAGCATGACCCCGCGGTGCTGGAGGCCTACCTGGGCAAGGACGGGGCGCTGACGGAAGAAGAACCGGAAAAGTCCGCGACCGGACCCGGGAATGTGGCATAATAGGGTGGTGGGGGGTAAAAGGGTAAAAGGGGAAGAGGAAAAAAAGGGCATCTTGTAAAATTCTTCGTTTGTTAAGAATTGTCAATATGAGGGAGCGAAGCGACCGAAGAATCTCCTCCCCCTTGAGGGGGGAGGGTTAGGGTGGGGGTGGCGTCTTTGGGGTGGTCAATGTCGTCGCATAATCTCCGCTAAATAAGGAGTTATAAAATGGAAAAAATAACTGTTAAGGAAATTTATAATACCCTAGTTCAAATGATGATCCAATCTGAATCGATTTCATGGAATCGCTTTTATAATTTTTTGATGGGTAATTCAATTCTTATCTTGGCATGGGCTACTATTTTTATTTCTCAAAAAAAATCGCCATGGGGGAATATTGTCATGGTTTCAATTTGCCTTTTGGGAGCTATTAGTAGCCCATTCTATGCCGTGTTAGGAAAGCGTGGAAGAGATTTTTTAGAGCACTATGTTAAACAATTAATCAAAATTGAAGATAGCCAAAGCAATTGGCCGAGTGATTTTGATAAATTAAAAATATTTAAAATGAATTTAGAGTTAAGGGATACTTTGCCTGGTAGGATTGCAGGTTCTTATTACATTTTACAAGCCGTACCTTATGGTTTTTCATTCCTTTATTTTTTGATGTTTTTAGCTTCGTTTTTAGGGTAATAGGATGGGAGAGAATCTAACCCCGAGACCCCTATTGCTCGAGGTGGAAGACCTCTGGATCGCCTACGACCGCATCAACGCAGTGCGGGGCGTCTCCTTTGCCGTGGCCGAAGGAGAAATCGTCACCCTCATCGGCGCCAACGGCGCGGGGAAATCCACCATCCTCCGGGCCATTTCCGGCCTGCTGCCCGTGGCCAAAGGCACGATCACCTTTGGGGGGGAGGACCTGCTCCGCCTGCCCGCGCATCTGAGGGCCCAACGGGGCATTGCCCACGTGCCGGAAGGCCGGGGGATTTTCGGCAATCTCACGGTCCTGGAAAACCTGCGCCTCGCGGCCTATGCCCGCACCGATACTCGGATTCCCCGGGACCTGGAAGAAGTATTCCAACTTTTCCCCAGACTGGCGGAGCGGAAGCAGCAGTGGGGGAACACCCTCTCCGGCGGCGAGCAGCAGATGCTGGCCGTGGGCCGGGCCCTGATGAGCCGGGGCCGGCTCCTGCTGCTGGACGAACCTTCCATGGGCCTGGCCCCCATGCTGGTCCGGGAGATCTTCAAAGTGATTAAGCGCATCAACCAACAAGGGGCCACCATCCTCCTGGTGGAGCAAAACGCCCTCCTGGCCCTGGAAGTGGCCCACCGGGCCTATATCCTGGAAACCGGGGAAATCTCCCTGTCCGGCCCCAGCCGCGAACTGCAAAATCACCCCCAGGTGCGGGAGGCGTACCTGGGGGGATGATAAGAAGTGATCAGTAATCAGTAATCAGTGAGCTGCTTGCAAAGTTCAAAGTTCAAAGTTCAAAGTTGAAAGTTGAAACATCCTGAAACAGCAGCTTTATTTACTGATCACTGATTACTAACCCCTAACCCCTCACTCACTTCATCTCACCACTCTCCCCCGCAGGTCATGGGCGTGGTGGTTCACGGCCTGCCACAGGTCCTGGTGTTCCCCTTCGTGTTCATAGCGGCAGATGAAGCGTTCCCCCAGTTCCTGGCGGCAGTCGCAGCAGAGCCGGTGGAGTTCGTCCAGTTTCTTTTCCATCCGGGTCAAAAGCCGCCAGAGCAGAAACGCGCTCACCCCCGCAAACAGACCCACCAGGGTGACCAGGGTACTCGTATGTTCACCCAAGTCCTGATAGGACATATTTTTTATCATCCTCTTATCCCACCGGAAACCGGAAACTGAAAACCGGAAACTGAAAACTGTTTTTCACCCCGTCTTGGCCACCCCGGCCCGGAGGGCCGCCAGCCCCAAGGCCCCGGCCAGCCCCACGATCAGGTCATACTGGGACTTATCAATGAAGCCCGCACCCCAGGCAAAGGAGGCCAGGCCCAACAGCGCCGCCATGATATAAGTCTTTTTCCCGGTCAGCATCTTGTACGAATCTCCTTTCAAGGATGGTTATTGACCAGACAACCAATTGATAACCAGGCACTTTTAACGAAAAACGAAAAACCCCAAACGGAAAACCGCCTCACTCCTCCCAGCCCGTAACCTTCACCACCTGATTGGCGCTGTTCTCGTTATTAAAGTAGACGCGGCTCCCCTCCAGCAGCCGGCAACTGAAGGGCACGGCCCCCCTCACCCCCTGAAAATCCCCGGAAGGCGCGGCGGCTTGGATAACCATGGCGGCATTGCTGCCGTCATAGGATACGGCCAGCTTCATATCCGACCCCGCGGTCGCGGCAGCATAACCTCGGAGTAGCCGGGCGGTAGGGGGGGCAAAGAGCCCCAGATCGAACAGGGTATAGCCGTTGATAGCCCCGGCCGCGGCCTCCAGCGGAGTTTGATAGAGGCAGCGCCCCCCTTCCTGGTAAAAAGGGACCAGGTTGCTGTCGCCGCCATTCAACACCATGCCCAGGTAGCGGAAATTGGTGGGCGGCAGCACCGCGCACCAATCCCCCTGGGCCAGGGTCAGGGCGCTGCCCGTGTAGGTCAGGGTGCCGGCGGCGCCGTTGTCGCTGTTATTGGCGGTAATCAAGCGCAGCAGGCCCCGGGCAGCGCCGCTGAGCACCAGCAGCTTGCCGTTCGCCAGTTCGTTGGCGCTGAAACCGTAGCCGATATCACCGTTGTTGCCGTTATTTCTCAAGGTAATGATCTGCGCGGCCTGGGAAGAAACCCTGAGCACCGGCATGGCTTTGAGGCTGAAAGTGGTGTCTCCCGCGCCCGCCAGGGCATAAATCCCGTACCACTGGTTGGCCTTCTCCCCACCCCAGAGGCTGCCCGGGGCCGCGAAATTCAAGACCAGGGCCTGGGAATTTTCCCGGTAGCGGCCATCCGCCAGGCCTCCGTGGACCCACTGCCCCGGATGGAGCGGGTCCGGAAACCCGCAGAGCATCACCCGGGCCTTGCAGTCCGGGGTGGCCTTGACCTGTAGATTGGCCCCATCCACGTACTCCAGAGAAGGGGCCAGGGCCAACTGCCACCCCTCCAGCACCGCCTGCTCAATCTTCTCGAAATCACTCTTCAAAATAACCTGGCGGCCCGTGCCGCTGCCCCATTTAGCCTGGGGGAGATGAATCAGGGACATGTGTTAACCTCCGAAAGTATTTCTCTGGTGACAGGGGTTAAAAGGGGGAATAGGGTAAAAGGCAGATCTTCCCCTCTTCCCCTTTTTCCCTTTTCCCCCCAAATAAGATTCCGTCTTCCACTGCATAAATCAACCACCATAAGCTCTGTACTGCCAATTACCGTCATAAGGACTATCCTGGTCGATGGCGTAGTTGTCGTCGGCAGTGCCGGGCGCGTCCACGGCCCAGGCCCCGGTCCGGTTTAGCGGCCGGCCTAAAGCCAGGCGGGTGGCGCGGCCCCCCAGGTCCAGGTCCTTGCCCTGCACGCAGAACTCTTCCCGGTTCAGGCCGTGAAAGCCCGAAGACACGGCCACCGTATCCCCCAACTCGATCCCGGCCCCTTCCAGCCAGGTCTCCACTGCCGCCAGTTCCCAGGGCGCGGCCAGCCGCTTAAGCAGGCGTGCGGCCAGCAGTTGGGCCACCTCGGGATTTTCCAGGACCACCGGTCCGCCATACCGGCAATCCAGGTCCGCGGCCTGCTCCCCCCAGGCGGCGGTGGCCGCGTCGTCCCGGGCCTCGGCGTACCGGCTGTTATCCCGGTCGTAGTCCGCGTAACGCAGGCGCACCAGGTTCTTGACGCCTTCCAGGTCGTAGCTCATGGTGAGCGAGCGGATCTGCCCGGGGGCCAACTCCACCAGGTTATCCAGGAGAACGAAGCGCAGCAGGCGCTGGAACCAGAACCACTGCCCCTGGTGTTTGGCGTATTCCAGGGCCGCGCCCAACATGCAGGCCACTGCCTCCAGGGACCCCATCTGCTGCAGGCACAGGTAGTTGGGGACGTAATCCCAGACGTCCGCGGCTTCGCTTAAAGAAAAAGGAATCAGGTCGGCATTGAGGACATTGGGTTTGCCGTCCCCTGTATGGCTGAAAACCCAGGCAAACAGGGCCTCCAGATGCGCCTCATCTTCGGGGACGGAGGGAAAAGGGTACGCCTGGCTGGCGGCCCCGTTTACCGCCAGTCCGAAGGCCTGGAGGACCAGGCCGTTGAGCCAGGCGTAGTGGTAATCGCTCTTATAGCCGCCGTAATCCTGATCCAGCCGGTTTTCCCGGAGGTCGTCCAACAGGCGGCGTGCCCACGTCGCGGCCCGGTCATCGCCGTTGCGCAGGTAAATATAAAGGCAACCCAGAACCAGGGCCCCGGCCATGCCCGGGTCGTAACCGGGACCGTAAGCGAAGCCATACCCCGAAAAGGCCTGGGGAAAATGCCACCCGGGCCCGTCCGCCTGCAGATAAGTGTCCAGCCAGGAAAGCCAGTTCTCCAGGAGGTCCCAGGCCTGGGGATCATTGGTGACAAAATAATACTGGGCCAGACGCATAAAGGCCCAATACTGGCCCAGGCCGCAGCCCACCTCCGGGTAGGCGCTGCCGTTCACCAAGCCGCGCACGATGGACCAGGCGTTTTCATATTCTTCTTTGGGCAGCAACCGGCGCTCATACTTAAAGTAATCCAGGGAGAAGACCGCGCTGGAGCCGAGGTTCAGGTACGCGGTGTTGGTGAGCCCGCCCCCCGCGGCCAGGTGGTCCTCCCCTAGCAGAGCGCCGTCCTTGACCTTGTAAATCTTGCTCTCTCCCGGCGCCACCATCCAGGTGACCAGATGCCACTCGCCGTCCAGCGCGCCGGGGATGTCGGCATATGAATCCCCCGCGCTGGTGGTCACCTTGAGCTGCAACGCCGCGCTCCCGGCCTCCTTGGTCTGGATCACCCAGCCGTCGGTCCCCATTTTATCCGCCACCCAGCGCCAGCCGCTCCCCTGGGGCGAGCCCTTGATAATCAGGGTCAGGGAAAAGGGCTCCGCGCCCGGCTCAAATAGGGCATTGCTGGCCAGGCTGGCATGGGCCGCGCCGTCGAAATTCACGGCCGTGTTCCCGGGCTGGCAGACGCCGCTTAGATAGGTGGGGTTGCCGCTGCTCCACCACAGGGTATGGCCGTGTCCGGACGCGTCGGTGAGCGCGCCGTTTAGGTGCCAGGCCCCGCTCACCAGGCCGTAATCGCGGTATTTAGGCCACCAGGTGAAACGGGTGAAATTCTCCTCGCCGCACAGGGCGATATTTTCCACGTCGTTACGGGTGTGTACGGGGAGGATTGGCCCTTTGACCCCCCCATAGCGCTGCTGGAATTCGTCCTGCGCGTCCCGGTGGAGATTGAGGTAATTCTGCGTCAGGTTCAGGGCGCCCGCCAGATAGGGGGCCAGGGGCTGGGCGTAATGCACCGGGGTGGGGCCCCGCCAGGGGTTCCGGCCGTAAGGGGTCAGGGAAATGGCCAGCCTGGGGGTGAAAGGGTAGGGGTCCCCGGCCTCCAGGTTTACCCCCACCTCATCCAGCCACCATTCATGATCCGGCAGCCCCTGGTGCTCCATCTTGAATTCTAGGAGCCGCAGGCGCTGGGCCCCGGCAAAAGTTAGATGGCCACCGAACTTGAGGTCCGTCAGATACAACACCCCGTTGCTGGGAGGGGAGGAATGGCTGCCCACCTCCACCATCTCCAGGGGGTGGGTGAGGGGGTGGGACCCCCAATCCAGGGCCATCTCTCCCAGATTCACTGTGACCCGTTGCCAGGAGTTGACCTGGACGGTCACGTCTTGATAAAAATAGCTGGACCGTGCGTCCTTGACCTTGACCCGGAAGCTCCTGGTGCCGGCCCCGGTAAGCACGGGCTTTATCAGGAAATTGAGGTTGCTCTGGCCGCTGGAGTCGCAGCGCTGGGGGTCGATCCCCACCCAGGCCCCCCAGGAGGTGGCCTGGGAAGTGAGGTCCCAGGTGATCTGCCGCTGGGTATAAAAAGTCTCTCCGCTGAAGACCAGGCTCTCTTCCCGGTCGCTGACGGTGACGTCGCTGTCATCCGGCGCGCCCGCGGAGTACCACGTCCCCCACATGGCCCGCACCCGGTCGCCGTCGTCGACGATATTGTCCCGGCGCCAGAACTGGTCAAAAGGGATCTCGAACGCGGTGGTCTCGGTGAAGCGGTCCGGCAGGGCGTGCGCGTAGATATGCTCAGGCCCCCAGGGGTCCGGGTCCCCGGCCGCGGAGTCATTGAGGGTCACCAACAGGCGGCGGGGGCGCGCCATTGGGTCGCCGCCCCAAAACTCCCAATAGTCCCCGGACACCAGGTCCGTGGCCGCCCCGCTTTCCCAATAGACCTGGAGCCCGCCCCACAAGGTGACCGGGTGTTGCCGGTCCCCGGTATGGACGCCGCTGGCTTCCCAGCTCTGCCCCGCGTTCCGGGACCAGCGGCAGGTGGCCAGGCCCACCTCGCCGCCGCTCTGGATCTGCACCACAAACTTGCGCCGTTCCTGGGGGGTGTAATCCCCTGCCACCACCAGCGCCGCGCTGCCGCTGCCCAATTTGGTAATATTATGCACCCGGCGGCTGCCGCCCGGCCCCCGCACCTTAAACCGCACCCGGTCCACCCCCGCGAAGGGCGGGTCCTTCAGGGACCAATCCAGGCCGTAGCCCCACCAGGCCGCGTCCCGGGTGCCGGGCAAATCCGCCCGGATATGCAGCTCCCTGCCGGCGGAGCCGGGGGCCGCCTCGATTTGGAAGTCTTGAAAGGCCGCGTCCCTGCTGGCGGCCCCCCGGTAGAGCAGATACGCTCCCTGGTCCCACGCTTGGCGCTCAAAGGTGTCATAAACCAGGGGTGAGCACAGGCTCTCCTCCCGCTGATAAAAAGCCTCCCAGAGGAATTTGATCAGGGGCTGCCAATCCCGGCCCTGCTCCCGGGCTGCCAGGTGGAGAAAGACCATGAGGTCCAGAAGCCGGTCCACCGCGAAATCATAGGTGTAGTCGTCCCGGGCCCGGTAGGCCCGGCGGATGCAGGGATAGTTGTTCAGCGCTTCATACTTGGCCGCGTACTCCCCGGTGAAATAAAAGTAATAAAGCTGCACCGCGGCGCCCGGGGCCAAAGGAGTTCCCAGGGTGATAATGGTGATATTCCCCAGGTTGGCGAAGTCCCCGCCCTGATAATAATTGGTGAGATCCCCCGACGCTGGATCGGCCCAGAAGCCTTTCCAGGGGAACGCGGTCTCCTGCAGCCACACGCCCCGGACCAGACAGACCCGGCCGCCCCCCGGGTTGGGGCTGTCGATGGCAATCTTGCCGTCCCCCTGGACCAGCGCGGTGGCGCCGTGCCAATTCCCCGCGGCTGCCTCCTGGAGGGGGGTCCCCCCCATATTGTCGAAGACCCAGTTGAACTGGGACGCCCGGGCCCACTGAATACGAGACATTGATGCTCCTCAGCTTTACGAGATTGACTCTTCGGACTCTCTCCAACCCCTTGATTCAGGGTTCAGGGTTCAGGGGTCAGGGGCCAGTTTTTACAATTTTCTTTACTGGCCCCTGAACCCTGGCCCCTGGCCCCTGAAAAGGAGGTGTGTAATAGGAGGACATAAGGTCCCTGTTTCTCCCCTTAATACTACTCATCCCCTAAGTAGGCCCTGATCTTGATCTCTCCGGAGTCCACCCAGAAGTCGTAGAGGCAGCGCTGCAAAATTTCCCGAAGGGCCTGGGCCGCGGTGACGTTTTCGAAGCAGACGCCGATGGCGTAACTGGGGGTGAGGCTCTTGGCCAGGTCGAAGGTGTCCTGCTGGATGGCTGCACCCAGCCCCACCGCGGCCAGAATATCGGTGATGATGTCCACCGGGTGGGTGGTGGCGTCCTTCACCACCCTGGCCTCCACCTGGGCGGAGCGGCCGCTGACCGTGATCAAGCCGGTTTCCGCATCGGCTGCCACCCGGTCCCGGGACTCTTCCCCGTTCAGGTAAACCGCGGTGATTGCCTCAAAGGGGCCGCCATACGCCTGGTAGCGATATTCGGTGGGATGAGCCGTAAAGGTCCAGCGATCACCGGCCACCAGGTCCGTGCCCGAGCCGGACTCCCAATAGACCGCCAGGCCGTTATCCAGGGCCACCGGGTCTTCCGGGCCGGCAGTGGCGACTCCTCTCTCCCGCCAGCTCTGCCCCTGGTCCACGGACCAGCGGCACGCGGCATTGCCCACCTCCCCGCTGGTTTCTATCTTTAGCAGGTAGTCCTGGACCAACTCACCCCGGTAGGTGCCCGCGAGGGTCATGACCGCGCTGCCGGAGCCGCTCTTCACCGGTTCGCTTACCCGGGCGGGGATGGTCTCTTGGAGCTCCGTCCGGGCCAGGTAAGGACCCCGCATAAAGGGCTGCCTCACTCCCTGGAGAGTGGGAGCGCCCAGGAGGGTCTGCAACCGGGCCGACGCCCAATCCCGGCTTTCCAGCCGGACCCGGTGTTCCCCCTGCCAGGCATGGGCCATGCCGGACAAACGCTCCAGCTCGCCCACATATACCAGCTGCCACTCCACTCGGCGGCCGGCCAGTTCCCAACCGTGATAGAGGGCCACTTTTTTCTGCCTCCAGGGCAACCCCAGCAGATAGAAATTCTCTCCACCCGCCAGCCATTGCCCCCGGCGATTGTCCAGGAGCAGGGTATGGCCCCCGGCCCGCAACTCGCTGAAATCCCGGGCCAGTTCCACCCGCATGGCCCCCGGGTCCAGGATCTCCCCCTCCGGCAGGCTCAAGCGTCCTTCGAAGCGGAGATTGGACAGAGTCCCGGGCCACACCCCTTCCGCGCTGTAACTCTCATAGCCGGAATCAGGGAATTGGTCGCCCACATACGCACTGAATCCATCCGCGTCCGCCGGCGCGTCCACGGCCCAGTGCCGCAGGGATTCCCCGAAGGCCACTTTCACCTGGAAATAGGGCAACAGATCATATTCCGTTCCCTGACTCAGTGATATGTATGGCGCATCGCCCACTTCCTCCACACCAATGCCGGTGCGCACATAGACCGCGGCTTCCATCTGCCCGCCCTGGTCGTCCCAGAAGGCCGCCACCAGATTGAGATAAGGGGAAAAAGTATGCAAAACCGGGGAGGTCCAGGACGCGGCGGTGAAATAGCCTTCCTCGATCACCAGCTTCCCCGGTTCGCCGCCATAAACCGTCTGGACAAATTCCCCGGAACCGGGGGCCAACCCGTAATCCAGCTCAAAGGGATAAATTACCGCCTTCACCCGGGGGCTGGCCCCTCGGTGAAGTGATTCTTCCTGGAGGTATTCGCTGCTTTTGGTTCTCATAGGTCTATGACTTTGCGAGGTGATTTTAGTGATCAGTGATCGAGTAATCACTGGTCACTGATTACTGATTACTAATCTTCCGCTGGTGTTCCACTCCCCTTTCAAACTTCTTCCAGCACCATGCTCCCGGACCAGAGGCCGGGGGCCGTTTCCCGGAAGTCCAGGTCGTTGGTCCAGGCCCCGGTGCAGGTCTTGGCGCGGCCCGCGTCCCGGAAGAAGTCGATATCCGTCTGGGCCTGTTTGATGGCGGACAAACGTTCCTTCTGGGCCGTGGAGACATATTGAAACTTGAGCACCCAGCGTTGTTTCAGGCCCCGGGCATAGCTCCTCAAGGTGCCGTCAATGGCCCGCTCCCGGTCGGTTTCGTCCTGGCCCAGTTCCTGGTAATCCCAGGAGAAGTTGACCGGCAGGGTGTAGCTCTGGCGGCCTTCCCCCGGGGGGGTCCACTCCAATTTGGCGTTGGCCATGTCGCTCCTCGCTACCAGCCGCGGTCCGCTTCTTTCTGAAGCAGGGGCAGGATGTGGCGTTGCACCAGGCGGTCCCAATCCAGGCGGCCCACTCCCCCGGCATCCAGGCTCTGCACCTGGATGGTGAAGTCATAGCGTGGGGCTCCGGCCTGGCTGAAGCGTTCGAAGCGCCCGGACCTCAGGTCCTCGAAATTATTCTCCCCCAGGCGGGCCATGCTCTCCCGGGGCAGGATGCCTTCCCCGGCCTGGGCCAGGATCATTTGCTCATCATTCCCCCAGGTCCCCGGAGCCACCACCATGCCCTGGTGCGCGGCGACAATGCCTCCCTGGTGGAACAAGCCGCCGAACCCCAGGCCTTCCCCCAGCCAGGGAAATAAGCCGCCGCCGCCCCCCCCGAAGATGCCCAGCCAGGACTGGCTCACCTTGGCCAGGATGCTGAGAAAATTCGCTTCCCAATCCTCCAAATCCCCGGAGATATCCCCCAGGGCCTTCCGCATACTCTGGCTCAAGAGGTTGCTGGTTCCTTCCCCCTTGGCGGAGATGTCCGCAAATTTTGCTTGGGCCTGCCCGGACATCTCTTCCAGGTTGCTCTGCCACTCCTGGGAGAACGCGGTCCAACTCTCCTGCATCTGCTGAACTTCCCCGTTCCAGGCGGCCAGGCGGGACCGGCTGTACTCCTGGTTAAGGTTCAGCATCTCGTCCTGTTGGGCCCGGAAACCCGCCAGTCCCTGTCCGCTCACTCCTGTTTTGTCCTTATTCCTGGGCATTTTTGCCTCGTTGGCTCTTCTCCAGGACCCCCCGCACCACCCCCAGAAGCAGCCAGGTTTCCAGGCTCAGATCATTGGCCCGGAAGGGGTAGCCGGCCTTGCTGAGCCGGTAAAGGAAAAGGAGGTGCCAGGTCCAGGGGGAGAGGGCTTCAGGTTGCAAAAATTCTTCGCAGACCCCGCAGGCCCAATCCGCAAAGGACCCGCTTTCCCCACGGCAGCGCCGCCTTTCCTCGGCCCCGCAGACCCGCCCCCCGGCCACGGCCTGCAGATCGCGCAGCAAGGGCCAGTCATCCAGCAGACCTTGCCCGGGACCCTCCAGACCATCCAGTGCCGGCTTGCTAAAATCAATGAGAGTAATTTTGCTGGTCCTCTAAGATCAAGACTGCATAAAGTCCATCTTTAAAAAGGGGGGCATAAGACCTCTGCCCAATAATCCTATTTCAAGATCACTCCTGGTCCTCCCGGGGCGCCACCCGCAGGCCCTCAAAAATCTGCTGGGCCAAATATGAGACCAGGTCCGGGGCATGCTCCTTAACCCGCTCCTGCCAATCCGGATGGCGCTCCGGGTCCAGGGGGACCTCCCCGCCATCCTCCGCCACCAGGAAATCCCCGGCTGCAAAGCCGGTGAGGATCTCCAGCCCGAATTTGAGGCGGGTCTCCCCCAGGCAGAAGCGGCGCCGGCCCCCCTCCAAGCGGAAGGCGGACATCTGGTAAGCCACCCGCTCCTCCGAAGTGGGCCGCCGGTAATGCAAGGTCACCACCGTGCCCGAAACCGGATCATGCACCGCCAAAGAATGAACCACTTCATTTAACACCCTGGCCATAGTTACTCCTTACGGGTATGGTTTGTGGGGGATAATAATGGGGGTAAAAGGGAAAGAGGGTAAAAGGGAAAAAGATAAATAAAACGGACTTGCCTTCTTCCCCTCTTCCCCTTTTAACCTTTCCCCCTTTCCCCTCCTTTAACCCGCGTATCCGCTCACCTTATTCACCACCCGGGCGATGACGGAGCCGTAGGTGTCGTCTTCCAGGACCGCGAAGGCCGCTTCTTCCCCTAGGCGCCGCTGGTTCACCTTGACCGGCGCGCTCAGGACCGCCACCCGGGGAAAGATCAGTTCCACCTGGTAATTGAGGCCCGGTTCGAACTCCGGCCCCTGGGCCAGGACCTGGACCGTCAGGGTGTCGTTGTCCTGGAGATGTTGGGCCAGGAGAAAATCCCGGAAGTCCCGGTCGAACCCCAGGGTCTGCTCCCGGCCGGTTCGAAACGCCCGGTTGGCATAAATCACGCCCCCACCGGGGGTGCGCTCCGGGGTCAGATGGTTGTTCAGGGTCCAGGTGACGCGGCGCAGTTCGGAGGCCAGTTGATAACCTCCTAAGATGGCGTTGCCGTTCCAGCGCCCGCCCAGGTTCACCACCACCTGGCTCACTTTCAGGGGGGGCTCTTCCACCCGGGGCGGGAGCAGCATCCAGCCGCTCTCCTGGGGGAGATAAAAGACCCGAAAAAAGGTGGCCGTGCCTGCCGCGCCCGGTGGGGCAATGGTGATCACCGCGGGCGCGTCGCCGGAGACCGCGCGGTAGGCCACCTCTTCCCAGGCCTGGGTCTCGGGGTTGAGCGCCTGCACGGCCTGGACGTTGCTCAATCGCTCGGCCCCGTTCTCCCCGGCCACGCTCTCGGCCGGCAGGGTCAGGGTCCCGGTGTTAAAAGCGTTGGTGATCTCCTCCACCCGGGTGTTGTCGCTCACCTTGCCGGTGCCCTTCACCGTGCTGCTGATTTTGGCCCAACCGTCTTTGGGAAACTCCACCCGCACCTGATCCAGGAAGCAGGAGGCAAAGCGCCTTTTCAGCACCTGGCGCCCGAAGCGCAGGGCCGCGGTGAAACTGGGGTTGGACCTGGCCGCGTCTAATTCTCCGGACCGGGGCCGGATAACATGGCAGTAGCCGCCGGTCCCCACAGGCGCGGTCTCCACCTGCCCCAGGCCATAAGCCAGCAGGAAGGCGAAATGCTGGGGCTGGGCCCGGGAAAAGGTGAGCGCGCCTTCCACCGTCCCCCCCAAGTCATGGACCCGGTCCGCTTCTTCCTTGCCGGTCAACTCCTCCCGGTTGGGGGTCTTCAGGGCCCGGTAATTGAGGACAGTGCTCAGGTCTGCCAACAGGAGGGTGTCCAAATCCTGTTCGGTGTTGATGGCCGCCTCCCGAAGCTGTGCGGAGACCGCCAGCAGGTTGTGGGTGGCCAGGAAATTACGGATGGAACGGCTCATAATCCCTTCTCCTTGAAATAGCCGTCAGCTGTCAGCTTGCAGCGGTCAGCCTAAAAAGCGATCCATTTTTCTTTTGCGATTATTTGCCCTAACTCCCATTCCCAGCAGACGCCAACAGGCAAGAAAACACCAGAATCCACCGAATACCTTATGAAAATACCTTTAAAGTCCCCCCTCCCTTGAGGGGAGGGGGTTAGGGGGAGGGTGGCGACTTTCAGTGATAATTGTTCAAGACGCCACGCCCTCTTCTCTTGCTGACAGCTGATAGCTGACAGCTTTAAGCCCTGCGCCCACGGCATCTCAGTTGCAAGGCAAGTGCGTATTTAGAAATTTTTAATCAAACCGGTCCGGTATTCGGCCCCGTAAACGGCCAGTTCCCGGGTAATCAGCCAGGGTTCTTCCCTTTCCAGGGAAAAGGGGGCTATCTCCAGACCCAGGTCCCGCTGCCACAGGGCCCGGCGCACTCCCTCCATGATCCGGTAGAGCCCGCCTTCCTCCAGCCGGGCCTCGGCCTCCCCCCGGAGAGGGCGGACCGCGATCAGCACGATAAAATCCAGGATCAGGTCCGAGGACCGCATGGCTGCCTGCTCGCCCCGGGTTTGGCGGAGCATCACCAGCGCCGCGGGCAGCCGCCGGGCCTGCTGCTGCAGATCCTCCAGCCATTTTCCCTGGTAGGTGGCCACGGTCTGCACCAGGTCCCCCAGTTCGGCCTGCAGGGCCTTAATTATCGCCTCCTCCACCGCACTCCAGGTAAGATCGGCCATCAGCGGCTCCGTCTCTTACCACTCCCCCAGAGAATCCCGGGAGAAGATACGGGTGGCGCTGGTTAATTCCGTGGCTCCCCGGTCGGCCCCGGGGGGCTCCCCGCTGCTTCCCGCCAGCGTAGCCTGGCCCGCGGCCACCTGTTTCAGGAAGGCCAAGGCGTCCTGGTGCTTCTGCCGCCAGACCTCCGGGGCCACCGCGCGCCGGCTGTAAAGATGGTAGATGGCCAGGTCCACGGACAGGGTTTTCACCCGTTCCGGCACTGGAGAAAAGGGCACGGCATAGCGCAGGCCGCAGGCCGCGTCGATCTCGCCATCCGCCCTCTTGATGGCCTCAGACACCACCTGGCTGTCGGGAACCTCCCCTGATTCCGCGGTCAACGCGGCCAGTTCCCCCTGGGTAATCATGGCGAGCAGGTCCTCTTGGGTCGAATAAGCCATTACTTCCTCCACGGTTGCTGATCATAATTTTGCCTGTTGAGGCCTATTATCGAGTCCCGGAAATGCTTCACAGAATAACGGCCCTCATAACTCCCATGGCGGGAGGGGAATGAACCAACGCCATTCCCAGAAATTCCACCTGCACCCTATCCCTCCCCCATCAAGGGGAAGGAGAGAAGGCCTTAAAATCTCTGTAATGCCAGGCTGCGTTCACAGAGGTAAGAAGAGCCTTGTTAGTAAGGGTGCACCTGTGTGTGCTTCCATCTTTGATGGCGGACACCTGGGTCCTCCCCTACAAGAGATAAATTACTTTTATGATGGCAACTTCGTATAAAATAATTCTGGGATGGCGC
>Ga0265296_1002934_pt1 | contig 16473 bp, 19 predicted proteins | sample MunlanPumphouse1_FD_189073 | JGI IMG/M metagenome (GOLD analysis project Ga0265296, IMG submission 189073) | Groundwater microbial communities from a municipal landfill in Southern Ontario, Canada - Pumphouse #1 | ecosystem: Environmental > Aquatic > Deep subsurface > Groundwater | place... | reverse complement strand
TATGTCCCTGCCAGCCCTGCAGTTCGTCGAGCAAATTATTGATGTCGCCGCCCAATCGATCGAGCTCTGCAATCCCGAGCGGTTTGACGCGCTTGTCGAACCGGCGATGCAGGCGCACGTCGTGGGCGACCGTTGCAATCTCATTGAGCGGCTTGACCAGTTCATACTCGAAGCGCCGCGCCAGAAAGATGGTGCCGAGCGCGGTGATGAGCAGGCATCCGAGTCCGGCGAGCAACCCGATCCGGACATAGTCGATCAGCGTCGAACTATCGCCCCAGACCTCGATCTTACCGATCGCCGATCCGTTGCGCTCGATCGCCACCGCAAACGGACGCGGGAAAAACATCCGGGTCAGCAACGGCGCCGGGTCGTCCATCGGCGACGACCATTGGGTGAGCGGCTGGCCGCGATCGTTGAGTACGCGCAGCCGGGCGATCCCGGGAATGCGGGTCAGCGGTTCCAATCCGTCGCGCGCGGCCTGCGGGTCGTTGAAAACCAGCGCGGGCTCGACGCCATAGGCACCCAGCTGCGCGGCCAGTTCCATATTGCGATCGGCATAGCCCCGCAGCGCCGACACCCCGGCGAGCAAAATGGTCAGCCCCGACAGCGCGACCGCGAACAACGTGATGCCAAAGTGAAAGCGCGACAGCAGCTTTTGCAGCGTCGTGCGCGCGCCGATCCGTTCGGGGGTCTGGCCCGTCATGGCGGACCTCCGGCGCTACGCCCGATGTTCAGCACCCGCGGATCAATGCGCAGCGGACCGCGCCCGATCGCGTCGAGATTGACCGAAAAGCTGAGGTTCGCCGCACGATTGCTCAAACAGAACATGGCGCCATAAATGCAGGCCGCATCGTCATCGGTGATCGTCAGGATCGGGCGACCGCGAACCCATGCGATCAATTGCCGCCGATCGGCGATCGCCATGCGGCCCAGGAACAGGACGTCGCAATCCGCGCGGCCGGCTACGGTACCGGCACTCAACCGGCGCACCAGTACCGACCCGGCGCCGGGAACGTCGGGCGCCATCCGGTTGGAAAGCCGCGGGGTTCCGATCACGCACATCACGCGCCTCGAATCCGCCGCTCCGTCGGGCCAGCGCGCATAGCTGACGATGCCGCCGACCATCCGGTTGACTGCGCGCGTCATGCCGTCGTCGCTGTCTTCGACAATCGTCTGGCTCGCGGCTTGAACCGACATCTGGGGCGTCGTCAGCGACGCGCCAATCAGAAACAGCGATGCCAGCACTCTGCAGCGACCCCCAACTGCGCTTGACCCTAGTCTGCCCCAGCGCGGGGGCGTCCGCTAGTCAAAAGGATTGGAAAGTCAATGAAAAGTGACGTCATGCGGCCTTTGGCCAACAGTCGGCTAGATCCGATTAGCGAGCGATCATGCACATATTTTGTCATCCCGGCGAAGGCCGCGATCTCGCCGGTGCAACATAAAGCCAAGTTGAGATCCCGGCTTTCGCCGGGATGACGATCTGGTGAGGTCAGGCGCGCAGCCGGTCGGCAAACCCTTTGCGCAGTTTCGCCAGCTTTGGCGGGATGACCGCCATGCAATAGGGATTGCGCTGGCCTTCGCCGTCCCAATAGGATTGGTGATAATCCTCGGCCGGATACCAGTCGGACACCGGCTCGATCGTGGTGACAATCGGTGCCGGCCAATCACCCTTTGCCCGTTCAATTCCTGCCCTTGCGGCGTCGCCCTGCGCGGCATCGAGGGGGAACAGCGCGCTGCGATATTGGGTGCCGACATCATTGCCCTGCCGGTTCAGCGTCGTCGGGTCGTGGGTCGCGAAATGGACATCGAGCAGGTCGTCGTAGCTGATAACGGCAGGATCAAAGGTGATGCGGATCGCCTCGGCATGGCCGGTATCGCCGCCGCACACCTCCTTATAGGTCGGATCGGCGACATGACCGCCGATGTAACCGCTTTCGACCGTTTCGACGCCGGCGAGCGATTGGAACACCGCTTCGGTACACCAGAAGCAGCCTCCAGCAAAAATGGCGGTTTCGTGCGTCATCGGGTCGATCCTTGGTCGGGGGAGGGGAGTTTTACAGATAGGAAGCGACGGCCGCTATTCCAAGGGCGGCGGCGCGTCGATCAGTGGCGGATGCAGCGGCTGGCCCGATGCGCGCGCCGCAGCGATCAGCGCGGCTTCGGCTTCGAGCGATGCGACGCGGTCGCGCCAACCCGGATGCGTTCCGGCCTGGAACAGCGGGCGGCCTTTGCGCTGACCGAAAGCGGTCCAGAAACGTCCCGCCGCCGCCGGGTCGTACCCCGCCCCCGCGAGCAGCCAAACCGACAGCCGATCGGCCTCGACCTCGGTCTGCTTGAACAACCGCGCGCTGCGCCCGAATGGCTTGCCCAGCCCGCGATCGACCCCCGCGGCGTCGAGGCGGGCGCGATGGCGGAGGATGTTATGCGCCAGCTCATGCGCGATCGCAGCCGCCAGCGCCTCATCGTCCTGCGCAAATTCAGCGAGTCCCTGATGGACCAGCACCATCCGGCCGTCAGCAACAGCGCCAGCTTTCTCGCTCGCCTCGACGCGAAAATCGCTGACGCAACCGGCGACGGGGGTGAGGGTCAGCGCGCCCGCATCGCCCGTGTCGAGCGCGAGCGGCGCGGTGGGCGGGAGCGCGGCGAGCTGCGTTTCGATCGCCGTTATCCGCGCAAAAGGATGTGCGTCCGCGCCATCAGGCACGGCGCTGCCTTGCATCCCGATGATCGCGACGCCAACGCGCATCCCCGCCTCGGCCGCGGGCGACGCTGGAGCAAGCGCCGCGACAAAGGACGCATCGCGGTCCACGGCGCCATAGACGGCGAGCGCTTCCGGCCGCCGATCCGCATCGTAAAGGCGCGGATCGCCCCAGATCCAGCCGAACTGCGGCTGCTGCACCGGGCACCAAGCGGCATTGGCGGTGGTCAGGCGAAAACCGATCGCCGCGACGCGCGCTTCCAGCGCGGCCAGGGCCGCATAGGGGGACGGATCGGCGGGCGCCGTCGCGCCTGCTGGGACAGCGGCAAGCAGCGACAGAGCGGCAACAAGGGCGGAGGCGTGATGCAGCATCGGCACCGCTTATCAACGCGCGCCTGTCGCGGCCATGAATTTCCCGATGGTCGCGCTTTTCCGGTGCTTGCCTATCGCCGACCAAGCGGCGATAGGGCGGAGCGATGACGCACGCCTCGACCTTGTCCTCGCCCGCCGCCCGCCAACCCCGCCCCGCCGCGCTCGCGCGCTGGCTGTGGGCGGTCGCGTTGCTGGTGGTCGTCGTGGTCGGCGTCGGCGGAATTACCCGGCTCACCGAATCGGGGCTGTCGATCACCGAATGGCGGCCGGTCTCGGGGGTGCTGCCGCCGCTCAACGAAGCCGACTGGGTCGCCGAATTCGAAAAATACAAGCAGATCCCCGAATATAGAGAGATCAACCTCGGCATGACGCTGGCCGGGTTCAAGGCGATCTTCTTCTGGGAATGGCTGCACCGCATCCTCGGGCGTGTGGTTGGCATGGCGATGATCGTGCCGCTGGCCTGGTACGCCTGGCGGCGCGCGATCCCGGTGGGTTATGGTGTGCGCCTGCTGGCGTTGACGTCGCTCGTCGGGCTGCAAGGCGCGCTCGGCTGGTGGATGGTCGCATCGGGGCTCGAATATCGCACCGACGTCAGCCATTTCCGCCTCGCGGCGCATCTGCTGACCGCGCTGTTCCTGCTCGCGGGCCTCGTCTGGACGGCGCGTGATCTGGATGCGCTGGCGCGCGACCCGTTGGCGCGGCCCGCGCGGCTGAACCGTCGCAGCATCGCTGTGATCGCGATCCTGTTCGTTCAGCTGCTGCTCGGCGCATGGGTCGCGGGGCTCAATGCGGGTTTTGTATCGAGCACATGGCCCCTTATGAACGATCATGTCGTGCCGCAGGGGATCGACTGGTCGAACGGCGCATGGGCGGCGCTGACCAATGATCCCTTCCTGATCCATTTCCTGCATCGCTGGTGGTCGTGGATCGCGGCGCTGGCGCTGTTGCTGCTCGCACGCAGCTTGTCACGGCTCGGAGCCAAACGCGAAGCCGGACTGCTGGTCGCGGTCGTCGCGGTGCAGATGGTTCTCGGCATCTGGACGGTCGTATCGGGTGTATCGATGTGGGTTGCGGTCGCGCATCAGGTGGTGGGGGCTATCCTTGTCGCCATCGCTGCCGCGGCGCTGCACCGGCTGGGCCGCCCTAGCGCATGATGTTGCTTGGCGGTCTGGGCGGCGCGTTGCTGCTGGTCGCTCAGCCCTTGCCCGCGCAAGGCGATGCGCCACCAGAGGCAATGGCGGCCTTTCAATTTGCTCCACCTGTCGATCGCCCGATGACCTATCGCGTCACGACGCGCCGGATCGGTCGCGACGGGTCGCTGATCAATGTCTCGCTGATCTATGCGCTGCGATGGCAGCGGATCGGCCGCGGCTACCAGCTGCGATCGGTCTTGCAACGGATCGACTCGGACGACCCGCCCGCGGTGACGCGCGCGCTGACCCTGATGATCCAGCCGCTGGTCGGCGAAGAGCTCGCCTATCTGGTCGCCCCTGACGGCAGCCATATCGATCTGGTCGATCCCGACGGCCTTTGGGAGCGAGCGACCGCGCGGGTCGAGACGACGGGCGCCGCGGGCGATCGCGCCGAAGCCAAACAGCTGGCGCAGCTGATCGCCGCGCTGCCGCCGCTCGAACGTGACCGGCTGGCGACCGCCGATGCGCGCGCGCTGGTCGCGGCGGCCAATGATGCGATTGCCGCAGCGGCCGCGGCCGATGGCGCCAGTGTGTCCATACTGCACGGCGGAACGCTGCGGACAGTCGCAAAAGTCGAACAGGATTCGGCGACTGGCGACGGCGCGCCGCCGCTGCAAATCGACCATCTGTGGACGGTCGACAGCGCCACCGGACTGGTGATGCAGGAACGGCGGCAGAGCTGGATTGTCGACGCCCAAAGTGGCGGACGCACGCTGGTCGAGGAGCGGGTGCGGGCGATCGAACCCGCCTCATAAAGCACAAGGTATCATAATACCCGTCAGCAAAGCCGCGATATGCTTGACTTTCCGCCCGCTTGGCGCCATTGGCCCGCTCCGAAGCGCCGCTGCGTCCCTCGTGGATCAGGCGGCGCGGTTTGTTTCGGGCCTTGGAGCATCGCTCCATCGCCCAGTCCCTATCTGTCAAGGAGCGTGCCATGATGAAGGCGCTGACCAAGACGACCGTATCGGCGAACGCTGCCACGGTCGAAAAGAAATGGGTGCTGATCGACGCCGAGGGCCTCGTTGTGGGCCGTGTTGCATCGATCATCGCCAGCATCCTGCGCGGCAAGCACAAGCCGTCGTTCACCCCGCACGTCGATTGCGGTGACAATGTCATCGTCATCAATGCGGAGAAGGTGGCGTTCACCGGCAAGAAATTGCAGGACAAGCGGTATTACAAGCACACCGGTTATGCCGGCGGCATCAAGGAAACCAGCCCCGCGAAGATCCTCGAAGGCCGTTTCCCCGAGCGCGTGCTCGAAAAGGCAATCGAACGCATGATCCCGCGCGGCCCGCTCGGCCGCCAGCAGATGCGCAACCTGCGCATTTTCGCCGGCAGCGAACATCCGCATGAAGGGCAGAGCCCCGAAGTGATCGACGTTGCGTCGATGAACCGCAAGAACAAGGTGGGTGCATAATGGCTGACGAACAGACCATGACCGATCTCAAGGATCTCGGCGGCGCCGTTGAAGGCACTGTCGCAGCTCCGGTTTCGACCACGCCGCTGCGTGAGAAGATCGTCGACAAGCAGGGCCGCGCTTATGCGACTGGCCGCCGCAAGGACGCCGTTGCCCGCGTGTGGCTCAAGCCCGGCACGGGCAAGATCACGATCAACGGCCGCGACCAGGAAGTCTATTTCGCGCGTCCGACGCTGCGCCTCGTGATCAACCAGCCCTTCGGCCTGACCGATCGCATCGGCAGCTATGACATTGTCGCCACCGTCAAGGGCGGCGGTCTGTCGGGCCAGGCGGGCGCCGTGTTGCACGGTATCTCGCAGGCGCTGACCCGTTTCGAACCCGCGCTGCGCGGCGTGGTGAAGTCGGCCGGCTTCCTGACCCGCGACAGCCGCACGGTCGAGCGTAAGAAGTACGGCAAGGCCAAGGCCCGCCGCAGCTTCCAGTTCTCGAAGCGTTAAGAGCTTTTTCCACCGACGGGTGGAGAAGAGGAGGGCGGTCCGGCAACGGGCCGCCCTTTTTCGTCGTTGGGTCATGGAGTTGACATCGCGGGACCGACATGGCGATGTGACGCCTCCTCCTTTCGAAAGCCTCTCATGACCCACGCAAAGCTGATCCGGTGGCATATGCTGACCGCGGCATTTCTGTTTCCCGCCATTTTGCTCTTTCTCATGACGGGTGCGCTTTACACTTGGGGGATCAAGGGCGATTATGCATCGGCCGAATATGATGTGGCGCTTGCCGCCCCCCTGAGCAAAGACGAGGATGCGTTGCAGGCGGTGGCCGCAGCCGAACTGGCGCGCCGGCAGATCGATCTGCCGTCCGGCGCCGCCTCAGTGAAGTCGATGGGTGATGCCTTTCAGCTGGAATGGACGGGAACGCGGCGCGACGTGCTGCTCGATCCGACCGCCGATGCGATGGTTGCCAAACTGACGGTCAAGGACACAGGCTGGCATCGTTGGCTGGTCCAGATGCACAAGGCGAAGGGTGGCACCGCGTTCAAAATCTATGCGGTGGTGCTGGCGCTCGGTTTGCTGTTTCTGGTGGTGTCAGGTCTGCTGATGGCATGGCGCGTCCGCGCCATGAAACGCCCCGCCATTCTGGCCTCTGCGGCCGGGCTGGCGGCCTTTATCGGCATTGCGCTGATTTCCTGAGGCCGCTGTTTACAGCAGGTCGAGGCTCCCGAGCGCCAGCGCCTGCCGCGCTGGCCGCTCGGCCATCACCGCGAACATTTCGTCGCCGCGATCTGTACGCTCGACGTTCATCGACGCAAAGACGGCCATGAAATAGCCGCTGAGCGCGCCGACGCGGTAGTCGTCCCAAAGGGCTGGGGGGTCCGGGTCGACGCCATGCGCGCGCAGCGCCGCGATCCAATGGTCGAAGGCCGGGCGGTCTGCGGCGGCGCGCTCGAACGGGTCGGCGATGCTGGTGCCGACCAGATAGGCAAGGTCGGCGGCGCCGCTGCCGCGTCCCAGCGTCTGCCAGTCGACGAGCCAGCACGCGGTTCCGTCCGGGGAGAACAGGATATTGTCGATGCGAAGGTCGCCATGAACCAGCGTCCGCGCCGCGGGTTCGCGCGACAAATAGGCGTCTAGTTTCGCGACAATGCCCGCGCCAACGTCGAGGATTTCGGGTGTAAAACGGGCGGCATAGCGCTCGCGAAACCCCAGATAGAGCTGTGGGAACAGCGCACGCACCAGGTCGCCATTGTCGCGCGCGAGCCATGAGATATCTGCCAGCCGCCGATCGCCCCACAGGTGCGCGTGGAGCTTGGCCGCCGCCTCGATGCATGGCACGAGGCCGGTGAGGTCAAGGCCCTTGAGCTGGTCGCCCTGCCGCGCCGGGGCGAGGTCGGATAGGATAAGGATGAATTCGACCTCGTCGTCGGCAATCTCCGAATGGTGACAGAGCGGCGCCGGAACCCCGCTCGCGGCGGCGAGTTCCCGGTACCAGCTGACTTCTTTGACATAGGTGCCGGTGAGCTTGGCGATGTTGCGGCTCGCCTCGTCATGGCTCGGGCATTTGGCGATCACGGTCGCGGGGGCGTCGGTATCGCCCAGCCATTCGCCATCCGCCCAATCGAGCGTCAGGCGGTAGCTGTCGCACATCTGCCCGGTGCCAACCTTGGCTGCGTTAAAACCTTTCAGCTGTCCCGAATGCCCAAGCACGGCGCCGAGCCAGTCGGCGCTGATCGCCTCGGGCGAGATCGGAAAACTCATGCGGCAGGGTCCATCAGCCCGGAAAGGCCGGTCGGCGCGTGCGGGCCGACGAACAATTGTTCGAGCACGCCAATGCCGACGTCGGTGCGGTCGCCGTCGGTCAACTCGGCGCGGACCAGCGCTTGCGCGTGCATCGCCTGCGGATTGCCCCACGCCCGTTCGGCTTCGGACAGGCTGTCGTGTGCGACCTCCAATTCGCCATGATCGAAGCCGTGGCCCCAGACGGGATGCGTGTACCCAAGCCCGCTCATCGCGAACAGCGGTCCACTGGGGGTCAGCGTCAGCCGGGTACTGCCGTCAAAATCGGCGGTCAGTCCGGTCAGGCGCCGCGTCCCCGGATGCCATTCGGCGGCGAACGTGGGATCGGCGTAGTGTTGCTCACCGCCGTTGCCATTCACCTACACTGCGCGGCGGTTCCATGGGCTGCCCTCGCCATCGTCGTTGCTGTGAAAGAACAGCGAGCGGTCGGCAAAATTGCACGGCGTCCACAGCCAGAAGAATTGGTGGAAATTGCCCTGCGGCGGCGGTTGCGGTTCGGCGGCGCCGACCGGGCGGATGCCCCAGCTGCGGTCGCGCGTTCCGGCCCAGTCGGCGCCGCTCTCGATCCGCTGCCCGTCGATCGACAGCCAGCCCGACCAATGGCCGTTCTGGGTCATGCGGGTATAGTCCATGAACAGGCGGGTGCCGTTGCGGCGGGTGAAGCGCGGTTCCTCGATCGGGAAATGCCGCGCGGTGAAGTGCAGTTCGCCGGCGAGCGGGCCGTCGTTGGCGGCGATGGTCAGCGTCAACCGCTCCAGCGGTTCGTCGATGCGAATCGCGATCGGGCCGACCGCCAGGTCGAGCCGCTCGCCCGCCGAGCGGCGGCTGGCGCGCAGATTATGCTGAATCCCATCGATCAGGACGCAGAACGCCGCGTCGACAATGCCGAGCTGCGGATAAAAGCCCATCGCGGCGGCAAAAAACACCGATCCGTCAGGCGCATATCCGTTGAAGAAATAGCGGTCGTAAAAATTGCGATCGGTGCCTGCAAAGGCGATCGGCTCGGCGCTCTGGTGCAGCGGGAAATCGTCGCCCTTGGTCAGCATCGTCGTTCCTCATCCCGTTTTTTCTTGCAACCTAACGGGATGGTCAAGGGCGTCAATGGTCGGCGTCAATGCACCGGCGGATCGACCGGGGGTACGGCGTGGATGGGCGCCACCGGCTCGCCGGGTTCGCGCGGCGGCAGCGCGTCGGTGGGAATGTCGGTGATCTGCATGTCGGGGGTGGGTACGGCCGCGACATTACGGACGCGGACTTCGACCTCGCCATCCCTGATCCGCAGTTCGTTGAAGCTGGGCGGAGTCGACCGGATGCGCTGCGACAGCGTTCCGGCGCCGATCATGCGGATCGAACCGGCGGCGGTCGAGGCTTTCAGGTCGAATGCGTCATGGACATGGCCGGTCAGGACCGCCGCGACGCCGCGCGCCGCCAGTGCCTCAAGCGCGCGCGCGCCGCCACGGGTCAGGGCGCGGCCTTTCGTCCCGGCTTCGACCAGCGGATGATGCGCGGTGACGAGTGCGGTGGTCCCGCTGGGCAGTGCGTCGACCGCAGTGAGCGTCTTGTTCAGCGCATTGCGCGTTACCCAGCCCTTTGACCAGTCGAGCCGCCACTGCGCGCGCGCGGTGGTCTTCAGCGGCACCACCGCGACGTCGGCAAAATCAAGCTCACGCTCGACCAGCCGCTCGATCCGCCGGATCCGGCGATACGGCCAGAAAAAGCGTGCGAACGGGTTGAAATAGGGTAGGTCGTGATTGCCGACCTCAACCGTGACCGGCACATCGAGCGCCTCAATCCAGTCGCACGCCGCGGCGAATTCATGGGAGCGCGCGCGCATCGTGAGGTCGCCGGTGATCAGCACCGCGTCGGGTTGTTCGCGGCGGACGCATTCGCGGAACCAGTCGAGCGCGGCGCGATCCTCCAGCCCGAAATGCAAATCGCTAATATGGAACAGTCGCGTCATGCTGTCGCGACGAAGTCGACCGCGCTGGAGCCGAGCGAAAAGCGTGCGGGGGAAGCCGTTTCGTCCAGTTCGCCGTCGAACTCGAGACAGATGCTCTCGTCGCTTTCGAGCACGAGCGTCTCGCCGGTCGCGATAGGCTCGCTCGGCCCGTCGCGGAAATCGCCGCCGAGCCACGCCAGGCCGTGGCGCAGCACATCGCCGGTGCCTTCGGTCAAAATGCCGTCGGCGCGGATGCCGGTCGGCGTTGGGGTCAGGATCACGGCCGGATAGGCTTTGCCGTCGGCGCCGACGCGGACTCCGGGGCCGTTCATCATCTCGTCGAGCGCCTCGGGCGCCGCGCGGCTCGCCTCGATGATCCCGTCCTGCCGCATCGTCTCGCGCACCGCGGCCCAGCGCGTCGCTGGACCGGCGATGACAGTGATAAAGGCGGTGCCGGCGTTGGAGTTGATCGTAGGAATCGGGCTGCGACGGACGTTATCTTGCAGGGCATCAGCCAAAATCTCCGTCACCGGGCGGTCGCCGTGCAATGCCTTGGACAGCAGGTTGAGCGTTCCGCCGGGCAGCACCAGGATCGCGCCATCCCATCCCGCAGCCGTGGTCGCCGCGGCGTTGACGGTGCCGTCGCCCGTCCACACCAGCAGCAGATCGATGCCCTGCTGCTTCAGCGCGGCGGCGTCTGGAATGTCGCCGTCGGGCAGGGCGAATGTAGCCACGAGCGGCGCGCCATGCGCGCGGCACAGTTCGGCGATCTGTTCCCGGACAGCCTCGTCATGACTGCCGCTTTGGGTGTTGCAGATCAGGGCGGGGCGCGAGAATGAGCTGGTCATCGCGCTATCCTACGCATGAGGATGAAAAAGGTGGCCACTGAATTTCGTCATCCCGGCGCAGGCCGGGATCTCATCGGTGCGTTACACAGCAAGGTCGAGATCCCGGCCTGCGCCGGGATGACAGATGGATGGTTAGACCAATGCGCTGTTCGTCCACCGCTTGTTCGCCGCTTCACCGCGCGATAGGGCGTGACAATGACAGCACCGATTTCCAAAGGACGGCGATTGATCAAGTTTCTGGTGGTGGCCGCCCTGCTCGTGCTGCTGTTCGGCGGCGCGGCGCGGATGATCGTTGCGGGCGGCGCGAAGTCGCTCAACTTGGGCGACCGGTTGCTGGGCGACAGCAACGGCGCGACGTTGCAGGTTGCGGGGCAGCCCTATAGCGCTGGGGAACGCAACAAACTCAACATCTGGGTGCCGACGGGAACCAAAAAGACAGACAAGCTCCCGGTGCTCGTCTGGCTCTACGGCGGCGGCTGGTACAGCGGTCAACGCGACGATTATGGTTTCGCGGGGCGCGCCTTTGCCAAACAGGGCTTCATCGTGGTGATCCCCGACTATCGCCTGGTGCCTGAGGGACATTGGCCTGACTTCCTGCAAGATAGCGCTGGGGCAGTCGCGTGGACCGAGAAAAATATCGAAAACTACGGCGGCGATCCGGGTCGCATGGCGCTGGCGGGCCATTCGGCGGGGGCGTATAATTCGCTGATGCTGGCGCTCGACCCGCAATGGCTGAAGGCGGCGGGTAGCGATGTGTCGGTCATCCGCGGCGTCGTCTCGCTCGCCGGGCCGGCCGATTTTTACCCGTTCGAAAAAGGCGGCCGGGCCGATGTCGCGATGGGTGACATCCGCCCGGTCGAGCAGACCCAGCCGATCACTTTCGTGCGCGCTGATGCGCCGCCATTGTGGCTCGGTCATGGTACCGCCGACACCGTGGTGCGGGTGCGCAACAGCCAACGACTGGCCGCGGCGATGCAAAAGGTCGGCGGTTCGGCAACACTGCGCGAATATGACGGGCTCAGCCACAATGACCTGGTGATGGCACTGATCAAGCCGCTGGCGTACAAGGGACCGATCCTGCCCGAAATGACCGATTTCCTGCGCGGCGTCACCGCGCGCCGCGTTTCTCCTGCACCACGCCCCGAATGATCCCGGCGATCGTCCTCGCGGGCAGCCGCCCCGGCCCCGACCCGCTGCTGACGGGCGGCGGTGTATCGACCAAGGCGCTGCTGCCGATCGCGGGCCAAGCGATGCTGGTCCATGTCGTCCGCGCGCTGCGCGCCTCGCCGCTGGTCGGGCCGATTACCATTCTGGCGCAGAACAGCGCTGAGCTAGCGGCAGAGCCGGGGCTGGAGGATTTCGCCGACCTGCATTTCGCCGATTCGGGGCAGGGGATCAGCGGCTCGCTCGCCGCCGCGCTGCCCGCCGGAGACGATCCGCTGCTCGTAACCACCGCCGACCATGTGCTGCTCACCCCGACAATGATCGCCGAGTTCTTGCGCGGCGCCGAGGATAGCGATGTTGCAGTGGCGATGGTCGAACGCGCTGTGTTGCTCGCGCACTATCCCGAATCTAAACGCACTTGGCTCAAATTCCGCGGCGGCTGGTGGTCGGGGGCGAACATGTTCTACCTGCGCGGGCGACGAGTGTTGCCGTTGCTCGATTTCTGGGGCCGCATCGAACGCGACCGCAAAAAGGGGCTGAAGATCATCGCTGCGTTCGGCCCATGGCTGCTGATCGGCGCGCTGCTGCGCCTGTTCACGATCCAGCAGGGCGTGGCGCGCGCCGGACTGCGCTTCGGGCTGAAGGCGCGGGTCGTGACGATGTCCGAAGCCGAGGCGTGCATCGACGCCGACAAGCCGGCCGACATTGAGCTGATCGAGCGGATATTTGCCGCGCGGCGGCAAGCCGCTATAGGGCCGAAACCATGACTATCGAAAAAGCCATCATCCTGTCGGCCGGACAGGGTTCGCGCCTGCTGCCGCTGACCCGCGACATTCCCAAATGCCTGATCGACCTTAACGGTCGCACGCTGATCGGCTGGCAGGTCGCCGCGCTGGCCGCGAACGGCATCAAGGACATCGTCGTCGTCACGGGCTTTCGCACCGAACGCGTCGAGGATCATGCGTTGCAGCTGTACCGCGACACCGGCGTGCGTATCCGCACTTTGTTCAACCCCTTCTTCCAGGTCGCCGACAACCTCGGCACTTGCTGGATCGCGCGCGAAGAGATGGACCGCGATTTCATCGTCCTCAACGGCGACACCATCATTTCGGACGAGATCGTGGCGAAACTGATCGCGGGCGCCAATGAGCCGATCACCGTCACCGTGGACGTCAAAGCCGACTATGATGACGACGATATGAAGGTGAACCGCGACGCCGAGGGTCGCCTGCACCATATCGGCAAGCGCCTGCTGCCCCCCGACACCAACGCCGAATCGATCGGTATGCTGGCGTTTGTCGGTGACGGTCCGTCGATCTTTCGCAATCAGGTCGACCAGATGATGCGCACCCCCGAAGGGGTCGAGCGCTGGTATCTGCGCGCGATCGATGTCATCGCCAAGGGTAACCGCGTCGGCACCGTGTCGATCGAGGGGCTGGAGTGGCAGGAAGTCGACTTCCCGCAGGATGTCGAAGCTGCCGATGCGCTCACCGCCAAATGGGCGGCTTCAGGGCTCTACGCGAAATAGGGCTTGAGCCAGCCGGACAGCGCCGCGACCTGTGCGTCGTCGAGCTTCACCGCCTGCGCCAGATCGGGCTGCCCCGGCCATCCGGCATCGGCGACCGTCAGCCCGGCACCCGAGCGTTCGCCGTCGTAGCGCGGCAGGATGTGAAAATGGACGTGCGGGTCGACCATCATCAGCATCAGATAGTTGATCTTTGCATAGTCCACCGCGCCGGTCAGCGCCGCCTCGATCGCGGCGGTCACGACCTTGAGCTCGGCATGCGCCGCTGCCGGCAAATCGCCGAAAGCCGTCGCGTTGGATTTCGCCGCGAGCACCAGCGCGCCAAGCGTCGGCTGTGCCGGACGCAGCAGCACGACCCAATGATCATATTCGGCGATCAGTGTCGCGGGGTGGCCGAATTTAGCGATGGTTTCATTCATGCTTCTTCCATCCAGCTGACAATCGGGCGGCCGGCGCGCCGCTGTGCATAGGCCTGCACCAACTGCACCGCATGGACCACCAGCGAGATGATCGTCCACCAGGCGACTGCGATCAGCCCGATGTCGGGGCGACCCGCCAAGGTCGCGAAGAACAGGATCGCGATGTTCGGATTGCGCCGCGCGGTGATCAGCCGGAACTGGCTGTCGAACCGCCGCCAGACATGGACGTCCATGCCGAAATCCTTGATGAACATCCCCTCGATCACGCGCTGGAGCACATAGCCCGCGACGACCGCGATCATCACCAGCAGGAAGGTCTGATCGGATAGCGCGAGACCCCAGCTGCCCAACCCGACGCCCCAGAAATACCACCAGAAGGGGGGGTGGATCAGGTCGACGCCATGGTCGGCGACATTGCCCCATTTCGACGAGGTGATCGTGCAGCGCGCGAGCTTTCCATCGACGGTGTCGAACACCATGAAGATGAAGGCCGCGAGCATCCCGGTCCAATAATGGCCGTAGGCGAACAGATAGGTCGCATAGATGCACAGCGCCGCGCCGATCGCGGTGACCATATTGGGGGTCATGCCGATGCTTGCGGCAATCCGGGTCAGCCACAGCGCCAGTTCGGGCCACAGATATTTGGTCAGTACATCGGTGACGCCCTTGTAGGCGCCGAAATAGCTTTTGCGTTCGATCTCGCGACGGGTGTCGGGAGTCAGCCGCTGGATGAAGGGGCATTCGAGCTTGCGCAGCTGGCGGTTATAGATTTGCGGATTGTCGCGGTAATCGATGATCGTCAGCGCGTCGCGGTGCGCTGCGATATCATCGGGGGTCATGCCGCCGGTCAGATGCGCCATGACCAGCGCGTCGCCGTCCATCACCACCGTGCCCGGAAGGGTGACGATATGGCGCAGCCACACCGGATCGAAGACATAGTCGAGATTGACGAACAGCAGCGCGCCCGACGCAGGGGGCGTATCGGGAAGCCCTTCGGCGCGCGCCATTCGGCGCAGTCGTTCGGCGTTGGTCATCCCCCACAGCAGGGTCTGGTTGTCGCCGCTCAGCGCCAGAGCAGGCAAGGTCGTTTGTTCGCTCATCCGCTGCTCATATCCTGCGCAGCGTTCATTGCAAGGAAGCGCGCGATTGCGTCGGCCCCGCGCCGTGCGGCGCCTGCGGGATCGCCGCCGATCGATTCGGCCAGCCGTTCGCGCTGGGCATCGATGTAGCGCGGATGATGCGCGGCCGCTTGATCGAGCGTTGCGGGTAGGTTTGCGAGATCGTCGATGACGTCGCCCAGCGTCCAGAACAGATAGTCAGGATCGCCGACCCAATCGACTTCATGCGCGTTGAGGAACAGGCACGGGCGCGGGGTCGAAAGAAACTCATAAACCTGACTGCTGACATCGCCGAGATAAATGTCGGCGCCGCTCGTATAGCTCATGTCGAACAGACGATTGGACCCGAGGTCGATCAAAATCTTGTCTGGGACCGCAAGTGCCTTCACCGCGGCGCGGTCGGCATCGCTTGCTTCGGCAAACAGGCGGATATGCGGGGCAACAACCAGATTGTAGCGATCCTGCGCCGCGAACCAGTCGATGATGTCGCGTCCGAAATGATCCCACGACGACAATCCGCGGTGGAAGTGCGGCGCATAAAGGACGGTCGGGCTATCATTGTCGAACAGCCGCGCGCGCGTCTTGTCGAGACGCGCCATCAGGTCGAGCTTCACATAGCCATTCAGGGCGTAGTGGCCCGGCCGGATTGTTCTTGCCTCGAGCAGCCGCTGCTCGCTCTTTTCGCCTGCAACCAGCACAAAATCGAAATGCCGATCGCGCGGGTCGAGCATGATTGCGCGGTCGCCCGCGCCGTGCGGGGTAAAGATTAGCCGCGTCCGGCGCGGCAGGAAGTAGCGGATCGCCGTCGTCGTGCGCTCGGGTACGACGATCGCATCGAACTGGCGCAGATAGCGCAGCGCGCCCAGCAGGATCGGCAGGCGCGGATGGCGAATGATCGCGCGGGCGCGCAGCCAGCGGCTGATCCCGCGCTGACCGAGCAGCTTGATGCGCGGCGCAAAGCCCGGATAGGCCGCCGCCACCTGTTCGACCATCGGCAGATGTCCGGCGCTCGCCACCGCAACCTCGACGTCACTGCCCGCCGCTGCCATTTCGGCGGCGATCGGCAGCGCGTGAAATATCTGGTGCGGTTCTCCGATAAACAGGAAGAGAATTCGCATTATCGACCCTCGGCGGCGGCGCCTGCCGCAGCTTCTTCAAAATCCGCCACCTGCCAGCCATGCTGCGCCGCCCGCCGGGCAATTTTTTCGCTGCGGCCGACGAGCCAGGATTCATCGGCGAGGGCAAAAGTCGGCGCATCGCTGACATGGTCTGAATAGGCGCGGATATGCGCGGTACCGGACGCGTGGGTGCTCAGCCATTCGGCGACCCGCCGCGCCTTTTCGGCGCCGTAGCAATTGGGTCCGTCGAGGACCGGCAACCAATTGCCGTCGGCGTCGCGCTGGTGGCGTGAAGCAACGATCGCGTCAAAGCCGAGCGCGTCGGCAATCGTACCCGCGTAAAATTCGGGCGCCGCGGTGGCCATCAG
>Ga0265296_1002933_pt1 | contig 16475 bp, 10 predicted proteins | sample MunlanPumphouse1_FD_189073 | JGI IMG/M metagenome (GOLD analysis project Ga0265296, IMG submission 189073) | Groundwater microbial communities from a municipal landfill in Southern Ontario, Canada - Pumphouse #1 | ecosystem: Environmental > Aquatic > Deep subsurface > Groundwater | place... | reverse complement strand
GGTCCCCGTCCGCCGCCCCGGCCCCCGGACGTCCGGCCCTTCGGCCCGTCGAGTCCGGTGCCCTCGAGTGCGGCCCGCTCGTCAGCGTCCCCGGGCATCGCCGAGCGCTGGTCCGACGACCCGCGGCGGCCGCCCTCGGGCGGCCGCTTCGGTCCCGGTCCGCGCCGCTTCTTCTTGCCCGCGCTCTTCGCCGGCCCCTTGCCGCCGGGCTTGGCTCCGCGGCGGGCGGGCTTCTTCCCCCCGCTCATCGGGGCGCCTTCGCCTTCGCGGCGACCTTCACGGCGCGCTCGAGCACCACGTCGCGACCGCTGTCGGGATCGTCCTTGACCTTGACGTCCGGCTGCAGGCCCTTGCCGACCGTGGTCCCGCTGCCGCCGAGGTTGCGGCCCTTCGGCGTGAAGTACTGCCCGGCGGTGATGTCCAGGGCGCCCCCGCTGCTCAGCGGCACCACCCGCTGGAACACGCCCTTGCCGTAGGTCCGCTCACCGACCACCGTCGCCCGGTCGCGGTCCTGGACCGCGCCGGTGACGATCTCCGATGCCGACGCCGAACCCTGGTTGACGACGACGACCAGCGGCTGCTTCGGGAAGACCGGCTTGTCGGTGGCCGGGTACGACTGCTCGCCGATCGTGCGGCCCTTCAGGGTCACCACGTCGCCGCCCTCGAGGAACAGGCTCGCCACGCCCTGGGCCTCGTTGACCAGGCCGCCGGGGTTGGAGCGCAGGTCGAGCACGAACCGCTTGGCGCCGCGCTTCTCCAGTCGCGCTAGTGCCTGACCGACCTGGAGCGTCGCGCCGTTGGTGAACTGCGCCAGCCGGACCACGCCGACCTTCTCGTCGCCCTCGGTCCGCAGCGTCGACGCGACGATCGGCACCTCGACCGGTCGCCGCTCGGTGTCGATCGTGCGGGACGTCGTCTTGCCGTCGACGCGACGTTCGACCTGCAGCTTGACCTTGGTCCCCGCCGGCCCGCGGACCTTGCCGGATGCTCGGGTCGCGCTCATGCCCTTCAGGGATACCCCGTCGGCCGCGGTGATCACGTCGTCGGCCTTGATCCCGGCCTCCTTGGCAGGGGACTTCGCGTACACGCGGACGACCTTGAGGCCCTTGGGGTCCTCGTTGATGACCACGCCGATCCCGTCGAACCGGTTGTCCTGGCTCTGCTGGAACTGGGCGTAGGCCTTCGGATCGAAGTACGTGGAGAACCGGTCGTCGAGTCCCTCGACCATCCCGTCGATCGCGTTGTCGCGCAGCTCGGCCTGGCCGGGCTCCTCGTAGTACTGCTCGCGGATGATCCCGAACGCCTCGCTGACCGCGCTGGGGCCCTCCGCATCGATCACCCGCTCGCGGAGCACGTCGGGCAGCGCCTGCGGCTCGCGGATGCCGACGTACGCGCCGGCGGTGAAGATCGCCAGCACGACCACGGCCAGGAGCACGACCGACGCGGCACCGCGGAGGAATCGAAGCGTGAAGTTCACCCTGTGAAGGATGCCCGTCCGTCACCCGGAACGGGCCGCAACCAACCGGATCCTTACACAGCTCTTCGTCATAGCCGGATCGTTGCGGCGCGCGCCGCAACGATCCGAGCCACGATCAGACCCGCAGGAAGCGGCGCAGCGACAGGCCGGAGCCCGCGGCGGCGACGACCACGCTGGCCAGGATCAGGATCCCGATCAGCGGTCCGAACTGGATCATGTCGGGCCGCGAGATCAGGCTCGCGATGCCCTCCAGCTGGTTGAGGATCGTGAGCTTGGCCACCCCGAGCAACGCGATCGCCATCGCTCCGCCGATCGCCCCGAGGATCAGGCCCTCGATCACGAACGGCCAGCGGATGAACGAGTCGGTCGCGCCGACCAGCTTCATCACCTCGACCTCGCGACGCCGCGAGAACAGCGACAGCCGGATCGTGTTGGAGATCAGCAGGATCGACGCGATGATCAGCAGCGCGCCGAGCAGGCCGAGCGAGAGCTTGACCGCGCCGGTGATCTGGATGATCTTGGCGGTCTCGTTCTTCGACGTCTTGATCGAGCTGATCGACGCGGCGTACGGGGTCGTCTTGCCGCTGACGCTGGTCTTCTGCAGAGCCGCCACCAGCGCCTCGACGTTCGACGCGCTGTCCGGCGTGATCCGGAACGTGTCCGGCAGCGGGTTGGTGCTGCCGAGCAGGGCGTAGGCCTCGGGGTTCTGCTTCTTCTGCTCCTCGTAGGCCTTGGCCTTCGAGACGAACTCGACGCTCTTGACGTGCGGGGTGCTGGACTGCAGGCGCTGCTGGACCTGCGCGACCGCGGCCTCGTCGGCGTTGGTCTTCATGAAGACGTTCACGCCGATCCGTCCGCGGACGTCGTCGGCGGCGCCGTTGGCCAGCTGGACGGCCGGGATGAAGATGCCGAGCACCAGCACGGTGATCAGCACCGCCATCAGCGCGGCGAAGCTCGGGATCGGGTTCCGCCCGATCGAGCGGATGGCTTCCTTGAAGAAGAAGGTGATGCGGTTCATCGGTTCCTCGGGGTGGCGACGATCGGGTGCGCGGCGGCGCCGGTTATTCGCTGAAGGCGTCGTCGAACAGGTCGGACGCCTCGGCCGACGTCAGGCCCATCCGCTTGGGGGCCGGCGCGGGCTCGCCGCGCAGCAGCGCGCCGAACTCGGCGGTGGTCTCGCTGAGCGGGGTGGCGCCGTAGCCGCCGGAGAACTCGTCGCGGATGATCTTGCCGTCCGACAGCTCGATCACGCGGCGGCGCATCCGGTTGACCATGCCCTCGTCGTGGGTCGCGACGACGACGGTCGTGCCGGTCTTGTTGATGCGGTAGAGCAGCTGCATGATCCCGATCGTGGTGTCGGGATCGAGGTTGCCGGTCGGCTCGTCGGCGAGCAGCAGCGGCGGGTGGTTGACGAACGCGCGCGCCACGCTGACGCGCTGCTGCTCGCCGCCCGACAGCTGGTGCGGGTAGTGGTGCAGCTTGGTCGACAGCCCGGTCAGCCGCAGGATGTCCGGCACCTGGCGGCGGATCTGCTTGCGGTTGGCTCCGGTGACCTGCAACGCGTAGGCGACGTTGTCGTAGACGGTCCGGTTGGGCAGCAGCTTGAAGTCCTGGAAGACCACGCCGAGGTTGCGGCGGTAGAACGGGATCTTCTTGCGCGTGATCTCGGAGAGGTCGCGGCCGGCGACCCGGATCAGTCCGGAGTCGGGCTCCATCTCCTTCGACAGCAGCTTCATCAGCGTCGACTTGCCCGCACCGGTCTGGCCGACGAGGAAGAGGAACTCCCCCGGGCGCACCGTGAAGCTGGCGTCCTGGACGCCGGCGTGCGTGTTGTCGTACGCCTTGGTGACGCCGCGGAACTCGATCACCGCACTGCGGTCGTGCGGCGCGACCACGGGCGCTGGGGCGCGCTCGTCGGTGGCCCCGGACGCGAGGGCGGCGGCGCGGCGTGCGGCAGCCGCACGCTGACGGTCGGTGGTGGAGCGCTGAGAAGCCATACGGCTTCCACATTTGCACCGCTCCCCCACGAATCCTGCATGCCGTCGTGCATTTATGTCCCCTGCAAGACGGCTTGCGCAGGTCGGTCCCCGTCAGCGGTCGATCGTGGACATGTCCGGGTAGCGCTCGCCGGCCACGGCCGCCTGCGGTGCGGCCTCGTCCAGACGCCGCAGGTCGTCGTCGCCGAGCGCGATCTCGGCCGCCGCGACGTTCTCCTCCAGGTACGTCACCCGCTTCGTCCCCGGGATCGGCACGACGCCCTGCGCGACCGTCCACGCCAGCGCCAGCTGTCCGGCGGTCACGCCCTTCTCCCGCGCGATCTCCTCGACGCGGTCGACGAGCTCCAGGTTCTTGGCGAAGTTCTCGCCCTGGAACCGGGGGTTGTGGCGCCGGAAGTCGCCCTCCTCCAGGTCGTCGACCGAGCGGATCGCCCCGGACAGGAAGCCCCGTCCGAGCGGGCTGTAGGCCACGAAGCCGATCCCCAGCTCGCGGACCAGCGGCAGGATCTCGTCCTCGGGGTCGCGGGTCCACAGCGAGTACTCGGTCTGCAGCGCGCTGATCGGGTGCACCGCGTGGGCCCGGCGGATCGTGTCGGGCGACGCCTCCGACAGCCCCAGGTGGCGGACCTTGCCGGCCTCGACCAGCTCCCGCATCGCGCCGACGGTCTCCTCGATCGGCACCGTCTGGTCGACGCGGTGCTGGTAGTAGAGGTCGATGTGGTCGACCCCGAGCCGCTGCAGCGACGCGTCGGCGGCCGCGTGCACGTACTCGGGGCGGCCGTTGATCCCGATCCGCGTACCGTCCTCGCGGCGCTCGTTGCCGAACTTCGTGGCGAGCACCACGTCGTCGCGGCGGTCGGCGATCGCCCGGCCGACCAGCCGCTCGTTGGTGAACGGGCCGTACATGTCGGCGGTGTCGAGCAACGTCACCCCCAACTCGATCGCCCGGTGGATCGTCCGGACCGCCTCCCCCTCGTCCGCCGTGCCGTAGAACTCCGACATCCCCATGCAGCCGAGGCCCTCGACGGAGACCTCGAGACCCTGGCCCAACGCGCGCGTATCCATGTCCGAGGGGTATCAGAGCGCGATCGGCGGCCGAACGGGCGCGGGATCGCCGACCGACCGGCGTCGAGGGACGTCGGGTCGTGCCGAGCCGTTCGACGGGGCCGGGCGCGCAGGCCCGCCCGGCCCCGGGATCCCGCGGGCGGTGCGGTACGTTCGTCGGAATGCCGCAGAACGTCACCACCGCGCCCAACGGCCTGCCGATCCACCGGATCGCCGTACCCGGAACCCGGACCCTGACCGCGCTCGTCGCGTTCGACGCAGGCGCTCGGACGGAGCGGGCCGAGGAGAACGGGATCGCGCACTTCCTCGAGCACCTGGTGTTCAAGGGCGGCGAGACCTTCGACCACTACCGCAAGGTCAACGAGACGGCCGAGCGGATGGGCGGCGTGCTCAACGCCTACACCTCGCACTCGCTGGTCGCGTTCCACATCACGGTCCGCTCCGAGTCCGCCGAGGAGGCGCTCGACCTGCTGACCGACTTCGCCGGCCGTCCGCTGCTCGACGCCGACGAGCTGCACAAGGAGCGCGGCGTGGTGATCCAGGAGATCGCCCGCTACAACGACCAGCCGTCGGCCCTGGCCGAGATGCTGCTCGACCAGGCGACCTTCGGCGACCACCCGCTCGGTCGCTCGGTGCTCGGTCCGAAGGAGCACCTGGAGACGTTCACCCGCGACCAGGTCGTCGGGTTTCGCGAGCGCCAGTGGTCGGGCCGCCGCGGCGGGGCGTTCCTGGTCGGCTCGCTCGACCACCTGCCCAGCGACGAGCGGTTGAACGAGCTGCTCGGCCGCTTCCCCGACCTGTCCCCCGCCCCCAGCGCCGAGCCGGCCCCCGCTCCGCGGACCGACCGCGTGATCGAGGAGCGCGACACCAACCAGTCGCACCTGCGGCTCTCGTACCGCCCGGACCTGGACGCCAACGACCCGAAGGTCCGTGCCGCGCTGTCGATCTACGGCACGCTGCTCGGCGGTTCGATGGGCTCGCGGCTGTTCGACGAGATCCGCGAGCAGCGGGGCCTGGCCTACTCGGTCTCGGCGTCCGCCTGGTCGATCGGTGACATCACCCAGCTGCAGCTGTCGGCGGGGCTGGACTCGACGAAGACCACCGAGGCCTACGCGCGGATGCGCGAGATCGTCCGCGAGCTGCACGACGACGGTCCGACCGAGGAAGAGGTCCACCGTGCCCGGGCGTACACCGCCGGACGGCTGGTGCTGGCGTTCGAGAACAGCGGGGCCGTCGCCCGCCAGGCCGCGAGCCAGACGATCGTCCACGGCGAGACCTTCGACGCCGACGAGACGATCGCCCAGATGGACGCGGTCACGATCGACGAGGTCCGCGAGGTCGCTCGTGCGATCGACCCGACGCAGGCCGCCGTGGCCTGCGTCGGCCCGCACACCGCGGGCGACTTCGACTGGGAGGGCTGAGGGCCGGGGCCGGGCGGGCCGGACCGTCGGTCGGTCGGACGCTCGGCCCGTCGGTCGGTCGCTCGGCCCGTCGGTCGGACGGATTCCGCCTCAGCCCCGGCCGCCGACCGAGCTGATGCGGATGTCGCCCACTCCACGGGCCAGATCCGCATCAGCTCGAAGTCAGCGCCGGATCCGGAACGTCACGTGCTTCGTGGTCCGCGCGCCCGTCGCCCGGTCGATCGCCACGATCGTCAGCCGGTAGCGGCCCGTGCGCAGCGTCTTGCCGCCGAAGCGGCCCCGCACCGGGATCCGTGTGGTCTTGGGGTTGGCCGTGCCCTTCTCGGTCCCCTTCAACCGCGTCCAGCTCCGTCCCTTGGCGCGGGAGACCCGCAGCTCCAGCCGCACCGAGCGGTCGACCTTCAGCCGCAGCCAGCTGCCGCGGCCGCCGGTGGTCCGCATCCGCTGGGGCTGCCCGAACGGACTGCCGGACCGCCACGCCCGGAAGGTCGTGCGCGTCAACCGCACGCTGCTCAACCGTGGCGCGACCGCCGTCGGCGGCCGTCCCGCCGGTCGCCCGCTCGGCGGTCGGTTCACGGGTGGTAGACCCGCCGGGGGCTGCTCGGTGGGCGGCCGCTCCGCCGGCGGTTGGTCGACCGGCGGGTCCGTCGGATCCACCGGGTCGGTCGGGTCGGTCGGGTCGGTCGGGTCGGTCGGGTCCACCGGGGTCAGGCTCGCGTCCACCGTGAACGCCCGGGCCGCCGGGGTGGCGTCGACGTTGCCCGCCGCGTCGATCGCGCGGACCTCGAAGACGTACTCGCCGTCCGTCAGCCCGGGAACGCTCAGGCCGGTCGCGTCGCAGCTGGCGAACGCGGGACCGTCGTCGCCCGCGCTGCGCAGGCGGCACTCGAAGTCCGTCGCGTCCCCCACGGGCACGCTCGCGTAGGCGAAGGTCGCCCCCGCGGGGGCGACGCGGCCGGTCGGCCCGGCGGTGATCGCGGTCTCGGGCGCCGTCGCGTCGTAGGTGAACGTGTAGGCCGCGGGCGTCGGGTCGACGTTGCCGCCGTGCGACACCGCCCGGATCTCGTAGGTCCAGGTGCCCTCGGGAAGCGTCGTCCAGCCGTGAGCGGACGCGCCGCAGGTCTCGAACGCCGGATCGGGATACCCCGGGCCGATCAACCGGCACTCGATCCGCGCGACACCGGCCAGCGGGGTCGCCGTGTAGGTGAACCAGATCTCGTTGTCCGCCGTGGCCGTCGGCGGCGTCGTGACGAAGCTCGTCTCGGGGACCACGTCGTCCGGCTGGTCGGTGACCTCCAGCTGGTCGATCCCGACGAAGTTGCCGTTCGCACCGCCGAATCCGGCCCCGGTGACGTGGTACCGAAAGGCCAGGCAGCCGGTCGATGCGGCCATCGCCGGCAGGGTCGCGGAGATCTTCGTCCACGTCTCCGGGTAGCCCCCGCGCTCGAGCGTCGGGTTCACGGACGTGACCAGCGTCGAGAAGTCGCCGACGTCCGTGGCCGCGGTCCCGGGGTCGCACGACCCGTTCGTCGACACGCGCAACTCGAGCCGGTCGGGGTTCGTCGAGCGCGCCGGCGTCCGGGTGTAGAACGACACCGTGTCGCCCTGCGTCAGATCGGTCAGCGGCGGACTGATCAACCAGGTGCTGACGGTGCTGCCGACGCCTCCGGCACTGAGGTAGTTGACCCCGACGTACGAGTCGGGCGTGCCGCTGTAGGCGACGAAGGCGTCCGTGTCGGCCCCACCCATCCACGTGCTCGGTCCGATCGTGCTGCTGTTGTTCTCGATCGTCCAGTCCGCGAGCGGGAAGCTCTCCCAGCCCTCGGTGAAGGTCTGGGCTCCGGCGGTGGCGGCCGGCACGCAAGCCACGGCGGTCAGGCCGGCGACGATCGCGCGTCGAAGCCGCGCCGATGGTCGTCGACGGGCGGGATTCGGAGAGATGCGCAGCACCCGCGGAAGGCTATTTCCGCGGGGTGCGACGTACATTGGACCTAGGTCCCCTCTCTGCGCCGCCCCCGACCCCGAGCCTCGGCGGCTCGGGGCCCTTCGGCCTGCGTCCTCGCTAGCCGCGGATCCGGAACGTCCGCTGCTCGGTGGTCTTGGTGCCGGTCACGGCGTCGACCAGCGTGACGCTCAGGCGGTAGGTGCCCGGCCGCAGCGTCTTTCCGCGGAACCGCCCGCGGACGGGGATCTGCGTCGTTCCGCGGAACGCCGTCCGGGTGATCACGCCGCGCAGCGGCTGCCAGCGACGGTTGACCTGCCGCGCGATCCGCAGCTCCATCCGCACCTTGCGGTCGAGCTGGAAGCGCAGCCACGTGCCACGACCCTCGCCCACCCGCGCGTTGCGGACCAGGCCGAACGACGGACCCGACGCCCACGCCCGGAAGCTCGGCTGCAGCAGGCGCAGACCGCTGATCTGCGGGTTGGCGGGCGGCGGCACGACGACCGGCGGCCCGGGCTGGCGGGACGTCGGCAGGGCCGGAACCGTCGGGGGCGCGGGGGTCGTCGGCGTCGGCTCGACCGGCGTCACGGTCGGGGCCTCGACCCGGAACGCCCACTGCGCGGTCTGCGAGACGTTGCCGAGCGCGTCGGTCGCCCGAACCTCGAACCGGTACTCGCCGACCGCAAGGCCCTCGTAGCTCCGGGTGCCGTCGGGACACGGCGCGAAGGCCGGATCGGCGTCGCCGGGACCGACCAGGCGGCACTCGACCGACTCGACGTCCTCCTCGGGGCCCGCCGTGAAGGCGAAGCTCGCAGCCGTCGCCGTCGACGCGGGTTCCGGACCGCTCTCGATCGTCACGCTCGGGGCGGTGACGTCGACCGTGAACGCCTGCTCGGCGGGCGGGATCTCGGTGTTGTCGACCGCGTCGATCGCGCGGACCTCGAAGACGTACTCGCCGCTCGGCAGGTCGCTGTAGGTGCGGCCTTCCGCCGGGCAACTCGCGAAGACCGGGTCGTCGTCATCGGCGGTCCGCAGTCGGCACTCGAAGCGGTCGACGTCGTCGGCCGGCGTCCCCTCGTAGGTGAAGGTCAGGTCCTCGGCGCCGACCGTGCCGCTCGGGCCGGTGAGGATCGTGGTCTCCGGGGCCGTCGTATCGACCGTGAAGGTCCGCGACGCGGGCGTCGGGTCGATGTTCCCAACCTGGTCGTAGGCTCGCACCTCGAAGGTGTAGGCCCCGTCGGCCAGTTCGTCGTAGGACTGCTCGGTCGCCGTGGCGCAGTCGTCGAACGCCGGATCGTCGTCCGCGGCGGACCGCAGGCGACATTCGAACCCGGCGACGTCGTCGGACGGCTCGCCCGCGAACCCGAACATCGCGTCGTCGGTGGCGATCGTGCCGGACGGCCCCGACGTGATCGAGGTGTCCGGCGGGGTCGTATCCACCGTGAACGTCCGCGACGCCGGCGTCGGGTCGACGTTGCCGCCGTGCGAGACGCCGCGGGCTTCGAAGGTGTAGCTCCCGTCCGCGAGATCCTCGTAGGTCTGGGCCAGCGACGAGCAGGCCGTGAAGTCCGGCGCCGTCTCGCCTTCGGGGGTCAGCCGGCACTCGTACGAGCCCACCCCTGCGGCGGGCGTCGCCGCGTAGGTGAAGGTCGCGTCGTTCGACGGGACGGCGCCCGAGGGACCGGACCCGATCGTCGTGTCCGGCGTGACGTTGTCCGGCTGGTCGGTGATCTCGACCTGGTCGAGGCCGATGTAGTCGCTGTTCGTGCCGGTCGGCCCGGCAACCGTCACGAAGTAGCGGAAGCCGACGCATCCGGTGGTCGGCGGCATCGGCGGCAGCGTCGCCGTGAACTGGGTCCACGCCTGGGGGTAGACGCCGGTGACCAGCGTGGGGTTGATGGAGACCAGGAGCGTCGTGAAGTCCCCGACCCCTGACGCGGTCGACCCGGGGCTGCAGGCGCCCCCCGTCGACACCCGCACCTCGAGCCGATCGGGGAAGTCCGTCTGGCCGGGTCCGACGGTCGGCTTCCGGGTGTAGAACGAGACCGTGTCGCCCTGGGTGAGGCCGCTCAGCGTGGGCGTGATCAGCCAGCTGCTGATCGTGCCGGTGCCGCCGGCCGTGCTCGCGAAGTTGGCCGCGGCGTAGGCGTTGTCGGCGCCGTTGAAGGCGTTGAACGGCCCGGGGTCCGGGGTCGCTCCGGTCGCCGTCCCGACGAACCAGCCCTGGGACTGTGCGCCCAACGGGCTGCTGTTGTTCTGCCGCATCCAGTTGCTCGGCGGCCAGCTGTCGAACGATTCCGTCAGCGTGCCGGCGCTCGCGGTGGCGAGCGGCGCGCAGGCGACCGCCAGCGCGGCCGCGAGGGCGACACGGGCCAGCCGGCGGGAGCGTGGTCGACGTTTGGCGGGGAACGGCGGTGGTTGATGCACGGAGTGAATGCTACCGGCGAGTGACACTCGTCACGGCAATCCTCGCGTGGATCGGTATCCACCAACACGCCGACGCGTCAGTGGCCGCCGCCCCGCACCTACACCATCCCGCCGACTCAGCGGCGGATCCGGAACTGCCGCAGCTCGGTCGTCTTCGCCCCGGTCGCAGGGTCGGTCAGCGTCACGCTCAGCCGGTACCGCCCGGGTCGCAGGGTCACGCCGCGGAACCGACCGCGAACGGCGATTCGGACCGTCCCGCGCGTTGCCTTGGTGGCGACCACGCCGCGCAGCGGCCGCCAGCGACGCTTCACCGACCGCGAGATCCGCAGCTCGATCCGAACCGCCCGGTCGAGCCCGAAGCGCAGCCACGTCCCGCGCCCCGCGGGGAGCGACGCTCCTGCCGGACCGAACGCTGCTCCGGTCCTCGCGGCCCGGAACGTCGTCCGCTCCAGGCGCAGACCGGAGACCTGCGGATTCGCCGGCGGACCCGGCGGTGCGATCGGCAGCTCCGGGCGACGGGCCGGCGGCACGAACGGGACCGGCGGAGCCGACGGCGTCGTGGGTGTCGGGGTCGTCGGGGTCGTCGGGGTCTCTCCGGGCGGCTGCTCCGCCGGCGGCTCTTCGAGCGGCGGCGTCTCGACGGTGAACGACCAGTCGGCGATCGCCGAGACGTTGCCGATCGCATCGCGGGCACGCAGCTCGAACCGGTACGCCCCGACCGCCAGCCCCTCGTAGGTCGCGGCGTCGTCGGCGCAGGGCGCGAACGCGGGGTCGGCGTCGTCGGGCCGGATCAGGCGGCACTCGACCGCTTCGACGTCCTCGACCGGCGAGGACGCGTACGCGAAGACCGCCGTCGTCGTCGCGGACGTCGGCTCCGGCCCGGTCGTGATCGTCACCGTCGGCGCGGTCGTGTCGACCGTGAAGTTGCGCGTCGCCGGCGACGGATCGGCGTTGCCCGCCGCATCCTTGGCCCGGACCTCGAAGGTGTACGTCCCGTCGGCCAGGTCGTCGTAGGCCTGGGCCGTCGGGCCGTCGCAGGCGACGAAGGCCGGATCGTCGTCGACGACGGACCGCAGGCGGCACTCGAGGCCTTCGACGTCCTCCGCGGGCGTCCCGGCAAAGACGAACGACGCATCAGCGCTTCCGACCAGGCCCTCCGGCCCGCTGCTGATCGACGTATCGGGCGCCGTCGCGTCGACGGTGAACTCGCGCGTCGCCGGTGACGGATCCGCGTTGCCGGCCGCATCCACGGCCCGGACCTCAAACCGGTACGCACCGTCCGGGACCTCGTACGACTCACCGCTGACCGCGCAACTCGTGAACTCCGGATCGGCGGCGCTCGGGCCGACCAGCCGGCACTCGAACGTCACGCCGGACTCCTCGACCACCGACGCGTACCCGAACGCCACATCGGCGTCCGCACCCAAGCCCTCCGGACCCGAGACGATCTCCGTGTCCGGCGCGGTCGTGTCGACCGTGAACTCGCGCGTCGCGGGCGACGGATCGGCGTTGCCCGCCGCATCCTTCGCCCGGACCTCGAAGGTGTACTTCCCGTCGGCCAGGTCGTCGTAGGCCTGGGCCGTCGGGGCATCGCAAGCGACGAAGGCCGGATCGTCGTCGCCGACGGACCGCAGGCGGCACTCGAGGCCTTCGACGTCTCCCACGGGCGAACCGGCAAAGGCGAACGACGCGTCAGCGCTTCCGACCAGGCCCTCCGGCCCGCTGCTGATCGACGTGTCCGGTGCCGTCGTGTCGACGGTGAACTCCCGCGTCGCCGGTGACGGATCGGCGTTCCCCACCGCGTCCTTGGCCCGAACCTCGAAGAGGTACGTCCCGTCGTTCAGACCCGTGTAGTCGCGGCCCGCGCTCGGGCACGTCGCGAAGGTCGTCGGCGTCGTCCCTTCCGGCGTCAGCCGACAGTCGAACCCCGCGACGTCCTCACTCGGGTCGCCGTCGTAGGTGAACGTCGCGTCGGCGCTTCCGACCAGGCCCTCCGGCCCGCTGGCGATCGACGTGTCGGGCGCGGTCGTGTCGACAGTGAACTCGCGCGTCGCCGGGGTCGGGTCGACGTTCCCGTCGACCGAGACCGCGCGCACCTCGAAGGTGTACTCCCCGGCCGCCAGTTCCTCGTACTCCCGGCCGGCCGTCGGGCAGCTCGCGAGCTCCGGATCCGGTTCGTCGGCCGAGATCAGACGGCACTCGTACGACGCCACCCCGTCGCTCGGCGTGCCCGTGTAGGTGAACGCGGCGGCATCGGGTCCCACCGCCCCCGACGGGCCGGTCGCGATCGTCGTGTCCGGCGTGATGTCCCCGTCACGGTCGACGACATCGACCTGGTCGAGGCCGATGTAGTCGCTGTTGGGTGCGGACGACCCGGCGTTCGTCACGTAGTACCGGAACGCGACGCAGCCCCGGGCGGGGGTCATCGACGGAAGCGTCACCTCGTAGCGGGTCCAAACGGTCGGATACCCCCCGGCGACCAGCGTCGGATTGACCGACACCAGCAGCGTCTCGAAGTCGCCGATGTCGGCCTCCGACGTACCGGGATTGCACGACCCGTTGGTCGACATCCGTACTTCGAGCCGGTCCGGGTAGGCCGCGCCCGGCTTCCGCGTGTAGAACGAGATCTTGTCGCCTTGCGACAGGCCAAACATCCGCGGCGTCATCAACCAGTTGCTGATCGTCGCGCCGCTGACCGCGGTCGTGGTCTGGTAGTTCACCGACACGTAGGAACTCGGCGCACCGTTGTACGCGGGGAAGACCGTAGGGTTCCCGGAACCCCACCCGAAGGTCCCGGACGGGCTCGTGCTGTTGTTCTTCACCAGCCACCCGGGCACCCCGGGATCGTCGAAGTTCTCCGACAGGCTTGCGGCGCCGGAATGCGCCGCCGGTAGGCACGCTAGCGCCACGACGCCTGCCACCACGGCGCGGCGAGCCGATCGCCACCTGCGACGTGGTTGAGGGGTGGTGGATACCGCGTCCGGACTGGGCATGGCGTGCATGCTAGCGACCCCTCCACCCCGGATCTACCGCCGTATACCTGACCGCCCAACCCGCCGAGCGGTCGACCCGATCGTCCGACGACGACCGGGCCCGGCCGCGCTACTCCCCGCCGAGCGGGGCGTTCGCGTCGCGCCCGACCTGGATCATCCGCTCGATCGGCAGCTGGGCGCGCTTCGCCACCTCGTCCGGCACCTTGACCACGCCGGTACCGTCACGCAGGCAGTTGCGGACCTTCTCCAGCGTGATCATCTTCATGTAGCCGCACGCCGCATTGACGTTGGCGGGGATGAAGTCGACGTCCGGGGCGGCCATCCGCAGCGGGTGCAGCATGCCGGTCTCGGTCGCGACGATCGCGGTCCGCCGCGAACCGTCGGGCATCGGGCCCTGCTGGGCCTGCTCCTCGGCGAAGTCGAGCATCCCGCCGGTCGAGAGCATGTGCACGCCCGAGGCGTCGATGTCGCCCGCAGCGACGTACTCCATCGCCTGGGTCGAGCAGCCGCACTCGGGGTGGATCAGGAAGTCGGCGTCGGGATGCTCGCCGCGCACCCGGTCGATGTCCGACGGACGGATCCCGGCGTGAACGTGGCACTCGCCGTCCCAGACGTGGAACCGCGACCCGAAGTCGCCGACGTCCTCGCCACGCTCGCGCCGCTCCTGCTCGATCCGCTTGGCGACGTACGAGCCGAGGAACATGTCCGGCCCGAAGAGGATCTCGGTGTCGGCGCCGTGATCGCGGTAGATCCGCTCGACCACCGGCACCGCGTTGGACGAGGTCACGCAGTAGTCGGTCAGCGCCTTGACCTCGGCGGTGGTGTTGACGTACATCACCGTGATCGCGCCGGGGTGCTTGGCCTGCCAGTCGCGCAGCTGGTCGGCGGTGATCGAGTCCGCGAGCGAGCAACCGGCATCGACATCGGGGATCAGCACCGTCTTGTCGGGGCTGAGCACGGACGCCGACTCCGCCATGAAGTGCACGCCGCAGAAGACGATCACGTCGGCGTCGGTCTTCGCCGCCTCGATCGACAGGCCGAGCGAATCGCCGACCACGTCGGCCACGCCCTGGACCTCGGGCAGCTGGTAGTTGTGGGCCAGGATCACCGCGTTCTTGGCCTTCGCGAGCGCACGGATCTCGTCGCTCAGGGCGCGCAGTCGATCCTCGGGCAGGGCGGGAATACCGGCGCGAACCGGGTCATCGGCCATCGGAAGCTGGATGCTCATCGGCGGGGCTCCAAGATCAGCGAAAGGTCCAGCACGGGCGCGGAATGGGTCAGCGCACCGGCTGAGATGAAGTCTACGCCGGTCGCCGCGATTGCCCCCACGGTCCCCAACGAGACGTTGCCTGATGCTTCCAACGGTACCGCGCCGGCGGCCCGGTCCACTGCGGAACGCATCACATCGAGTGGCATGTTGTCGAGCAGGATCCGGAACCGCTCCAGCCCCAGCTCGGCGTGGACGGCGAGCGCCTCGTCGACCTCGTCCAGCGTCTCGCATTCGACGACGATCGGCAGCTCGGGGCGGTGCGCGTGGGCCGCTCGCACGGCGGCGCCCACCCCTCCGGCCAGTGCCGCGTGGTTCTCCTTGATCAGGACCTCGTCGAACAGGCCGATCCGGTGGTTCTCGCCGCCCCCGGCCAGCACGGCCTGCTTCTCGAGCAGTCGCATCCCCGGGGTCGTCTTGCGGGTGTCGAGGATCTTGGCGCGGGTCCCGTCGACGGCCGCGACGTAGGCCGCGGTCATCGTCGCCACGCCCGACAGCCGGCCCATGATGTTCAGGGCGGTGCGCTCGGCGGCCACGATCGAGCGGGCGTTGCCGGTGATCTCGAGGACCGCGCCCCCGTCGCGCCAGACCCCCTCGGGACCGACCACCTGGACGCGCAGCCGCGGGTCGACCCGCGCGAAGACCTCCGCGGCGGCATGGACGCCGGCGACGACGCCGGGCTGCTTCTGGGTGATCGTCGCGACCGCCTGCAGGTCGGCCGGGATCGTCGCTTCGGCGGTGACGTCCCCGTCGCCGAGGTCCTCGGCGAGCGCCCGGTCGATCAGGTCCAGAAGCGCGGCGTGCGCGTCGAGCGTCGGCATACCGGGCAGAGGATACGAGGCCACCGTCTCGGCACGGGGGCCGCTGGTCCGCGGTCCGCGCCCAACGGCACCACCGCACGGATCGACGCACCGCAGCGGTCACGGATCTTCGGGCACGAACCCCGGTGGCCTCCCCTATCCGGTCCCTTCCGCAGCGCGGAGGGGACCGGAATCGGCGGCAGTTACGACACCCGCGTGATCGACATGCCGACGTCGAGGTTCATCGGGATCCCGAACTGGTTCGTGACGTCGAGCTGGAGCACGTCGCCCGCCGCGAGCGTGACGTACCGCTCGGCGCTGGCCGACGCCTCGCGGATCGGGGCCCGCAACGTCAGCACCAGCGCGACGTTGACGTCCAGCACCGGGAAGCGCCGCGTCACCACGTCGACGCCGTTCTGCGCCAGGGTCAGGCTGAACCAGGTGTTCGCGCCCGTGCTGATCGTGACCGCACTCGTCGGGCCGGCGGTGCCGTCGAAGGCGATCCGGTAGGTGCCCGCCTCCAGCGCCGTGAAGGTCCCGGTGGTCGCGTTGAAGCCCGGCAGCGTGTCCGCGCCGACCGTCCACGTGTTCACCGCGCTGCGCGGCGCGTTGGCGGGAACCGTCGTCCCGGTCCGGTACGCCTGGACGACCGACGTCGAGCCGGCGGGGCCTTCCGGGCCCTCAGGACCCTGGGGTCCTGTCGGGCCTGTTGCGCCATCGGCACCGGTCGGACCTTCCGGACCCGCCGGGCCTGTCGCACCATCGGCGCCGGCCGGACCCTCCAGACCCGCCGGGCCTGCGGGGCCCTGCGGTCCTACCTCACCCTCCGGTCCGGCGGGACCCGCCGGACCGACCTCGCCCTGCGGACCCTGGGGACCCGTCGGGCCGACGTCGCCCTGCTCGCCGGACTCGCCCGGCGAACCGCTCTCACCCTGCGGACCGATCTCGCCCTGGATGCCCTGCGGGCCGACCATGCCCTGGATCCCCTGGGGACCCATCACGCCCGGAACGCCCGGCGGACCGATCAGGCCCATCGGGCCGACCGGGCCCGGCGTCCCCGGCGCTCCGTCCGCCCCGGCGACGCCT
>Ga0265296_1002932_pt1 | contig 16480 bp, 15 predicted proteins | sample MunlanPumphouse1_FD_189073 | JGI IMG/M metagenome (GOLD analysis project Ga0265296, IMG submission 189073) | Groundwater microbial communities from a municipal landfill in Southern Ontario, Canada - Pumphouse #1 | ecosystem: Environmental > Aquatic > Deep subsurface > Groundwater | place... | reverse complement strand
AAAATAAAAAATAATAAATTTAAGACGGTCCCCCAGGCCGTCGTTTTATTTTACAACGGATAATAAATATTTTAAGCTAAAAGTATGAGATTAACCGTTTACTTGGTTTTGGGAACTATCGGCGTGATTTTAGTGGTTGCAGGGGTGTTTTATGTTGTCCGTTTACCCAAAGAAATTCCGCGCGAGTATGCCGCGGGAGTAAGCGCGTTGCCTAAAGGGAAGTCTGTTGAAGAGTTGGTTGCCGAGGCGCGCGAAAAATCGTCCAATATCAAAGGGCTTTATATGACTGCGGATGTGACAAATGACCAGGGAGCCGGCGCGACACGTTTGAGAAACAGAATCGTCGGCCTTGCGGAAAGCACTGAAATAAACGGCATTGTGATTGATGTTAAAGAAGTCTGCGGCCCGGATTATAACGAGGCGGCTTTGCGAAAATTTCTGGAAGAGTTGCGCCAAAAAAATATCTGGGCAATCGCGAGAATCGTTGTTTTTAAAGACGCTTCGCGGATAGACACCCACCCCGAATGGTATTTGAAAAGAAAATTTGCCAAGGCGGCCGGGAATGAATGCGCGAGAAAAAATTATTTGCGGGAAAAAAATCCCGACGGAAGCAAATCAGACGCTTTTTTCTGGCGCGACAGACGCGGAGGGTATTGGCTTGATCCAGCATCCGATGGCGCGCGAAATTACATCTTGGAATTTTCCAAGAAAACAATTGATTTGGGATTTGACGAGATTCAATACGATTATATCCGTTTTCCTTCGGACGGCGATGTTGAGAAAGCGATTTATCCCGTATGGGATGGCAAAACTCTCAAATACGCGGTTATGAAAAGTTTTTTTGAATTTTTGAATAAGAATCTGAAAGCGTATAAACCGCAGATAATTCTTTCAGCCGACCTTTTCGGATACGCGGCAATAAGGGCCGGGGATGTTGGAATCGGCCAGCGGCTTGATGATATCGGAGACAATTTTGATTATATTTCTTTTATGGTTTATCCGTCTCATTATTACAGCGGGCTTTATCTGCCGGCAGATCCTACGCGTAATTTGCCGACTGTTAGTTTGAATTTAAAGCAATCGCGGGCTCATCTGGATACTATTATTTATAGGTCTCTTCTCGCGGCAAGAGATTTTCTTGACGGCAGGATTGGCACGACTACCGCGGCAAGTTCAAGCGCGGCAGTTGCTTCCTATGAAATTGTTCAGAATCCAACTCCGCGTTCGCAAGCGCGCTTGCGTCCGTGGCTTGAAGATTTTTACCACGAAAATGATATGGCTGCCGGTCGGCCATACGGCGTCCAGAAAGTCCGGATGCAAATAGACGCTGCCCAAAAAGCCGAAGACCATGGCTGGTTATTGTGGAACGCCGCCAATGTGTATACTGAAGGGGCGCTGAAGAAAGAATAAATTTTTTAAATTCAAAAATCGTCCCGCTAAAAGCGGGACGATTTTGCGTTTATTTCAAGTTCTCCAAATTTATCCCCACATTAGGAGACCATAGGCGTAAGCCCATGGTGTGGGGATTTATCTTTTATTTCTTAATAAATCAATTAGTTGTTTTAATAATTTTATCAATTCTTTTTGGAGCTTTATGATTTTTTCTCGTTGCTGTTTGGTGGGAGTCTGTTTAATTTGGGAGGCAGTTTTTTTACCAGCAGTTTTTAGATTAATTGAGTCGGAAACAATTTGAGAAAAATGTCCCCATTGGGTGTAGAACTTGGCGTAAACGTTTTTGGCGCCGTCACCGTCATTTAAAACCCAGTTTTTGGTTGCTTGATAAGGTTCGCGTTGAGCATCGCGAAAATCATTAATATTAGAGATTGCCATTTCGCTGGTATTGGGACCGGCGTTTAGGATCAGAGTAACAACGGAAGAAGATGTTTCTTTATTGTTATTATTGATAACGACACTAAACCCATTCACAGGCGGAATAGGCGAATTATATGCCTCGGGCGGCAAACCGCCGCCATCAGGCGAGATAGACTCTATTTCAAAAGTAACTGATGAATAACCTCCAGTATAAGTAAAGCTTATTTGGCCGCCATCATTTGCTATCTGGCGTGTTAACTCTGTCCTGATACTGCCTTCTTTAGTGTACCAAACTGTGTAATATCCTCTGGGGGCGAGGTCTCCGACAGTATGAGCGGTATTTAGGTCTGAACCATTGCTGGTTTCGGTCCATTTTTTGTAGTAATCGCCCGAGGTGTTCCAGTTATTAATATTCGCATCTATCCATTGGCTGCGGTCTCCAGTTGTCGGACTAACAGAGATATTAGCAGTTGAAGCGGTGGTTGTGGCGCTGGTGTAACGATATTTTCCGTCTCCATAAATTCTGATATTTCCCGTAGTGTTCACCCTGTCTGTTCCCATAGTATATGGCGGTTGATATTCATAAGCGCCGATGTCAGGTGTGCCGTAGATATTATTGCCGGCGTAGTCGGTAGTTAAACCGACATCCGTGCCAGTGTCAATTGCCGGAGAATTCCATTGAAGCTGAAAATCTGAAGAGGCAGAATAACTTCCGCTGGAATTTATAAAGATAGGGTCTTGAGAAAGGGAGTTGGTATCCTGAGAAGATGTTGCTTTCCAACCAGCAAAATTTAGGGTGTTATCGCCGTGAAAGCCGAAAAGATTTGAACCGCCAGAATGATATAAATTGTAATTTAGGGAGGATGAATTATTACCAGAATCGGAGATATTAAAGGCTTGGGAATTATAAATAATATTATTTTTAAGGATAGCCGAATTTACACCATTCCACATGTAATATCCGTATGTAAAGTCAGAAATAGTATTATTAAAGAAATTTACACTATTTCCCAGTCTATACATTCTAAACCCATAACTAGTTCCTGATTTTGGGGAATGAAATATATTATTATAAACGCTTGAATTATAAACTCCGTTAGCCATCGACATAGTCCAAAAACCATAAAAAACATCGTATATATGGTTGCGTCGGTAGATTGCATTTTCTATTCTATTATTTACATCTGTTCCATATTCCGCTATCCCATAACTTTCGCAATTATGAATAGTATTATCTTCAATAATTAGGTTTGTAATCTTGCCCGATGTTGTTGAGGGAGCAATACATCCTCCCTCACCCATACCAAGTTTCATAGCTCCGCTAATAACATTATTTTTTATTAAAACATTATCAACTCCGCCTGCTATATTTATCATCCAATCCCCATAAGTAATAGTTGAATTTTGAATAGTGAAATTACTACCTGTATTAATATAAATGTTTTCTATAGCTGTTTGTATATTGCTATTATTGATTATTACATTTGTCCCACCATTTCTTATTCCTATATATCCATTTCTTATATCAAGATTTTCTATGGTTATATAATTTTTATAATTTAAATCAATAGTTTTTGAGCCACTATTAGTTACTAATTCTATATTTTCACTGGAAGAAATAGGGTCTCCGTTTGGTGAATATACATATAAAACTACCTCGTGGGTATTGAAGCTGATAGTGGCAAATTTGGTATCAGCATTAATACTATCCGGATTTGCGGTACCCTTTGAGAGGATGCCGTTAAAAGATACAAGCCAAAGAGTCCCTGTTTGAATTCCTTCATAAGGAGCTGACCATATATCTCCTGAATAATTAACCCACAAAGGCCTAACCCTGACTTTATCTATCCAGACATTTCCCGAGGCAGAGGCGGTTGTGATTTGAAAAGTTGATGCCCTATCAGCGTTATCAACTTGAATTATTATTTTTTTTTCGGTCCAAGTTGTGTCAGAAACATTAACTGCTAAATCTGAAATACTTTGTTGCCCTGTCCAGGTTTGATATATCTCCCCTGTTTTTATATTAGCAAGACCGTTTGTTGTTTTATAAAAACGGGTTGTAGCGCTTCCCACTCCGTCACTTTTTGCCCAAAAGGATACTTCATATTTTTGGTTAGGCGCAAGATAAAAAGTTTCTCCTAATCTGGCATATCCACCCCCGGCAGGAGTAAGTTTTGCGCTGACAGAACCGGAATAATATGAAGTTGCATCCACTGTTATTGTGCTGGCCCCAGTAACGGTTGGCGACCAGGAATCAAAGGTGTTTCCTGTATAGTGCTCAAAATCGCCATTTAGGCTCCAACACTTGTTCCAATTATGCCCGCAACCGCTTTTATCATACTCATCTAATGACCTATGATTGTATCTATGTGAATCGCTGGAATAAATTTTAGGTTTATCTCCTGTGCCATAGGCGCCGAATGTTATAGGATTTCCGCTTGTGCCGGATGACGGCACAATTAACGTTTCCCACCATTCTTCCCCTCGTTTGAATAAAACAGAATCCCCCGGATTAAAACTGGAGGAATTAACTTTGGAGATGGTTTTCCAGGTATTGTCTTCAGAAGTGCCGTTGTTGGAATCACTGCCGTTTGTCACGTCTACATAGTAAGTCGCTGCTTGGGCTTGCATTGCCATCCCAAAAAATAAAAACCCGCCGGCAATAATAAATATACCGATTAAAATTGTGGTTAACAGCCGCGGCTGTTTTACTCTCTCTCTCTCTCGGATTTTGAGTTCGCGGCTTTGAAAATTTTGACCATACTATATTATACCAGGCTGAAATTAGTTAATTCTTTTTTTATTATTTTATCGCTAACTTTAAATCCTTTTAAATAATTAATTTCTTCTCCATAATCAATATCCTTGAAATATGCCAACTGGTTTCTAAATAACTTTTCGTTAAATTCGTTGCCAAAAATTTTCTTTCCTTTTGCGACAATCTCATTCAAGGAATGATGGATTTTGAGGACAAAATACAAATCAACGTAATCTTTCCATTTGGCTCGTCTAGCCAAGGCAAATGATTTCATCGCCGCCAGTGTTAATAAATCCGGCAATTTTATTATGCCGCTTAATTTTTTTGAATAATTAATTTTGTATGGGTACAGAAAAAAGGTAAATCTCACTCCGTTAATAAAAATAGTGTATTGTCCGTCTTCATCTTTAAATACTCTCTGGATTTTTTTAAATCGCGAGATTTTTCGCTTGATTCTAAAATTGCTAAAAGTTTTATCGCTGAATAAATCAAAATCAATTGATCGGCGATGGCCGATATGGAGCGCGATGGCTGTTCCGCCAACTAATCCGAAATCTTTGGAAAATTTTTCCAAAAGAGGCAAAAGTTCCACCTGTTCTTTGGTTAAAATTTCTTTATGCATACTTATTGAAATAAAGCTGAAAATAGTTTTTTATCTTGGAATCGTAATTGCATCTTTTTTGTCGTGATTTTTTCCGAAAAATCGCGGCAGTTTTCTTTATCCCTAAAATTTTTATCATTTTTTTAACATCGTCCCAATCGCCGTAATTCAAAACATGCTCTACAATTGATTCTTCGGAGAGTTTGTCTAAATTTTTCACATACCACACCAAATATGGCCTTTTTTTGATAAATTGGCGGATGGTCATGTTTATACATTATAACATATTTTATCAAATTAATAAATTGTCTTTTTTGAGCCGAAATGCAAACCGAATAATCTCAAAGAATTCAGTTCCGCCCGATATTTCAATAATTGAATTTATTATATATCTTTTTCAGAAAAAGAAAAATCGCTTCCCCGTTTTATGTCACCGCTGATTATTTTGTCGGCGATTGTTTTTTCTATTTTTTCCTGAATAAATCTTCTCATTGGCCGCGCGCCAAATGCCGGGTCGTAGCCGTTTTTTACGACCGCTTCAACCAGATTATCCGTGATTTCCAGATTTATTTCTTGTTCTTTCAGGCGCGAAGCAAGTTTTTGCAGCATCAGCCGCGCGATTTTCCGAAGCTCGGGGGATTCAAGCGGCCGGAAAATTATGATTGAATCAAAGCGATTAAGAAGTTCGGGCTTGAATTTGCCTTCTTTCCGGATTCCGAAAATTATTTGCTCCTTTTGGCCGGAAGGCGAGACGCCTGTTTTGACCAGTTCCCAAATCATGTTTGAGCCGGCATTGGATGTCGCGATAATAATGGTATTTTTCATGTTGATTTTTTGTCCAAAGGCGTCCGAGAAAAATCCTTCATCCAGCACCTGCAAAAACAAATCAATGACTTTTGAATGGGCCTTTTCAAATTCATCCAGCAATACCACCGAATAAGGCGTGGAGCGGACGCGGCTTGAGAGGATTCCGGGTTCGTTGTTTTCAAGCGAGCCGGTGAGTTTGGCAAGGCCTTCTTCGGTTTGGTATTCGGTCATATCAAATCTGATCATTGCTTCTTCATTGCCAAAATAAGTTTCGGCTAAGGTTTTGGCGGTTTCTGTTTTTCCCACGCCGGTCGGTCCAAGAAAAAGAAAAGTGCCAATCGGCTTTTTGGGGTCTCTTATGCCCGCGCGCGCCCGTTTTACGGCATCAGCCACGGATATTACGGCTTCATCCTGCCCGATGACGCGCTTATGCAGAATTTTTTCCAAATCAAGTAGTTTTTCCTGTTCCTTTCCGCTGATTTCGCCAAGCGGCATATTGGTTTTTTTGCTGACAAAATTAAGGATAAAATCGGAATCAATGAAAACCGTTTTGCGCGAAGCGGCTTCGGCGGCCGATTCCTGCAATATATTGATGGCTCGTTCCGGCAGGGCGCCGGTGACGATATATTTTATCGCGCTTTCCGCGATTTTTTCCAATGCCTGATAAGTTACGATAATTTTGTTGTTTAACCCCCTCTCTATTAAAGGCGCGACATCCTTAAGAATTTCAATCAGAGACGATTCGTCGGGTTCAAATATTTCAATTTTTTCAAAATATTTCATAAGAGCCGCGTCTCGTTCCAAAACCTTGCGAAAACTTGATGTGTTGGCAAGGGCAATAAAGTGCGTGGCGCGGCTTGAAAGATAGGGGCCGAGAATTTGGGACGCGGAAACTCCCAAATCCGACAATGATTTAACAAATTCGGGAAAGTCTTCCAAAACAATGATTATATCTCCGGCTTTTGCGGTTTCGTTGAAAAGCGTTATCAGGAGCTCTTCGGTCTCTCCCTTTGTTTTGGCTGACGCGGTTATGCTCGGACCAAAAAGTTTGAATATGCGTTTTGATTCAAGCTGCGAAAAAACTTTTCCGGTCATTATCATTTGCGCCAGTCCCAAAAGAATCGTGTTTTTGCCGGTTCCGGGTTCGCCGACGATTATGGCGTTTGCCCCTTCCTGTTTAAGAAGGGCTGATTCAAGCAGTCTGATTTCCCGCTCGTGCCCGATAAGTTGGAGCGGCGACCCCGAAATTTCGTAGCGCAAGTCGGACGAAAATTTTTCAAGCGTTGGCGTATGGCCATAAGCCCAGCTCGCGGCAATACCCGGAATTCTTGCCAAATGTTCGGGAAGCCACCACCTTCTTTCGCTGTCTTCTTTGGAAAGAGCGGATTCTGCCCAAAAGGCGGCATTCAGCAGGGTTTTATCGTTTATTTTTTGGGAGAAGAAAAAATTATGAACAGTTTCATCGGTTTCAAAAAGCGCGGCCACGATATTGCCAAAAGTGATTTCTTTGTCCGGATAATCTTTTTCCAATTTTTCCAAAAACTCGGAGTTTTTTAAAACGTTTTTGGAGGGATACTGTTTGATGAAAATTTCGTATTCTTTCGGCGGCATGCCAAGGCGAATTAAGGTGAACTGGCCGATTAAGGTTTTTGCAATAGCCGCGGACAATTTTGAGATTGGATTTTCCAACGAATTAATGCCGGCAACGGCCCAGAATTGGGCGGTGTAGAAATTAAAACGTTCAGCCAGATTTTTGCCGGACGCGTCTCCGCTTTTATCAGATGTTTTGGAATCGTGGAATTTTTCCAGAGCGAAAATAATGAACCGGACGGCAATAAATATCAAAAACACTCCGCCGACAAAAAGGGGCGAAGGAAGCCGCGTGGGTTGGGGCAAATACGGAATTTTGAAGCGGAGAAGTTCGGCATAGGCAAAAATTAAGACGGTCAAGACAATACCTATTGCGCAAAGCGTTGACATCAAACGTCTTGCGCGCGGACGGAAAATTTTGTTGAGCGTTATCGCCCCAAAAAATTTATTTTTATTGAAGTTGAAATCGCTGTTTGCCATATGATTAAAAAAGTAAAACAACCCCCACGATTAATAAAATCGGGGAAAGTATCGGCAAGAGGAGCCAAAGGATAAACAGAATCGGCGCGCTGACAACAAGAGTCAGTTCAAATAAAAACGCGGCCAAAAGCATGAATGTTCTTAAAATAAGCCCCACTACGCGTGTTACCGCGTTTACCACCAAGCTTTCCATTATATTTTCAAAATCCAAGCCGCCTTTGTATTTTTCGCGGATGCGGTATAAGGGCGAGAAAAGGGTCTGCAGCAGCAAAGGAACCGAAAAGAATTGGTAACCAAAATTAAGGAAGTTTTTCCAAACCCGCCAAAATTCAGCCAAAGATTGGCCGTAGTGCCATTGCAGATATTCATATATAAGTATTCCCAAGCCCATGGTTCTTATTATAACCCAATCAGCCTTTTTATTAACCTTGACTTAGATCTGTTTTTATGCCAATCTATTATTAGATCTATAAAACCCGTTAGGGGAGGTTTTGATATGTTTATGAAGTCAATAAAAGCAATAATTTTTGATTTCGGCAGAGTGTTATATGATTTTGACCTCATGATTGCTTGCCGCAAGTTGGCCGAATTTTGCAGTTTTTCTCCGGAACGAATTCATCAATTGATATTTAAAGAGGGCCTGGAAAAACAATACGAAGAAGGCGGGATTACTTCCACGAATTTTCACAAAGCTGTTGTTGAAAAAATTCAGGCGGACGAAAAGTTGGGCTATCGGCTGTTCGGCGATATCTGGAGCGACATTTTTGATGAAATTCAGGGCATAGAAAGTGTTTTGGAGAGCATCAGGCCGGATATAAAAATTTTGGTTCTCTCAAACACTAGTGAGATTCATTGGGGCCGTATAAGCCGGTTTCCGGTGATAAGAAAATTTTTTAATGATAGCGAGAGATTGATTCTTTCTTATCGCATGGGTTTCTGCAAGCCGGATAAAAGGATTTGGCTGGAAGGCATTAAAAGAGCCGACTGCGAGCCGGAGGAGATAATTTATATTGATGATATTGCCGACTACGCAAGCGCCGCCGCGGAGCTGGGGATAAATTCAGTTCTTTATAATTGCAGAAATGAGTCGGTAAAAAATCTTCAGTCCGCTCTTTCCGCTTTCGGGGTTTTGATATAAAAAAGGACCCTTCGGGGTCCTTATATGAATAGTTCGGGGTGGCAACAAAAAAAGATGAACCAGGTCGACAAGGAGGTACAATCTCTGTAAACGGCTCCGTCTTCGTCTTTGCCATCGGCGATGCGCTGCCTTAGCTCTTCAGCAGTTATATATTCTGCTTTAAAGATCGGTTCGTTCCGGTCTTTTTTTAATTCCGCGATTTGTTTCAAATCAGCTTCAATAAATAATAAGTCCGACCAGGTTTTAACGAAGGTTGGATTTGGATTGTGCCAAGGATACGCAGGATGTTCAATATCAAGAATAACTTGAGCGCCGGATTCTTCGGCGGTTTCCCTGATAGCGCCATCATGGGTATTTTCGTACTTTTCCAGTAAATCTTGCCCGACTAATTTTTCCAAAAACCCCATTACGATTTGTCCGAAAACCACAGGTTTGTGGTTGTCTCCGGGTTTTTCCGGGTCATCCGCGTGAGGCCGGGGCTGGCTGATTACCGCGAATTTAGCCACTCCATTTTTGTCTTTGCCCCACACAACGCAGTTTACGTTTGGCGCCTCTGCGTAATAAGGGCGGTCAAAAAGCGGCTTGCCTTCGGAATCAAATACTATAGCGCTTCCGACAGAACCAAAAGGCGATGACGCTTCCCAATCTATACCGCTAAAGTTGGGAATGCCGGCATTCAGTATCCACCTGTGTTTAGATGATAAGAATTCACGACGGCTATTGGGATCCAGGTCTTTCCACTTTTTCGTTGCGGCCATTATGTTTACCTCCCTCGGTTAAAATTATTTCAAAGTGCTGTATGTCTCGGCTTTTTGGATAATAACATTCTCGTTATAAAAAGTCAAATTTTGGTAGATAAAAAAACACCATTTTAATATGGTGTCAGTTAATTTTGCGGAATGGGGATTTTTAATACGGCTTTTTCTGAACCATCTTCGTCAAATATTACAAATACTAACATGTCGGGGTATTCTTTAAATTTGGGGTAATAATAGGCCCCAAAACCTTTTCCGGCGGCTCCATGTATCCATTCGCCGTTAATACGCAGGGCGGTAAATGCTTTTTCCATCGGATTTTTAAGGGCGTGATCTCTGTCCCAAGCAAGGAGGAATGGTTCGTTTTCTCCCTTGATTCTTAACGCCAGGCAGGGTTTGTCTAAATCGGCTTTTCCGTCAGTATTCTTTTCGTAACATCTGAATTCTTCAATGGTTAAATTATTATGATTATGCAGAATAATTTCATGGCATTTCCAAGCGGTCCAATCAGGAAGCGGGTTTTTGAACGTATCAATCAACGTTGTGAGCGCGGCGCAGCCGGATAATAAGATCAAAATCGCCAAAAGGGGTATAAACCTTTTCAATTATATCCTCCGCGTTTTTTGAAGATGCTGGGTTGATTAGTTGCAGAAATAGACGGGGTTGTCAATGTGATTTATTTTTGGTATATTCTTTTTAGCGTCCAGCACCTTGATAAGAGAGGACTAATGACTATGAGACCTGGATTTAAATTTCCGGTTGATTCATGTAGAAAAGAAGCGGAGTTGGCAAAAATTTTTATAGAGAGTTTCGGGGACAGAGAAACCGTATCTTGTTCTGATGTGTTTCTGGCAATTGATAAGCTGTCTTCAAAAGATGATATTTTTATAGGGGATGTGGGGCCGATTTTGGTTCGGTGGGGTCGGGAAGGGGCGTTTAGAGTCGGGGTTTTTGGAGAAGGAAGTAACAGGTTTTGGTTTTATGAACAATGTTGTCCGACTTGTCATAGATTTTTTGAAAAACCGACTAAGGTTTGTTTGGATGAATCTACATATACTTTTTATACGGCAAGAGAACTTGTGGTGGATTGGGAAAACGGTCTTATCCATCTTACAGCCGTCCTTTTCGGGAAATCCGAAAAAAGCATGGAGTTTTTTTGGGGAAAAATAAGCCAATTTTTAAAAGCGACTGCGGGCAAAGACAAAAAAGAGGAACAGGCTTTAAGGAAAAGATTTCAGAAATGTTTTGAAATTGCGCTTCGGGAAAAAGTAGAGAGAATTGAAACTCTTCCGGACGGAGCAGACCCGGTTTAAAATATAGGCAAACCACGAGTTTGCCTTTTTGTTTTGGTTGAGAATATAATTGAAGTATTGTTTGGTAATTTTTGCCGGAGTAGCTCAGTCGGTAGAGCGACGCACTCGTAACGCGTAGGTCGGGAGTTCGATTCTCCCCTCCGGCTCTAACGGGATAAACGTAGGTCCCGGGCCTGCCCCGTATAATCGCGAAGCGGTTTGTATGGGGTTCGATCCCGGAGAGTGTTTAATCGCATATTGCGTTTTTTCCGATTTCGTTAAATAAAAATTAAATAAAGGGCATGAAGTATCGTTTTGGGATAGTCATTATTTTCTTTACTATAATCCTTTTTTTTGCGGGAGCGCCGATGATCCGCAATCATAAAAATTTTTTGGCGACGCTGGTTTTTCCGGAAAGCATTACCTCGGCAGAGTTAAAAGAAAAATATCAAACTATAAAAGTTAAAATTCTGATTGTCCCCGGCCATGACGATGAATCTAAAGGCGGAGCTCAGTTTCAAGGGACGCGCGAGGCAGATTTAAACCTACGTTTGGCGAGCGAGCTTTTTCAATTATTTAATGCCGACTCGCATTTTGAAGTGTTTTTAACTAGGGATGAAACCGGTTATCGTCCGGAGTTTTCTTCTTATTTTTCCAGAGATTATTTTAATATTATTTCGTTTCGTGACCGCTTACGGCAAGCAATGGAAAAATTTTTCCAGCAGGGATTGGTGAAAAAAAGAACTTTTGTCCATCATAATGCCGCCACCGAAGAGGATTCTTTGAAATTATACGGCATAAACAAGTGGGCTAATGAAAATGATGTTGATTTGGTAATTCATATCCATTTTAACGATTATCCGGGACGGCCATTAGATCGGACTGGAAAATATTCCGGTTTTAGCCTCTATATTCCGGAAGGTCAGCTTCCTAATGCTCGGGCCAGCCAGGAGATTGGCCGGAAGGTATTTAATCAGCTTAATAAAATCTTATCTATCAGCGATTTTCCTAAAGAAGATTCGGGAATGGTGGAGGATCAAAAACTCATTGCAATTGGCGCTAACGCCTCTTTAAATGCCGCGGCGCTCTTGGTTGAATACGGCTATATCTATGAATCGCCGATTCGTAATGCAGAGATGAGAAAATACCTATTCCCAGAGATAGCTTATCAAACATATGCCGGAGTCAAGAAATTTTTTGAACCGGGTTATAAGATTAATCAATACGATTCTAAAATTTTGCCGCATAATTGGAGCAAGGATTTATCTTTTAGAATGATGGACGAAATTGAAGTTGCTGCCCTTCAAATGGCTCTGATTATTGAAGGTGTGTATAATGGACCGCTAACTGGTAATTTTTTAGAATTTACTCGCGAGGGGGTAATAAAATTTCAAAGGAAATACGGATTTAGTCCGATTCCGAATACTGGCTATGTTGGTTCGTATACTCGTAAAGTTTTAAATAGACTTTATTCGAATTAGATAGATAAAATACCTCCAAGATTTTTTATAAAATTATGTTTTTACCTCCATACAAAATTAAAATGGTGGAGCCGATACGGGTGAGTGCCCGCAAGTGGCGCGAGCAGAAAATCAAACAAGTCGGTTTGAACCCGTTTTTGTTGTCTTCGGATGATATCACGATTGACTTGCTGACCGATTCAGGAACCAACGCTATGAGTGAGAACCAGTGGGCGGCACTTCGTGCCGCCCACCAAATAGTAAGAGTTCCAAGCAGAATTAGATTCCGCAAGGGGCTCAAGTGTTGCGCGAAATGGAGGCTCGTGTAGAATTTAGCTAAAACCATGAATGATTTTCTCTTTGGCATAAACTACTGGCCTCGTCGGAAGGCAATGTACTGGTGGAAGGAATTTGATAGTGGGGAGGTTAAAGACGAATGGAGCCATATCAAAGAGATGGGTTTCACGCACATCAGATTTTTTCTTTTATGGGAAGACTTCCAGCCCGCACCCGATCGTATATCAATCCCCACCCTAAACAAACTCAGCAAAGTGTTGGACATTGCACAGGCGTTGGGTCTTAAAGTACAAGTGAGCTTGCTGACTGGCAATATGAGCGGGCTATTTTGGTTGCCCGATTGGGTTTCGCGGAATAGAAAATTCAATCTTTTTGAAGATCGGGAGGTCGTCCAAGCCGAAAATTTACTCCTCCAGACGGTTGCCCAGGCCATCGGGAAACATCCGGCGCTGCATTCATGGGATCTATGCAATGAACTCGACCAGATTAACCAACCAAGATCTGCGCGTACGGGTAGGGAATGGATGACAAGACTTGCTAAAACTTTACATTCCCATGCGCCAAACCTCCCCGTAACCTATGGAACGCATTACCCTTCGTTCGTCACTAAAAATGGACTCCGGTTGGACCACATGGGACAGGTACTGGATATTGTTTCTGTGCATGCATGGTCCGTGTACTTTCCAGTCTCTGTTGAACCGTTTGACCTTCGGACCGTTGTTTTTACCTTTCTCTTGGCAAGCTGGCTCGCGGGCAAGGCGGTATTTATACAAGAGCTCGGACTTCCGACGTCACCCGGAAGATTCAGTGAAGAATGGATTAATGACGATTTCCTTGGTCAAAAGAAGAAAATATATCTCGCGAGCGAAGAAGGACAAGCGCACTTTATTGAGCAAAGTATTATTGAACTTAAAAAAGTTGGTTGTCCTGGTGTGTTTCTTTGGTGCTATGCCGACTATGACCAGTCAATTTGGAACAGGCCACCACTTGATCGGGCAAAACGGGAACGATTTTTTGGTATCATCCGATCGGACGGCAGTGAGAAGCCAGTCGTCGAAATACTCCAGAAAACCATCCGGTTGAAAAAAAATGGGCAAATAAAAAGGATTAGTGACGCTCACCGCCGCTTCCCCGCCGTTAATCCAGATCAGTACTACAAGGATCCGAGTAAGAATTTTCAACGGTTTTGGGAAAGTTACTCCTCCGGATCGCCGATTCAATAAGGCCTGACGTTTACCCCGTTAGAACGCCGCCGACTCCTCTGCATAATACACCGGTTTTACTTTTGCTGAAATTTACGATATTATAATTAATATATGTACAAATTTACTACGATTATATCCGAAGAAGGTAAATGGTTTGTGGCTCGTTGTGTCGAGCTTGGGGTGGTGAGTCAGAGAAAAACCATCAAGGATGCGCAAAAAAACCTTAAAGAGGTGGCGGAACTTTATATAGAAAATTGGCCAAAATCTAAAAAACTTTTTCCTAAAAAGGCGCCTTTGGTTACTACTTTAGAATTGGGGCGTGTCTAAAATTTTATCGGGAAAACGGCTTATTAAAATTTTGTGCCGAGAATTCGGTTTTTATTTTGTTTCGCAAAAAGGAAGCCATGTGAAGTTAAGCAAGAAAATTAGCGCTAAAGAGTTTATTACGATTGTTCCGCTCCATAAGGAATTGGCTCATGGCACGTTAAGGGGAATTTAGGAGTTAGCCAAAATTGATGAAGCGGAATTTTGGGATAAGGCGTAATTTTATGTTTTTACCTCCATACAAAATTAAAATGGTGGAGCCGATACGGGTGAGTGCCCGCAAGTGGCGCGAGCAGAAAATCAAACAAGTCGGTTTGAACCCGTTTTTGTTGTCTTCGGATGATATCACGATTGACTTGCTGACCGATTCAGGAACCAACGCTATGAGTGAGAACCAGTGGGCGGCTATGATGCTGGGAGACGAGACTTACGCCGGCGCGACAAGCTTTGATAATTTTAAAAAAGCCGTTCGGGATATTTTAGGTTTTCCATATTGTATTCCGGTCCATCAGGGCAGGGGAGCGGAGCATGTTTTTGACGCCCTTTTCGTTAAAGAGGGCAGTGTTTCCGTCGGCAACGCTTTTTTTGACACGACGCAGGCGCATATTGATTATCGCGGAGGCAGAACGATTGACTGTACTATTGCGGAATCAAAAAACACTTCAAGCCCCTTTCTTTTCAAGGGCAACGCCGATATTAAAAAAATAGAGCGGGCTCTCAAAGAAAACCGCGGCAGAGTTTCGTATATTCTCCTTACCGTTACGTGTAATTCGGTCGGGGGACAACCGGTATCTTTGACAAACATAATTTCTGTCAGCAAACTTGCCAAAAAATACAACACTCCGTTTTTTATGGATATCGCGCGGTTTGCCCAAAACGCATATTTCATAAAAGAGCGCGAGAAAAAATATAAAAATTGGCCTGTTCAAAAAATCGCGCGCGAAATGATGAAATACGCCGACGGCGCGCTGATGAGCGCGAAAAAAGACGCTTTGGTCAATATGGGAGGATTTATTGCTCTGCGCTCCCGCGCCCTTTATCAAAAATTGGTTCCTTTTGCCATTCTTTTTGAGGGTTTTCCCACTTATGGCGGAATGTCGGGCCGCGATATGGAAGCGGTTGCAGTCGGTCTTCGCGAGGGAGTGGACGAAGATTTTTTGCGCTCGCACATTGAGCAGGTAAAATATCTTGGCGAGGGAATGCGAAAAGCCGGCATTCCGGTTTTGCTCCCTTATGGCGGGCACGCGGTTTATCTTGATATGAAAAAGTTTTTTCCGCGCGTTAAGCCGGATAATTTTCCCGGACAGGCGTTTTGCGCGGAACTTTATATTGAATCAGGCGTGCGGGCGGTTGAAATCGGAGGAGTTTTGGCCGGTCGTGACCCGGCTACGGGAAAAAATCGAAAACCGCCGCTTGATTTGGTAAGACTTGCAATCCCAAGAAGAGTTTACACCAAAGACCATCTGGATTATGTGATTGAGGGCGTAAAAAAAGTGTGGCAACGCCGTCAAAAAATACGCGGAGTGAGGTTTGTATATGAACCTCCGGTCTTGCGCCATTTTCAGGCGAAATTCAGATGGGTTTAATTTTGGATGTTTTAGGTACAGACATTTGGCGGAGGCAATAGAGATCGCTGGTAAACATTCGGACAGCTAAGAATTTTAAAAACTGGGCATAGCCCAGTTTTTAATTTTTCTTGATAAACTCAAAAACTTTTTGCAGATATTCGGCAAGCTCTTTTTGTCCTTGTTTGTCCAACTGGCTTACGTGAGTCAGCCCCTTTGATTCAAGAAATTTTTTGGTTTCGGGATATTCGGAATTAAAGTCTTCCATACTATGAAGCAGTTCTTCGGCATTGCGCCTTGCGTGACGCAGCATGGCTAGTTCCAAAAGTTCTTCGTTGGAATGTTTTTGGGTCATTTTTCCCCTCGTATTTTCGGGAGCTATACATACTATACTAG
>Ga0265296_1002931_pt1 | contig 16485 bp, 16 predicted proteins | sample MunlanPumphouse1_FD_189073 | JGI IMG/M metagenome (GOLD analysis project Ga0265296, IMG submission 189073) | Groundwater microbial communities from a municipal landfill in Southern Ontario, Canada - Pumphouse #1 | ecosystem: Environmental > Aquatic > Deep subsurface > Groundwater | place... | reverse complement strand
CTGTCTTGCGCCGCCGCCATGCTCGCAGGCAGCAACAGGGCGCCGACAGCGGCCCCGATCAGCAGTTTCTTCATAAGCATTTCCCTCGATCAACCTGTGCTCAGGCTCGGCGCGGACCCTAATCCCGTCGTGAGCGTCCCCGCGTCTTAAAAAAAGTTCATGAAAGACGCGAGCCGTATCGCCAGAACGTGATCGCCTGCGTCACAGTGCAGCGTTACGGAGGATGCATGGATCAGGCGCACGGCGGCGAATACAGGGACCTGGTGGTCTTTCTGGCGGCGGCCGGGGTCGTGGTGCCTCTGTTCAACCGGCTGAAGATCAGCCCCGTACTCGGGTTTCTGGCGGCCGGCGTGCTGCTGGGTCCTGACGGCCTGGGCCGCTTCGCCCAATCAAACGGCTGGCTGAGTTGGTTGACCATCGGCGACCAGGCCCAGATTCGTCAGCTGTCGGAACTGGGCGTGGCCTTCCTGCTGTTCATGATCGGCCTCGAGCTGTCGTGGGAAAGGCTGAAGGCCATGCGGCGTCTGGTCTTCGGTCTGGGGATGCTGCAGGTCGCCGTCTGCGCCGTGGCCATCGCCGTCGTCTTCATGGCCCTGGGACAACCGCTGGCCGGAGCGGCCGTTCTGGGCATGGGCCTGGCCCTGTCCTCGACCGCCGTGGTCATGCCGGTGCTGGCCGCGCAGGGACGGATCAAGAGTGAGACGGGGCGCGCCACCTTCGCCGTCCTGCTGGCCCAGGACGTGGCTGTCGCGCCCATTCTGATCACGGTCACAGTGCTGGCGACCCTGGCTCAAAGCGGCGCTTCCGTCGAACCCGCCGAGTTGGGCCGCGCCCTCTTCACCCTGCTGCCAGCGGCGGGCGGGCTGTTCCTGATGGTGCTGATGGGACGTCTGGTGCTGCGCCCCATGTTTCGTTCGGTCGCCCGCGCCCAGCATCGCGGCGAGGGCCGCGAACTGTTCGTCGCCGCCAGCCTGCTGGTCGTTGTCGCAGCCGGCCTGACGGCCCAGGCGGTCGGCCTGTCGATGAGCCTGGGCGCCCTCGTCGCCGGGGTCCTGCTGGCCGAGACCGAATTCCGACGCGAGGTCGAGGTGGCCATCGACCCCTTCAAGGGCCTGCTGCTGGGGGTCTTCTTCATCGGCGTCGGCATCAGCCTGGATCTGGACGCCGTCGCCGCCGACCCCGCCACGGTCCTGGGGCTGGCGGGCGGGCTGATCCTGCTGAAGGCCCTGATCATCTTTATTCTGGCCCGCGCCTGGGGCCTGGCGGCGCGGTCGGCCATAGAGACAGCGCTGGTTCTGGGCCCGGCGGGCGAGTTCGCCTTCGTCATCCTGTCCACCGGCCTGGTCGAAGGCCTGGCGTCGCCGGAACTGACGCGCAAGGCCATGCTGGCCGCCACCCTCAGCATGTTCGCTGTGCCGCCGTTGGCCGTCCTGGCGCGCGCCCTGACCCAGCGGACGGCCCCGCCGCTAGACGCTGAGACCGAGGGCCTGACCCCGAACGCTGATGCGCCGGCCCCCGACGGAGCCGTCCTGATCGTCGGTTTCGGCCGCGTCGGCCGACTGGTCGGCGAACTTCTGGCTGAACACGGCCAGAAGTTCATCGCTCTGGATGCCGATCCCGCCTCGGTCCGTTCCGGTCGCACAGAGGGCTTTGAAGTCTACTACGGCGACGCCGCTCGGCCTGACATGCTGAGCGCCTGCGGCCTGGATTCAGCTCGCGCCCTGATCGTCACCATGGACAGTCCGACGAAAGTCGATGAGGTGGTCAAGGCCGCCCGCGCCCTTCGGCCCGACCTGATACTGATCGCCCGCGCCCGCGACGATCGCCATGCCGCCCGGCTCTACGCCCTGGGCGTCACCGACGCCGTCCCGGAGACGACCGAGGCCAGCCTGCAACTGGCCGAGAACACCCTGGTCGATCTTGGCGTGCCCATGGGACTGGTCCTGGCCTCGATCCATGAGCGGCGCGACGGCTTCCGCAAGACCTTCCAGGCGGCGGCTCCAGATGGTCGCGGCGCCCGCCCGGCGCGGGCCTTCCGAAGCGCCCGTTCGGCGCCGCCGTCACCGAACACCAGTACCTAAACTACGTAAAAACCCTTAGGCCGATTGACCTTAAGGCCAAGCTTGAGCAAGATTTGAGATCGGTTCGCGACCCATTTTGGTCAATGTTCGGTGATGAAAGTTCGCCTTCCCCCCTGGGACGTCGGTTGTCGTCTTGTGCCGGGTTCACGCCGAGGCGGCGTTGAATCTGCTTTGATGATGCTGTCGTCCTTCACGACCGGCGGGCGTTAAGCCCTTTCCGAGCCAGAGTATTTTACTGATGCGTGAGAACACCCAGTCCGCCCCCGAGACTGCCGAAACCGAGGCCCCCGCCCGGATGAACCGCCGTCAGGCCGCCAAGATCCGCACCCGTCAGAAGGTGCTGGACGCCGCGCGCGCCCTGTTCGCCGAGCGCGGATACGACGCCGCCACCATCCGCGACATCGCCAAGGGCGCCGGAATGTCGACCGGCGCGGTCTTCGCCAACTTCCAGGACAAGGCCGAACTGTTCGAGTGCGTCTTCGCCGAGGAAATGGCCGGCCTGCTGCAAGACATCCAGACCGCCGCCGGTCACGAAGGCCGCGTCGTTGACCGCCTGGCCGAGGGCCTGACCGCCGGCTATCATCGCTCCATGGATCATCTGCCGCTGATGCAGGCGATGATCGCCCGCTCGTGGTTCCAGCCCGAGGCCGCCGACCAGCGTTCGCGCACCTTCGTCAAGCCGATCCTCGAAAGCCTCATCGCCGTGCTTCAAGGCGGCATTCGCGACGGCGAACTGCGTCAGGACCTGGATCAGATGGTCATGGGCCGGATGATCTGGGACGTCTTCATCGCCAACTTCCGCTACGCCGCCTACGACAACTGGGGCATCGAAGAGCTGACGCCGCAGATCCGCAAGCAACTGGACCTGATCCTGTCCAGCCAACTCGCGCGTCAATAGTCGACGGGGGCCGATGCGCCCCTGATCGCCGAACAAAAAGGCCTCTCCCCGGCGCGGGAGAGGCCTTTTTCTTGGCTTCAAGCTTGGAGCGGGCTGACCGTGGCCCGCCCTCCAATCAGCTCTTCCACCTCAAGACCACTTCCTTGATGGGATTGACGAAGGCGCGGCCTTCGGCACGGCTCTTGATCCATTCGCGCTTAAGCTGCTGGTACCATTTGGCCTGCTTGTCGGCGTCGTCGATCCAGATCAGGGCCGGGTCGTACTTCAGCCCCTCGTTCTGCAGGTTCACCATGCCGCCGTCCTGCTTCAGGAAGGCGACCACGCCCATCCGCAGGAAGGGCTTGGCGACATTGAACACCCAATGGTCGGACCAGAAGATCTGGGTGATGCGCGTCTTCGTCTCCGTCACCGGCGTCAGGCAGGTCAGGGCCAGAACCTGTCTCGCGCCCACCTGAATATGCTCCCAGCGATAGCCGGGCAGGCGGAAGGTGATCTCGGTCGCCGGCGCCCCGCCCAGGATCTTGTAGAGGCGGCTGTTCGACGACGGCGCGTGGCGCACCATGGCCCAGCCATAGTCGCGCGGCGCAAAGGTCTTGGCCTTTTCGTGCATCGAATGCTCCGACCGCCACCACCACTGCTGGTGCACAAAGGGGCCATGCGCCGGGTCCATCAGGCCGATGACGGCGTGGTCGATATGGCTGTCGAAATCCATCGCCTCGACCAGCTTCACCTCGCCCTCGGCGCCGGGAAAGAGCGGCGGCGCGTGGTCCGGCTCGGACGGATTGCGTGCGTCGGCGGCCATCCAGACGAAGACCATGCCTTGGCTCTCGCGCACCGGATAGGATCGCACGCGGATGCGATTGGCCTCGAACGCCTGATCCTCGACCAGGGACGGAATGGCGGCGCAGACGCCGTCGGGACGGAAACGCCAGCCGTGATAGGGGCATTCGATCGTCTCGCCCTCGCCCGGCTTGTCCACCAGCCGACCCGCCGACAGCGGGGCGGCGCGGTGGGGACAGATGTCCCGCATGGCATAGACATCACCCGCGCGCGTCCGGCCGATCAGCACCGGCTCGTCCATCACCTCATAGCGCTTCAGGCTGGCGACTGGCACGTCGCGCGCCAGGGCGACGAAATACCAGGCGTCGCGCACGAAGCCCTTGCCGAAGGCGGTGGGCGGCGCTTTCGCTTCGGGAGCGGTCGAGGGGGCAGCGTCAGTCGTCATGACCGCTTTCTAGCAGCAGCCGCCGCCCGTCGTCCAAAGCCCATTCCTTTCCTCGCGCGATGAATTAATCTGGCTCAAATTGTCTGGGGAGAGACGCCATGATCCGAACCGCCTGCATCGCCTTGTCCGCCACCCTGTTGTCGGGCGGATCCGCCCTGGCCCAGGACGGTCATGTGAACCACGCCGAGGGTCACGCCTCCCATGGCCATCAACACGCCGCCTTCGCCTCCGACCGCATTCACGTCGCCGTTGACGGCGACACGGATGGTCGCGACATCATCCTGATCCCCGGCCTCAGTTCCTCGCCCGCCGTCTGGCAGGGCACGGTGGATCATTTGGTCGCGCAGGACGGCGTGGGCTGGCGGGTTCACCGCATCCATGTGAACGGCTTCGCTGGCGCGCCCGCCGAGGGCAATGCGACCGGCCCGGTCGCCGCTCCGGTGGCCGAAGAAATCGCCCGCTACATCCGTGAAAACGGCCTGAGCAAGCCCGCCGTGGTCGGCCACTCGATGGGCGGGACCATGGGCCTGATGCTGGCCGCGCGGCATCCTGATCTGGTCGGCCGGCTGATGGTTGTCGACATGATCCCCTTCATGGGCGCCATGTTCGGCCCGCCTGGGACCACGGCCGAGAGCGTCAAACCCGTCGCCGATCAGGTCTATGCCGCCCAGTCGGCCGCGCCCCGTGACCAGTATCTGACCCAGGCCAAGGCCTCGGTCACCGGCATGATCCAGACCGAAGCCGCGCGCACCGGGCCGCTGCGCGACGTGGAAGCCAGCGACCAGCAGGTCTCAGCCTCGGCCTTCCGCGAACTGATCGTCACCGACCTGCGCCCGGAACTGTCGAAGGTCACCGCCCCGGTCGAAGTCCTCTATGTGAAGTTCAACGACCCGCGCATGACCGACGCCATCACCGACGCCGTCTATCAGATGTCGTTCGCGACCCTGCCGGGGGCGAAACTGAAGCGCATCGACGACAGCGCCCACTTCATCATGCTGGATCAGCCCCAGGCGTTTTATGGCGATCTCGACGCCTTTCTTTCGGCGAAATAAGCCCTCACGCTCCTGTGATTGAAGACAGCGGCGTTTTCTGCGGCGGCGCGACCGGGCATCTTGCCTGCGCGAAGATCCGAGTTTGGACGCTGTCGCGTCCCGACCGATTTCGCTCTAGGGTCGCGCCGCTGGCATAAGGGACTTTCATGGCGCGTAGAGACGGCGGACCGGACCGCAATGAGCAGGGCGGCGGCAAGAAGCCGCGTCGGTCCTTCCTCGGCAACCTCTTCTATTGGGGCTCGGTTCTAGCCGTCTGGGGCCTGATTTTCGCCGTCGTCTTCTTCGCCGTTTTCGCGCGCGACCTGCCCGACACCTCGACCCTCTATGACGTCGATCGCCAACCCTCGATCACCTATCTCGACCGCTCCGGCGCCCTGATCGCCGTGCGCGGCACCCAGATGGCCCCGCCGGTCGATCTGGACGCCCTGCCCGACTACGTGCCGGCCGCCTTCATCGCCATCGAGGATCGGCGCTTCTATCACCACCCCGGTTTCGACCCCATCGGCATGAGCCGGGCCATGGCGCTGAACCTCAAGGCCGGGCGCGTCGTCCAGGGCGGCTCGACCATCACCCAGCAACTGGCCAAGAACCTGTTCCTGACGCCCGATCAGAACCTGAAGCGCAAGGTTCAGGAGTTGATGTTGGCCGTCTGGCTGGAGCTGAAATTCACCAAGAAAGAGATCCTCGCCCTCTATCTGAACCGGGTCTATTTCGGCGCCGGCGCCTATGGCATCGAGGCGGCCTCGCAGCGCTATTTCGACAAGAGCGCGGACAAGCTGACCGTCGGTGAATCCGCCCTGCTGGCCGGTTTGCTGAAGGCGCCCTCGCGCTATTCCCCGGTCTCCGAGAGCGAGCGCGCCGCGACCCGCGCCAACGTCGTCCTGAACGAGATGGTCGAGACCGGCGCCATTACGGCGGCCCAGCGCGACGCCGCCGTGGCCGAGCCCGTCCGCGTCTCGCGCACCCTGGCCAGCCAGCACGCCCAGTACTTCATCGACTGGCTGGACAAGCAGATCCGCGGCCTGGTCGGCGAGCCGACCGAGGACATGGTGGTCGAGACCACCCTGGACCTGACGCTGCAGACCGACGCCGAGCGCGCCGTGCGCCGCATCCTGGACCGCGACAAGGGGCGGGGCGTCGAACAGGCGGCCTTGGTCGCCCTGGACGGCGAGGGCCGGGTCCGCGCCATGATCGGCGGCGGCTCCTATGCCGACAGCCAGTTCAACCGCGCCGTCGATGCCCGCCGTCAGGCCGGCTCGGCTTGGAAGCCCTTCGTCTATCTGGCGGCGGTCGAGGCCGGCTACACCCCGACCACGCCCGTCGTGGACCAGCCCGTGACCATCGGCGGCTGGTCGCCGCGCAACTATTCCGGCAACTTCTCGGGTCAGATGACCCTGGCGCAAGCGGTGGCCCAGTCGACCAATACGGTGGCCGCCTATGTCGCCGATCAGGTCGGCCGCGACTCCGTGGCCCGCGCCGCCCGCCGTCTGGGCATCACCAGCGAAATCGGCCTGCAACCGTCAATGGCCCTGGGCGCCGTCGAGGTCAGCCCGCTGGAGATGGCCCAGGCCTATGACGCCTTCGCCAACGGCGGCAAGCGAGTCGAGGCCTATGGCATCAGCCGCATCCGCACCCCCTCGGGCCGCGTCATCTATCAGCACGGCACGGGCGAGAACGGCCAGGCGATCAACAACCCGTCGCTCTACTACATGAACCAGATGCTGCGCGGCGTGATCACCTCGGGCAGCGGCCGTTCGGCCGCCATCGGCGGGCGCGACATCGCCGGCAAGACCGGCACCACCTCGGACTACAAGGACGCCTGGTTCGTCGGCTACACTGGCGGCTTCGTCGCCGCCGTCTGGGTCGGCAAGGACGACAACAAGGCCATGCGCGGCGTCACCGGCGGCTCCTCGCCCGCCGCCATCTGGCGCGGCTTCATGGAGGCCGCCCTGCCCAAGCTGGCGGTCCAGCCCATCCCCAACGGCCCGCCCCTGCCCGAGGGCTGGGTCGCCCCCGATCCCGTCGGCGACATGATGGGTCAGGTCGAGGACCCCTATGCCCAGCCGCTGGAGGGCGAGCCAGGCCCGGCCATCGTCGACGGCCAGCCGCTGCCGACGCCCGCGCCCCTGCCTAATGATCAGCCGATCATCCGCCCGACCTCGCCCCAACCATCCACCAAAGAAGCCCCGCGCAGCGACAAGAAGCCCGAGGCGGTGTTCTTCTAAGCGGAAGAGCAACCAGCTGTTGTTTTCGTCATTCTCCGACGAAGCGAAGCGGAGATCGGGGAACCCAGCGGCGCCGAAGGCGAACTTTCACCGACGCGCGTGGTTTTTCGCCCTCCGGGCGCCGCTGGGTCCCCCGGTCTGCGCGGCTGCGCCGCTTGCCGGAGGATGACGGTAAAAAAGGTGCGCCTCAGCGCCCCACGGCGTGCAGGGCCGCGCCGTTGTCGCGCAGCCATTGGCGATAGGGGCGATGATCCCCGACCAGCCGATGCACTACCGCCCAATAGGCCGGGCTGTGGTCGGCGTGGACCAGATGGGCGACCTCGTGCGCAGCCAGATAGTCGGCCACCTCGGACGGGGCCATGATCACCCGCCACGAATAGCGGATCGAGCGGTTGTGCGGGCTGCACGAACCCCAGCGCGACCGGGTGTCGACGATCGCCACCCGGACCGGCTTCTGACCTAGCGTACTCAGATGAACCTCGGTGCGGGCGACCAGAAACTCGCGCGCCGCCCGCTTGAACCAGTTCTCAACCCGGCGTGAGAAGGCCTCGCCCTCGCCGCCCGAGCGGATCACCGGCCCGTCAGGCGTCTCGACCAGACGCGCCGCCCCGGCTCCGCCGACGGCCTCCAGCCGCACGCGGCGTCCCAGCCAGGAAACCGTCGCGCCGGGCTCCAGCGGCGAACCCGCGACCCTTGCGGCCAGCCGGTCAGCGATCCATTCCGACTTGGTGCGGGCGAAGGCCACGACCTCGCTCAAGCGCCGCTCGGACGGCGCCACGGCCACGGCTTCGCCGGCGCGGGCGTCAATGCGGATCGATAGCCTTCGGGCGCGCGGGTTCACCGAGAGGCGAAGGGCGCCCCCGCCCTCAAGCGGCAGCCGCTGACCGTTCCGGTACTGCACACAAGGACTCGTTCTGGGCGATGAAGTCGCGCACGCGCGGATAAATCTCGTCGCGGAAGCGGCGGCCGTTGAAGACCCCGTAGTGGCCCACGCCCGGCTGGACGTAGAGCAGGCGGCGCTCGTCAGGAATGCTGGGCGTCAGGCCGTGCGCGGCCTGGGTCTGACCCACGCCGGAAATGTCGTCCTTCTCGCCCTCGACCGTGGCCAGGCCGATGTCGGTGATGGCGGACAGATCGACGCGCTTGCCTCTGTGCTCCAGCAGGCCGCGCGCCAGCAGATGCTGCTGGAAGACGATGTCGATTGTCTGGAGATAGAACTCCTCGGTCAGGTCCAGCACCGACAGATACTCGTCATAGAACTGCTCGTGCTTGTCGACCCCGTCGCCGTCGCCGCTGACCAGGTCCTCGAAATAGCGGCGATGGGCGTCGACGTGCTTGTCCTCGTTCATGGACATGAAGCTGTAGAGCTGGACGAAGCCCGGATAGACGCGGCGCCCAAAGCCCGGATAGGGCCAGGGCACGGTGTGGATCATGTTCGACTTGAACCAGGCGAAGGGCTTGGCCTCGGCCAGCTGGTTCGTAACCGTCGGCGACAGGCGGGCGTCGATGGGCGAGCCCATGAAGGTCATGGAGGCGGGCCGGTTCGGGTCGTTCTCGGCCGCCATGACGGCGCAGGCCGCCAACACCGGCGGTCCAGGCTGGCAGACGCCGACGACGTGGGCGCGCGGCCCGATGGCCGTCAGCATGGCCCGGACGTGATCAATGTAGTCGTAGAAGTCGAAGCGGCCTTCCAGCACCGGCACCTGACGGGCGTTTTCCCAGTCGGCGACATAGACGTCGTGGTCCTGAAGGAAGCCCTCGACCGTGCCGCGCAGCAGGGTGGCGTAGTGACCCGACAGGGGAGCGACGATCAGGACGGCGGGCGCCTCAAGCGCCTTGCCCGCCTTCTTCAGGTCGCCCGCATCACGCTTGAACCGGACCAGCCGACACCAGGGGGATGACCAGACGACCTGCTCCGTCGTGCGCACGGCTTGGCCGTCGATGTCGATGGTCTCCAAGCCCCAGGCGGGCTTGCCGTAGCGGCGCGTCAGGCTCTCGAACACCTCGGCCGAGGCGTAGGCCGTGCGGCCGATGGCCGTGTCCGAGGCCGGATTGAAAGGCGACGTCCAGAACGACCGGGCCATCTGGGCCCCGATCCGAAACGGCGTCGCCGAATGATAGGCGAGCTCGTGAAGTGCGTAGAGCATGAAACCCCGAATGCGGCCCCCGCCGATGCGGCAGTGCAGCATATAACGCATCCCGGCGCAAAAAGGATTCCGCTGGTCTGCGATCAGGGAAAGGTGATCAGCCGCGCTCCATCGCCCGTTCGATCAGCTTGGCGGTCTTGTCCGGCCCCAGGTCATGGGCCACGGCGCTGCGGAACTGGCCGTCAGGCCCCATCAGATAGACGGTCAGGCTGTGGTTCATCGTATAGCCCTCGCCCTCGCCGACCTTCTGATAGAAGGCGCGGTAGGCCTTGGCGACCTGGGCCGTCTGCTCCGGCGTGCCGGTGAGGCCGATGACGCCGTCCGGGAAGCCGTCGGACGACAGATAGTCCTTCAGCAGCTTGGGCGTGTCGCGCTCGGGGTCGATGCTGACGAAGACGATCTGCAGGTCCTTGGCCTTGTCCCCCATCCGCTCCTGCACCGCATTCAGAACGCCCAACGTGGTCGGGCAGTAGTCGGGGCAGTAGGTGAAGCCAAAGAAGACCAGGGTCCACTTGTCCTTCAGGATCGACTGGTCGACCACCTGTCCGTCCTGATTGGTCAGGGTGAAGGGACCGCCGACGGTCGGCTGGCCGGTGCCGGTCTCAGCGGCGATCTGAGCGGACTGCTCGCGTCCGTTGACCACGACCATGGTGATCAGGCCCAGAGCCAGGGCGATGACCGCACAGGCGGCGGCGAACAGAATGACGGGACGACGCGGCATCGACTTCTCCTCAAGGTCTGGCGACGGGTGTGCAGCCGCCAGCGTCGCGGTCTATAGAAGAGGCGTGAGCAGCACAGAAGCCCCCTCCCTGTCGCAGGCCGTAAAGGTCGCGGCCCATCCCGGCGCCATGGAGGCCCTGCGTGAGCGGCCTCGGCGCGGGCGCGGCCTGTCGCTGCGCACCCTGATCGTGCTGCGCTGGCTGGCTGTGGTCGGTCAGACCTGCGCCATCCTGACCGCCTATTTCGCCCTGCACTTCCCCCTGCCGCTGTGGGAGTGCCTGCTGACCATCGGGGCCGGGGTGGCGATGAACCTGGCCACCATGGCGCGGGCGCGCCGCGTCGACGGCAGCCTGCCCAACGGCCTGCAGACAGCGACGCAGCTGGGCTTCGACATCCTGCAACTGGCCACCCTGCTGGCCCTGACCGGGGGCCTGGACAATCCCTTCTGCCTGCTGCTGGTCGCGCCCGTGACCATCGCGGCGGCCTCCCTGCCCTCGCGTCAGGCCCTGGTGCTGGGGGTCATGGCCCTGATCGCCCTGGCGGTGCTCTTCTCCTGGTCCCTGCCTCTGCCCTGGCGGATGCATGAGCATCTGGTCCTGCCGCCCCTCTATCGCTTCGGCATGGGCCTGGCCCTAGCCACCGGCGTCCTGTTCACCTCGGGCTATGCCTGGAAGGTGGCCGCCGACGCCGAGAAGCTGGAGCTGGCCCTGGCCACCACCCAGGACGTGCTGCAACGCGAACAGAGGCTGGCGGCCCTGGGCGGTCTGGCCGCCGCCGCCGCCCATGAACTGGGCACGCCGCTGGCGACCATCCAAGTCGTGGCCAAGGAACTGCTGCGCGCCTCGCCGCCCGACAGCCCGGTCGCCGAGGACGCGGCCCTGATGCTGCAACAGGCCGAGCGCTGCCGCGACATCCTGAAACAGCTGTCGGCCCAGCCCGAGGAGGGCGACGCCCTCTACGCCGACATCGACCTCAAGGCCCTGCTGGAAGAGGTGGTCGAGCCGCACCGCGGCTTTGATCTGGACTTCCAGACCGCGATCAAGGCCCCGCCCGGCCAGCCCGTGCCGCGCGTCCACCGCCTGCCCGAGGTCATCCACGGCCTGTCGACCCTGATCGAGAACGCCGCCGACTTCGCCCACAGCCGGGTGCGTGTCACCGCCATCGTCGACGCCGGCTGGATCGAGATCGACATCGTCGACGACGGTCCCGGCTTCGCCTCAGAGATCCTGCCGCGCCTGGGCGAACCCTATGTGACCAGTCGCCCCCAGACCAAGGCGCGTCGGGCCTTAGCGGCCCAGATCGCCGCCGCCTCGAACGCTCCGCGCAAGGGCCGCAAGGCCGCGCCGCCGCCGATCACCGCCCCCATCGCCCCCAGCCAGGGCGGCATGGGCCTGGGCTTCTTCATCGCCCGCACCCTGCTGGAGCGCAGCGGCGGCAAGGTCTCGGTCGGCGCCGGCGACGGCGAGAAGGGTCAACCCAAGGGCGCGCGCGTCACCATCCGCTGGCCGCGACAAGCCCTGGAAGTCGCCGATCCGGCGCTGGAGCCCCGCGTGGCGGATGGAACCTGATGTCGCAGTCAGGAGCTAAAACCTTGACCATGCGGCGCAGACGCACGACCTGAGCCTCAGGAGAACCGAATGTCCGAACTCGAAGCCCGTATCGCCACCCTGGCCGACAAGACCCTGCTGCTGCTGGACGACGACGCGGCGCTGCGAACCCGCCTCGGTCGGGCGCTGGAAGCCCGGGGCTTCGATGTGACCCTGGCGGGTTCGGTGGCCGAGGCCGGCGACGCCCTGCGTGTCTCGGTCCCCGCCTTCGCCGTGCTGGACATGCGGCTGGAGGACGGCAACGGCCTGAAGGTGGTCGAGGCCATCCGCGAGCGCCGCGAGGACGCCCGCATCGTCATGCTGACCGGCTACGGCGCCATCGCCACCGCCGTGGCGGCGGTGAAGGCCGGCGCCGTCGACTACATGCAAAAGCCCGCCGACGCCGACGACGTGGTCAAGGCCCTGCTCTCGGTCGGCGAAGCCCCCGAACCGCCGGAAAACCCGATGAGCGCCGACCGGGTGCGCTGGGAGCATATCCAGCGCGTCTATGAGCTGTGCGACCACAATGTCTCGGAAACCGCCCGTCGCCTGGGCATGCACCGCCGGACCTTGCAGCGGATTTTGGCGAAGAGAGCCCCTCGCTAAGCCTTTCCTCCCCACTGAGTGGGGAGGGGGACCACGAAGTGGTGGAGGGGGTCGGCGCAGAAGGTCGCCGGGGAGTCGCCCCCTCCGTCTCGTCGGCTGCGCCGCCGATCCACCTCCCCATTCGCTCCGCGAACAGGGAGGAAAATCAGTCCCGCATGGTTCTGAGCGCGCCCAGCCGGGCGAAGGCCAGCGTCAGCGCCTTCCTGCGCGCCGGGGCCAGGGGCGTGGCGGGCGCGTCCCGGACCACCGCCCCGCCGAAGCCGTCGGCGACGATCAGGCCCGGCTCCTCGGGCAAGACGGATTGCGGAAACTCGGGCGCCACGGCGAAGTAGAAGGCGTCGCAGAACGGACCGTACTCCTGCCATTTGCGGTCCACGCGATAGTCGTCGATCCCAGACTTCACCTCGCAGATAACGATATCGCCCTTCGGCCCCAAGGCCATGACGTCGGCGCGCCGCCCGTTGGGCAGACAGACCTCCAGCAGGGGCGCATAGCCCATGTCCAGCATCAGCCGCGCCGCACCGCGCGTGACCGACAGGGTGGTCTCGGGGCGACTGAAAACCAGTTCGAGATGCAGGGCGGAGGCGGTCATGCCGCCTTTATGTTCCGCCTATGTTCTTGCCGCAAGCGGCGCCGTCAACGGCCAGTGTGAACCGGCTGGCCGCTGAAGCCCAGTTCCCGCGCCCGTGCGATCAGCCGCGTCCGGGTGGCCTCGGACGGGCTCTGGCTGCGGTGCCATATCCACCAGTTCGACTTGTTCGGCAGCCCCATGATGACCCAGCTGTAGTCGGGCGCATGGTCCCAGACCCAGTAGTTCTGACCCGCCAGACCGCCAAAGCCGAGCAGCCCCCTCAAGGTGAAACGGAACTTGGCGTTGGTCGAGGCGTCGGTGACGCGGGCGGCGGCGCGCAGGGTCTCGATCTGCCCGCCCGGCCGCCGGGTGCAGGTCACGGCGAGGGCGTAGCGTCCGGTCTGCCCCTCGGGCGTAAAGTCGATCTGAGCGCGGCTGCAGTCCTTCTGGACGTCGTTGGGATTGCGCACGATCTCGAACCAGCGCCCGTCGAAGCGGTTCAGATCCACCGCCTCGGCCTGGGCCAGGGCAGGGCCGGCGAACAGAATGAGGCCGACGACCAGCGGCGCCAGGGGGCTCAAGGTGCGGTGTCTCATGCGGTGTCCTCCGAAAGTCCCGACGAGACCCATACGCCCGACGCCGGGCTTCGGATGACCTGATGGCTACAGACGCTCGCGGTTGGTCCGCCATTCTTCGCGCGTCTGGCCCCACAGGTTGACGGGGTGATGCTGGAACGGGGGCGGCATGGCGCCCAGCCCGCGATTGGTCGAGCCAAGACGCCGGGCCACCTTTTCCGACGCCAGATTTTCCGGGTCGATGCAGTGGATCACGTCGGGCCAGTCCAGCACATCGAAGGCATAGTCCATGGTCGCCGCCGCAGCCTCGACCGCATAGCCCTTGCCTGTGGCGTCACGGTGCAGGCTCCAGCCCACCTCGCGGCCCGGCCAGTCATAGGGATGCAGCGGCCCGATGCGGCCCATCCAGTCGCCGGTCGCCTTCTCGATCAACGAGAACATGCCCTCGCCGTGCAGAGCCCACATGCCGGCGACCGAGGCCATGGCGCGCCAGACCTCGTGCTTGGACTGCACCCCACCGATAAAGCGGGTCGTCTCCGGGTCGCTCATGAAGTCGGCCCAGCGCGGGAAGTCCTCCAGCGTCGGCGGGCGCAGGAACAGGCGCTCGGTCTCCAGCGTCGGCCCTAGAGGCGAGGTCGGACGCGCGATCACAACAGATACTCCCGTTCCAAGGTATAGACGCTGCCGTCGCCGGTCAGGACGCTGGAATAGAGGCCGAAGCGATCCACCCGAATCGGCGGCGAATGCAGGAGGTTGTGGCCGCTGATCCAGGCCCCCACGCGGTCCGGGTTCGCCTGGGGCTTCAGATAGGCCAGGGTCACGTGGGGCCGGTATTCGCGCTTCTCCGGCGGCACGCCCGCGCGCTCGCCCGCCGCGCGGCAGCGCCCGGCCAGGACGCTCAGCGGCTCCGACCGCTCCAACCCGGCCCACAGGGTATGGGTGCGGTGAGCGTCGCCGAAGGCCCCGACGCCGTTCAACGTCAGTTCAAACGCCCCGCCGCCCTCGGCGCGGCTCAGTTCCGAGGCCAGATCGTCAGCCGTACGCTCCGACGCCTCGCCATAGAAGGCCAGGGTGACGTGCAGGGCGTCCAGCGGTCGCCAGCGGGCGCCGGGCAGGCCCGATTGGCGGCGCTGAAGCGTCTCGGCGACGTCCTCGGGAATGGAAATGGCGGTGAACAGGCGCAACATGCGACCCTTGGTAGCGGGCGGAACGTCAGTCCGGAAGACGGGTTTTCCTTGCAAGGCGGCCCGTCCGTCACGATATTTCCAGCCAAGGTCGGCGCTTGCCGTCCAAATGGGAGACTTCTTTCGCGATGAGCGACTTCAACAACGGTTATGCGCGCCCGCTTCCGCAGTCGGCGGACATGTCCGTCGACGCCGGTCTGCGCGCCTTCATGCTGGGCGTTTACAACAAGCTGGCCCTCGGCCTGGTGGTCGCCGGCGCCCTGGCCTACATCACCGGCAACGTGCCCGCCGTGCAGCAGCTGCTGTTCGCCCGCACAGACGACGGCCGCATCGGCCTGACCCTGCTGGGGATGATCATCCAGTTCTCGCCCCTGGTCATGCTGTTCGGGTCGATGTTTTTCATGAAGAACCCGACGGCCAAGGGCGTGAACATGCTCTACTGGGCCGTGGTTTCGACCATCGGCGCGGGCCTGGGCGTCCTGTTCCTGCGCTACACCGGCGGTTCGCTGGCCTCGACCTTCTTCATCACGGCGGCGGCCTTCGCGGGTCTCAGCCTGGTCGGCTACGCGACCAAAAAGGACCTGACCGCCATGGGCAGCTTCCTGATCATGGGCGTGATCGGCCTGGTCATCGCCTCGATCGTCAACATCTTCATGCAGTCGGGCACGATGTACCTGATCATTTCGGGTCTCGGCGTCCTGATCTTCTCGGGTCTGATCGCCTATGACACCCAGCGCCTGAAGATGACCTACTATGCGCTCGGCGGTAATCAGGAAGCCATGGGCGTGGCCACGGGCTTCGGCGCCCTGAGCCTGTTCATCAACTTCGTGAACCTGTTCCAGTTCCTGCTGGCCTTCATGGGCGGCAGCCGGGAATAGCAGTGAGCGACGACTGAGTTCGGAGAGGCCCCGGCGGAAACGTCGGGGCCTTTTCTTTGGGCCGACGCCACCCATATCCGTTCATCCCCGCGGAGGCGGGGACCCAGCGCTTTGGCTTCAAGACACTTAGATCAACGCATGAACACTCAGCCCGGCGTTCTTACTGGGTCCCCGCCTCCGCGGGGATGAGCGGGTTAGAGGGTCCTACTCCACCACCGTAAACTTGCGGCTGTCGAACACCCGCAGCACCTGGGCCAGGTCCCGCCCGCGCTTCAGCACATGGCCGCCCTCGCCGATCACGGCCCACTGGCCCTGTTTCAGACGCAGGGCCGGGCGCTTTTCGATCCGATAAAGAGGCGCGTCGCCCGAGCGGCGGAAGACGGCGAACTCGGCCACCTCCTTGTGGCCGATCATGGCGTAGTCGCGCCATTCCCCGGCGGCGACCATGCGGCCATAGACCCGCAGGACCAGCCCTAGTTCCTGTCGATCAAAGAAGACGGGACCGGCTTGCTGGACGTCTGGACTGTGCGGATCAAGGCTCATCGTCTTTCAACTTAAGCCGGCTCGCGCCGAACGCCAGCGGCGCCGCGACTTGTCACCCGCCCGTCACGCGTCCAAAAGGCGGTTCAAGTTCTAGATACGGAGACGAACCCATGGCGACGAGCGAAGGCTGGGATATGCCCACCGGCGACCTGATGAAGGGCAAGAAGGGCCTGATCATGGGGGTCGCGAACTCC
>Ga0265296_1002930_pt1 | contig 16493 bp, 9 predicted proteins | sample MunlanPumphouse1_FD_189073 | JGI IMG/M metagenome (GOLD analysis project Ga0265296, IMG submission 189073) | Groundwater microbial communities from a municipal landfill in Southern Ontario, Canada - Pumphouse #1 | ecosystem: Environmental > Aquatic > Deep subsurface > Groundwater | place: Canada... | reverse complement strand
CACCAAATTGCATCTTTCAAGTCATCGCCACTATCCCGTATTGGAGCCGCTTTAGCACGATTACGAATAACATTGACAACAGTTCTTGCTTCTTCATCTTTTCCCAGTTCGGCGAGGGCCTCTGCTCGTAATAAAATTGGATCAGGATAACGGAAGACCATTTGGTTATCATCGGGATTATTGTCTTCGCCTTCTTCCATAAATACATTCGAAAATTTTAGGCATTGAAAGTCTCCGTTCGTTGCATAGATATCCTTATCAAACCAATACACTTTTCGTTGATCGTCTACCGCAGTTGGATACATTTCTTCCATAAATTTTGGATTATAATAGATATAGGACTTGGTTGTCACTTTATTCGGTGCGTGAAGGACATAATCCGAATAGGATGCCGACAAGTGAAAACTTTCACCATAGTTGAAGTTTTGGACAATTTCAAACAATCCTTCTTTTGTCCGGCCTTTAAAGATCTCTTTGGTTCTACTAAGGTCCAATAAAGCGTAAGCGCCACCATTTTCTTCCATCAGCTCCTTGCCCAAATCGGCTACTTTCTGATAAAGAACAGTCTTGTCTTCCGTTCCCAGTCCAGCAATCCACATATTAATATGCATATTAAGTGCGATGGCTGCACCCCGCATTGCTTTCACCGCTACAACAGAAGGATCATCATAGGTCCAAGGCAGATCTTTATAGGTTGCATCCAAGTCTACTGAAAGATTCTTTAATACTGTGAACATATTTGTCCGCGGCAGTGGATTGGTATTTATATCCGTGTAGTAAGGAACGTCACCGTACAAACGGACCATGAAGAAATAAGCCAATGAACGTAAGAAAACAGCCTCGGCCTTATATGATTTTTTCATGCTCTCACTCAGGAAAGGCATCTCTTTATTTTCCAATTGATAGATCACAATGTTCGCATTTTGTATCATCTTATAAAAGCTATTCCATTGTGTTATTTTCGGGAAACCAAAATATGAGAAATCATTCTGCCGAGCCATCAGGCCATTAAGGTCATTATATTTAAGGTAATCGATATAATCCCTTCCTGAGCCACTCGTCGCGCTCGTCCGATTGGTCGGGGCACAGCGTAGGTCGCCAGATGCCGGAAAAAAGATATTGGTCATTGTCGCCTCCCGAAAAGTGGAATAGATCCCCCCCATATATTGATCCACATCCGCCTGTCTCGTCCAATAATTATTCCCTGTCAATTTATCGATCTGTGTAATATCAAGGAAACCTTTTCCACAGGAGCCCAACGCTAAGGATGCCCCTAGTATAAATAGATATAAAAATTTCTTTTTCATGTTGATTTCGAACTTAGAATTGTACACTTACTCCCAATGAATAGGTTCTTCTGCTAGGATATCCGTTTGAACCATCACGTCCCACGCCCGTCACTAATTCAGGATCTGGTCCAGAATAATTACTAAAGGTATAGACGTTATTTGCGGTCAAGTTGATTCGGGCAGAAGACACACCGAAGCGACGTGCCCATCTTCGGTCAAAATTGTATCCCACAGTGATCGTATTAATTTTCACATAAGATCCATCTTCCATAAACATAGTTGAATTGTAACGATACGGATTATACAGGCTCAAACGAGTAAAATCCGAAACATTGGGATAATCTGCGTTGTCACCTAGTTGACGCCATACATTATAAGCATCCAAGGGCACATACGCACCAGGTGCACCATCGCCATAGTTTTGTCCACTTGGGTCTGAATAGTTTCGGAAGCGATCGGTCAGCGCTGTATTTAAAATATCGCGGTCTATTGTGTATGACAATTGTGTACGTAGGGACCAGTTTTTATAGCGTGTGTACAAGTAAAGCCCCCCTGTGATTGCTGCTTGGGAATTACCGACATAGACCAGGTCATTTTCGTCTAACACATAATCACCATTGAGATCTGTAAAAATGGGATCTCCGGCACGAAAGAACTTACCTTCACTCATTTGTCCGCCAGCTCTGTAGCGTAAACCTGTTAATGGATTGACCGGTACTTGATCGTCCGATTGATAGACACCTTTATAATCATACAATACAAAAGTAAACGCGTTACGACCTAGACGGAAGAATTGAGGTAGGTCGTAGCCAGATCCATCCGCCTGTACCAATTGACGAGCACCATCCGGCAACGAGGTCACATAATCTCTATTTATCGCAAATGTTGCGTTTGCGTTCAGTTCCCAATCAGAATTGGAAAGTCTCGGCCGGTATTGGATACTTAGCTCGTGTCCCTTATTCACCATTGCTTTCTCGTTGCTTAAGACATTTCTGAACGCGTTATGATTGGCTATTGGTTTTTTATCTAAAATTTTATCCGATTGCTTATAATAAGTTTCATAAGTGATATAGAGCGAGCTATTGAAAAATCCGAGTTCAGCGGCAGCGGACCATTGCGTAGTCGATTGCGGAACTAAGCCTGTATTTGGCGCAATTTCCAGATCCAAGGATGTCGTCGGTCTATTGTTGTAGCGACCGTCATCAATCTGATACCAGCCATAGATATCGGATAATGTCCCTGCAGGTGAAATTGTACGACCAACTGACCCTCTTAAGAAACCTGTATCCCACCAGCCTAAATTTTCCATAAATTTCTCTTTCTTAAAGTTCCACCGTAAACCGGCCGAAGGATTTTTGGTCCAAGGTGTGGCGCCACCAGTCAGCGAGCTACCGTCGATACGGTAGGTCATATCGAGAATGTACTTCGAATCGTAGTTATAGGAGAAGCTTCCTGCATAAGCGACCGACCTAAAATTATTTAAGGAGTTTAAAAGACCACCCAACGTACGCCGTGTGTCGTAGCTAATTCCTGTTTGAAATTGATCATTGGCCGTTCCGCGAATCCGCGATAAATCTTCTGAAGATGCGGAAATTTCCATTTCTGTAAATCCATAGACACTAAAAAGATGCTTCTCTTTAATTGGTTTCACATAGGACAGTTGATTCCGGTTATACACTTTGCTTTTGTTGCTATAATAACTGTATACGTCCGATGAGTTCCCCAGAAGGACCTCGGGCGTATAACGATCTTTTGTCGAAGTGGTATAATTATAGTTTAAGGTTACTGATGCTCTTACATCTTTGATCGGAACATATTGCAATTCCAATTGTCCCAAATAATTTCCGGTTTTATTTTGATCATCTACGCCCAATGCCGATAAAGCTCCCATACTTCCGGAGAATAAAGAAGGTGAAGGGTAAAGTGAGGTCGTGTTGACCGATTTACCTACCCCCGTCTGCATCAAGGCATTACCTGAACCCATCTTATTTTGGGCCAAATTGACATTGATATTGGTCATCATCTTAAAGCGACTGCTGGGTTCATATTGCATATTGGAGCTCATTGAATACCTTTTAAACCCCGTATTGGCGATGATACCATTTTCATCATAATAGTTCATATTGGCTTTGTAATTGAAGACACTTTCTCCGCCGGAAATACCTATATTATGCGTTTGATTCATGGTATTACGGTAGAAATAGGACTGCCAATCGGTTGAATTATTATAATATGGATTCAGGGAATCGGCCAATATTGGCGAATCATTGATTCGGCGCAATGCAGCTGCCAGCGTCGTATCATTCATCAGGATTTGTTCCAAACGAACCATCCGCTCACCCCGACCACCAATCACACGACGTAACTGCGGTACCGTAGACAAGAAAAACTGTCCCTGATAATTAACAATAGGAATTTTGGAATTCCCCCTTTTTGTACGCACCTGGATAACCCCATAAGCACCACGGGACCCATACATGGCTGTTGCCTGCGCATCCTTCATGACCGTGATATCTTCAATATCTTCGGGTGGAATCATGGAAATCGGCGATATACCAGGTCCTGCAGATTCAAAGCCGTATTCGTACCCCGAATTGTCATCAATCGGGACCCCATCAATAACGAATAAAGGCGAAGTCGGTGTCACGAAAGTATTGTCCCCGCTACCGGAGACATTAAAATTGGACATCCCCCGCACCGCCATTGTTCCGCGCATACCAGGGCTACCTGTATTGTTCTGAATATTCAGACCAGCCACTTTACCCTGCAGGAGGTCGACAAAGTTACCCGAAGGAATATCCTGGATTTCCTTACCGGAAATTGTTACCACGGATCCCGTCAAGGTTTCTCTTTTACGTTGTTGGTACCCGACGACAACAGTCTCTTCAAGCTCCTGAGCCGTCATTTCCAAGGTCACATTGTATTCTTTTTTCCCAGCGACAATCGTATATTTCTCTGTACGATAGCCTTGATAAGAAAATACCATCACCCCAGTGTTCGGGATTGAAATTACAAATCGCCCATCTTCCCCGGTTTTCCCCAAATCTCTTTTTGGGTTCTCCAGACGTATGGATACGCCGCCGAGCGCCTTATTATCGTTTCCTTTCACAACGCCCTTGATCATGGTTTGTGCCCAGGCCTCCCCAGCAAACAAGGTGCAAATGAAAGTAAATATTATGCAAAATTGTTTCATAATTTTTAAGCTAATTAGTCCGTCCATCATCATTCAAATTTTGGTGTTTCATTGGTGAAGCGAAACTGTATCTCCCAATCCCCCTCCTCGTAGATCGCAAATGGCATCTGTATCCCGCAATCTTCAAGAACACCAAATTGTCCCCGTCTGCGGAATTTAAAATTCATGATGGCATAGTTACCATCACTGGAAGAATAATCGGTTTTTATCGGTGCTAATGGGATAGGATAAGCAACATCATATATGACCTTGCCATTTTCAAACCTGTGATTGAATCCATGGACTAATTTATCCCATTCCGTTGCGGCGAACTTCTTCACATCGATCGGACGGCTTAACGAATCCAGAAAGCTTATGGTCAAGGTTTTGCTTCCTGTACCTTTGCTTTCCAATTTATTGAAATACACATTGATTAGACCTGGATAAATAAACTGATTAGTCCGTTCACCAAACAAATTAGTGGTTCTGCTTGGGTGCGTATACGGTAAAGGCGATAAACCAGTAACCGGATCCATAATACTTGGTTCAAAAGCACGCTCACGATAAGGCTTCAATTTGAAATTTCGCAAATATCTGCGTCCACCGGTGTTGCTGATCTCAATATCAAACACGTAGCCGGAGTCTGGCTGTGCTTTGACGAAATTCGAATTGACAGCTTGGCCCCAGAAGTTTATATTGCCCGATTTCTCTAAAATCTCAAGGACAGGCCGATATTCAACCTTGCGTTTGCTTTCAATTTCCGCAATAGATTTTTCCTCTCCACTATAAGACTTTGTCCAGATTTTCACCGGAAATTTATCTTCAAAAAGTGTTGCAGGCTGCCCGTCAATATCACGTGGATTGACAATTTTAAAATTGAGGGGTTGCGATGTATTCTGACCAATATTGACAATATTGTTATAGAAGGTATTTCTTCCCAATAATGGCATAAATTCGGTGGTGTTATACACGACGTCAGTACCTAGAGAGTCTTGGTCATCGGGAATATACTTGTTACATGAAGCGAGCATGAAAAGTCCCATTCCGAGCGTCAATAACTGTTTTGCCGATTTAAATATTTTCATTTTCATGCTATTTGTTTAATAATTTAGCGAGTTTACTAAATCCGAAATTATGGCTTGGAGCAAGGACATGTAACATACCATTGTGCGTACGGATGTTCACCACAGATGTTGCACTTTCCTGCCAGTAGCGTTGAAAAATAGACTTATTCATATCACTCAATATGATCTGTTGTTGACCACCACCTATAATTCCAGAAGCAGAAGTTACTTTGTATTTTAGGGTCATACTATAGTCGTCAATGGCTTTAATGACCTTTCCCTCCACAAAATCACGCAGGTAAGGCGTATCGTATGCACCATCAAAAGCATAGTGGTAAGTCAACGAATCAAGGATCAACTGGGGAATTTCCTCGAGGTAAAGTGGGGATCTGTTCCCCGCTTTCCGCACGCCGTTCATGGCCTCCAGAGCGTTGGTAAAACTGCTGTTTGTCATTGCGAAAAAAGTAGTCTTCACTTTAGTATCTTTCAATTTAGCACGAACCGAGGGAACACGGTCCAAGACTAACAACAATGAGTCATAGGTACTTCCCTGTGATTCCAAGAACTCCAAAGTGGTTCCATCAAATTCGGTATACTTGACTTGAAAATCTTCGTAGTAGGTATTTCCTTTTTTACAACTAGCTATGCCCAGCAGCACTACGATTAGCGATAAGCCTAAAAAAATATGTTTGTTTTTCATGATTATCTATTCTATTATTTCCAATATGAGTTTTGTACCAGTTTGGAGTTTCTTTCGAGCACATCGGAGGAGATTGGCCAATAGATTCCTCCCTTTTGAATCAAATCGTTCATGACAGGATTGTTTTTCTTAATTTTCGCCAGACGTATTTGATCGTACCATCGCCAGCCTTCACCCATCAGTTCTCTTCTTCTCTCCAAGAAGATCTCTTCCAATAAATCTTTCGGTGAATTACTGATATATGGTTTTAGACCGCGACGCTCCTTAATCACATTGAGGTATTTAATGGCATCATCACGCTGATTGAGGACAGCTTTGGCCTCCGCCTGAAGTAGGTAGATTTCCTCTAAGCGGGTAAACACCAAATTCGATCCAAAAATGGAAAAATCTGAATCGCCACTACCATTACGAATAACCTTAATCTTACTGAAAATTGGAATATCGCCGTTGTAATTGGTAAAGTAATTGGTACGTACCAATCCAGATATGGAGTCAATACCAAATCGCGTATCGTTAACGTCATCAAACAATTTATTAATAGTATCCCGACTGACATAGATATCCGGTTTAGCTTTGGTCACGATTGGGTAACCTAAAGTCAATGATTCGATATGGCCTGTATTAGTCGCTTCTCCTAATAAGTAAGAAGAGCGGATTGCCAAGATCTGCGCACGTGTGCTCGGTCCAAACAGACCGTCCGTCGGATTCACCAATGCCGATGTCGTCAATAGTTCAAGGCTAGCTTGGGAATAGTTGTCGATAACAAATCGAGAGTATACTTCGGCATTAATGTATTTCCCTTGCCAAGCCGCCACATGTGCCAAAAGGGAATAGGCTGTAATTTTATTAAACAATACGCCAACCCAAGTTCCATAGTCATCACCATAATAATTTTGTGTTCCTACAGCGTAACGATAAGGCAAATCCTGTGCAGCAGCCAATAGTTCGGTTTCTGCAAAAGCTAAAACAGTCGCTTCGGTAGATCGAGCAATTTCCACAAAGGAGCCATTATCATAAGACTCTTTTAACAAAGGAACATCCCCCCAGATTCGGACCATATAGAAATACATCAGTGCGCGAATCGACCGTGCCTGTGCAACATCGTACTTCATATCCCGTTCAGTGTAGCGTTTATCTTTCGTCATTACCTCGGGGGCACGTTCGATAAAAAGGGAGGCTGCATTGATCACCGCATAGAATCTGCGCCAATCTGTAAGACCTTTGAGTAATGGGTAAGCTGATCTTAATTTGTTTTCTTGCACCACGCGAAGATCGGCACGAGAATAAGGGGTAAAGTCGCCGTAGCGCATTTCTCCATAGACCCAATGACCATAGTTATCTACTAATGCTGCCCGCATGAGACCGTAAATACCCATTAAGTGTGCGCGCGTATCAGATATTGATTGCCATTCCAGTTTCTCAGAGCCGAGATTTGATGCAACAATATCCAGTTTTTTATTACATGAGCTCGTAAAAGCAGTGATGCCCAGTGCCATCAAGAAAATTACTGCCCATCGATTATATCTTTTCATACTCTTTCTATTATTAAATAATTACAGATCTAACTTTACGCCTAAGGAAACCATTGGAGATAATGGCAGTCCATAACCTGTATAATATCCATTAAAATCTATCAGCTCAGGATCGGATCCGGAAAACTTGGAGATGGTCAATAAATTTGTGCCTGAAACATAAACATAAGCTCTGCGAATAGTCTTAATCTTCTCTTTTATGTTGGTCAATTGCGCGAGATCATACCCTATTGTCAGAGATCTCAGCTTTAGGAAAGATGCATTTTCCAGAAATAAATCTTGATCCACGCGGTAGGCTACAATTGGACTCCAAGGGTTATAAATCGGATATTTATTCAGATCAACATCTTGTTGCCAGTGGAACACTTCGCGGATACCATCCAATGAATTGGTATTTTCGGTATTAATGAAGTTATATTTATTAGAAGCTCGCTGATTCAGGGCTTTGTGTCCAAGCGCAAAATACCACTGCATATTCAGGTCGAAACCTTTGTATTTGAAATAGTTTTGAAATGCGCCACTCAACTTAGGCATCGCGTTCCCCTTCAGGACACGATCCTCGTCATTAATCTTAAAATCTCCGTTTTGATCTTTCCAAATTGGGTCCCCAGCAGAAAAATCTACGCCGTCAAACTGTATTTTTTGACCATTTTGAACAGGGATACTTGCTTCGGTATCGTAGGTTCCCTGGTTTTCATACAACCAAAATTGATCAATGGCAGAACCTACTTTTAACAAGCGGTTACCAACTTTTAATTGTTTGCGTCCTCCTGGAAGTGCCGTCAATTTATTTTGATTGTAATTTAGGTTAAGTGATGTAGTCCACTGTACAGTCTCCGGATTAGCTAAAACCTTTGCCGAAAGATTGAGATCTACCCCCGTATTTTTTACACTTAATCCATTGACAATCTGCCCAGAATACCCATATTCAGCGGGAATAGGGGAATTAATCAATTGATTTACATCTTTCTTTTGGTACAAGGAAACTTCAAAATCAATTTTTTTATCCAACAAGGTTCCATCAACGGTCAATTCGGCATGATCTGTATAGGGCCATTTGATGTCATAGCCGACCCAGCCTTCAGAATAAGGCCGTGACACTACAGCAAATCCATTGTAGGATACTAAAGATTTTTCGGAACCCCAGTTTAAATCTGCCGTGTAGTTAGGACCAATGGCAAACTTACTAGTGAATATGGGTTTCCCGATTCTCGCCCACGATGCCTTTACGCCCAAATGGTTAAACAAGTTTTCCTCATTTTCGGGAATAAGATGATATTTTGCAGCGAAAGAAGGCGTCATCAACCAACGTGAATCAGGCTGTATGGTCGACGAGCCATCATAACGCAATACCGCATTTAAATCCAGTAAATTTTTGTATCTGTAATTGGCGGCCAAATACAAAGAATGCAGTCGGAAATCTTCCCGGTTACTATATCTGTTAACATATAGTCCTCCGATTGGAAGTAGATAAATATTCTTTTTAGGATCACCATCAACAACGTTGACCTTAATAAAATCATTTGGGCCATCGTAGGCACGTGCATAATTATAACGGTACAGGTCTTGAGTGTAAGAAGATCCTAGTGTTAACTCTAATTTCTGTTGTTCCTGGAATTCCAGGTTATATTCCAATCGGTTATTATATACTAAGCGTTGGTTGAAACCAAAATAACTCGACATATAGTTATTGGTTTCCATCAATGAGCCAGGAAAGAAAGCTTGTCTGGCTCCTTCGGAATAATCAATCCCTAAGGAAGTATTAAATTTGAGGTTCTTGAGAAAATAAAGATCCAATGTAATTAACGAATTCAGGAAATTGACTGTATTTTTATCTAAAGCCTGTTGATAGATGTCTAGATACTGGCTATACATTTCCTTATTTGGCGAAATTGGCACAGATAAGTCAGGTACATAGGACGCTTCGCCAAATCGATCCCGGAGACTGCGATTGCGATCTCTCAAACTACGGCTTGCATTGATCGTAGCACCAAAATTCAACCATTTGAAGGGTGCCATATTAACGTTAAATAGGGCATTATAGCGCTCGATATTTGTTTTGTCGGCAGAACTTGCATTTTTGGTGTAACCACCCACAAAGGAAAAATTTGCGCGATCATTACCGCCACGGATACCAATGCTTCCACCGTAAATCGGCGTAGTTTTATAGTATTCCTCATTCCAATTGGCAGGGCCATAATAATTTACATTGGTCGAATCGCTGAGATAGCCTGGATAATTTAAACGGTCTGTTACAGATCCATATTTACTATAAAATATCGATCGGAACATATTTTCATACTGAGCATTCACAGGTGTTACCACCGGTTTTGTCGCTAATCCAACATAGGTATCAATGGAAATTTGACGTTCCCCCTCACGCCCTGGTTTGGTCAGTATCCAAATTGCACCATTAGCAGCTAATGGCCCTAACTTGGCCAGTTTCACAGGATCCTTTATCACTTCGATAGATTCCACTGTCGCAGGGTCAATCCCCGCAAAGTTGTCTGTTCCTGGGCCAATACGATTGAATTGATACTGTTGAATTGAATACGCAAAGTTATTGTCTCTGGCAATAGGTATTCCATTGACAAACACTGCGGGTTGCACATTAACCGCATCTTTGATTTCAAACAATGGCGATCCTAAGCCCCGAAGCACCATATTCTTTGGCGCTCCTGGTTCTCCCGTCGCTTCTTGTACGTAGAGACCGGCAACTTGCCCTTTCAAAACTTCAGGAATACTGACAACAGGCAGTGTTTCAACGTTTCTTAAAATAATACTGTCTTTGACACCTTGCTTTTTTAATAAGGTGGCCAGTCGTCCTTTAAGTAATCGCTTGTCAACCTCATTGATTTCAGAAGTATCTTGTTTTGAAGTCCAAAAGTTAAGATGGTTAGCCTTTACATTTGGAAACATAGGGACAAGAAATAAAAAACAAAATAGTCTTTTCATTCGATTTTATGTCTTTAGGCATTAAAAAAAATTGGTATTATTCGGCTAGCAAATAAATTCAGTTTCGGCATTAATTAGGTTGGACTTTGCGTCCAGTAAATAATTGATAGTATGTAACAATGATATAATAATATTTCTAAAGTCATACATAATGGCAACAACGAAATCGATTGCGTAATTGAAGCAAACGTTTGCATAAATTATTCTTCAATGTCTATATAGCTTGTAGTTTTATAATTTTATGAAAGAAGTAAATGAAGTCATTCTATTTTATTAACAATGTAGCGCGTTTTATTTGCCTCTTTTTTTATTTTTTTTTATCATCAAGTGAAGAGTTATGTAAGGACCTTCGCATTAAATCTGCGTGTTTTTTGGACAAAAAAAACTCCGAATCGCTGATCACAATTCGGAGTTTTGTCTGACATAAGACTATTATCTATCCTTTAATGTCGTAAGGTCGATTTTAGGCTTGGGCAAGTTCATGTTTTTAATTGCCAGGCGACAGGCATCAACCATTTCCCGCGTCAGGGTATAGGTATACTTTCCATAATCGTCGTATTCCAACGTACCAACAAAAAAGAATCCGTATTTATCAAAGAAATCCGTCAAATCCAATTTGGCCACTTCGCAGGCTGTTTTAACAAAATTCAGCTGATGAACGGCAGGATTGCGCTCTCCCATCATTCGATCGGAACTCCAATCCGAACGCTGTCTTCTCGCTTTATTCATATTCTGCTGACGGAAGGCTTCAAATAGATCAGCATAAAAATCGGAACGTTTTCCTTCGCCCTCAAAATAGAGCTGTAACTGCCAAAAAGGAATCAAACGATCGAATACATCCGGATCTGACAAATAAGAAATTCGCTTTTCAATAATATTGGTCTTCGCTTTTTCAAAATTGTTCTGTTCTGAAACCCGAGTTTTATTACCAAACGAACGTGTTACGTATAAGGAGAACAGGTTGTTGCTCACTTCACCCAAGCCACCCCAATTAAACATTGGACGTGTCTGGTGTACGTGGCCCACCTCATGACTGAAACCCCAACAAGGATCCCCTTTAATCACCGATTCTGGCGTTACCACCATTTTCATCGCGTAACCAACTTTATCACCCATATAGGCAACACCATCTCCATCACGGAACATGTAATAATTATAGTTCACCCGTGCTAGAATACGATTTTTAGGTACTTTATTATACTTCTCCAGTCCCATCAACCGATGTTGCCTATACACCAGCGAATCGTAATTACGAATTAGCTCGACGCCTTTTCCATAAGCATACTGTTTCAATGCCTCTATTGGATAAGCGGTCTGAATATGCTCACCTTTTGCATCCATAATCGGGAATACAGCATGATCGATCAGACTATCCCACTCCTTATTCCCCTGTTTTTTAAGATCAAAGTAACCGTTTACCTGCCCTGTCGGAAAATGAACCCTAATCGGGTTTTCCTTTTCAGGCTCTTCCGAGAAATAATCGATATAAGCTAAACTTCCGTAATCATCGAGCTGGATAATATTCACGCCATTCTGCAATCTGAATTCCTGTTTTTCCAATCCCCAACCTTTCGGGTCCTTTGTAGGCTCCTGCGGATTAGGGGCTTTTCGCAACCAGTTGGGTACAACAAGGTTTACCTCTTTACCAGCTGCAATACCGTCCACGATAACAATATGCTTCCCTTTGGGAAGATACACACCGGTCATATTTTCATATTTACTATAACCGTCCCCAATACTTAATTGATGCCCTAATGTTGTCGGATTCAACAAGGCATAATAAGTTGCATATTTATAATCCTTGTTATAGTTGCCATCAAGTATAGACTGCGCAACCCTGCGCAGGGTAGTATCAGCAATCTGATTGAGCTGTTTTTTCTTAATCCCCTTTTTTAGTATTAATGCCATGGGATCTTCGAATACGGAAAGATCAGCATAGGTCTGTTTGAAATCCTGAGCTGTTTGAGCTTTCAGATTGGCGCTCGCCAGAAGCCCCAGCCCAAGTAATACGATTAGTTTCTTTCTCATAATTATTATAATTAGATTACGGCATAGTATGATCAACATATCTAAAGCCGTAATTAAATAGGAAACAAAAAAGGTTGAATACCGAAGTATCCAACCTTTCATTTTAAAATTAGTTATATACTCTTCTCGTGACTTGTGGCACGATCACATCAATTTGAAAATCTCCGCTTTCATAGGTCTGAAAAGAGAACCGTGCATTACAAGTATAAGTATCATCCTTAATCCCTAAGGCATCGTCAAAATGTACAAACTTGGTTGGAATACGGTAATAGCAATTGACCCCATTACCCAAAGAAACAAGAGGAAAAGGGACTACACCATAAGTAAACTCGATACGATCATCATACAATACAGTGCCGACAGCATAATCCTGCATGGTCTGCAGGTACGCTCCTGCAGTACCACTCTGTGGCCGACGAGTAATTTCCCCTTTTTTGGGATTGAAGATAGCACCATTTTTATCCAGAAAGCGAACAATAATTTTATTACCTTTTTTGGATAGTTGCGTTACCTTAATATGGTCTGCACCGCTCGGAATAGTTTTCGATTTTGTTTCATCACCTACCATAATCGCGGCGGTAGAACGCACTGCTGGGACCTCATAAGAGAGAGCCGGTGTAATTTTAAATTCACCGATACCTGTAAAAAGCTTTGAACCAGTCACATTACTAACCTCCAAATCAAACTTATACAGTCCTAATGGAAGATGAACCGTATTGTAATTCGCTTCTAATTGACCAGAAACCGAATTTAAACTGATCGGATACACCATAGAATCCACTTGTTTCGCATCAATTAAAGCCTGCGTCGTATCCGTTTTAGGGTCATAAGGTCTTTTCCATACCTTTTGCTGATATTTTTGAAAGAATAGATTGGTCACGTCTTCGCCCGTTTCACTTTTATAAACTTTAACCAATTTTAAGGCAATTGGCTTTGTTGATCCAGCGGGGTTAATCGCATCAGTGACCGTTGGCCGACCTTGTGGAATTGTCATTGGTTGCTGTTCGTAACGGATAATATCACTTAAATTACCATCAGCAATTTTTTTACATCCGAAGATTGTCCCCAAACTTCCTATCATTAAATAATATAATGTCTTTTTCATAGCTGCTATCGATAAAAGAATAAAGTATGGCTGTTATTCAGCACATGAACGACACCTGTGGTCGTTTGCGCATTTGATGTTTGTACACGCGTTCTGACTCCAACAGGAAGTGTGATTCCTGAGGCCGGCACATTGTTCCCTAATGCCTGGAAGAGATACGAAAAGTATACAATTCGAGGCTTTATTGAAGAGGCGCTATTATATCCAAGATTTGGATCTGATGTCTCTTCATAAGAAACGACCACATTGTTCCCTTTTGCATTTTTGTATGTTGTCCCTTTCTCATTAAACATGTCATTGGTTAATTGTTGATTGACAACATACATATCAATAGAATCTGCAAAGCGAGGTAATTCATATTTGATCATCGAATCTACAGTCCACTTTTTATCAGGATCAATACGCTGAATTTGAGCTGTTCTCACCTGTACATAATTGTAAACATCATAATCTGTGGGCGCGAAAAATGTGATTCCCTGCTTGTTAATTTTATCCTTAATCCCCGCTTTATCAATCAACATAATCACCGTATCAAACACACCGTCCTTGTTACTTTTTAACCAATCGTAGGTCGTCATATTTATCTTGGGATTATGCAAATCCCCTCCAACAAAATAGCCGTCCTTTTTACAGGAATACATCATCGTCCCAAGGACGATCATTGTAAGTATACTATATATAATTCTTTTCATTGTGTTATTCATTAATGATTTTTCCACCATGGGTTCTGAGTCAACATTTCATTCTGCGGCAATAAATCGCGCATATTTAGCGGCCAATAATACCCTTGATTTGCAACACGATCTGCCGTATAGTAGCCAGAATATTCAGGCAATACATTTAAAAGCCCCATGCGAATCAAATCAAACTGGGTAGATCCCTCACCTATTAGTTCACGACGGCGCTCATTAAAAACCTCCTCAATCAGTCCAGTGCCGCTCGCATTAATAGCTGAAAGACCTGCTCGTTCTCTAATTCGATTAAGGTCATCCAATGCCAGACTCTCCCGTCCAGTCTTCGCATAGGCTTCGGAACGTAAAAGATAAATATCAGCTAAGCGTAAGAGCACCAAATTATTACTCACCGCATAATGACTCTCATCATCGTCATAACGCTTTATGACATCATATTTCTGCAATAACCAAACATTGGCCGACACTTTTCTAAAAACAGCCGCAGGACGCTTATCCTGCACAATTGGATCTTGTACACGAAAAGATGTATTTAATAAATCCAAGTCGATAGTCCAGGCTGAATTTATGCCCTTGCCTTTTATCGTAGGATCCGCCAAAAATGCATTGAAAAAGTCTTTGCTAAATTCGTTCCCACTATCCGAATAGGTCATTGGCAGCTCAAAAATAGTTTCTTCTGAATCTCCAGCCCAAATACTCTTATAATCTTTGATATCAACCAGATCAAAATTGCCTTGAATCACTGCAGTAGCCATTTTCTCAGCATTAGCGTAGTCATGGCGCCAAGCATAGAGATGAGCCAACAGTGCTTGAGCAGCAGCCTTCGAGGCGAATCTTTTGGTAATCCCTTCATCAAGATTATCAACTGCATATTTTAGATCTTCCGTACAAAAATCTAAAGTCTCCTTTTCGGGAGTTCGAGCCATATCTGGGATGTTCTGTGGATCGCTAAACACATTTTTTGTTAACAGCACATCACCCCAAACACGTTGCATATAGAAGAACGTATAGGCACGCAAAAAACGTGCTTCTGCAATTGCTTGTATTTTTTCAGCATCTCCGCCATCAAATAGACTACTGTCCATCTCTTCTGTATGCTCGATGATTAAGTTACATTGATTGATAATCTTATAAAACCGGGTCCAATTCCACAAAGACCCCTCCAAATAGGGAGCATAACTAAACTTAAACCCTCCGGCCTTAATCAGACTGGTATAATTCCAGTAATCACTCCCAACCTGAAAATTTCCTGCCGCCAAGTCTCCAAATATAAAAAAGGATCTTTCATTGCGAAGCGCATCACGTAGCAACGAATAAGCTCCGAGCTTTGCTCTATTGACATTGCTCCCGTCTTTCCAAAAAACAGCATCATAGGTACTATTTTCAGGTTCTAAGTTAAGATATTTTGAACAGGATGTTCCAAGCATCATGATGCTTGCAATCCCGATATATTTTCCAATTGTTTTAAATTTCATCTTCTTTCCTATTAAAAATTCACCTCTAGACCAATTGTATATTTCTTTGGCAAAGGATAAGCTCCACCGCTATATTCCCCTTGAGGAGAAACTAACTCCGCATCAGGCACATGTGACCTCTGAAACGTATGAACATTATCAAGCATTGCATAAAAACGGATCAATCGCGCTCCAATTTTTAAACGATCAACAACTGCTCTTGGAACAAGATAGCCTACAGTAATGGTCTTGATTTTAAAATAATCGCCTTTTTCATTAAACATCGTACTGAACGGCAAGAACTGGTAGAAATATCCACCCATTGGGTTGATCGCTGGAAATCCAGCTTGATAATTTGGATCTTTCGCCTTTTCAGGTGTCCAATAATCTACATCTTGCAAATCGGGAAGACGGTTGTTTGTGAACTTATAAATGTTTCCTCCTATTTCGTTAAATTGATTGCTCTTTAACGTATTGATGATATCACGCCCAAACGTAAATG
>Ga0265296_1002929_pt1 | contig 16493 bp, 14 predicted proteins | sample MunlanPumphouse1_FD_189073 | JGI IMG/M metagenome (GOLD analysis project Ga0265296, IMG submission 189073) | Groundwater microbial communities from a municipal landfill in Southern Ontario, Canada - Pumphouse #1 | ecosystem: Environmental > Aquatic > Deep subsurface > Groundwater | place... | reverse complement strand
CCCTTGCGGCCCGTTTTCTTGTGCACAGGATCGGCGTTCGCGCGCGCCTCGTCCAGAGGCCATCGCGGCCGGGCGGCGACATCAATGTCGGATGTCAGCCCTTTTTCCAGCCGTTCCGCCCCCGCCAGCGCAATCATGGCCGCGTTGTCGGTGCAATAAACCAGAGGCGGCGCGAGAAACCCGAAGCCGTGCTTCGTCGCCAGATCCTCCAGCGTGCGCCGGATGGTCTTGTTGGCAGCCACCCCGCCCGCCACCACGAACAAGCGCTCTTCATGCTGTTCAGCGTAGGCGACCATGGCCCGTTCCGTCCGCTCGGCCAGCTGGCGCGCAATCGCCTTCTGCACCGCGTCGGCCAGATCGGCCCGGTCCTGATCCGTCTCGCAGGTCTGGGCCAGGCGCGAGGCCGCCGTCTTCAACCCCGAGAAGGAAAAGTCGCAGTCCTTCCTCCCCAGCAGCGCCCTCGGCAGATCAAAGCGCGAGCCCTCGCCAGACGCCGCCAGCTTCTCCAGCGCCGGCCCGCCGGGATAGCCCAGCCCCATGGCCTTGGCGATCTTGTCGAAGGCCTCGCCCGCCGCGTCATCAATCGTCGTGCCCAGCCGGCTCATGTCGCCGATGCCGCGCACCTCCAGCAGCTGGCAGTGCCCGCCCGAGACCAGCAGCAGCAAGAAGGGATAGGTCGTCTCCGCCCCCAGCCGCGCCGAGACCGCGTGCCCCTCCAGATGGTTGACCGCGATCAGCGGCAGGTCGCGCGCCAGAGCCACGGCCTTGCCGTAGGACAGGCCGACCATGACCCCGCCGACCAGTCCCGGCCCGGCGGTCGCCGCCACGCCGTCCAGGGCGGCATAGTCGATCCCGGCCTCAGCCATGGCCCGGCGCGCCACCCCGTCGATCATCTCGACATGGCTGCGGGCGGCGATTTCCGGCACCACCCCGCCGAAGGCGGCGTGCTCGTCGATCTGGCTGTGAATGACGCTGGACAGGACCTCGGCCCCGCTCGCCGACAGGCGCACCACCGAGGCGGCGGTCTCGTCGCAACTGGTCTCCAGGCCCAGAACCGTCAGCCCGGCGCCGGGGGCGCGGCTTTCGGCCCCAGTGCTCGGGGAGTCCAGCTTGGTTGCCCCCGTGGTCCCGCTGCTATAGTCCGCGCCAGTGTTCATCGGGTCGAGGTAGCGGCCCGGTTCCCCTTTCGCAACGGCTGCGCGACCTCATGACCCCGCTTCTTCGCATCGGCACCCGCCGCTCCAAGCTGGCGCTGGCCCAGTCCGGCATGATGCAGCGCGCCATCGGCCGCGCGCTCGGCGTGGCCGAGGCCGACATCGAGGCCTTGGTGCCGCTGGTCGAGATCGTCACCACCGGCGACCGGATTCAGGACCGCCGCCTGCTGGAAGTCGGCGGCAAGGCCCTGTTCACCAAGGAGATCGAGGAGGCCCTGCTGGACCGCCGCGTCGATGTCGCCATCCACTCGATGAAGGACGTCCCCGCCGAACAGCCCGAGGGCCTGGCCATCGCCGCCGTGCCGGCACGCGAGGACGCCCGCGACGGCTTCATCAGCCAACATTTCGCGACCTTCGCCGACCTGCCCCACGGCGCCCGCCTCGGCACCGCCTCGCTGAGACGTCAGGCGCAAGCCCTGGCCCTGCGCCCCGATCTGCAGATCGAAATGCTGCGCGGCAATGTCGACACCCGGCTCAAGCGGCTCAAGGACGGCGACTTTGACGCCATCCTTCTGGCCTGCTCGGGCCTGAACCGTCTGGGCCTGTCCGAGGTCATCCGCGAGCGCCTGTCGCTCGACGCCTTCCTGCCCGCCCCTGGCCAGGGCGCCCTGGCCATCCAGACCCGCGAAGGCGACGCCGACGCCGACTGGACCCGCGTGCTCAACCACGACCTGACGTCGCTTTGCGTCGCCGCCGAGCGCGGGGCCATGACCGCGCTGGAAGGTTCGTGCCGCACCGCCATCGGCGCCTACGCGGCGATCGAGGCCGGAACCCTGCGCCTGACCACCGAAATGCTCAGCCCCGACGGCTCGGCCCGCTGGCGCCGCGCCGGTGAAATCTCAGGCGTCACCCCCGCTGCCGCCCTCGACGACGCCCGCGCGCTCGGCCTGCGCCTCGGCGCCGAGGTCCACGCCGAGGCCGGCGACCAGAAGATCGACCTCTAGGCCATGCGGCCGATTCGCCGCGTCTGGATCACCCGCGCCCAGCCCGGCGCCGCGCGCAGCGCCGCCCGGCTGACGGCGCTCGGCTTCGAGCCCGTCGTCGCCCCCCTGCTGGCCATCCGCCCCCTGCCCGACGCCCTGGCCCAAGCGCCAGACTTCGCCACGGTCGCCGCCCTGGCCTTCACCAGCCCCAACGGCGTCGAGGCCTTCGCCGCCCTGACGCCCGAGCTTCGCGCGCTGCCGGTCTTCGCCGTCGGCGACGCCACCGCCGAGGCCGCCCGCGAGGCCGGCTTCGCCGACGCCCGCTCGGCCGCCGGCGACGTTCACGATCTGGCCCGCCTCATCGCCGCCACGCCCGTCGACGGTCTGATCCTCGCCCCCGGCGCTCGCGAGCCCGCCGGCGACCTCCCCGCCCTCCTGCCTGACCACGCCCTTCAGCGTCTGCCGGTCTACGCCGCGGAGGAAACCGACGCCGACGTCCCCGCCGACTTCGACGCCGTCCTGCTGCACTCCCCCCGCGCCGCTCGCGCTCTCGCCGCGATCCTGACGCCAGACGCCGCCCAGAACCGCCTCGCCGTCTGCATTTCGGCCGCCGCCGCGGCGCCGCTCCACGCCTTCAGCTTTGCCGAGATCCGCACCGCCTCGGCGCCCGACGAAACTTCCATGCTGACAGCGCTTGGCAAGTCCGCCGGACCCGTATAAAGACCCGACCTCGCGCGGCCCTCGACACTCGTCAGGCCGCCGACCGGAGCCGCTTTAGCTCAGCCGGTAGAGCACATCATTCGTAATGATGGGGTCAGGTGTTCGAGTCACCTAAGCGGCACCACCTTTTCCCGCACAGGGAAACCGCAATGAAATCAACACCTTCTTGATTCCGCGACGAGCGGTGGTGTAGCAGTTTCGGCGGCTGAGGTGTAGCACCGCCCTCCCATGAAGATCGTCAGCGTACGCCCGCCAAAACGTTTTCGCCGCGCGCGCGCGGGTTCACGCTCAAGTGCCGTGTCGCTTTAGGGGCAACAGCACCCACACTCACCAACGCCCCAAAATTGGAGGGCCGACATTCTGGAAGCTCCGCCCCAGAATAGGGACAGACCGCTCCGAACGTTTCGCTGCGAGGTAAAGGTTATAGAGAGATTAACTGAGACTCGGCGCCGCAGTGGAATCACCCTAAAAAGACAAAGCCCGACAGCGTGCAACCACTGACCGGGCTTTTCCTAAATCGCTGCGCGACAGCGACCAGATGTCTAAGACGACGCGTATAAGGCCTTTGTTCGGGTCTCGGGTCAACGCCTCGCAGCCAAAGATAAGGACTTCCTTATATGGCCGTGCCTGAATACCGCGTTACTCACCATCGTCCAGATGACTCCGATCTCGACCGCCGCATCGAAGGGCTTGCAGGCCCAAGCGGGGCGAACGGGAACTTCTGGTACGAGAACATAGACACCCTTATCCAGGGCATAGAAAACAGCATCTATAGACTTTGGACCGTCGACAGCGCCGGTAACTCTGTCTGGATCGTCGTGGACGAAAACCGCAATCGTAAGTACCTCCGAACGCAAAGCGACGGCGTCGTCCCGAATAATTTGCTCGCGCTTCCTCACTACTAAACCCAACACCCCAGGACGCACGGCTCGGGCTGTGCGTCCTGATTGCTTCGATGTCGGCGCATTCCCACCGTCGTTTAGTGGCGCGCGGCAACGCCGCGAAGATCGGCGTGTCCTTCAGCCTCGTCAGAATCGCGCAGACCGGATGGCGATGTCGTCAAGGAGAGCAAAGAGCGACTGAGGCCAGACCGTGCCCATATCTGCAGATCGCTCCACTACCGTTCTCACCCGCTGCACACTGACCGGGTCGGAGCCCAATACGGCTATTCTGGCATCGTTTTGGGCCGTTAGCAGAGTACGCCTCTCCTTGCGGAGCTTCTGCTGGCGGATGAATGTGAACGGTAGAAATACAAGCCCTAGGGCGACTGAGAAAAGTGACAAGGCAGTGATGGTCGCACCAATGCCGAACGCCCAACCTTCTGGCAGTCCCAGCCATTTATGCGCCGCCCAAATCATCACATAACAGATCACGAGAAGGATCGCCGTCGTCAGAGCGCCCAGGAACCACGCAGCTATACTGCCCATCTGCCGGAGAGGTGCCGACGCTGGGGCATCCGGCGAAAGTTGCGTGGACAGAAAGGCGAAGAACTCCTGCTCGATCAGCAGGCGGCAAAGAGCACGGTCCACTGTCGGCGCGCGAAATTCGCCGTCGAGATAGGCTCCCGTATACTGCTCACACTCTCTGCGAGGGTACTCAGGTAGTCGACCGGAACGCGCGGATTGATAGGGGTTGTACACCACAGGGAAGGGATACTGGGACGACGGCTCAGCCTCCAGGTCATCCCAACAGGTAAGATAGAAGATGTCGTCCAACCAGCGTGCGGCTTCATCATTCGCTGAGACATTGCGGTCGAGCATCCTGAGTCCCCCAAAATCAATCAGCTTCGCACCCACTTATAGAGGCGTTACCGAGCGCTGTTCGTCAAGCTCGACCCGCCCTTGAGCGCCTGAGGATGCTAGGCGCACCGTTGCCAGGACAATGGCACCAGCCCCCTAGGCCCCGCTAGCATCCGCTGGACTGAACTGAACCGAGAAAAGAAGCAGGGCAAGAGTCAGGCAGCCCTGATGGCTTCGTAGACCGTAGAGCGAGCGACCCCCATCTTGCGAGCTATATCCATCGGCTTCACCCCCTCGGCGTGGAGGCGGCGGATGGCCGCCTTGTCCACAGTCTCGGGACGCCCCTTGTATCGCCCCTCGGCCTTCGCCTTGGCGATCCCCTCCATCTGGCGCTCACGGCGGAGGTTCGTCTCGAACTCGGCGAAGGCTCCTAGCATCGTCAGAAACAGGCGACCTGTGGCGACGGTGGTGTCGAACTCCCCCTGCTGCAGAGCGCGGAAGCTCACGCCTTTGGCGGTCAGGGCTGCGACCACGTCGCTCAGGTCCGTGACCGACCGCGCCAGACGGTCGATGCGGGTGACGACGAACGTGTCGCCCTCCCGGACATACTCCAGCGCCCGGCGGAGTTCCTCCCGGCCCTCCTGGGTGGCCCCTGACCGCTTCTCGGCAAACACCTTCTCGCAGCCCGCCTCGACCAGGGCGACCTCCTGGACCTCCAGGGACTGCCCCACAGACGACACGCGGGCGTAACCGACAACAGCCATCACGCAGCCCCGCTGGCGGAGATGGAGAAGGGTGCGGTCATCGAGTTACGCATGACATTGTCCGGAAAGGTCTAAAGAGATTCCGGAACTACCGTCCGACAATTGCGAGGTCAACCCGCTCCGGACAGTTTGAGAGCGTCCGCCGTGGGTATACCCATATCGGACAGCGTCAGAGATGCAGGAGTTGAAGACGCCCACAACCGACTCCAGGCACCATGACCGACCTCTCGACCGATCCTGCTCATGACTACCTACTCGGCTCGTCGCAGGACAACCTACCGGGGATGCCTCGACATGGCGCAGCTCCACCGCCGACGAACTTCTCGCCAGCGCCCAGACTCTCAGGGAGCGCATCATGAGCTGGGGACTCGACCCGGCAGCTCCTCCGCCCGCCCATTAGAACCGACCCTCGACATAGGTCGCACACCTTGGTCCCTGCCGGGGTGCGACCGACGCCGCCCCCCACCGGGGGCAGTCAGTTGACGAGGAGTACGTGTATGGGCTCTCGGGGATGTGACCCCAAAAACCACAGGTCAGGAGGACTCGGGACGCCGGGGCGATGCCGTCGGGGCCGGATAGCTCTAGGCACCGCCGCTGCGCGCCCTGCACGGCGCTCCGTGGGACCCTCGGCCGGTCTAGGTCTCGGGGTTGTCTCCTCGGCGGGGAGAACTCGAGGGTCCCTCCTCCGGCTATCCTTAGGCAACCTTAGGATAACCTTGGGTCTAGGCCTTCCAGGCCCCCTAAACCACCACTTAATTGGTCACGCCTCATAGGCTGGGCTCCTGCAGGAGCCATTGAGGGTGAATCTAGAGCGCCCCGAACCCTTCCTGCCTTCCCTAGGTTAGCTCAGAGATCAGAGATGTCTCCTCGGCGGGGATGACTCCGAGGTCTCTCCTGAGGTCTTCCTTAGGTAGCCTTAGGCTATCCTCGGGGCTGGGCCTTCCAGGCCCCCTAGACCAAGGGAAAATCCACGGTTGCGCTTACCTGCGTTGCAACTCTAGAGCGTGATGCCCTACGCGGCTCGCGGGAGGCTCTAGGATGAGCGCTGAGCGGCCCCATGCGCCTCGGGGCAGCTTGGGGTGCGGGAGCCCTGACGCTAGGCCCCAGAGGACTCCTGAGAGTCATCTAGAGCATGCGCCTGGGTTACACACCCTCTCTCGTCAGAGATGGCACTCAGGAGGGAGGCGTACGGCCTCCACGACGGCACGACGCTGCTCTAGTGACGGTCCTGCTGAATAAACTCCCAGCGTCATGCCCCCGCGCCCTTCCTTGTGGCCGAGCACAGCCGAAATGGTGTGCGGCGGCTGACCTGCCTGCTCGGCCTTGGTCGCAAACCACCGACGGAAAGAGTGGAAGTCGGCGTCCGACTGTCGGCGCCCCTCCTGACGCGCATCCAAGTTCAGGTCGCGACGGTAGGCCGTGAACCATTCCGCGACCTTGTAGCCCCGCCGCTCGGGCCGACTGGCAGGGGCCGTAAGTTCCTCCAGCAGATAGTCGTCCGCCGCCTTACCCTCGACGCGTCGCGCGACCAGGGCCGTCAGGTCTGGATGGATCGGTACTGAACGTTCCCCGGCGGTGGTCTTGCTCTTGGTGACGACGAAGACGCCGCCCTCGGCATCCCGAACCTTCAGATTACCGATCTCAGCCTGACGCATCCCGGTCAGCGCGGCGAGGAGCATCATGTCCCTCAGCGTGGGCTTCGCGGGACCTGACAGCAGAACCTTGATCTCGTCGTCGGTGAAGGGTCGCTTTGCAGCGTTACCGCCGCGATCCACTTCCCTGCGGGACAAGCCCGTCCATGGGTTAATCGGCACGATATGACGACGACGCATCCAGTTCCAATAAGCCGAGAGGGCGGAGATGTAGGTATTCAGCGTCTTTGTCGTCCGCCCTGCCGCCACGCCATCCACAAACTGATCCGCGATCCTGCCCGTCACAGCATGGATGTTGTCGCCATGGCCGTTGGCAAGAAGCCACTCGGCTAGGGCGCTGGACGCCGCCTTCGTTCGAGCAGCGTAGCTAGCCCTCACGCCCTCCTGAGCCATGTAGCGGTCGAGTTCCTCCGCGATGGGTACCACCGCCCCCGTCACTTTCCCGACTAACTGAAGGGCCGCCTCTTCACGGCCCGGAGCGTACTCCGGCTCCGCTGCTTCCCCCTCTCGGTTGATAGGGTCGCCGAGAACCTCGTCCACCGTCACGGACCACTCGGTCTCTAGCTCCTCCGGAATGAGGTAACGACCGGGGCGTCGGGGATCAGGGACACGGCGCTCGACCCACCACGCCTCGGTCTTCCGCTGCTCCGCCGTAGGATCGCCCTTAACGTCCTTGCGCGTCCCGTCAGGGTTGCGGCGGGCGGCTTCGATCTGGGCTCGCATCCAGCCAGCCTCGACCACCGCTCGGCCCCAGGCGACGGCGAGGTCGTCAGTCTCTAGCGACTGCCAGAGTTCGGTCTTCCCCAAGGCCTCGCGGGACGCCTGGGGCACCTTCATGCGGATGTAGTAGAAGCGCGAACCCTTGCGCTTGATGGGGGTGGGGACGCCGACGGGTCTTCCTGCTGGGGGCTTAGCCATGGACGGTGGTGTAGCAGTTTGGCTGCAAGAAGTGTAGCAGTCACCCCAACAAGATGCTGAAAACGCCGAGCTTATTGGCTTTCAGACCCACCGAGGACCGCGTCACCTAAGCGGCACCACCTTTTCAATAAGTTAGTTTACCCGACCGGGACACCGCAGTCTTTCGGGGCACGCAGGGTCACGAATTGGCCCCTGCTGACTTTGGCACCGCGTCGAACCGACGTTAGATGACCCTATGAAAGTTTCCGAACGACTAGAAGTCATCGACCGTATTGGTCGCGAGCTGCAGAGTCGGTTCAGCTTCTCCGAAATCGACATATATTTGGGCGCCTTTGGCATTTCGCCCCCGGCCGGTGGCAGCCCGAATAGCAAGTGGGTCTATACTAAGCAGGCGCTCGCCAGCGTTGACCTGACTACCCTCGCCAAAATCCTCGACGATCTGGATATGGGCGCGCTAGCCGCGACGAGAACCTTGATCACGCCGCCAGCCAACTGGGAAGGTGAGACCGACTTCCGCCTGTTCATCAGCCACTTGGCCAAGGACAAAGACAAGGCGACCCGTCTCAAGTCCTGCCTCGCGGCTCACGGCATCAGCGGCTTCGTTGCGCATGAAGACATACACCCGACGCTGGAATGGCAGGTGGAGATCGAGCGAGGATTGTTCAGCATGGACGCCATGGTCGCAGTCCACACGCCTGGGTTCTCGGCGAGCATGTGGACCCAGCAGGAGGTCGGTTTTGCGCTGGGCCGGGGCATCAAGGTGATCTCGCTCAAGATGGGTGAAGACCCTACCGGTTTCATTTCCAAGCGGCAGGCGTTGCCTCGCCTAAATCGCAAAGCTGAAGACGTGGCTGCCGAGATCGCCGCTCTCCTGACGAGGGATCCACTCACCGCACCGCGATTACAGGAGGCTCAAGCCAAGCGCCAAGACAGCTTCGCGGCCCACGACATACCGTTCTAGGGGGACTCCGTCTTCCAGACCGACGTCGGCATGTCGGTGCGCCGTGCTGCGCGCCCTCATGATTCCGCGCAAGGCTTCGGTCATCACTTGAACGTATAAGCATATCTTTATATGTCTGTCGGCCTCACCGTCTTGCAGGAGCCTGCCTTGGCCCGTTCGTCGTTTCTGTTTACCTCCGAGAGCGTCTCGGAAGGCCACCCCGACAAGGTCGCGGACCAGATCTCCGACGCCATCGTCGATCTGTTCCTGTCCAAGGACCCGGAAGCGCGCGTGGCGTGCGAGACCCTGACGACGACCAACCTGGTGGTGATCGCCGGCGAGATCCGCGGCAAGGGCATCATGGACACCGAGGGCAACTGGGCCCCCGGCGTCGAACAAGAGATCGAGGACACCGTCCGCGGCGTCGTGCGCGACATCGGCTATGAGCAGGACGGCTTCCACTGGAAGACCTTCCAGTTCCAGAACCACCTGCACCCGCAGTCGGCCCACATCGCCCAGGGCGTCGACGCCGGCGAGGACAAGGACGAGGGCGCGGGCGACCAGGGCATCATGTTCGGCTACGCTTCGAACGAGACGCCCGAGCTGATGCCGGCCACCCTGCAATATAGCCACAACATCCTGAAGGCCCTGGCCGAGGCCCGCCATTCGGGCCAGGAGCCGGGCCTGGAGCCCGACGCCAAGAGCCAGGTCACCCTCTTCTATCAGGATGGCCGCCCGGTGCGCGCCACCTCGATCGTCGTCTCGACCCAGCACAAGGCCAACCTGAGCCAGAGCCAGGTCTCCGACATCGTCAAGCCCTACGTCGAGAAGGTGCTGCCGGAAGGCTTCATCACCAACGAGACCGAGTGGCACATCAACCCGACCGGCACCTTCGTCATCGGCGGGCCTGACGGCGACGCCGGCGTGACCGGGCGCAAGATCATCGTCGACACCTACGGCGGCGCGGCGCCCCACGGCGGCGGCGCCTTCTCGGGCAAGGACCCGACCAAGGTCGACCGTTCGGCCGCCTACGCCTGCCGCTACCTGGCCAAGAACGTGGTCGCCGCCGGCCTGGCCGACCGCTGCACCATCCAGATCAGCTACGCCATCGGCGTGTCCAAGCCCCTGTCGGTCCACGTCGATCTGCACGGCACGGGCAAGATCGACCCCGCCGTGCTGGAAGCCGAACTGCCCAAGCTGATCGGCGGCGCCACCCCGCGCGCCATCCGCGAGCATCTGGGCCTGAACAAGCCGGTCTATCGCCGCAGCGCCGCCTACGGCCACTTTGGCCGCACGCCCGACGCCGACGGCGGTTTCAGCTGGGAGAAGACCGACCTGGTCGACCAGCTCAAGGCCCTCGTCTGAGGCCAGCGTCCGCCTGAATAGAGGAAGGGCGTCGCGGCTTCGGTCGCGGCGCCCTTTTCACATCTGCGGCTCACGACACAATCATGCCCTTGCATCAGGCGGCGTCTGGTCCTTTAAGCGCGCCAGATACGCCTCCCCGCGCCGATAAGGATTTTTCAACCCATGACCTCGCCCGCCCCCAAAGACCGGCCGATCAAGAAAGTCGTCCTCGCCTATTCGGGCGGGCTGGACACGTCGATCATTCTGAAATGGCTCCAGACCGAGTACGGCGCGGAGGTCATCACCTTCACCGCCGACCTGGGCCAGGGCGAAGAGCTGGCCCCGGCCAAGGAAAAGGCGCTGAAGCTGGGCATCAAGCCCGAGAACATCTTCATCGACGACCTGCGCGAAGAGTTCGTGCGCGACTTCGTCTTCCCCATGTTCCGCGCCAACGCCCTGTATGAAGGCCAGTACCTGCTCGGCACCTCGATCGCGCGTCCGCTGATCGCCAAGCGCCAGATCGAGATCGCCCGCCAGCTGGGCGCCGACGCCGTCTGTCACGGCGCCACCGGCAAGGGCAACGACCAGGTCCGCTTCGAGCTGGGCTACTACGCCCTGAACCCCGACATCCACGTCATCGCCCCGTGGCGCGAGTGGGAGTTCCGCAGCCGCGAGGCCCTGCTGGACTTCGCCGAGAAGCACCAGATCCCGATCTCCAAGGACAAGCGCGGCGAGGCCCCCTTCTCGGTCGACGCCAACCTTCTGCACTCCTCGTCCGAGGGCAAGGTGCTGGAAGACCCCGCCGTCGAGGCCCCCGAGTTCGTGCACCAGCGCACCATCTCCCCGGAAGCCGCCCCGGACGTGGCCACCGTCATCACCATCGGCTTTGAAAAGGGCGACGCCGTCTCGATCAACGGCGAGGCCATGTCGCCGGCGACCCTGCTGACCGCGCTGAACCAGTACGGCCACGACAACGGCATCGGTCGCCTCGACCTGGTCGAGAACCGCTTCGTCGGCATGAAGTCGCGCGGCGTCTATGAGACCCCGGGCGGCACCATCCTGCTGGCCGCCCACCGCGGCATCGAGTCCATCACCCTGGACGGCGGCGCCATGCACCTGAAGGACGAGCTGGCGGTCAAGTACGCCCACCTCGTCTACAACGGCTTCTGGTTCTCGCCCGAGCGCGAGATGCTGCAGGCCGCCATCGACTACAGCCAGCAGAAGGTCTCGGGCACGGTCACGGTCAAGCTCTACAAGGGCAACGCCACGGTCATCGGCCGCGAGAGCGAGAACAGCCTCTACGACCAAGACCTCGTCACCTTCGAAGAAGGCGTCCAGGCCTATGACCACCACGACGCCGAGGGCTTCATCAAGCTGAACGCCCTGCGCCTGCGCGTCCTGGCCAAGCGCGACGCCCGCACGAAGGGCTAGTATCCGACTAGGGCCGGGCGATCCTCAGGATCGCCCGGCTGCGGTCGTCCGTGACCCAGATCGACCCGTCGGCGGCGACCGCCGTGACCACCGGCGAGCCGCGCGGCTGACGCCCCGCCACGCGGTCCCAGCCCGGCGTCAGCACCTTTCCCTTCACGCTCGGCGCCCCCGCCGGATAGGCCAGAGACCCGCGCGGGTAGATGGCGTAGCGCCCGCCCACATCGGTCAGGGGAACGCCGGCTTCATCCGTCTCCACCGCCGTGATCCGGCCCGCCGTGCGGCGATAGCCGTGCCAGGTCATCAGCAGACGGCCGCGCAGTTCGGGGAACATCGCCCCCTCGTAATAGATCATGTCCAGCGGCGCCGCGTGCGGCGGCAGCAGGGCGACGGGCTGATCCCGCTCGCCGCACCGCGCTTGACCGGCCGACCAACCCGGCAGCGGCGTGGCCAGGTCCACGCAGTACGGCCAGCCGTAGTGTCCGCCCTGCCGCAGCACATTGACCTCGTCGAACGGATGCTCGGGCGTGGGCAGGTCCACCGAGTTTTCGGCCTGCAAGATCGTTCCTGACGGATGCCGCACCAGGGCGATGGAGTTCCTCAGACCGCTGGCGAAGACCGTGCTCTCCTCGGCCCAACGGCCCTCACCCAGGTAGGCGTGACGCCGCACCTGGGCCGTCGCCGCCTCCTCGACGCAGGCCCCGCGCGCATCCGCCTTCACCTTGCCCGCCGCGTCCAGACAGCGGTCGCTGGGCGCCCCGACATTGACCAGCAGGTCGCCGTTGCCGTCAAAAACAAAGCTCGACAGCGGGTGGCGATTATCATGCAGCCGGTTGTCCGGCAGGTCGCCGATCACGGTGCGCACGCTGGCCGCCGGGTCCGCCGCCTCGGGGTCCAAGGTCAGGATGCGGTTCATCTCGGACACATAGACGCGCCCGTCCGGCCCGCGCGCCACGGTGTGCGGCATCGACAGCCCGGCCGCCAGACGCCGCCAGCGCGCCGCCCCGTCGCTGGCGAACGACAGCCGCCAGACCGCCCCCTTGCCCGCCTCCCAGCCGCCCAGGTCCGTGACCAGCCAGTCGCCGCCCTCCAGCGGCATCAGCCCGCGCGGCATCCTCGGCCCCTCGGCGCCCGCCCCCTGCCAGACCAGACCCAGGCAAAGCCCCGGCGCCATGCGCACCGTGGTCGCGGGCTTTCCGCCGCAGTCGCCCGAAACTGAATAGACGCGCGCCGGCGTCTGGGCCTCGGCCTGCGCGCCGCCCAGAACAAGGCCGACGACGACGGTCAGGCCGAAAAGAACATGAGATCGCTTCATGGTCCCATGCTGGCGCTTGCCCTTGGCCTCTGACAAGGCCAACCTTGCCATCATCATCGATCAAGTGATCGATATTGTCCTGCGGCGAGCATCAGGCTCCCGCCCTGCCGGAGCCTTCCTCATGTCCCTGCGCCTGACCCTCGCCGCCGCTGCGGCGACGCTCGCCTTCGCCGCGCCCGCCGTCGCCCAGGACGCCGCGCCAGCGGCCCCGGCCCAGAGCCCGGCCGTCACCGCCGCCCCCGCCATGTCGCCCGAAGACACCGCCTTTGAAGCCAAGGGCATGGCCTTCGAGGCCGAGACCCAGCAGATGGGCGTCGAGCTACAGGCCGTGATGGAAGACGCCGCCCTCGACGCCGCCGCCAAGAAGGCCCGCACCAACGCCATCCTGGACCGCTACGAGCCCAAGTTCGAAGCCTTCGCCGTTGAACTGGAAACCTTCATGCGCGCCTTGGCCGACCGCCCTGAGCGCGCCGCTCAGAAGGACCAGATCCTCGCCGCCGCCACGGCCGGGCCGGCTCAGGTTCGCGCCGTTCCGGCCCAGATTCGCGCCAGCATCGACCAGGCCCTCGCCGCCCCGGCGGCGCCCGCCGCGCCGAACTGACCTCGAGGCCCCCGACGCCTTACCGCGATTTCACTTGAGATCGCTCCTCCTTCGGCGGACCTTGCGACGTCCGCCGAAGGAGCCCTCCCGATGATCCGCGCCCTGTCGCTCGCCGCCGCCCTGGCCCTGCTGCCCGTCTCCGCCGCCGTAGCCCAGGAAAGCAAGACTGCCGCCGAGGTCCAGCTGGAGGAGGCCGCCGCCGCCTTCGAGCAGAAGATGGAGGAGTTCGGCGAACGCGCCGAAGCCATCCAGGACGACGACGCCCTCAGTGAAACCGCCAAGGGCCTGCGCGTGGCCGCCCTGTGGTCCGAGTACCAGCCCCATGTCGCCGCCTTCACCACCATGGCGACGCAGCAGGCCGGCGAGATCGCCAATCAGGCCCTGGCCGCAATCGACATCGACGCCATCGTCGCCGAGGCTCTGGCCGGCGTCGCCCCCATGGTTGACGGCATGGCGAGCAACAGCGCCTGGGCTCAGACCGATCCCGATCAGATGGTGACCTACGGCCTGATGGCCGACTACGCCGTCGGCCAGTCGATGGATGCGATCGAAGAGGTCAACGACGCCTTCGTCGCGCCCCCGGCCCCGCCTGCGCCGCCCGCCCCGCCCGCCGAGGCCTGATCTCGCCCTACAAGGCTTGACCTGACCGATCCCCCGCCGGAAAGGGAATCGTATGGCCGCGCTTCCCGTCGATCCGCATCTCTACGCCGCCTTTCTCGGCGTCATGGCCGTCATGGCGATCACGCCCGGCCCCGCCAACCTGTTCGCCGTGGCGACCGGCATGGAGAAGGGCCGCGCCTCGGCCCTGATCGGCGTGGTCGGCATGAACGCCGCCACCCTGGTCTGGTTCGGCGCCGCCGCCCTCGGCCTCGGCGCCCTGGTCGCCGCCTTCCCCCAGGTTTTCCGCCTCATCGCCGTCCTCGGCGCCCTCTATGTCGCCTGGTTAGGCGTCAAGGCGCTGCGCGGCGCCTTCGCCACCGCCGCCGAGCCGGACCATGTCGAGGTCCGGCGCGGCCGCAGCGCCCTGATCGACGGCTTCACGGTCCAGATCGCCAATCCCAAGGCCATCCTCTTCTTCACCGCCGTCCTGCCGCCCTTTCTGGACATGAACCGCCCGGTCGCGCCCCAGCTGGCCCTGTTCGCCCTGGCCACCATCGGCATGGACCTGCTGTCGATGAGCGCCTACGGCCTGGGCGGCGCGGCCCTGGCGGACCGGATGAACCAGCCCCGCTTCAAACGCGGCTTCGGTATTTTCGTCGGCAGCTTGCTGATCCTTGCGGCCCTCCTGATCGTAACCAGATTGCACGGTTAGGTCATTTAGGTCCGTGATAAGGAACTTGGCCGTTCACGCCTCGTTCAGAACCACGGACGTTCTATGGACGTTCAAGGAGAACCTTCCATGAAACATCTTCGCAAAGCTCCGGTTCTGCTCGCGGTCGCAGGCGCCCTGGCGCTGGGCGCCTGCGCCACCGCCACCCCCTATCAGCCGGCGGGCTACAACGGCGAGCGCGGCGGCTACGCCGAGCAGCGTCTTGAGGCCAATCGCTACGCCGTCAGCTTCTCGGGCAACTCGGTCACGTCGCGTGACCAGGTCGAGATGTCTCTGCTGCTGCGCGCGGCCGAACTGACGGTCGAGAACGGCTACGACTGGTTCGCCACCGTCACCCGCGCCACCGACCGCGACACCCGCTTCTATTCGACGCCCGATCCCTTCTACTACGACCGCTATGGTCCCTACTGGGGTCCGTCGTGGCGCTTCTACCAGCGCGGCTACTGGAGCACCTGGGACCCCTACTGGGGTCGTGACCGCGACATCCGTCAGGTCGACCGCTACGAAGCCACGGCCGAGATCGTCATGGGCCGCGGCGCCAAGCCCGCCGGCGACCCCAACGCCTTCGACGCCCGCGAGGTCATCAACAACCTCGGCCCGCGCGTGCTGCGGCCCGCCTCCAAGTAAGGGCGCTATCGCGAGCGAAGAGCGATAAGGTCTGAACTGAAACGCCCGCCTCATCGCTGAGGCGGGCGTTGCTGTATCGAGCTTCGCGCCTTTCCTCCCCACTTTGTGGGGAGGGGGACCGCGTAGCGGTGGAGGGGGCGGCGCCGACGGTTGACATGGAGTCGCCCCCTCCGTCACGTCGGCTACGCCGCCGCGCCACCTCCCCATGAAATGGGGAGGAAAGCAGCCCTCACCCCACCCGAGGCGTTTTAAGCCGCCGCTTGTTCGCGTGGGTCGCCGGGGCGGTGCCCAGGGCCTCCGGCACCTCGCCCTTGAAGTAGAAGCGCTGCCAGGCCTCCTTGGCCGCGTCGGGATCGCCCGAGGCCAGGCGGGTGTTGAAGTCGGTACGCGCCCGGTTCCAGGCGTCGAACTGGCCCTTCATGCCGGGATTGGAGTCCAGCGAGCGGATCACCGGCTCGAACGCCTCCACCTTGCGATGCTCGATCGGCAGGATGAAGCAGAAGGGCTCGCCCTTCTCGAACTTGACCTTGCCCGGCCGGGTGAAGATCCAGTTCATGGTGAAGGGGAAGGGCAGCCAGTCGGTCTCGATCAGGCCCGTCAGCGGCTGGATGCCGTCCTTGACGTGGTTGGGCGACCCTTGCGCCAGCATCCCCCAGCCCGGCGGCGTCCTGAACAGATACTGCGGGTGCATGGTCAGCACCCCGCGCGAGAAGTGCGAGGTGACGAAGTGGTCCAGCTCCGGCTGCGGCCGGTCGGGCGTGATCTTGATGTCCGACTGGGCCGGGCCGCCGTTCCATTCAGCGGTGAAGCCGAACGGGACCAGGATCTCCCACCCCGTGGTGTTGGCCATGGTCAGCGGCAGACAGCGATAGGGGTGCCGGCTGGCGAAGGCGTCCATCCAGTTGCGCGACTGGCGGCCCGGCACCAGGTCGCACGGCCGGGGGCTCATCGGATAGCATTCCAGTTCCAAGACGCGGC
>Ga0265296_1002928_pt1:10000-16495 | contig 16495 bp, 8 predicted proteins | sample MunlanPumphouse1_FD_189073 | JGI IMG/M metagenome (GOLD analysis project Ga0265296, IMG submission 189073) | Groundwater microbial communities from a municipal landfill in Southern Ontario, Canada - Pumphouse #1 | ecosystem: Environmental > Aquatic > Deep subsurface > Groundwater... | reverse complement strand
CAGATAGATATTAAAAGTAGTTCCTTCGCCCTTTTCACTGTAAACATTGATGATCCCTTTATGATTCTTCACGATTCCATAAACAGAGGCAAGTCCCAAACCTGTTCCTCTGCCCATCTCCTTAGTGGTAAAAAATGGTTCGAATATCCTTTGCTGGGTTGCTTCATCCATACCCACCCCTGTATCTGTAACAGATATTTTTACATATCTCCCGAGGTCCACCTTATAGTGCTTTCTATGGTCATCATTAATAATAACGTTCTCTGTCTCAATGTATATATCTCCGCCACTTGGCATCGCCTGCCATGCATTGATAAATAGGTTCATCAACACTTGTTCAATCTGTCCCTGGTCCGCATCCGCTGTCCAAATGTCCTTCTGATATTTCCTGTGAATATTGATCTCCTTCCTGGTACGGCCGAACATGTCGGATGTCTTTTTAACAATTTCATTCAGGTTCGTCGGTTTGACCTCGTATTTACCACCTCTGGCAAAGCCTAAGACTTGTTTGGTTAAATCTGTTGCACTCTTAACACAACCCTCTATCCCTCTTAGCTGTTCAACATGGGGATGGGAAAGATGGGTATCCATTAGCATCAAAGAAACACGTCCATAAATTCCCATAAGTATGTTGTTAAAGTCATGGGCTATACCGCCTGCAAGTGTACCGACCGCCTCCATCTTTTGAGCCTGCTGGAGTTGAGCTTCCAGTCTCTTTCTTTCCGTAATATCTGATAGATTGACCACCATCCCAACAGGCACTCCTTCGGCACCCTCGATGAGTGAAGCGCTTAAAAGAATATCAAGAGTCCGTCCGTCTTTAGTCAATCTCCTGGTCCAAACCTTCGCAGGTTCTCTATTACCATAATAATTATCATAGAGCTTTCTTATCCTTACAGAAATTCTCTCTTTTTCATCGTCAGGCACAAAGGGAATGCACCTTCCTTTTAGTTCATCCAAAGTCCAACCGAAAACCTGGGTAAATGCAGGGTTCAGATATTGCGGATATCCCTGGTTGTCATATACCACAATAGGATCAGCGCTTGCCTCAAAAATCGCTCTTAGCCTTTCCTCGCTCTCTCGCAGGGCATGTTCTGCCTTTTTATGTTCAGTGATGTCATATTGAATGGCAATTGTTCCCACCGGAATTCCTTCAAAATTCCGGTAAACTGATCCGCCCATTCTGACATAACGAATATCCCCTTTCTTTGTATATCTTGTGGTTTCTATGCCTGAAAAACCCTCCCCAGACAAAAGTTTATCTATAGCCATTTTGGTCTCAGGCCAACTCTCATCAGGGATAAAGTTATTCATTTTCTTTCCCACACATTCTTCCAGTGTCCAACCGTAAGCACTTGTAAAAGCAGGATTAAAGTAAACAAGGTTGCCTTCCATATCGTAAACTACAATGGGGGCAGGACTTGATTCTAAAACTGTACGGTATTTCTCTTCGCTCTCTCTCAGCGCATCTTCAGCCTGTTTGAGCTTAACAGCTTCTATATTTAACTCCTTAACCCTTTGTTCCAATTCTTCATAGGTTGGTTTTTTAAGCATCAGATCGCCCTCCGATTGACTAAAAAACTATTATTATACCCCAACACTATTAAAACCTCAATCACTTTTTCCGTACATACTGTTTATTAATAGGGAGATTAAGAAAATTCTTGACTTTTTTTAGAAAAATTTATAAATTAGAAGCTGTCTTTAATAATAAGAGATAGGTTCCTAATCGAAAACTGTTGAAGGGATAAGTATGGTAGATCTAAGTAGCTTTGAACAATTGGAAGGCAGAATAGATAAATTAATCAAACAAAGCACCTTTTTAAAAGAACAAAATAAGATTTTGTCAGAAAATCTGAATCAAAAGGATCAGGACATACAGAAATTAACCGACAATATAGAGGACATGCACAAGGAAAGGACATTAGTATTTAACAAGGTTGTTGATCTAATTGACAAACTAGAGGATATATAGTTATCGGTTTAACGAGATAGGAGCTTTGAAAAAAAATATAGATATTGAGATACTCGGCCATAAATATACGATTAAAAGCAATGAAGAAGAGGATTTTGTTTATAACATAGTAGATTATTTAAACAAAAAAATAGAGGAGGTATTAAGAACCACCACAACTGTTGACACCCTTAATGCAATCGTCGTAGTGGCTTTAAATATTACCAGCGATTTCTTCCGGATAAAGAATGAAGGGGGAGAGCTTACGCAGCAGATTGAAGACAAATCGAGACATTTGATTAGTTTAATTGACTCCTATGTTGATAATGAAGGGAACATTTTAAGTAATAATTAAAACCCAATTCCCCCTGCTATGTTCGTGATAAACATATAATTTTGAGCCAACATATCTAAAAAGGGAACCGTCTCTTATTGTAGCAGGCATGCCCTCTTGAAGGGACGTCTAAAGCAGTAATATGGTGACCACCTAGTAACTTAACAGGGTTCAAAATAAACTGTTTACACGGCATTACGTGGGGGGGGCATTAAGTGCTTTCTCGTTTTTGCTAAAAGTTTAATTTTAAAGTCAGGAGATATTTTTAGGATAGGGGGAACGGAGTTAACTTAGTGATAATAATAGAATAAGAGTTGGATAATACAGGTGAAAAGATATCGTTTTTAAGATTTGAAGAGAATATGATTCATTTTACAATAACACCATATAACTAACACGGATTGAACAACTAAACGAAATAATCATTTTAGGTCGATTAAATGACTGTACAAATAAAGTTTTTGTGGTTAGACAGTTATACAATAGAGGATGTCTTTTATGGTTGTCTATCGGTCTTGCAATACGTGAAAAGTTGCAACAATTATGAGTTATATGGGCTAGATATTTATCCCGTTAGAGATAAATCTCTAAACGGGATTTAAACTTAAAATCTCTTCAAGCGATTCGAACTAGTCTTTCGTTTCACCTATCATTAATCCTTCCAACCCCTGCTTTTATCAAATATCGAAATCATTGGCTAAGTTCTAAAACTGAACAATTATCTCCTGTTAGAAGCTTTTTTAATAAGTTAACCATATAGGAGGGAGGTGTTATATAAATTGGGGATATCTGTCGAACTGTTTATATACTTTTTACTAACTTTGGGAATTGGTGCTTTGATCGGTTTTATCCTTAGCAAAAGGTTTACCGAGGGTAGGATAAAACTTGCAGAAAATACTGTAAAAAAGATAGCTGACGATGCTAAAAAAGAGGCTGAAAACATTAAAAAGGAGGCTATGCTCCAAGCTAAAGATTACCTTTTCCAAGCAAAGACAGAGTTTGAAAAGGAAACCAAGGAAAGAAAGACTGAACTACAAAAGCTAGAGAGAAGATTCTTACAAAAAGAAGAACACCTTGATAAAAAAGTAAACTTACTTGACCAGAAAGAGATTAGTATCTCTAAAAGGGAAAAGAATCTGGTTCAACTAGAAAAAGAAATCTCGGAAAAGGAAAGAAAATATAGCGCATTAGTAAAAGAGCAAATGGAACAACTGGAAAAAATAGCTGAGATGTCATCTGAAAATGCCAAAAAAAGTTTAATGGAGTTGATGGAAAATGATGCCAAGCATGAAGCAGCCAAAAAGATTAAGAAAATTGAGGATGAAACTAGAGAAATGGCAGACAAGATAGCAAAAGACATAATTTCACTATCAATTGAAAGATATGCTGCTGATTGTGTTACTGAAAAGACGGTTTCTGTGGTGAGCCTTCCAAATGATGAGATGAAAGGACGAATCATAGGAAGAGAGGGAAGAAACATTCGTGCAATTGAGGCAGCTACTGGGGTTGACTTAATCATTGATGATACACCTGAGGCAGTTATCCTCTCAGGTCATAACCCCATAAGACGGGAAATAGCCAAAACCTCTTTGGAAAGGCTTATAAACAATGGAAGGATTCATCCTGCCAGAATAGAAGAGATTGTTGGAAAAGTTAAAGAAGAAATGGAGGTAACCCTTCGTGAAGCAGGAGAACAAGCTGCTTTCGATGTTGGAGTACATGGCATTCACTCCGAATTAATAAAACTTATAGGGAAGCTTAAATTTCGAACCAGCTTTGCTCAAAACGTATTTCAACATTCCCTAGAAGTGGCATTTATTTGTGGTATACTTGCATCCGAATTGAAAGTGGGGGTTAAGCAAGCAAAGAGAGCCGGACTTCTTCACGACATTGGTAAAGCGGTAGATCATGAAGTAGAAGGGTCTCATGCAATTATTGGTGCTAATTTAGCAAAGAAATATGGAGAGTCTCCAGAGATTATACATGCTATATCAGCCCACCACAATGATGAATCTCCTCAATCTGTTTTAGCCGTTTTAATACAGGCAGCAGACACCCTATCTGCCGCTAGACCAGGTGCCCGAAGAGAAATGTTAGAGACTTATGTTAAACGTCTCGAAGACTTGGAAGGAATAGCAAATTCCTTCCCAGGAGTCAGCAAATCATATGCAGTCCAAGCTGGGAGAGAGCTGAGAGTCATTGTAGAAAGCTTGGCAATATCAGATGAAGACTCAATTATGACAGCCAGGGATATAGCAAAAAAGATAGAGGCTGAATTGAGTTATCCAGGCCAGATTAAAATTACGGTTATCAGAGAAACCAGAGCCATTGAATATGCAAAATAAGGAGAATATCTTTTGAGGATTCTGTTCATTGGAGATATAGTTGGTAAACCAGGCAGACGAGCTATTTTCGAGCTTTTAAATAATATCAAAGATTCTTACAATGTCGACCTGATTATTGCTAATGCAGAGAACGCATCGGGAGGGTTCGGTGTTACTCTAAAGATTATTAGGGAATTACTGGATAATGGTATAGATTTATTAACTTCAGGCAACCACATCTGGGACAAAAAGGAGATTGTTGAATGGTTCAATGAGGAAAAACACTTGCTGCGTCCAGCTAATTACCCTGCGGAAAACCCTGGTGCTGGTAGTGCCATTCTTAGGACACCCCTAGGAGAAAATATAGGAGTTTTAAACTTGCTGGGCAGGGTATTTATGAATACTGTAAACTGCCCTTTTAAAACTGCTATAGAGGAAGTCAACAAATTAAAAGAGAAAACCAACGTCATCCTTATAGACATTCACGCCGAGGCTACCTCTGAAAAAATAGCAATGGGCTGGTTTCTCGATGGAAAAGTAAGTGCTGTTATTGGAACACATACCCATATCCAAACAGCAGACGAAAGAATTCTGCCAAAAGGAACTGCATATATTACCGATGTAGGTATGACAGGTGCTATGGATTCAGTAATAGGCATAGAAAAGGAAATTGTTATAGAACGTTTTTTAACCCAAAGACCTCAAAGATTTAAAGTAGCGAAAAGAGATATACAACTTAATGCTGTATTAATAGATATTGACCCACAAACTGGCAAAAGCAACAGTATTAAAAGATTAAAAATGGATTTAAATATTTAAAAAGGTATTAAGATGAATGTAGAACAACAATTGGAGATCATAAAAAGAGGAACAGTGGAAGTACTCATTGAAGATGAGTTGGTAAAGAAACTACGTGATTCTAAAAAAAACAGAACCCCCCTTAGGATAAAGGCTGGTTTTGACCCCACTGCTCCTGACCTTCATCTAGGCCATACTGTACTTATTCAGAAGCTCAAACAGTTTCAAGAATTAGGGCATCATGTCATGTTTTTAATTGGAGATTTTACAGGAATGATTGGTGATCCCTCAGGAAAATCTGAGATTAGAAAAGCCCTGTCTAAAAAAGATATTCTTATAAATGCTAAAACTTATCAAAGACAAATATTTAAGATACTTGATCCACAAAAGACTCAAATCGTTTATAACAGTCAGTGGATGGAGAAAATGTCTGGAGCTGAATTAATAAAACTATGTGCCCAATATACAGTTGCAAGAATGTTGGAAAGGGACGATTTTCATAAAAGATATTCAAACCAGCAACCTATTGGCCTACATGAATTTATCTATCCTCTTGTTCAGGGTTATGACTCTGTGGCATTGAAAGCCGATGTGGAATTAGGGGGAACGGATCAAAAATTTAATTTGCTCGTAGGGCGAGAAATTCAAAAGGCATACCATCAGAATCCCCAGGTTATTATCACTATGCCTATCCTAGAAGGACTCGATGGGGTAAATAAAATGAGTAAATCTCTTAACAATTATATTGGTATCGATGAACCGCCCCAAGAGATTTTTGGAAAGGTTATGTCAATTTCTGACGACCTTATGATGAGATACTATGAACTGATTAGTGATATTTCCCTAAAAGACCTGGGGGCACTCAAGGAAAATATTAGAACGGGTAAAGAACACCCAAAGGAAACAAAAAAGAAGCTGGCTATAGAAATAGTTGGGCGTTTTTATAATAGAGAGGAAGCCCTAAAGGTATCTGAAGAATTTGATCTTATATTCAAGCATAGAGAAACTCCAGAGAGAATGGAAGAAAAACAAATTTGCTGGAATGAAGAAAATATCTGGCTGCCCCGTCTTATAACAATGTGCTC
>Ga0265296_1002928_pt1:0-5000 | contig 16495 bp, 8 predicted proteins | sample MunlanPumphouse1_FD_189073 | JGI IMG/M metagenome (GOLD analysis project Ga0265296, IMG submission 189073) | Groundwater microbial communities from a municipal landfill in Southern Ontario, Canada - Pumphouse #1 | ecosystem: Environmental > Aquatic > Deep subsurface > Groundwater | place... | reverse complement strand
CATCGCATCCTGGGGCTGAAGCAGGTCCCAAGGGTTTGGCTGTTCGCCAATTAAAGCGGTACGTGAGCTGGGTTTAGAACGTCGTGAGACAGTTCGGTCCCTATCTGTTGTGGGCGCAGGATACTTGAGGGGATCTGTTCCTAGTACGAGAGGACCGGAATGGACAAACCTCTGGTTTACCAGTTGTCACGCCAGTGGCATAGCTGGGTAGCTATGTTCGGAAGGGATAACCGCTGAAGGCATCTAAGCGGGAAACCCACCCCAAGATTAGGTATCCCCTCCACCCAAGGGTGGACTAAAGACCCCTTGTAGACTACAAGGTTGATAGGTTGGATGTGTAAGTTCGGTAACGAACTCAGCTAACCAATACTAATAGGTCGTGAGGCTTGACCATAACCTTATTAAAAATTTAAAAAAAGAATAATTTAATTTTTCGGTGGTTATAGCAGAGAGGATACACCCGTTTCCATCCCGAACACGGAAGTTAAGCTCTCTAGCGCCGATGGTACTGCTCTGGCAACGGGGTGGGAGAGTAGGTCACTGCCGAGAAATTAACTGCTAAAAGGCCATCTTATGATAAGATGGCCTTTTTTGTTATTTTTGTTTTTCCCTTTGATATTTACATTCCTTATTTATGCATTCAAGTATCGTCCCGCTATTTTTTACAACCTTTTCTACCAAAAATGGAGATCCACAATCGGGACATTTATCAGGTATAGGTCTATTCCAAAACATCAAGTTACAATCAGGATAATTACTGCATCCAAAGAAAAGCCTTCCTTTTTTTGAACCCCTCTCTACTATATCCCCATTGCAATCAGGCATTGAACATTTAACCCCTGTGCTTAACGGCTTGGCATTATTACACTTTGGATAATTCTGACAAGAGAGGAATCTGTTTCCATAACGGGTTCTTTTAACTACAAAATTACTGCCGCATTTTTCACACTTTTCAGCAGTTATCTCCTGCCATTCAACTTGAGAATCTCCATCTTTACTTTTAGAGATTCGTTTGGTATTTTTACACTCAGGATATCCTGAGCAAGCCAGGAACTTACCAAACCTCCCATCTTTTATTGTCATAGATTTGCCACATTTTTCACACCTCTCTGCATTGGAAGACACCTCTTCGACTATTTCTTTTTTCTCTTTTAAAGGTCTTACAAACTTACACTCCGGATACCTTTTACAAGCATAGAATTTACCATAGCGTCCTAATTTAATAACAAGATCGCCATCGCACTCCGGGCACTTTTCGTCTGTTTTTTCATCAATTACGTCTGACTTCTTAATTTCAGCATCTTTTTTCCTGATCAACTCAATAAACGGGGTCCAAAATTGCTGTATGACTGGTCGCCATTGGGTATTCCCCTTGGCTATTTGATCAAGATCCTCCTCCATTTTCGCTGTAAAATTATAATCAACATATTTATTGAAATGGCTAACCAGTAACCTGTTAACCGTTATTCCGGTATCTTCTGGATGAAAATTACGGTCTATTATCTTAACGTAACCTCGAATTAGAAGGGTGTTCATAATTGCAGCATAGGTAGAAGGACGTCCTATCCCGTATTCTTCTAGAATCTTTACGAGAGAAGCTTCAGTATAGCGAGGAGGTGGTTGGGTAAAATGTTGATTAGAAAGGAGATCTATTAGATAAAGACTTTGGCCTTTGGTAAGATAAGGTAACACTTCCTCTTTCTCTTCCTTGTCAACGTCTTTGCTTTCCTCGTATACCTTCGTAAAACCCTGAAATTTTATTATCGAACCTGAGACACGAAACGTATGAGTTTTTTTTGCAGCTATGTCAACAGAAACAGTGTTTAGGATAGCTTTAGCCATTTGGCATGCAATGGTTCGTCTCCAAATAAGTCTATATAGCTTCCATTGATCGGAAGTCAAGAAATCCTTCATGTCCTCTGGTTTCCTTGCCAAATCAGTGGGTCTTATAGCCTCATGGGCCTCTTGTACATTCTTTGCCTTATTTTTAAAGTAACGAGGAGTCTTTAATGCATATTCACTTCCGAAAAACTGGGTTATTATGCTTTTTGCATGTTCCAGTGCGCTTGAAGAAAGATTTACACTGTCTGTTCTCATATAGGTAATTAAACCAACACTTTCATCCTGGATTTCTATCCCTTCATAAAGTTTTTGGGCGTTTGACATGGTTTTTTTTGCAGAAAAACGCAACTTTCTAAATGCTTCCTGTTGTAACGTACTGGTAGTAAAGGGAGGAGGAGGTGTCCTTGTAACCTCTTTTTCTTTTATTTCTACAACCTCATATTCTGCACTTTCAAGTTCTTTAATAATCCTTTCTGCAGACTCTTCATCACTGATCGAAAATTTACTTTGTTTCTTGCCATCTATCCCAACTAACGTGGCATTGAAGCTAGTCTCCGGTGTTGGTTCTTTTGTTGATGAAAGCCTGGCATTGATGCTCCAATATTCTTTGGGTTTAAATGCTTGAATCTCCTCTTCTCTCTCACAAATCAACCTCAGAGCAACGGATTGAACTCGTCCGGCAGAAAGCCCATAACGGATTTTTTTCCACAAAAGTGGACTCAGGTTAAATCCATAAAGGTAGTCTAAAATTACCCTGGCTTGCTGAGCATCTACCAGGGATTGTATGACATGCCGAGGGGCTTTCATGGCTTCTTGAATGGCATCTTTTGTAATTTCATAAAAGGTTATCCTTTTGACTGAAGGGGAAGACAAACCCTTTCTTTTGGTGCAAGCATTTCCATCAGTCAGATTCAATATCTCCAATAAATGCCAGGCGATAGCCTCTCCTTCTCGATCTAAATCGGTAGCCAGGTAGAGATTTTCACATTTTTCTAATGTCTTCTTTATTTTAGAGATATCCTTCTTTCGCTGAGGCAATATCTGGTATTTTGGCTCAAAGTCATTTTCTATGGCTACAGACCCGGACTTGCTGGGGAGGGCTCTAACATGTCCCATGGATGCCAAAACTATAAAATCCTTACCCAGGAATTTGTTAATAGTATTTGCTTTAGCAGGCGACTCAACAATAACCAGAGATTTAGGCATTTTTTCTCCAAGAAGTATGTCCCCCAAGAAAAGGCAATTCTAATGGGGTTTATGAGTTTCTTATAAATATTTTTCCAGGTAGTTGGACAATTAAGCCACTGAGCTCCAAGTTCAATAATATGCTTGAAACCTCGTTAACATTTAATCTGCTTTTAGTAGCAACAGTATCTATATGTAAGGGACCTTCAGTCAAAGTAGTCATGACCTGTTTGGCATTCTTAGACAAATTCCCCTCTTTTCTAGCCCCTCCCCTGTTTTCTTTATAATCCCTGTATTGGGGTAAAATTGCACTCATAACATCATCAGCACTCTCTACTAACCTTGCCCCTTCTTTTATGAGTTTGTTCGTACCTTTACTTCCCACAGACCCTATCTGTCCTGGCACAGCAAAGACCTTTTTACCCTGACTCACAGCAAACTTTGCAGTAATTAGAGACCCACTTTTTACCCCAGCCTCAACAATTACCACACCTAAGGATAGGCCACTTATTATCCTGTTTCGATTTGGAAAGTTTACAGCATCAGGAGGTGTTGAAACTGGTAACTCAGTAACAACAGCCCCGTTACGGCAAATCTTGTTGAAAAGTTCCCTATTTTCCGGTGGATATATCACATCTATTCCACTTCCCAATACAGCAATAGTCCTTCCTCCTGCAAATAAAGCCTCTTTGTGAGAAATGGCATCAATTCCTCGAGCCATACCGCTGACAATGGTTATTCCTTCGGCTGCCAGGTCACTACTTATCGACCTGGCAGCTAATTCCCCGTATCCTGATGGGGTTCGTGATCCAACAACAGCAACAGCAAAGTGATCATCCTTTTTAATTTCGCCTTTCATGTAGAGCATTGGTGGCGGATTATTGATCCTCATTAGATTCGTTGGATAATCTTCATCTTCCAAAGTCAATATACGGGCATTGGCCTTCCTGGCCATCAATAGCCTATTCTCAACCAGGTCCCCTTGATTAAAGTTTTTAATTGCCAAAGCAGTTTCATGCCCTATTCCATCAATGTTCGTCAATTCCTGAAAAGATGCATCGAATACAACTTCGGCATTTTTGAAACAATCGATCAGCCTCTTATACAAAACACAACCTATCCCAGGTACAAGACTCAGTGCTATTCCAAAAAAATTCTTATCCATTCTGCTTATAATATTAGGACATTTTAGAAATTAATCAGATCTTTCCAAAAAAATAGGGATTAGAACAATGCTTGCTGAAATCCCCATTCCCCTTATTTTTATACCAGCTTTTTTCCGTATTAGTAAAGGGATAAATGTCTATAACCCTTTGAATTTTTGAATCAATAAATACCTGCTAACCTTATATTTGTCAAGGGAAAATTCCTAATGTCAGCACAAGATAAAGTAAACTCTTGTCTTTCAAATATGACTATGATAGCTTTTATAAACAGATTTCTCTCTTATCTGTCCTTTGGGATGTAATAAGATAACGAACAAATTAAGGGTTCTCATGAAAAAACCGGAACTCCTTGCACCAGCAGGAAATTTAGAGAAACTAAAAGTTGCCATTCATTATGGTGCTGATGCAGTCTATTTAAGCGGTAAATCATATGGTCTTAGAAGCTTTGCCGGAAATTTTACCATTTCCCAAATGGAAGAAGGTATTAAACTTGCACACAAAAAAGGGGTTAAGGTATACGTTACAGTCAACATATTTCCACGCAATGAGGATCTGGAAAAACTTCCTGATTATTTAATTAATCTGAAAGGACTAGGAGTAGATGCCATAATTGTATCAGACCCTGGGGTTATCGTTATAGCAAGAAAATTGGTTACCCATATTCCTATCCACCTAAGCACTCAGGCAAACACTACCAACTGGCGAAGTGTGGAGTTCTGGAAAGATCAAGGGATTTCTCGTGTCAATCTGGCCCGAGAACTCTCATTCTCAGAGATTAAATATATCACGGGAAAGGTAGACATAGAA
>Ga0265296_1002927_pt1 | contig 16496 bp, 13 predicted proteins | sample MunlanPumphouse1_FD_189073 | JGI IMG/M metagenome (GOLD analysis project Ga0265296, IMG submission 189073) | Groundwater microbial communities from a municipal landfill in Southern Ontario, Canada - Pumphouse #1 | ecosystem: Environmental > Aquatic > Deep subsurface > Groundwater | place... | reverse complement strand
AAGCCTGATGACAGACGCGCCGTTCCGTGGTTGAGCACTCACAAATTCCGGCGCGCCGGGATGAGCGGAGTTCACTGTTGCCCTTTCCCTTCCAGATCAACGCCACCGAAGGCCGCGCCCGCACCGGGGTGCTGAAGACCCCGCGCGGCGACATCCGCACCCCCGCCTTCATGCCGGTCGGCACCGCCGCCACGGTCAAGGCGATGACGGTGGATCAGGTCAAGCAGACGGGCGCCGACATCCTGCTGGGCAACACCTATCACCTGATGCTGCGCCCCGGCCCGGAGCGGATGGAGCGTCTGGGCGGCCTCCACAACTTCATGCGCTGGGATAAGCCGATCCTGACGGACTCGGGCGGCTTCCAGGTCATGAGCCTGTCGGGCATTTCCAAGCTGACCGAGGAGGCCGTGACCTTCTCCAGCCACATCGACGGCTCCAAGCACGTCCTGACGCCCGAACGCTCGATCCAGATTCAGGCCGACCGCCTGGGCTCCGACATCGTCATGCAGCTGGACGAATGCGTCGCCTGGCCCGCCGAGGAAAAGCGCGCCCGCGAGGGCATGGAGCTGTCAGCCCGCTGGGCGCAGCGCTCCAAGAACGCCTTCGGCACGCGCGATGCCCAGGCCCTGTTCGGCATCCAGCAGGGCTCGACCTATGAGAACCTTCGCCGGGAATCTTCGGAACGGCTGCAAGAAATCGGCTTCGACGGCTACGCCATCGGCGGTCTGGCCGTCGGCGAAGGCCATGAAGCCATGTGCGAGGTCCTGGACTACGCCCCCGAGTTCCTGCCCAAGGACCGCCCCCGCTATCTGATGGGCGTGGGCAAGCCGATCGACCTGGTCGAGGCGGTGTATCGCGGCGTCGACATGTTCGACTGCGTCCTGCCGACGCGGGCCGGGCGCCATGGCCAGGCCTGGACCTGGGACGGGCCGATCAACATCAAGAACGCCCGCTTCGCCGAGGATCAGGACCCGCTGGACATGGGTGTGCCCTGCCCTGCCTCCAACGACTATTCAAAGGCTTACCTGCACCACCTGATCCGCGCCGACGAAATCCTCGGCAAGATCCTGCTGAGCTGGCACAACATCGCCTTCTTCCAGGCCCTGACCGCGGCCATGCGCGAGGCGATCAGCGAAGGCCGGTTCGAGCAGTTCCGGCGCGACTTCCGCGCCCGTCACATCAAGGCCTAGCTGCGGCCCCTGCGTGGCACGAACCCTGCCGGCGCCGCCGGCGGGGCGCAGTTGCGCTGCATGCCTACGCCCTTCAGGAAGGCGCGACGGCGCAGCCCCGCTTGAATGGCCGACTGCACATGCTTGCTGTGGGCGTCCGCGCCGGTCAGGCGCCGCACCCAGCTGCGCGCCGGGATAAAGTCCGTCACCGTATCCCGCACCGCGTCGAGCGCAGCCGCGGCGGCGGCGTCCGCCGCCCGCTCGCTCATATAGGAACCGTCCTGCGACGGCGGCGCATCCGTATCCGGCCCCAGGGCCTCGTCCAGCCGCGCGATCTCGGCGGCGATGGTGCGGCAGTGGTTCAGATTGCGCAGATCATAGGGGTTGCTCTCGGCCTGCAGCAGAACCGTCGGGATTTCCTGACGCCGCAGGTTCAGATCATCCAGCGGCGCTGTGACGGCGTCACCCAGTCCCGCGCCCACCTGCTCCACCCCGCCGCGCGCCGAGGCGCCAGCGTTGCATCCAGCCAGGACAAGCGAAAGGGAGGCGGCGGAAACGGCAAGGGCGATATGGCGCATCCGGCCTTAGACCACGCCGCGCGCCCATGGTGAAGACTCACGCCCATATGGGCCTCGGTGCGGTTCGGGCGGGTGTGGAGATTGCGCCATGGCCGGTCTCCCTGAAACTGCCTGAACAGAACCTAGCGGCGGCCAGCGGTCGTCCGCAGCCGTGCATAGCGTTTCAGAAAAAAGGGGAGATGGTACGCCCCCTCGGGCTCGAACCGAGGACCCTCTGATTAAAAGTCAGATGCTCTAACCAACTGAGCTAGGGGCGCACACTCTTGGAAAACAACCTCTTGGATTGCTTTCCCGCCGACAAGCGAAGCGCCTGTTTGCGGAGGCGGTTTCTGGTTCATTCGTGGCGGCAGGTCAAGGGCTACGGTGCCAGAAGACGCTTATTTTGTGAGGAAATCCTGCGAGCATCCCGACCCGGATCGCACGCCAAGGTTATCCGTATTCGGTGCGGAACACGCGCCCCTGCTGACCCATCAGGTTCCAGCCCGCATTGGTCGGGCGCAGCTTGCCCGCCTTGCCGAACCGCTCCGCCAGCCCCAACACCACAAGCTGGGCGCTGTTGCCCAGGTCCTGCGTTCTGTCCACGTCGACAATGTCGAGCAGGGCGGCGATACGTTCAGCTTCGGTCACGATGGTTCCGGTCGTCCGTTAATCCTGCACACCCCGTGCAGGGTCGCCGCCCTCAGGGCAAGCAATCTTCGCGGCTCAGCTGTCGATCCGTCCGTTTTCTGACAGACGCCTGGTTTGCCAGCCCTGTTCAGCGCGCGTCGTTCCAGTCTAGCTTTGCGCCATGGGACCGCTCACCGGACTACGCATCATCGAAATCGACGGCCTGGGGCCCGTCACCTTCGCCGGCATGGTGCTGGCCGACATGGGAGCCGAGGTCCTGCGGCTGACGCGCGGCGGAAACGCCCCCGCCGCCGTGTTCGACGATGTCGGCGGCGAGGTGCTGCATCGCGGACGCATCGCCGTGCCGGTCGATCTGAAGTCGCCTGAAGACCGCGACAGGGTCCTGGCCCTGATCGCAGGCGCCGACGCCCTGATCGAAGGCTTCCGACCCGGCGTCATGGAGCGGCTGGGTCTGGGGCCGGAAGCCTGCGCCGCCGTCAACCCGCGCCTGGTCTATGGTCGCGTCACCGGCTGGGGCCAGACCGGGCCGATGGCGGATCAGGTCGGCCACGACATCAACTACATCGCCCTGTCCGGCGCCCTTTATCCGATAGGCGCGGGCGACCAGCCCCCCTGCCCGCCTCTGAACCTGGTCGGCGACTATGGCGGCGGGGCCATGATGCTGGTCAGCGGCGTGCTGGCGGCGATGCTGGAGGCGAAGACCACCGGACGCGGGCGCGTCGTCGACGCCGCCATGACCGACGGCTCGGCCCTGCTGACAAGCCTGTTCCATGCCCTGAGGGCGCGCGGCCTGTGGAGCGACGCGCGGGAGGCCAATCTGCTGGACGGCGGCACGCCTTTCTATCGCTGCTATGCCTGTCGCGACGGGGGGTTCGTCGCCGTCGGCGCCCTGGAGCCGCGCTTCTATGCCGCCTTGATCGCCGGTCTGGGTCTGACGCCGGACGAGGCGCCGCAGTTCGACCGAGAGAACTGGCCCAGGCTTGAAGCCCGATTCGCCGCCCTGTTCGCGACCCGCGACCGTGACGACTGGGCCGCGCATTTCGCTGGAACCGAGGCCTGCGTCACACCCGTCCTGAGCCTGGCCGAGGCGACGGATCACCCTCATAATCAGGCGCGCGGCGCCTTTGTGAAGGCCGGCGTCGTCCAACCCGCGCCCGCGCCGCGCTTCGCCGCCGAGGCCGCGCCGGTCAGCGCCGACCGTCCCGCCAGATCTCTGGATCAGGCCCTCGCCGACTGGTCCGAACCGGCCTCGCGCCTCGTGACGTAAAAGGTTCAGTTGCGGTTCATTCTCCTTCAGTAAACAAGGCGAGGGAACCCAGCCGCGCAGACGACGTTTGCCACCCCAAAGGGGCAAGAAAACCAGATGAACCGCTTGATTGTAAAACGTTTGCTGTTGGCCGCCGGCCTGGCCGCCACCGCCGCCCTCGCGGCCTGTAGCGATCCGAGCTCGGACAACGACTACGAGGCCGTGGAAATCCAGACGGAAGAGCCCGCCGCGCCCGCCGCTGAGGACTCCGCCGCCCCTGCTGTGGCGGAAACGACGATCCCGACCGACGCCCCGCCTCCGGTCGACACCCTGCCGCCCGAACAGCGCACCTCGGAACAGACGGTGCAGCCGGAAAGCGATACGCTCTTCTACTGATTCCACCCTGAACGACGTTCGCTTCAGCTCATCGCGCTTCTGAACCCAAGGCTCCAGTTTGACGTCGAGGTATCATCTGCTTCTCGCCACCGTGGCGCTCTGGGCCGGTTGCGGCCACGCGGCCCTCGCCGCCGAGCCCAAGGCGGAGATCCGCGGCGAGATCGACAGCGAACTGCGCCGCCAACTGGAGCGGGCCGTCGGTCAGGTCGACACGCCTCCGGCCAATCGGTTCGAAGCTCGCCGCCGGGCGCGTTCCGCCATGGAATCCGCCCAGGCCCTGCTGCGTTCAGAGGGCTATTATCAACCCTCGCTTGAGGACGATGTCGAAGGCGAGGAAAAACCCGTCGCCATCGTCACGGTCACGCCCGGCCGTCGCTTCGTGCTGGCCGAGACCCAGATCAACTGGAGCGCCCCCGCCCCCGACCCCGTGACCGAACAGGTGGTGAGGAAGGACCTCCCCCTGAAGCCGGGCGAGCCGGGCCGCGCCGCCGACATCCTCGACGCCGAGGGCCGCATCGTGGCCGGCCTGACGCGTGAAGGCTATGCGGACGCCAAGGCCGAACCCCGCCGCGTCGTCGTCGATCACGCCGCCTTCACCGTGCAGCCGAACTTCAACATCGCCTCGGGCGAGGTTGTCCGGCTGGACGGCGTCCTGGTGCGAACCCGAGGACCGACCAACCCGGACTGGGTCGCCGACCTGGCTCCGTGGAGGGCCGGCGACCGCTATGACCCCGAGGACGTGGCCGAACTGGAACGCCGGCTGCTGGATACCGGCGTCTATGACGGCGTCAACGTGTCCCTGGCCCCGCAGGATCGGATCACGCCCGAGGGCCTGCGCCCGGTCATCGTGGGCCTGTCGGACCGTCCGCGCAGCCTGCTGGAAGCCGGCGCCACCTATTCGACCGCCGAAGGGGTGGGGGTCGACGTCTTCCGCACCCGCTACAACCGCTTCGGCCGCGCCGCGACGCTGAAGTACGGGCTCCGTTTCGCCAGCATCGACAGCCGCCTGGGCGGCGAAGCCAGCTTCCCGCACTTTCGCAAGCCCGGTCGGACGCTGAAGCTGTCTTCCTACTTGGTCAACGAACAGACCGACGCCTACGACCGCAGCGCCCTGACCGTGAACGCCGACCTGTCGCAGCGTATCGGCAAGACCTCCTTCTTCACCTACGGCCTGGGGATCGACGCGGGCCGCTATACGGAAAACCGCTTCGATCCCGTGACCCAGGCGCCCATCACCTTTGATCGGGACCTGGCCATCCTGACCGGGCGCGCCATCGCCTTCATGGATCGCTCCAACGATCCGCTCGACCCGACCACCGGCTACCGCCTCTATGTCTCCGCCCAGCCGACCGCCGTGACTGGCGAGGATACGGTGCTGTTCCTGCGCACCGAGGCTCAGGCGACCGGCTACCTGCCCTTGCAGGACGGCGCCAAGACGGTGCTGGCCGGACGCGCCCGCATCGGTTCGATCATCGGCGGCGAGGAACTGACCGTGCCGTCGGATCGTCTCTTCTATTCCGGCGGGGGCGGCTCGGTGCGCGGCTATTCCTATCAGAGCATTAACCCGCGCCTGCCCGACAACACCCCGCGCGGCGGCCTGTCGCTGTTCGAGACCTCGATCGAGATCCGCCGCGACATCGGCGCGAAATTCCAGGCCGTCGGCTTCATCGACGCGGGCGCCATCGGCTTCCAGGAGACGCCGAACTTCAACAACCTGCGCTACGGCGCGGGCGTCGGCGTGCGCTACAAGCTGCCGTTCGGCCCGATCCGCGCCGACATCGCCATTCCGCTGGACAAGCGTGAGGGCGACGCCGACTTCCAACTCTACATCAGCATCGGCCAGGCGTTTTGACCGACACTCCTCCGCCTCACGAACCCGAAGCGGAAAGCCCCGCCGACACGCCCGCGCAAGCGGCGAAGCGCAAGCGCACGCGCCTGCAGCTGATCGCCTTTGTCTCGGGCATCGTGGTCGCCGCCCTGGTCGCCCTGGCCATCGTCGCCGCCATCGGCGGGCGCATGTACCTCGTCTCGGATTCCGGCCGCGAACTGGTGACCAGTTTCGTCACCGGCAAGAAGATCAGCCGCTATGGCCGCATCAATGTCGAGGGCCTGAAGGGCGACCTTTTCGACGACTTCACCCTGGGCCGGGTCACGGTCACGGATGCGAACGGCGTCTGGCTTGAGGCGACCAATGTCCACGTCGACTGGTCCTATTGGCCCCTGCTGATGCGCCGCTTCCATGCGACCGAGATCAGCGCCGACAAGATCCGCGTCATCCGCCGCCCTCTGCTTGAGCCCCGCACCGAGCCGGGCGGCCCGCAGGCCATCTCCGTCGACATCGACAAGTTCAGCGCCAACGTCGAACTGATGGAAGACTTCTCCAAGGAGTATGGCCGCTGGTCGCTGATCGGCGACGCCGAAATCCCGCGCAAGGGCGACAAGAAGGTCAACGTCAACGCCTTCAGCCTGAACCGCAAGGGCGACCACCTGCTGCTCAAGGCCGTCATCGGCAAGAACCCCGAGGACCTGCGCGTCAACCTGCGCGCCGGCGAGGCCCAGGGCGGCCCCATCGCCGGGGCCCTGGGCTATTCCCCGGACAAGCCTTTCTCCGCCGTCGCCCTGGTGAATGGCGAACTGGTCGACATCGAGGTCAAGACCGGGGACTTCACGCCCCTGTCGGTCAAGGGCCGCTACGGCAAGGACGGCGCGCGCATCGGCGGCAATGCGGACTTCTCGGGCTCGGACCTGCTCGCGCCCTTCGTCGAGCGGATCGGCCGCACCGCCCGCTTCGGCTTCGCCACCACGCCGGACAAGACCCGCGAAGGCTTCCAGGGCGTGGCCTGGACCCTGACCGCTGACAACATCCAGTCCAGCGCCCAGGGCCTCATCCGGCTCAGCGACCGCACGGCCCCTGACGGCGTCAGCCTGGAGCTCACCACCCCCTCGCTCAGCCGCCTGATCGGCAGCCCCCTTGCGGGCGCCTCGGCCTATACCGGCGTGTTCAAGGGCGACGCCGAAACCTGGACGCTTCAGGGCTCGGCTAGCCTGCTCGCGGCCGATATCGCCAGCTATCGCGCCACCCGGATCTCGGGTCCTGTGAGCGTGGCCGCCAACAAGGGCCGGTTCGACGTCGTCGCCGACATTCGCGCTGCAGGCGGCTCCAATGCTGGCATCATTGGCGCCCTTCTGGGTGCGACGCCTCGCATCCAGCTGGAGGGCACGCGCGCCGTCGACGGCGCCTATCTGCTGAAGAAGATCGACGCCCGAGGCCAAGGCCTGATCCTGACCGGCTCGGGCGGCCGCAGCATCACCGGCGGCCTGAATTTCCGGGGCAATGCGGACATCACCGACGTCTCGCGCATCCGCCCCGGCGCCAAGGGTTCGTTCAAGGGCCCGATCCAGGCCGGCAAGACGCGCAGCGGGCCCTGGACCATCAGCTTCGACGGACGCGGTTCGCGTCTGAGCGTCGGCATGGACGAACTGGATCGGCTGCTGGGCCAGACGCCGCGTCTGGCCATGGCGGGCTCCTACAACAAGGGCGTCCTGGCCATCAACCGGGGCGAACTGACCGGCGCCGCCGGTCGCATGGGCGCCAAGGGTCTGATCGAGGGCGGCAAGATGCGTTTGGCCCTGGATTGGGACGCCCGCGGCCCGTTCGGCGTCGGCCCCGTGGCCATCGACGGCGCCATGAGCGGCGACGGCGCCCTGACCGGCACCCTGGCCCAACCGCGCGCCGACCTGCGCGCCGCCTTTGACAAGGTCTCGGCCAGTGGTCTGATCCTGACCAACGCCGACCTGATCCTCAGCTTCCGCAGGGGCGCCGACGCCTCGGACGGGCGCATCGTGCTCAACTCCGGTTCCAACTACGGCCCGGCCCGCGCCTCGGGCAACTTCTTCCTCGGCGGCAAGCAGCTTCGCCTGACCGAGGTGGACGTCAACGCCGGCGGCGTGACCGCCCAGGGCGCCATCGCCCTGTCCAACAACTATCCCTCCAGCGCGGATATGACCTTCACCGCGCGGCAGGGCGCCTTCCTGGCTTCGGGCGAGGCCAATGGCCGGGTGCGCCTGACCGACGGCGGCGGCGATCAGAGCGCCGTTCTCGACGTCACCGGCCGCAACGTCCGCCTCGCCGGCTCGACCTGGTTGGTCCGCAGCCTGTCGCTCAAGGGGCAAGGCACGCTGGAGCGCCTGCCCTTCACCCTGTCCGCCGATGTCGGCGGCGCCACGCCGGTCCAGTTCAACGGCACGGGCGAATATTCGCGCGAAGGCCCGGCCCAGACTGTCACCCTGCGCGGCGGCGGCCGCGTGCGCGAGGTCGCCTTCACCACCCGCGCCCCCGCCATCATCGCCCTGAACGGCGACGGTCGCGTGGTTCGGCTCGACCTGGGCGTCGGCGGCGGCGTCATGACCGGCGAACTGCGTCAGGACAAATCCGGCAGCGTCATCCAGGCTGATCTTGCCAATGTCGAAATGGGCTCCCTCGTCCCCGACCTGCGCGGCCAGATCACGGGCCGCATCTCCCTGCAAGGCGCGGGCGACACCTTGAACGGCTCGGCCAACGTCGACCTGAAGCAGTTGCGCAGCATCGACGCCCCGCGCGGCCTGGCCGTCGACGGCACGCTGAACGCCGAGCTGACCGACAATGTCCTGCGCCTCAAGGCCCAGGCCAACGATGGCACGGCGGTCCAGGCCTCGGCGGATGTCAGTCTTCCGGTTGAAGCCTCGGCGGCTCCGCTGCGCCTGGCGATCGAGCGCACCCGTCCCATGTCCGGGCAGATCGCGCTGAACGGCCAGATTCAGCCTATCTGGGACCTGTTCCTGGGCGGAGCGCAGTCCCTGTCCGGCCAGGTCGCCGGTCGCGCCACCCTGGCGGGTTCGCTGAACGACCCCCGGCTGAACGGTCGGCTGGACCTGACGCAAGGCGCCTTCCGCGACAGCATCACCGGCCTGCGCCTCGAAGGCGTCAGCCTGGCCAGCCGTTTCGACGACAGCCAGGCCGTGATCGAACGGTTCGAAGCCGCCGACGGCGTCAAGGGCACCGTGACCGGCAACGGCCAGCTGGGCCTGCGTCAGGGCTCGGGTTCGACCCTGCGGCTGGAGCTGACCCGCTTCCGCGTCATCGACAACGACATCGCCGAGGCGCGCGCCAACGGCGTACTGACGGCCGTGCGCGGCGCGGACGGCAACATCCAGCTGAGCGGCGACCTCAACATCGACGAGGCCAACATCTCGCCCAACCTGCCGGGCTCGAACGGCGTGGTGAAGATGGACGTGGTCGAGATCAATCGTCCCGGCGGCGATCCGGTCGAGGTCGAGACCAAGGGACGCGGCCCGCAGATCGGCCTCAATCTCAATCTGACCGGCCGCGAAATCCATGTGCGCGGGCGCGGCCTGAACGTCGAACTGACCGCCAATGCTCGCGTGCGCGGCACCATCACCCGCCCGGTCCTGACCGGCACGGCCAACGTCGTGCGCGGCGACTATGAGTTCGCGGGAAAGCGCTTCGTCTTCGACGACAGCGGTTCGGTCATCCTGTCCACCGATCCGGCGCGCATCCGCCTGAACCTGGCGGCGGTGCGTGAGGACCCGGCCCTGACGGCGACCATCAAGGTCACCGGCACGGCGGCCCAGCCCAAGATCGAGCTGACCTCGACCCCCTCCCTGCCCCAGGACGAAATCCTGTCGCAGGTTCTGTTCGGACGTTCGGCCTCGCAACTGTCAGGGTTCGAAGCGGCCCAGCTGGCCTCGGCCGTGGCCTCCCTGGCCGGCGGCGGCGGCTTCGACGTGATCGGCAACCTGCGCGAACTGGCCGGCCTGGACCGCCTGTCCTTCGGCGGCGAGGCGTCCAGCCTGACGGTCGCCGGCGGCCGCTACATCACCGACGACGTCTATCTGGAGATCATCGGCGGCGGCGAAGGCGGGGCGGCGGTCAACGTCGAATGGCAGGTGCGCCGCAACCTGGCCGTCAGCTCCAAGTTCGGCGGCGAAGGCGACGCCAGCATCTCGGTCCGCTGGCGCCGCGAAAGCGACCGCCCCGGCGGCGGCGCGCCCCTCGATCGCCGCCGCAACCGCAGTCGCTAGGGTCCAGCGTCATCCCGGAAGCGGCCTAGCCGCTATCCGGGACCGCAAGATATGCATCCGCCAGCGTCCTGGGCGCTCCCGGCTCTCCGTCTCGCTAACGCGAGCCTGCGGCCGGGAAGACGGAAATGGGTGTTAGAGGATTTCCAAAATGCTCTCGACCGGCCGCCCGATCCGCGCGCCCTTGGGCGTCTGGACGATGGGCCGCTCGACCAGCACCGGCTCGGCGATCATGGCCGCGCGGATCACGTCATCGGACGCGCCGCTCTCTAGCAGTTCGCCCGTTTTCGCCTCGCGCTTGCGCAGCATCCCCGACAGGCCCGCGCCCGTCTCCCTGGCCAGCCGATCCAGCGTCGCCGCATCCCAGCCAGTCTTCAGGTATTCAACCACGGTCGGCTGAACGCCCTTCTCCTGCAGCAACTCCAACGCCTTGCGCGAGGTCGAGCATTTCGGATTGTGGAAAAGGGTGACGGTCATGGCAGACTCCTGAAATGAGCCCCTCACCTAAGCCTAGAGGGCGGCTCGCGCCATCGCCGCCGCACCGCGCAGCCCGCCGACATGCAGGACGGCGCACGCCAGCATGGCCGTCGCCGCGATCATCCCGCCCCAGGCCGGGACCCCCGCCACGCCCAGGGGTGCGCCCACCAGCAGGCTGACGCCCGTGGAACTCAACTCATACAGCGCCCAGGCCAGGCCGAAGACCGGCAGGATGCGGTTGGGCCGACGCCACTGCGCCCAGCCCAGACCCGCCGCGATCAGGGCGAAGAAGACGGCGAACCCCGTCGTCGCCCCCCGAAACTCGGCATAGGCGGCGTCCGAGGCGTACCAGACCAGTCCCGCCTGCATCAGCCCCGCCGCCGCCCACACCCAGAAGGCCACGGCGCTGAAGCGCGCCATCGCCTGCGCCGTCTCTCGCGAATCGACGGCGCCGAACGGATTGGGAAAGCTGAAACGACGGTTCATGCGCGACTCCTCGACTGCGGCGGCAAACCTATCCCGCGCGCGCCCGCTTTCCCAAGGCCGCGAGCGAGAAACCGCCCCGCCTTCACCTTTGCCCGGCCCCCGTCTAGTGTCGCCGTTATGCGGATCGAACCTCACGACCAGGCCGTTCTCGACCACGTCGCGGCCCACGGCGACCTGATCGTCGCGCGGACCATCGACTGGGCCCATATCAACTCCGGCAGCCGCAACGCCGCCGGTCTGGCGCGGATGCTGGACGTGCTGGAGGCCGAGGCGCGCCGACTGCCCGCCGCCGTCGTGCGCGTGCCGACGCAAGGCTCGACCACCGTGGCCGACAGCGGCGCCGTGATCCCCGAAAGCTACGCCGACTGCCTGACCCTCACCGCGCGGCCCGAGGCGCCGATCCAGGTCGTCCTGACCGGCCACTACGACACCGTCTTCCCCGCCGACAGCGCCTTCCAGACGGTCGTCACGCGCGCCGACGGCGCTCTGAACGGACCCGGCGTCGCCGACATGAAGGGCGGGGTCAGCGTCATGCTGGCCGCGCTGGAGGCCTTCGAGACCCACCCGGACAAGGCCCGCGTCGGCTGGACCGTGCTGCTCAGCCCCGACGAAGAGATCGGCTCGCCCGCCTCGGCCCCCCTGCTGGCCCACCTGGGCGCGCGCGGCCACGTCGGCCTGACCTATGAGCCGGCCCTGTCCGACGGCACCCTGGCCGGCGAGCGCAAGGGCAGCGGCAACTTCCACCTGATCGTCACCGGCAAGGCCGCCCACGCGGGCCGCGCCTTCCATGAGGGCGCCAATGCGGTCGCCGGCGCCGCCATCATCGCCGCCCGCCTGCACGGCCTGAACGGCCTGCGCGAGGGCGTCACCGTCAATGTGGCCAAGATTGCGGGCGGCGGCGCGCTGAACGTCGTGGCCGACAACGCCGTGGTCCGCTTCAACGTCCGCGTGCCGGATCAGGCGGCCTCCGACTGGATCAACGCCGCGGTGCGCGCCATCGCCGCCGAGCCCCCCTTCCCCGGCCTGACCCTGGACCTGCACGGCGGCATGACCCGCGCGCCCAAGCCGATGGACGCCAGCCAGACCGCCCTGTTCCACGCCGTCCGCGACGCGGGCGAACTGCTGGGCCAGACCATCGCTTGGAAGCCGTCAGGCGGCGTCTGCGAAGGCAACAACCTGCACGCCGCCGGCCTGCCCAATGTCGACACCCTCGGCGTCGTCGGCGGCGAGATCCATTCGGATCAGGAGTTCGCCTGGCCCGCCAGCTTCGTCGAACGGGCGCAACTGTCCGCCCTGATCCTGTGCAAGATCGCCTCGGGCGAGATTGACGCGTTGAAACTGAAACAGCTCCGACTGGAGACCATGTAACCGCATGCTCGTTGTTCGCCCCGCCGGCCCTGCCGACCTCCACCACCTGCTTGAACTGGCCATCCTGTCCGGCCCCGGCTTCACCAGCCTGCCCGAGGACGCCGACGTCCTCAGCGAGCGTCTGGAACTCAGCCAGGCCAGCTTCGAGGGCAGGATCGCGCCGGAAGAGGCCTGGTACACCCTGATGCTGGAAGACGGCGACACGGGCGACATCGACGGCATCGGCTCGGTCAAGGCGACCGTGGGGCTGAAGCGGCCCTTCTTCAGCTTCCGCGTGGTCAACAACACCGTCCAGTCGCCGTCGCTGGGCGTGAAGCTGAACCATCAGACCCTGGTGCTGGTCAACGAATGCACAGGCTGGACCGAGGTCGGCTCGCTGTTCCTCAAGGCCGACCGCCGCAAGGGGGGCGCCGGGCGTCTGCTCAGCCAGTCGCGCTACATGCTGATCGGCGCCCAGCCCGAGCTGTTCGCCGACAACGTCCTGGCCGAACTGCGCGGCGTCTTCACGCCCGACGGCTACTGCCCCTTCTGGGACCATGTGGCGCACAAGTTCTTCCCGATGGACTTCGACGACGCCGACCGCATGACCGGCTCGACCGACAAGCAGTTCATCCTCGACCTGGCCCCGCGGCACCCCATCTACATCGACCTGCTGCCCGAACCCGCCCGCGCCGTGATCGGCAAGGTCCACCCCCAGGGCGTGCCCGCCATGGCCCTGCTGGAAAGCGAGGGCTTCCGCCCCAACGGTCTGGTCGACATCTTCGACGCGGGTCCGACCGTGGCCTGCGGTCGTGACAACATCCGCACCGTCCGCGACGCCCGCGTCCTGACCGCCCGGATCGAGAAGTCGGTCGAGGTCGAACTGCCCAGCCTGGTCTCGACCGACAGCGTCTCGGCCTTCCGCGCCGTCCGCGCCCGCGTTCTGGTCGACGGCGACCTGGCCCGCATGACCCCCGACGTCGCCGCCGCCCTGAAGATCAAGGACGGCGATACGGTTCGGGTGAAGTCGTGATCCCCGCCGCCTTCTTCCTTCTCCCCTCGGGGGAGAAGGTGGCTCGTGTAGCGAGACGGATGAGGGGGGCGCCTGCCCCACTCTCGACGTCAGCCCATCGCGCCCCCATTTCCACCCGCCCCCTCATCCGAGCGGCTTCGCCGCCCACCTTCTCCCGCAAGGGGAGAAGGGGAGAAAACGCATGACCCACTTCGTTTCCACCAACCCCGCCACCGGCGAAACCGTCTGGGAAGGCGAAGCCGCCACCACGGAACAGGTCGGCGCCGCTGTCGAGGCCGCCCGCGCCGCCTTCCCCGACTGGGCCGACCGCCCGCGTCAGGACCGCATCGACGCGGTGAAACGCTATCAGGCCGTCCTGAAAGAGCGCGCGCCCGAAATGGCCGAGGCCATCAGCCGCGAAACCGGCAAACCCCTTTGGGAGACCAAGACCGAGTTGGCCTCGATGGCAGGCAAGGTCGACATCTCCATCCGCGCCTATGACGAGCGCACAGGCGAGCGCTCCACCGACACCGCCTTCGGTCGCGCCACTCTGCGTCACCGTCCGCACGGCGTCTCGGCGGTGCTCGGCCCGTTCAACTTCCCCGGCCACCTGCCCAACGGCCACATCGTCCCGGCCCTGCTGGCGGGCGACACGGTCGTGTTCAAGCCGTCCGAGGAAACGCCCCTGACCGGCCAGCTGATGGCCGAATGCCTCGACGCCGCCGACCTGCCCCAGGGCGTGTTCAACATGGTGCAAGGCGGTCGCGACACCGGCGCGGCCCTGCTGGATCAGCCCATCGACGCCCTGATGTTCACCGGCTCGGGCGCGGCGGGCGCCCACTTCCGGCGCAAGTTCGCCGACGATCCTCACGTCATCCTGGCGCTGGAGCTGGGCGGCAACAATCCGCTGGTCGTGTGGGACGCCGCCGACGCCGAAGCGGTCGCGGGCATCGTGGTCCAGTCCGCCTTCGTCACCACCGGCCAGCGCTGCTCCTGCGCGCGCCGCCTGATTGTGCCGGAAGGCGCAGCGGGCGACGCCATCGTCGAAGCCGTCGCGGCCATGTCCGACCGCCTGAACTTCGCCCCCTGGGACAGCGATCCCGAGCCCTACGCCGGGCCTCTGATCTCGGAGAAGGCGGCCAGCAACGCCCTCGCCGCCCTGCAACAACGCATCGACGCGGGCGCCAAGGTCATCCGCGCCTCGGGCCCCGTCGACAACCTGCCCGGCGCCTTCGTCAAACCCGCGATCATCGACGTCACCGGCGTCGCGGTCGAAGACGAGGAAATGTTCGCCCCCTTCCTCCAGATCATCCGCGTTCCAACCTTCGACGCCGCGATCCAGGCCTCCAACGCCACCAAATACGGCCTGTCCGCCGGTCTGGTCAGCGACGACGCCCGGAACTGGGACCGCTTCATCAACCGCATCCGCGCGGGCGTCGTGAACTTCAACCGCCCGACCACCGGCGCTGCGGGCGACATGCCCTTCGGCGGCCTCGGCGCCTCCGGCAACCACCGCCCCAGCGCCTACTACGCCGCCGACTACTGCGCCTACCCCGTCGCCAGCTTCGAAGCCGGCGCGGTCAAAAACATCGAAAGCGAGATCAAGGGGCTGCGCTGATCTTCTCCTACCGCGCGATCTTCCATGCACAAGAGCCCTCCCCCTCGAGGGGGGAGGGTTGGGAGGGGGTGCGCCCGCGCGGTTTCCCGCCCATACGCAAGAGGCTCCACCCGACCTCTGAACAAGGTCGCTCAGAATGACCGGGTCCGAACCCTTCACCACCCCATCTCGCGTCGCCCCGCGTGAGCGCGCCCGCGCTCGCCGCCTTCGCTCCACGCCCACCTGGACCGAAGCCAAGCTCTGGGACCGCCTGCGCCATCTACCGATCCGCATCCGGCGTCAGGCCCCGATCGGCCCCTATGTCGTCGACTTCGCCTGCCTGCGCGCACGACTGGTGATCGAAGTCGATGGCGGCGTCCACAATCGCACCGACGTCGCGCTACGCGACCTGCAACGCGACGAATGGCTGACCAGCGAGGGCTACCGCGTCCTGCGCATCGACAGCCGCCGCATCCCCGACGACCTCGACGCCGTCGTCGCGGAGATCACCCAGGCCATCCGCCTCAAAGCCCCCCTTCCCCTCGAGGGGGAAGGGGCTGGGGGATGGGGTGAAGCCGCAACGCATCTGGAAATGACGCAAGAGGCGCAGTCGCGTCTCCCGCGCTCCACCGACAACCCTCCTGCCAACACCCCCACCCAACCCTCCCCCCTCGAGGGGGAGGGCTCATGAGCATCGCCATGCCTGCCATCGAAGCCAACGCCGACGGCCTGATCGGGCCGACCCATTCCTATGCGGGGCTGTCGCCGGGCAACCTCGCGTCCAGCCTGAACAAGGGCGAAGCGTCGAACCCGCGCGCGGCGGTGTTGCAGGGTCTCGACAAGATGAAACGGCTGGCCGACCTGGGCCTGCCCCAGTTCGTCCTGCCCCCGCATGAGCGGCCCAACATCCCCTTCCTGCGCTCGCTCGGCTTCTCGGGCTCCGACAAGACCGTCCTGGCCAAGGCCTGGCGCGACGCCCCGGCCTTCGCCGCCGCCGCCTGCTCGGCCTCGCCCATGTGGGCAGCCAACGCCGCGACCGTGACCCCAAGCGCCGACGCCGCCGACGGCCGGGTCCATTTCACCCCCGCCAACCTACACACCAACCTGCACCGCTCGCTGGAGCACAAGCAGACCAAGCGGGCGCTGGACGCCCTCTTCCCCGACGCGACCCGGTTCGCTGTCCATGACGCCCTGCCCGCCGTCGCGCATCTGGCCGACGAGGGCGCCGCCAACCACGTCCGCCTGTGCGCCGAGCACGGCGGTCGCGGCGTCAACCTGCTGGTCTGGGGCCGCGAAGCCTTCGAGCCCTGGGACGGGCGCTTCCCCGCCCGCCAGACGCGCGAGGCGTCGGAAGCCATCGTCCGCCGCCACGAAGCCGGCCGCCCGGTCCTGGCCCAGCAGTCGCGCGCGGCCATCGACGGCGGCACCTTCCACAACGACGTGGTCTGCGTCGGCGCCCTGGACACCTTGTTCTTCCACGAAC
>Ga0265296_1002926_pt1 | contig 16498 bp, 22 predicted proteins | sample MunlanPumphouse1_FD_189073 | JGI IMG/M metagenome (GOLD analysis project Ga0265296, IMG submission 189073) | Groundwater microbial communities from a municipal landfill in Southern Ontario, Canada - Pumphouse #1 | ecosystem: Environmental > Aquatic > Deep subsurface > Groundwater | place... | reverse complement strand
AAGAGTTCATATCGACGGCGGAGTTCGGCACCTCGATGTCGGCTCACCTTAGCGCGGCGGTGGAGAAGCTGCCAAGCGTTTGGCTGTTCGCCAATTAAAAAGGTACGCGAGCTGGGTTCAGACCGTGGAGAACTCAATTACGAATTTGAAATTACGAATTACGAATTGAATTTTCGACAGTTTGAACCCTCAGAGGAAGAAAATTTTTTACGAAATTAAAACTGTTTTAATCGAAATCAATCATTGCTAAGTTTTAGCAATCACGGCGGCGTAGTATAGAAATATATTATGGCAAGCTAACTTATATCGGAGAAATCCTATTCATAAACATGAAGGACAACGCCGAGGGAAGAATTTTTATTCACCCGTAGAGACTGAATGTTAGCATTCCAAATTTATTTGGAATAAGTCACAGTCCAATCCCATAAGTAATTATGGACGTCCCATTAGAACTGACGGTCACAAGTGACCTACTTCTAACGGGATGAATAGATGCGTGAGACAGGTTGGTCTCCTATCTACTGCACTCGTTGATTCTTGAGAAGATTTGCTTCTAGTACGAGAGGACCGAAGTGAACTGACCTCTGGTGTACGAGCTCTACTGCCAAGTGGATTGCTCGGTAGCTATGTCGGGATTGGATAACCTCTGAAAGCATCTAAGAGGGAAGCCAGCTTCAAGATTAGGAATCGTTAAGAACCGTGAGAGATGATCACGTTGATAGGCTTTAAGTGTAAGCGCAGTAATGCGTTGAGCTGAGAAGTACTAATGTTTCGATTCCTGTTAAGAAATTTGCAAACCACAAAAAAAATTAAAAAACTTGAATATAATGTTCTGGTGCTTTGACGGCGGAGATACATCTCTTCCCATTCCGAACAGAGCAATTAAGCCCGCTAGTGCCGATGATACTCTTCACAGGGGAAAGTAGGTAGGCGCCGGAACAATGTATTTAAGGGGAAGCCAGTTTATCTGCCTTTAGCAGACACTGAGTATTTGATCAAACTAAAAAACCATCTTGAATAAAGGTGTTTTTTGGCTGTGGATAACCGTATTTGCATATATTATATATTTATATATAATAAATACATATTATAAATATAATAAAAACATTATGAAATCTATAACTTTCACAAACAATATGTCTTCTGACCTTATGCAATGGATGGAAAATTACTCTGCTAGCCAGCAATTAACCAGAAGAGCTGTTCTCGAGAAAGCCCTTACTGAATTTCGTAAGTCTGTACGCAGAAGAGAATATACAGATTCTTTCAAAAAAGCATTTTTAGATTCAGACATAAAAAATATGGCGGAAGATGGGATGGGAGATTATTTTTTACAACTTTCTAACTTAGAAAAATAGTTATGTTGCAAAAAGATATTTATTGGGCGAATCTTAATCCAACCAAAGGCAAAGAGCAAAAAGGCAAAAGGCCTGTTGTTATTATTTCTGGAAACACAATGAATAAAAATTTCGGTGTTTTTATTATCTGCCCTATTTCAAGTAAAATTAAAAACTATGCTGGGTGTGTAAAGCTTGAAAAAAATAAAATAAATAAATTAAAAGAGAATTCAGAAATTATTACTTTTCAAATACGTACTATTTCCAAAGAAAGAATGATTAAAAAGATAGGGGAGATTACTAATGAGCAATTAAAAGAAATTTTTTATTCCCTAAATGAGGTATTTTATTATTAAAAAAGCCGATAATAATTATCGGGTTTTTGTGGTAAGATATTTTGTTTTTTTTAATAATTTCGACAAAATAATAGGTCTTCTCAGTTTCAAGAAGACCTATCTTTGGGGTTGGGTAATAGTTTAGTCTACCAAACAATGTTTTCCTAGCATTCTTGCCCCAAAACAAAGAACCTAGGATTGCATAAAATAAATTGCCATCTCCTCTTTTATTTAGAAAATTGTTTTTTATAATTTATCTTAAAATGAAAGAGAAAAGGAACTTTTTTAAAAACACTGGTCTATCCTTTACAAAAAAGATAGAATTCACACAATAAAGCAAAGAACAGACCCAGTGTTAACTAATTAAGGCGTGTGTGTTCCTATAAAATCTTACCTCTTAATTTTCAACTAGTCAAACATAAAAGTTGATAACTATTTATGTTATAATACCCTTATGAATTGGTTTTTTATTGCTTTGGGGGCGCCGTTTTTGTGGGCATTAGTGAATGTGGTAGAATGAGTAAATGAAAATAAATATGGATAAAAAAGAGGATATTTCAAAAGATATGGTCAAAATATATAACCGTGACGCGCAGGCGTTTGCTGAGCAGTCTTCTCAATTAATGACTTGGAAATTTATAGGCAGTAAGGCTCTAGATAAAAATCTAGCAGAATTTTATGGGAATCAAGATATTAAAGTTTTAGATGAGGGTAGTGCAAGTGGAAGAGTAGTTGAGCACCTGATTCAAAAAGGAATTCCTGCTGAAAATATTGATGGTATAGAAATAAGTCCCGAAGAAGTAAAAATTGCTGAAGCAAAAAATCTCGGAGCTCGTTTCAAAGTGGGAGATTTAAGAAAGGATGTTTTGCCAGAAGATACTTATGATGTTATTACAAGACACATGGTAGATGAGCATCTTGATAATCAAGGTTTGTTGGAAGTTTCTAAAAATACATTAAACGCACTAAAAACAGGAGGCACGCTTGTTGTTGTTTTTACTCATCCAGACAAAATTACGGCAAGTTCTGGAATTAACAAAGAAGGTTGGTTTGAAACAACTTTTCCTTGGAAAGGTCCTAATGGAGAACTTAAGAAAGGTAAAAATTATTTTAGATCAAAAGAGGCTTATATAAAAATTTTAGAGGAAGCTGGTTTTGTGATAGATTCTGTAGAAGATTGGAAAATTGCACCAGAAGCGGAAGCAGTAAATAAAGACGAATATGAAAAATATAAAAAATATGGGAATATTCGCTTAGCTGTTAAGGCGCATAAACCGATATAAATAGATTATGCCATTAAAATTTATACCTAAAATATCACGTTATGCGAATTTATATTTTTTTATTCAAAATTTATCTGAATGGCATTTTTCAAACCGTAAAAAACACAATGAAGAATGGCATAAGGAATTGTCTTTTTTCAAAGAAGCTAATTTTTGCATAAAAGAGTTTAAAAAAATACATGAAAAATATTCATTTGGGGATAAATATCTTGGTCGACCCTTTTTTCTTTATGATGACCCATGGCCTTTAATAAAAGATCTTGTAGTTGAAGATGAATATGTTAAAATAAAAAATATTTTTTCTACACTTGAGCCATATTTTAATACTATCTATATAAAAGATGAGGTAGTATTAAAAAGGTGGGAAACAATTATCGAAGAGCCAACATTTGCAGAAAAAGCTTCTTATCTAAATAACACACTTGCAAATTTTTATGGATGTCCTCCATATAATGAACATTGCATAATATATTTATTGTTATCTACAAAAGAAAAAAATGGAGGAACAGCTGGAACTATAAATAATCATTCCATTACACTTGAATTAAGTCGTACGCCTTTGGAATTAGAAAAACATGCACTCAATATATTGTGGCATGAGTTAATACATTTATATTTTAGTAAATACACACTCTATTCTCTTTTAAAAAAATATACAAATAGTAATCTAGAAATTATGAAAAAAATTGATGAACTCGTTGCTTCGTCGCTTCTTCCAAATGGATTGTTAAAACAACATACACTAGTCAACATAGATGAATCCAAAATATCTAAGAACTTTAATGCTCGCGTTATCTCAGATAAAATTATACCTATTCAAAAGTTAATATATCCGTATTTGAAAGAAAAAAGAACTATTGATGTCGAACTAATACAAGAGTTTTATTTGTTGTGTAATAAATAATAAAGATAAATAAAAAGGGATGGTACTTTACCACCCCCTTAAGCCAACTTTAGTCAGTTGGTCCGTCGCTATGTCCGTTATCCCAGTCATCCCAGTCTCCAAATCCAACAGTGGATGAAGTATTACGAGATTCGCATGGTTCATTGCTGTGTTCACTCATGCGGGACAATGCGCCTCTGATTGCCTCCTCACCTGTATTAACAGCAGGTGGTACTGTTTGTACATTTTTCATAAAAAACCTCCATTAGGTTTATGAGATATTATTTACATATGGTAGACAGATGAGAAAATACTTCTTTTCTTGATTCACAAAAAAAATATTTACCATCAATACCACCAATTCTGTGTGCTGTGCAACCGTTATTGCACGAATTTTTCCATTCACATGAAATACAATCGTCAGGTAATTTATGAGTTTTACATATGAAATCTTGCCATTTTTCTGTATGTAGAATTTCTTGCAAGGTTTGTTCAGACAATTTACCAAAACAAAACTCACTATTCCCAGACAGTCTATCGCATGGATATATAGAACCATCATAATCGACAGTGTAGAATGTGTGGCAAGATCCATTAAACGAACAATTATTTGCACGTTTTTTATATAAACCGGCTAGATGGTTGTCTATTTCTCTGATGCGCAACGCACCATCGTTTCGTTTTATCCACAAATTAATATATTCTTTTAAAATTTGTGTGAGTGCATTATTAGATAGACTTTGTCCACCCATGTACTTATTGGATTCTAAAAGATCAAGATAGGGATTAATACCGAAGCTACTTAGTTTGATGTCGTTGGTAAAGAAATCAAAATCTTTTTCTAAATTACACATATTTGCTTGTGTAACAGTTTGTATTACACTTAATTTAATATTGTATTTACGAAGTACTTCTATACCGCGTATGGTATTATTGAATGTGCCGTGTCCAGCATGATTCACACGGAATTGATTATGACTTTCTGTATTTCCGTCTAAACTTATACCAACTTTGAAATCGTTTTCTCTAAAAAAACTTGCCCACTCATCTGTAATAAGTGTTCCGTTAGTTTGTACAGAATTATGGATTGGTCTGTTTGGGGGAATTAGCAGTTTTTGTAGACGAATTATTTCTTGAAAAAAATCTAGACCAGCCAGAAGAGGTTCACCACCATGCCATATGAATGAAAGATTTCCACTTATAAGTTTAGTATGTTGGTAAATGAATGATTCTAATAGTCCGAAGCTCATTCTTTTGTATGTTGTTTGATTAAGGTTGTGATAAAAGCAATAACCACAATGATTATTACAATAATCACCAACAATCTTGATTATTGGAACGAGGTATAAATTTTTAGTCTTCATTATATTAAGCTCCCTTTTGATTTTTTTAGAAGTTTTTATTTGTCAAAATTGAAAATTATTTTCAATGGACAATTTACTTATTCTCATAATACCAAATTAAACAGATTTGTCAATACGGTAGGGGAATGAATTAGGTAGTATAATTATATTTATATATGCTTGATTTGATTTTTTCTGGAGATATAAAAGTTATTTTGGGTATGATTGCGGGTGTAATTGCCCTTTTAGCTTACATAGTTTATGTAGTTTCTATTTTTCGGGGCAAGACGAAACCCAACAGAGCCACTTGGTGGATTTGGGCATTTATGGGTTTAGTTCTTGCTTTGAGTTATAAATTTTCTGGTGCAGATAATACTGTATGGGTACCTTATGTTGAATTTTTAGGACCATTTACTATTGCCATACTCTCTGTAAAATATGGAGAAGGTACTTTGGAAAATAAAACTGATCTGTTTTGTTTAATTGGGGCGGTGATAAGTATTATTCTTTGGATTATATTTGATAATCCAGTAATTGCTCTTGTTACTAATTTGGCCATAGATTCTTTTGCTATTATTCCGACAATCAAAAAATCATACTTACGGCCAGAAGGGGAGGACTTTTGGGCTTGGTTTGGTACAGGAATGGCGGATACCTTAAATATGTTTGCTGTCGAAAGATTTACTTTTGCAATACTTGTTTATCCTATTTATATGCTTGTTTCCGATTTGATTATAATTTTTGTCCTTCTTTTAAGAAAAAAGGGTATAATGAAAGATACGAGTTTTCTTACAAAACATGATTAATTTATGAAAATATATATTGGAAAAAGTAAATTGCACGGAAAAGGAATTTTTACGTCTAAGAATATAAAAAAAGGTGAAATGGTGTCTATAATAAAAGGTAAAATTGTTAATTGGGTTGTGTTTGATAAAAAAACTTCTGCTTTTGGTCCCAATTGGATTGGCTGTGGAAAAAATAAATGGATAAATCCCCAGTTGCCGTTTAATTATTTAAATCACTCTTGTAATCCCAATGTAGGCATAAAAGGCTCTAGAACTGTTATTGCTTTTAAAAATATCAAAAAGGGAGAAGAAATATTGGTCGATTATTCTATTACGGAGCATGATCAATTATGGCAGCTGGAAAAGAAATGTAAGTGTGGTAGTAAAAATTGCCGAGAGGTTATTAAATCTATTCAGTTTTTACCAAAAAAGGTTTATAATAAATATATGCCCTATGTTCCGAGTTTCTTTCAAGAAGTGTATAAAAAACATAATAAAAAAAATGGAAGCTAAATCAAAAATTTTTATAGTGATTTTTTTTATTTTGGTGTTTTTATCGATAGCTTTTTCATATTATACTTTTGTAATTAAAAAAGATTTTGAAACTTTTACAAACGAAGAAGCATTTAGCCAAGCATTATTAGAAGAATAATAAAATGGAAACCTCGATTCAAACGTTTATAGATATATGTCAATGGGATATCTCAAGATTTTTGATTTTTTCAGATAATGTTTTTGGACCTCTCATATATTATTCTCATTTTTTTGCTTTGATACCATCTTTTTTAATAGGTTTAATTATTTTTTTAAGAGATAGAAAAGCATTAGTAAATAGGATTTTATTTTTTATAACCACAGCATTTTCTTTGTGGGTATTCACTGACCTTGTTTTATGGGCAAATGAAAAACCTGATTATCAAATGTTTTTTTGGTCACTATTAGTAATTATTGAGCCAATAATTTATGCTGCCTGTGTTTATTTCATTTATGTGTTTATTACCAAGGAAGATATAAGTCTTAATAAAAAATTAAGTATTGGGATTTTTCTTGTGCCAACTCTTCTTTTTGCATCAACTAAACTTGCTCTTGTAGGTTTTGATTTAACTAATTGTTATAGAGAAGTTACCGAGGGGCCGCTTACTCTATATGGGTATGGTATTGAAATCATTTATGTATTATGGATTTTAATTTTTTCTTTCAATAAATACTTTAAGGCAAATGGAGAAATGAAAAAACAAATCAGAAATATAACTATAGGTATATCTTTATTTTTATTAAGTCTTGCCTATGGAAATATTATAGGAAGTTTAACTGATGATTGGATTATTGGACAGTTTGGGCTTTTTGGTATGCCTATTTTTGTTGGGTTTTTAGCTTATATGATAGTAAAATTTAAGAGTTTTAATATTAAATTAATAGGAACTCAAGTACTTGTGTTTGCCTTAGGATTTTTAGTTTTTGCAATTTTATTCATCCGAAATATAGCAGATGTCAGAATTGTGATAGGTTTTACCTTATTGTTTGTAATTGCATTAGGCTATGCTCTTATTAAATCCGTCAAAAAGGAAGTAGAACAGAAAGAAGAATTGGCGAAATTGAATGTTAATTTACAAGAACTTTTGAAACAGCGTGAAAGTTTGGTGCATCTTGTTACTCACAAAGTGAAAGGATCATTTACGCGTTCCAAATATATTTTTGCTGGAATTTTGGATGGAACTTTTGGCGATATAAATGCAGAGGTAAAAATGCGAGCACAACAAGGTTTAGATTCAGACAATATGGGAATTGAAACAGTAGATTTGGTTTTGAATGCGGCCAATTTGGAAAAAGGAACGGTAAAATATGACATGAAAAATGTTGATTTTGGAGAATTAGTAAAAAGTACAATTTCTGAAAAGAAACTTTCTATTGAATCAAAAGGATTGAAGCTAGAAACAGAAATAAAAGATGGCGTTTATAATGTTCTTGGTGATGCTTTGTGGCTGAAAGAAGTTTCAAATAATTTAGTAGAAAATGCTCTTAAATATACTAAGGGAGGGAAAATAACTGTAGGGCTTGAGAAACGTGACAAGAAAATTTTATTTTATGTGAAAGATACTGGTGTAGGCATAACACCTGAAGATAAAGCTAATCTATTTACCGAAGGTGGGCGCGGAAAAGAATCTGTAAAAATAAATGTGGATAGTACCGGCTATGGTCTTTATTCAGTAAGATTGATAGTAGATGCTCACAAAGGAAAAGTCTGGATGGAACCCAATAAAGAAGCCACTGGCTCTGTATTTTTTGTAGAATTAGATGCGGTTTAAAGATTTAAATATAAAAATATGTTGATAAAATATTGGCATTCTATATTAGACGAACCAAAGGAAAGTCTTGAATGGCATCAGAATGATATTAATGATGAATTAGAAGAATTGGCTGAGGCTAAGGAATTTATTCATTGGTGGAGTGAATTATCTGATGTTGCCTACACTTACACACGAGCCAAGTGGTCTGGTCATAATTTGAAAAGGCCAATCAATCTTGGGCTTTTTACTTTTGGTCTCGTTTATATGTTTCCTAAATATACCTTACGCTGGACTTTTTATTATTCAATTGGGAAAAAGTTTGATAAAAAATTAAAAATTACCGAAGTTAGAAATCCTAAAAAACCTGAAAAATTGAGAGTTATTGCTCAAAGATACAATATAGACCCAGATGAATTTGAGAAGGAAGTTAAAAGGAAAATGAAATACTGGGTGTTTTTAAAATAATAATATTATGAAAAAGATTATTGCAATTGGGGGTGGGGAGATAGGAAGACCTGGGTTTCCTGTTGAAACCACTGAAATAGATAAAGAGATAATAAGACTAACGGGCAAGAAAAATCCTCGATTACTTTTTATTCCTACAGCTAGTTCAGATTCTGAATCTTATTTTGAAATTGTAAAAAATTATTTTGGTAAAAAGTTAGGTTGTAAAACTGATGTTTTATATTTGATAAAAGAAAAATTAAGCAGGAAAGAGATTAGAGAAAAAATTTTGAAATCAAATATTGTTTATGTTGGGGGTGGTAATACCCTTAAGATGATTACTTTATGGAAAAAATTGAGTGTTGATGAGTTTTTAATGGAAGCATACAAAAAGGGAATTGTAATGTCGGGGCTTAGTGCTGGTGCTATTTGTTGGTTTGGATATGGTAATTCTGATTCTAAACTAAAAGAAACGGGTAAATTGGTAAAGGTGCGAGGTTTAAATTTTGTTAATTTATTATTTTGTCCACATTATGATACACAAAAGAAAAGACAACCTGCATTAAAAGAAATGATGAAAAAAACTCCTGGCGTTGCGATAGCTATAGATAATTGTTGTGCAATTGAGGTTATTGATGATAAGTATAGAATTATTAGTTCTAAACCATCGGCTAATGCGTACAAAGTTTATTGGAAGGATAATAAATACTTTGAAGAAGTAATTAGAAAAGAAAAAAGATTTGAATTACTAAAAGACTTATTTAAAAAATAAATGATTACGATTAAAATCTTTTTTGGTCTTGTTGCTGGTATTGTCAGCGTCTTTTGTTTTGTGCCATATTTTCGAGATATTTTTCTTCATAAAACAAAGCCACATATTTATACATGGCTTATTTGGTCTCTTCTTCAGGGAACGAGTGTTTTTATTATGCTCTATGGTGGTGCTGGGATAGGAGTATTGCCTTTTGTGATTGGTACAATACTTTGTGGGTCTATTTTTATTCTTTCTTTTAAATATGGAACAAAAAATATTACACTAATTGATACAATTTGCTTAATTGGGGCTCTCGTCGCTCTAATTTTCTACATATTTTTACATGATCCTGTATTATCAATTATTCTTGTTGCAATGATAGATTTTATTGGTTTCATTCCTACATTCAGAAAATCATATATTGAGCCCAAAACAGAAACAGCCTCAACATATTTAGTCAGTGCAATTTCAAGTATACTTGCAATTGGTGCACTTTTAAATTATTCATTAATTACGATGCTTTATCCAATAACACTAATATTAACCGATATGACATGCTGGTTTATTATAATTTTACGAAGAAAAAAATAGTCAATCTTATTGTGATATACTTTTTATATGAAAAAATTAACAATAGCTGTTGGAACAACTTCTCTTCAAAAAATTGGTTATCTTAAAGAAGTTTTAAAAGAACTTGACATAAAATCGATTATTAAACCTGTTGAAGTAAAAAGTGAAATTTCTACTCAGCCGATTACATCAAATGAAACCAAAGAAGGATCTCTAAATAGAGCTAAAAATGCGCTGAAACAAATTAAAAATGCTGATTTTGCTCTGGGCATAGAAGTTGGATATCATAGGTATTTTAAAAATAAATATCAAATGTTTTGCTGGGTAACTGTTATTGATAAACACGAACATAAAATATCTAATCAATCACATAGATTTTTACTTCCAGAATATCATCAGAAAATCTTAAGTAGTGGTAAATGTTTAGGTAATAATTTAGGTAATTATTCTAGAAAAAGAAAGGATACTATTGTTACTCATATAGATAATATAATTCGTTACCGTAAGCCTTTTATAATAAGTGCTTTAAAAAACTCCATTATTCAATACATTAAAAAAGAAGATTTTTAATTAAATTAATCAAAAACTATGAAAAAAATAATTAACAAATGGCATTCAATTTTAGATATGCCAATAAAAGATTATTATTGGCATCAAGCTGATGTTTTGGAAGAACTGCGAGAACTTGAAGAAGCAGAGGGTTTGATAAATAAATGGAGTGAATTGTCAGATGTTGCTTATACTTACACACGAGCACATTGGTCTGGTCATACAGATATAGAATTTCCACTTAGTAAAACTAATTTTTACGTGGGACTTTTATATATGTTTCCTAAATATTCCTTGCGTTATGGATTTTACAGAGTTTTAGGAAAGAAAATTGATAAAAAAGCAAAATTAAAAGAAGTCCGTAATCCGAAGAAAATAGAGAAATTAAAATATATTGCTTCTAAATATAATTTGGATCCAAATAAATTTACGGAAGAGGCAAAAAAGTTAATGAGGAGATGGATATTTTTAAAATAATATATGACAAAAGAAATTCTCAATAAAATACTTATTGTTGGAGATTCATGCAGGGGAAAATCTACACTTGCATCAAAAATTTCTACAAAATTGGGAATCCAAAATCATTCGACTGACGATTTTTATTACGAAGTAAAATTTACAAAAGTACGAGATAGAAAAGAAAGTATTGATCTAATATCAAAAATCTTTCAAGGTGAAAGGTGGCTTATTGAAGGCACAACCAAACATTTAATTGAGCCCGGTCTACATTCCGCAGATATGATTATTCATCTTAGATATAAAAATATACTTACCCAATGGATATTTCTTATAAAGAGGTATTTTAAAAGAGACAACGAAACCATAGGAGGGTTATATAAACTTATGAAACATGTTCTCTATAAAAAACATCATCTTGGATACAGAAAAGGAAAACCGACACCAACTGAAATTATTGAATCTCATAAACATAAAGTAATTACGCTATCTTCTTTTAAAGAAATTGATGAGTTTATAGATTCTTTATAATCGTGATATTGTATATTTATGAATCTCACAGCTAAATTTAAGGGATATAGTGGAGTGGATTATATTTTTGAATATTCTGATACGGATTCTTTTGATGATTTAGATAAAACAAAATGCACACAAGTATATGCAGTATGTTTTTGTGATGGGAAAATGGTGATAGTACATAATGGTAAAAAAGATACTTGGGGTTTAGTTGGTGGAACTATTGAAAAAGGAGAAACCCTCGAAGAAACTTTAAAACGAGAAATACAAGAAGAATCAAACATGGAGGTTCTTTTGTTTTTGCCAGTTGGACATCAAAAAGTTATTGATACAAGAAATGGAGATGTTGTTTACCAACTTCGCTATGTGTGCACAGCAAAACCATACGGAGAATTTGTTTCAGATCCTGCAGGTAGTATCTCAGAGATTAAATTAATAGACTCAAAAGACTATAAACAATATTTTGACTGGGGAGAGATAGGGGAACGTATTGTTAGAAGGGCAGAGGAGTTGTTGGTTAAACTTAAATAATAAAAAAATGGAAAAAAGAAAATTATTAAATAAAATACACAAAGAATTTCCTAATCTAAAATGGGACAAGGCGGAGCATAATACAGAAGGGTGGGATCATTATGTGATTATTTTAGACAATAAATATGTCTTTCGCTTTCCTAGAACTAAGCAATATTTAAAGGTATTAAAAAATGAAATACTTCTGCTTGAATATTTAAAGGATAAAGTCAACATTCCTATCCCTCAATATGCTTATACTGCAAAAGATAAAAGTTTTGCTGGATACCATATGATTCCCGGAATACAGTTAAAGAAAAAAGTATTTAAGTTGATGTCTGGTAAAGCTAAACATGCGCTTGCAAAACAAATTGCGGATTTTCTTTTTTCTTTGCATAAAACACCCGTTAAAGTTGCCGAACGATTTGATATCAAAAAAGTGAATAGCCCAAAACTGTATAAAGAATTAGTAGCTAATACAAATAAATATATTTTATCGAGAGTTTCAAAAAAAGATCAAATTTTAATAAACAGCTATTTAAAAGAATTTAAAAATTATTTAAAATTTTTCCAGAAAGTTCTTACTCACAATGATCTTTATTCCAAACACATACTTTTGAGTGAGAACAAAAAGCATATTTCGGGGATTATAGATTTTTCTGATAGGAAGATAGATGATCCGGCGAGAGATTTTACTGAAATGTGGGATTATGGAGAAAAATTTACCTTAGAAGTGTATAAAAATTATAAAGGTCCTAAAGACAAAGATTTTTTAAAGCGGTCAATGATGTATTACAAGAGAATTCCTCTTTGGACAATGATTTCTCCGTTCCAAGGAGGACGTGGAAAGTTTAAGAAGGGATACAAAATGTTTAAGGAATTGTTTTATGAAGAAAGAAAATAAGAATAAAATATTATGGTAAAATAAGCTCTATGAAACTATATCTTTCATCATACAAATTTGGTAATCATCCCGAACAATTGACTGGACTAGCCGGGAATAATAAAAAAGTTGCAGTTATAATGAATGCTGTAGATTTTGGTGATAAGGAACGTCAAAATAATAGTTTACTTGCACAAATTGAAAAGTTAAAGGAACTTGGTTTTGAAGCTGAAGGATTGGATTTACGAAATTATTTTGGTAAAAAAGATGAACTCAAAGAGTATTTAAAAGGTATTGGAATGGTTTGGATACATGGCGGTAATGCTTTTATTCTCAAGCGGGCTTTTGAACAGAGTGGTTTCGATGTTCTGATAAAAGAATTTGTTATAAATAATCAGATTATATATGCGGGTTTTAGCGCAGCAATTTGTGTAATTGTTCCTACTCTACACGGGGCGGAGTTAGTTGATGATCCTAATATAGTTCCAGAGGGATATAACCCTAATTTTAATTGGGATGGCTTAGGATTTATTTCATACAATGTCGCGGTTCATTATCAATCTAACCATCCAGAATCAGAATTAATTGAGAAAGAAGTTGAATATTATAAAGAAAAAAGTATGCCATATAAGACACTTCAGGACGGGGAAGTAATTATTGTGTCTTCATAACCATATGATTAAAGGAATTATATTTGATATGATTGGTCCTTTGCTTCAGAAAAATTCTGAATATGTTTTGGATGAGGTTGTGGAAACAGCAGAAAAGATAAAAAATAATTTTCCAAATGATAAAGAATTTATTAAAGCCCTTAGAAAAAATGAAATTACAAAAAAATATTCATTAGAAGAAATTGCACAAAAAATAGTTTCAAAATATTGTAAAATTCCAGAGATTTGGAATATTCTATTACCAAAACTCAAAGAAAATTACAAACTTAGCATTATAAATAACGGAACAGCTATAACCATTCCATATTTTAAAAAAGAAAATAATTTTGATGGTGGAAAAGGTGTCAGGAACCTTTCTTTTTTAAAAACTGCATGTTAGTATATATTTATGGGAAGACCTCAAAGAACTGATATTGGCGGATATATATATCATGTGTTAAACCGAGCAAATGCGCGGACAATTATATTTAATACAGACAGAGCATATCAAGATTTTGAACAAATATTGTTTGAGGCAGTAGAGAAATTTAAGATGAGACTCATCGTATATACTTTAATGCCTAATCATTTTCATTTAGTTTTGTATCCAAAATATAATGGTGAAATAAAAAAGTTCATGCACTGGTTAACTCTTACCCATACTCAGAGATGGCATGTGCATACGAAAACGATAGGTCGTGGTCATGTATATCAAGGTAGGTACAAATCATTTTTAGTAGAAACTGATCTACATTTGTGGACATTACTTTCCTATGTTGAACGTAATCCATTACGCGCAAAATTAGTGAAATCTCTCAAAGATTGGAAATGGTCTAGTTATTATAAACGATTATATGGTACATCATCACAAAAAAAATCATTAGCAACGAACAGTGTTGCTTGGCCTGATAATTATGAAAAGTTGCTCGCTTTAGCTGAAGAAAAAGACAAGCTTGAAACTATTAGAAATTCTGTAAACAGAGGAAAACCTTACGGCAGTAACAATTGGACAGATAAAGTATTAAAAAAATTTGGTTTGGAAATTACAGAAAGGAAAAGAGGAAGACCAAAGAAAGGTTCCTGACACCTTTTATCCACCTTTTATCCAGAAAAAGTGCATCCAATTTCTTTAAGTTTTGATTTTAAAACGTTTAAGTCTTTTACTTTTACCTTTACTTCTATTTCATATTTCATATATTTAAGTATAACAGAGTTAAATCTAAAAGTAGAATTTGCTTGTTTATACCTCTTATTTCTTGCTATAATACCCTTATGACTTGGGGTTTAAAAAGACAGCTTTTTTATATCGGTGTTTTGGTGGTGTTTTTTTTGGTATTGGGATTTTTAGTAATTTTCCCATATATAAATGAAATACCAAGTTGTACAGACAATAGACAAAATGGAAATGAAACAGGGGTAGATTGCGGAGGGTCATGTTCTAAATCTTGTACTTTTGAAGTAGATAAAATTTCGACTCTTTGGTCTCGTACATTTCAAGTTATTCCTGGACGTTATAATGCAGTGGCATATCTTGAAAATCACAATAAAAATACAGCTATTTATAAAATAAAATATAAGTTTCGTTTTGCTGATAAAGATAATATTTATATAGGGAAAAGAGATGGTGAGACTTTTATTCCAGCATCAGGTAAATTCGCTATTTTTGAAGCGGGCATAGGTGTTGGAAATTCTATTCCTGTTTACACTACTTTTGAATTTACAGAAATGCCAACGTGGAATAAAGTACCAGAAGATAAGATAAATCAATTAAAAGTTTTAGTTTCAGATATAAAATTAGAAAATCAAAATGTTAGTCCTCGTTTATCTGCTACTATAAAAAATGACTCCCTTTTTATTATCCCAGAAGTAAGTGTTGTGGCTATTTTGTATGATGAAAAAGGTAATGCTATTTCTGCCAGCCGTACTTATCTAGATGTATTAGCGGAAGAAGAAAGTAAAGAAATCAATTTTACTTGGCCGGAACCGATAATGGGAAATGTAATTGCCAAAGAAATAATTCCTATGTATAACATCTTTTTGGCTAAGTTAAAGTAAATCCACCAAAATTTTTTACAAACAGAAATTTATGATATTAAAAATAAGTAGCAAAAAAATTTAGGCGGATAAAATGGAAATTTCTAATGGCATAGGAAAAATTTTAAAAAGAATAGACCCCGAACGAAATTTTATTAAATTATTGAATTAGTTAAATGAAACAAGGAAACTTTTTTAGCAGGATTTCGTACGGGGTAGATTGGCTTTTGGTTTTTTTTGTTGTGCCTATAACCTTAGCTGGTCTTTTTACCATGAAGTCGTTCGTTCCTCAAGAGGGGACCATCAATTTTTTTGATAAACAAGTTGTTTGGATTATAGTGTCGCTCATTATCTTTTTTGTTTTTTCTTTTATTGATTTTAGATTTTTGCGTCGAACAGATGTATTAGTAACTTTGTTTTTAATATTCTGTATTTTGTTGATTGTTTTATTTATAGTTGGACATGTAGCCAAAGGAGCACAGAGTTGGTTTTCTTTTGGAGTCTTTTCTTTTCAACCAGTCGATTTGATGAAATTAGTGCTTATCCTTCTTTTGTCAAAATATTTTTCCCGTCGGCATGTGGAAATTAGAGACATAAAACATATTTTTATTTCTGGATTTTATGCTTTTGTGCCTTTTGTTTTGGTTTTATTGCAACCTGATTTTGGTTCCGCTATGGTCATATTTTTAATTTGGTTCGGCATGGTGCTTGTTTCCGGAATTTCTAAAACCCACTTGTTTTTTGTTCTTTTGTCTGGTGCGCTTATTTTTGCTTCTCTTTGGATTTTTGCTTTGGCTCCATATCAAAAAGACCGTATTCTCAGTTTTATAAACCCATTGGCGGATATACATAATTCTGGCTATAATGCCTCTCAATCT
>Ga0265296_1002925_pt1 | contig 16501 bp, 13 predicted proteins | sample MunlanPumphouse1_FD_189073 | JGI IMG/M metagenome (GOLD analysis project Ga0265296, IMG submission 189073) | Groundwater microbial communities from a municipal landfill in Southern Ontario, Canada - Pumphouse #1 | ecosystem: Environmental > Aquatic > Deep subsurface > Groundwater | place... | reverse complement strand
CCAACCTCTTATACCTGCTAGTTCCTGCGCAACATCATTCCATTCATAATTATAAACAGGTTTAACCGTAATAAAATCCCATGCGGTCTCCCTGTTAGGACGATAAAGAACTGCATATTGATTCTGGCGATCAAGGAAAATTCTGTTCCAAGTCGCGTATTGATCCGCATCTCCGGCGGAATAAATCAAATATGAATTTTTGAAAAGCCCATCGGGTTTATACTCTACCCAAGGGCTCGGACTGGACTCAAGATCCAATACCATGGCGTTGACAATCTTGGCTGCACCAATTGTGTCTGCTTCAGTGTTCGGCTCGTCCCAATTCAACCACCAAGCGCCCGGCAAAGTTGCCGGAAGACCGCCAATACTGGTAACACTATGCCCCCAGTTAAAGAAAAACGAACCGGAAGCAATTCGCGCCTGCCAAACTTGATTCAGGACAACACACCTTAGTTTTGCCTTTTCAAGATCAAGTTTGTAATCCGCGCCGTCCTTGCTCGCGGGAACATCATAGTACCAAAGACTGTCCCAGTCCCGTTTGTTAGCATCTGCATATTGAACAAAGTTCCGGTTGAATTGCAACCGAATCTTCGCCCCGCCAAAAACTTTTCCGGTAATATCTTCACCGGCAAAAGTGGCAATCTCCAGCGACATATACCGCGTCAACCCGGCAAAACGCTGAGTCTTCACCATTCCGAGCGAAACCATTGTCTTTCCATCTGAAAGTGTCTCATAAACATCCTGGGTTTTCGACCCAGACATTCGGTCAAAGACTACTTTTTGAAGAACCAATGGAGCGTTCTCGTTCACTCCACGCAACAAAGCTTGATTAACCTCTTTACTCGTTCCCGCTTTTCCGTTCAAATTATAAGTAACCAAATACTTAAGTCCGTCCGTGGGCATATCTCTTCGTGTCCAATCAGACGCAGGAGCAAGGCAAGAACTGCAGAAAACAATCATTGTAATAAAAATAAAGAAAAACTTTACTACAAATCTTGAACGCTTTTCCATTTTTCTCCCTTTCTATTCTCTTTGTCAAAGTACCCGATTCAACCGTCGAATTATATAATAATTTTTCCTTTTCGTCAAGTTATAGGCCAATTATTGACAAAATCTTGACTAACCCTATAAGGTTTGATATACTTAGTCATTGGTTCGCACATTCTCATATTGTTGAAAAAGAGGAAAAATGAAAAAGATCCCGTTGATGGAAGAGAATTTTCATAAAATGCTTTACGTCCTTGGTGGGGCACTTATGCTTTCATCCCTTTTGTTCCCGAGTTTAAGAATTTTGCTCTATTTGGGCGCGGCATCTCTGCTCGGCGCAGTTTATTCGGATACCCATCGAACATATAAGGTTGTTGTATACCACGATATTACAGGGTCACAAATATATGAAATTGTGGGGTATAAGATAAACGCGGATGTTTGTGTTTTGGTTTTTCCGGAACTGTATTTGGTTTATTGTCGACAGTCATTTGTCACCAACCGGGTTTCCAAGGCCTTAGGTACAAAGAAAGAAGATGAACATTATGTTGTGTATCATGGAAGCCTAAATGAATTAATGCAAAAATTCCTTTCCAGTCAGCGTTTTGTCGTCAGTGAAACCTGACAAAGAAGTTGCGTGCGGAGCAGTCATTAGATTGCTCCGTTTTTTATGCCGCTTTTTTTTCTTCAACCACCGGTAAATTTACTTTTTTTCCATTAAGAGGACAAAATTTGGATCTTCTTTTCGGATCACAAGAAGCAAATATTTTCTCGCCGGTTTTAGGATTAACTCCAAGCCCCACAACTACACACTTTCCTTTATACCCCGACTCTTCCGTAGTCAAACACAGTCCACTATCAGGCTGGACGTAAACTCTGGCGTCGCATTTTCCTCCACCGCTTGGTTTTCTTATAACCGGTTCCCAATTTTTATTACCTTCTGTCATTAACTATATTAATGACACCAATAAACGATATTGTCAATGGAATTCTGCTAATTAACTTGGAACTGAAAACTTGGAACTGATAACCGAAACTGAAAAACATAAAGACCAAAAAACTTGGTATATTTAACTAATGGCGTTTAGATTTCAAAGTTTTCCAATATATAAAGAAGCCAGAAACTTTATAAAGGACATTTACAAATTATCAGTCAATTTTCCGAAAAATGAACAATTCGGAATTATTTCTCAACTTCGAAGAGCAGCAACTTCGATATTGTTAAATATTGCAGAAGGAGCGTCAAAAAAATCTGACGCTGAGTTCAACTGATACTTGTTAATTAGTCTTGGTTCAATTTCTGAGATTATTGCAATTTTAGATATATGTCTGGATATGAAATATATTTCTCTTGAGGATTACAATATATATACCATGAAATGCGAAAATCTCTCCAAACAGTTATATGGATTCAGCCGGAAGTTGACAAATCAAGCCTGACCAAGTAGTATCTAATTGTTTAAGTTCCAATTTATATTGGTTTTTTGTTCCAAGTTCCAAGTTCCAGGTTTTAAGTTTTAAGTTCCATGTTCCAAGTTATACTTGTTCCATGTTCCTAGTTCCAAGTTTTAAGTTTTATTAGTTTCAAGTTTAAATATATATGGCCAAAACACAAAGAATGATGCTTGGGTTTGTCTGCTCTGTTTGCAAAAGACAAAACTATATTACCAGCAAAAGCAAAATAAATACTCCGGATAAAATCGTGCTTAAAAAATACTGCAAATGGTGCAAGCGTGTAACTGATCACAAGGAATCCACTAAGTTTAAATAATCAACCCCCTCTTTACCTCCGCTAAAAAAGCGCAGTCCTCCGAAAATTGCTCTTTGAGTCGCAGTAGAAATCTACTAAGACGAAAAGTAAAATTTGGAGGGCAAGAAAGTAACCGACCATAAAGAATCCACTAAGTTCAAATAATATCTTCTATCTTCAAAATTTGCATCTTATAATTTTGTATGTTATCGTGTCAGCTAATTGAATATGTTTCAATAAATCGCTCTTTTTATCTGCAAGGAGACAAAAAATGGACAAAAGAACTGTAACCGTAGCAACGTTGATCGAAAATCCAACTCCTGAACAATTGGGGAAAATAAAAGAACATGGACTTGTTTTTGTTCAAAAAGATGTAAAAACAATTATTGTATTTTGGGGGGGAAATGCCCCGATGTCTGTTGTTAATGACATTTACAACTATCAAAAACCCCGATTTTTTATTGCGGCAGAGGAATTCAATAGCCAAAACGGGGAAGTGCAAAGAGTATTTAGCCAAAGCGGTTCAAAACTCCCCGCAAATTGTTTAAATATTGGAGTTTCTTGGACAGGGTATCTCGTCTGTCCGTCTCTTTCGGTCGTCAAAGTAAACCGACCGCAAAGAGTTGTCGTAATTACGAGATATGATTTGTTTAATAAGCTTTTTGAGGTTTCTCTCGAAGAAGAAGAAATGTTTGACGGTTCGTATGATTCCATGCCTAAAGACGAAAACTACACTTGCCAAGAAGAAATTGACACCGTAATGAAAAAAGGGACTTAAAAATGAAAAAGCAAAGTAAAAAACCGAGTGGTTTTAATTTGCAACTCAAACCCGTAGGAAGCTTTTGTAATCTCAAGTGCAAATACTGTTACGTTGAACCGTTTAAAGAAGGAAGACGTTTTCAGGTCATGGGCGATAATATTCTCGAGCGGACAATCTCTAATTTCTTGAAAAACACGTCCGTTCCAATCATTACCTGGCACGGAGGAGAACCAACGCTTGCCGGACTGGAGTTTTTCCAAAGAGCAATTGAATTCATGAACTCTTACCGCCAGCCAGGACAAACAGTCAGAAACGTTCTGCAAACAAATGCGACGTTAATTACGCCTCAGTTTGCCGGTTTCCTTAAAGAGACAGAATTTGAAGTCAGTGTTAGTCTGGACGGACCGCAAAATGTTCACGGAATCCATAGGGTTAACTATGCGGGAAAAAATTCATTTCCTGATGTCATCCGCGGAATTGAAAACCTCCGTCAAGCTGGTTTAGATCCGTCAGTAATTGCCACTGTAACACAAGAAACACTACCTTTTGCGGTTGAAGTTTTTGATTTTCTCGTACAAAATGGTTTTAGGCGGATTAAATACAGTCCGGTTTACGATTCTGCCAGTGATCAATTCAGTATTTCATCTGAAAAGTGGTATACTTATTTATTAACGGTATTTAACCGTTGGTTTGAGTTAGGCAATCCGGATATTTCTGTCCGGGAACTGGATGAAGTTATTGCTTGGCTCGACAAGGAAACAGTTGCTCTTTGTTCAAGTGAAAATAGTTGTTTTAATTGGGTTTCTGTTGATCCCAATGGGCAACTTTACCCGTGCGAGTATTTACGATCGTTCTACGGTTACGGCAATATCGAAACAATTTCACTGCAGGATATTCCGGAAACAGAAAACTATCAGCGTTTTTTAAAAATTGTAAAGGCACCTCCGGAAAAATGCAAACAATGTGAATTCTACTCTCTTTGCGGAAACGGATGCCCGGCGACAAGAGTAGAAAACGGTTTACTTACTCCGTCGGGAGTTTATGTCTATTGCGAACAAAGACAAAAACTCTTCGGCGTTGTTAAGCAGGCTTTCGAAGCCTGATCCTAGGAAAGGAGAAGGACCAAGATGCGCAAGGTATTTTTGAAGGCCGTTCGTGAGCGTGTAGCCCGAGAGACGTCTGCCGATTGGCGCGCCGGTCGTTATAATTGGATCAAGTGCTGACATGTTGCGTCGCATTTTGAACGATTGAACGACCAAAGCCTATTTGGGATTAATTCTCAAATAGGCTTTTTTTTGGAATAAATTTTTTTAAACCGCAGATGAATAAATTTTGAAGAACTTATTGGCTGTATCAATCTTTGCTTCAACTCCTATCGGATAAGTTAAAAATCTTTTTACTCCATGGCCGAAATGGTCAACTTTAATTATCGGATATTTATATTCTTTAGTCAGCTCCAAAATAATCTCCTTGACCGATCGGCTCTTTTCTTTATTACCTGACTTAATATGGCCGATTACCATTCCGGCAATCCTGCTTAATATTCCTGATAAAGACAACTGGTAAAGTTGAAATTCTATAGACCCCAAGCCCTCGTCGATATCTTCCCAAAATAAAATTGATTTTTCAAAATCCAAAGAGTACGAAGTATTGCCAAGAGAATTTATTACAAATAAATTCCCTCCAATCAAAGGACCGGAGGCAATTCCGTCTTTATAAACACGACCACCGGAAAAAAAGTTAAAATTTTTGTCTGTTTTTCCACACAGTAAATCGAGTGTAAATTTTTTTGAAGTTTCCGTCAGGTTTGAAAAACTTGTCAACCCCGGACCGTGATAAGTAATCAGTCCGGTTTTTTTATAAATTGCCAAAAGCAGAAAAGTTATATCGCTGTATCCGATCAAAATTTTCGGATTTTCCTTTATCAGCCGATAATCAATCAAGTCCAAAATTTGGTTGGTTGCATCTCCCCCTAAAGCGCAAAATATAGCTTTAATCCTTTTGTCGGCAAACATGGTATTAATATCTTCCGCTCTTTCCTGCGGAGTTCCGGCACTGGTATAACTTCTTAACTTAAAATGTTTTCCCGTTTCCACATTAAATCCGCATCTCCTTAGATAGGCAATGCTTTTATTAATCCTTTCGATATTGCCAAAAATATGCCGTGACGGAGCGACAACTCCGATAGTATCTCCTAATAACAACCTTTGCGGTTTTAATATATTCATACTTTTACAATTTTACACTAATTCAATCTTTCCTTCAGGTAATAATATAATACGATTAAGACCTATTTGCTCCAAAAAAACTTCATCATGTGAAACCACTAGTAACGTTCCGTTATACTCGCTTAAAGCTTCCCCAACTTTCCTTCTTGAGTCCTTATCCAAATGGTTTGTCGGTTCATCCAAAACGAGAAAATTATAATCTCCAACAACTAATTTAGCCAGGGCTAGTCTGCTTCTTTCTCCAAAACTTAATACTTTGACTTGCTTATAAACGGTGTCTCCGGAAAACAAAAAATGACCCAAAATGGCTCTCATTCTACTTTCGGATAAACCTCCTGCTTGAAGTCTTAATTCTTCGATAACAGTTTTCTCTTTAGATAAATCATCCAGCTCTTGAGCGTAATAACCGATTTTAACATTCATTCCATATTTAACTTCTCCTGCCTCTGCTGATAATTTTCCTGCAATTATTTTTAAATAGGTACTCTTTCCGGCACCTACCGGCCCGACAATCCCGACTTTCTCACCCCTGGCTAAAGAAAGATCAATTTTTGTATAATCAAGTTCTTGCTCACCCCAGCTTTTTTTTAATCCGGAAACGGTCATGACTTCTCTACTGCTTTGAGTTCTTGTTTCGAAACTAATTTTTAGCAAGTTATTTGATGGTATTAGTACCCTGCCGACTTCGAGCTTGGCCAATTTCTTTTCCCGGTCTTTTGCCATTTTTGCTTTACTTCCGGCACGCAATCTCCTGATTACTTCAGAATATCTGGAAATCTGACGTTCGCGCTTCGCGTTTTCTTTTTCACTTCTAACTGCGTCCGCATTTCTTTGAATAAGATAGCGGGTATAATTGCCCGGGTATTGCCTAATAGTATGATCTGTCAAAGAAAGTTCAATAACTCTGTCGGCAAACCGATCAAGAAATTCCGGCCGGTGAGAAACCACCAAAACTGCCCCCTTATACGATTCCAGAAAATCACCAAGAAATTGAATCGAATCAGCGTCAAGATGATTGGTTGGTTCGTCCATTAAAAGCAAGTCTGACTCAGATAATAAAGCTTGAGCGATAAAAAGTTTAGTCTTTTCTCCTCCGCTTAAAGATTCGATCTTCTGTGATAATTCCATATATGATAAACCAATTCCGGAAAGTATCCGTCTGGCTTCCGCTTCTATTCTCCATCCACCGAGTTTTTCAAAAGATTCCTGTAATTTCCCATATTGATTAAGTTGGGATTGTGATACCAAAGAAGACGAAGAAAATCTTTTTTCAAATAAGTTCATTTGCCGCCGAAGATTATCAAGGCCTTTTGAATGAAAAAAATATTCCAGAATTGTCATTTTCTTCACTTCCAGTGCTAAATCGTCAATTGCTTGAGGAATATAGCTCAATCCGTTTACTGATTTATGAAGTAAAACTTTTCCTTTGTCCGGCAACCTTTCGCCGATAATTAATTTAAGAAGGGTTGTTTTACCAACACCATTAGGACCCACTATGGCTGCCGATTCACCTTTTCTTAAAACAAAGGATGCATTTCTCAAAACTTCCTGCGCACCGTTAAAAACAGTCACATCGTCGACTTCCAACACCGGTGGTCCAAAAACAAGACGTTCAGTTTGCCCTAAGACTAATTCTTTATTACTCATATTGATTATCCTATATAAAGATATTTTCAATTATAAAGTATATCACATTGCTACAATTTCTCCCCTGACAAGCGTGTTACCGACCACAAAGAATCCACTAAGTTCAAATAATTCAATCCTTCCTTCCGTTAATAATAAATTCGTTAATTGTATTAAGTATTTAATATATAAGTATTTAATATAAGGTAACCGTTCAGGATTTGACAAAACTTTGTCATCGCGATCCGGCTTAGCCGGAGTGGCGATCTCATGAGATTGTCCGCCGCAGCGAGATCCCGCCAACCGGCGGTGACTTCGTCCGGCTAAGCCGGACTCGCAATGACAATTCTGTGTCAGTGAATCTGAATAGTTACTGATTTATTGGCATGTTGACAGGTCTAAACCTACTAGACCTGGAAGGTCTAGAGAGGATCTAGAGGGGAAGGTCTAGAGGTCTAGTTATTCTAGATATTAGATAGATATAGAAGCAAATAATACACGATAGGTTATTTGATGTGTGTAAATTTTATCTCTAAATGTGAATTTAAGGCTTGGGCTAATTTCATAAGGAATGCGACTGACGGATTAGCTCTTCCGGATTCGAGTCTGGAAATAACCGATTGCTTAGTCCCAATCCTTTGCGCCAGTTCTTTTTGAGTGACTCCTTTTTTAACTCTGACATCTATCACCGCTTGAATAAGAGCAAATTCAGGCTGAAGCTTGTCGTATTCGGCTTTAATTTTAGGATTTTTTAGAGATTCTTTTTCCCAAATCTTAAAATCCAGATGTTTTCTATCTTTGGGATTGATCATATAGCATATATGCTATACTATCTCTTTCATTCTGTCAAGGGCGGTTTTCATTTCCTGGTTTGGTGTCTTTTGAGTTTTCTTTTTAAAGGCGTGAAGTAAGTAATATTCATTGTTGTAAATAGTGTAAAAAATTCTGATAGCAACAGTACCTGAAATCCTTAACTCATATAATTTGTTTTGCAGTTTTTTAATAAACGGAGGCTTTAGAAATGGCCCATTGTTAGCAAGAAGCTTAATTGAAAGCAAGACTTTAGCGTAGGTTGCCTCATCTTGTTTTTTTATAAACTCCTGTACGGGATAATCACCTCTTGTCGTTTGGAAGAATAAAACTTTCCATGCCATCAATTCAATCGTAGCACAAAGAAAATCTGTAGGTTAAATTGTCAAGTTTTGGGGAGTAATTTACTTAAATTAATCTTAACACAAAAGGGATTTGGGATAAGCTGACTTGCGAGATTGAAACCTCACGAAAAAAATGACACAATAAAATCATTCAATCAAAATGGCCAAGTTAAATAAATCACTTTTACTTTTCAGTTTTCTTTTTATTTTTAATCCTATCTCGGCTTTCAACAACTTTTCAAAAAACGTTTTCACCAAATTTCCTATAAATTTTCCTAAAATTGATTTTCCAAGTATTCCTTGGTTGCAAGGATCCAAAAAAGATGTTCAAGGCAAAAATTATATAAAAAATGGCGATTTTGGAGAAGCACTTATATGGGGAAAATTACCATATTCTAAAAAAGACCAGGTGAAGGATTGGAGTATTTATAAAAAAAATGAGGAGTTATCTGATCCAATGATTAAAAAAATAAATAATCCCTCTCTAACCTACGTGAACAAAAATTCTCTTTTGATCAAAACTTCAACCAATGGAATCGGTATCCAGCAAAATATATCCAGCAATCTTGAACTACCGGCTTTTCTTCACGCCAACGTTTTGATTATTTCAGGGAAAGTCAGGTTGGCGGTTACAGACGAAAAAGGGAATGAAATCGGCTTTAATGAAGCCTTTTGCACACTTGAAAGATGTCAGGCAACTCAGGATTCCTGGCAGAGTGTATCAATTAAAATTGAGGATAAATATAAGCCGAAAACAATTTTCATCTATTCTGCTCAACCGGGTTCAGAATGGTATGTAACCAACGTAAATTTAAAGGAACTAAAAATATCTGTAGATGACCGTAAAATAATCAACGAATCTTTAATTCCTGTCGAATTCGAAGAATGCATGAAACTGAATAGCGAAGCATACGAAAATTGTTTAATCAAAAAAACCGGTCTTCCGCCGGATCAGTGGAATAGTTTTGGTGTCGATAAAATAACACCAAACAAGAATAATAATGAAAATAACGTTTTAGGTGAGTCAACAGAAGTTGAAGTCAAAAAAATATATTTTGATGTTTCTTTGAACGACGAAGAGCGTCAATCTTTTTTAAACAATGCTTCTTCCTGGAACCAAGAAGGCGTCAACAAGACAATTCATTTCGAGAACGCTGAAATAATGTCCTTTGACCCAGCAATTGAAAGTAGATGTTCTCGGACTCTACGCGGGGGGACGTATTATTTTCCCGACGAGGCTTGCAGGACTTTTAACAATCTTACTTATATTTTTCTGAAGGAATTATTAGGTGGTATGGTAGAAATAAGTCGAAATGTTGTCTTAATCAGCGGAGTATACGAAGCAAACTATGTTGCCAAGCATGAAACCGGACATTTATTGGGCTCTCCTGATACAGATTTTGTAGAAATACGAGGTAATAACTTTTTTCCAGAAGGGAATTCAAAAAGAAATAGCTTTTATGACGATGTTATGTATTCTGTAAGAACAGATGTCCGTTCTTACTCTAGAGAAATTATAAAAGTTTTTCCCGGAACATGGTATTTACCGGGAAGTTATGCCATCCTTAAAGAGCTTACCTTCTGGATGTATCAACCCCAAAGTTTTCTTTTGGTTGATGAAAGTTCGGGAAAACAAATTAGAAGTGGAGAATATAATCTTTTTTTGGGTAGAGTCGGACCAAGCCATGTTCCAGGGACGATTTCCGATTTCCCAAACGATTCCGGTTTCTTTCAAGAACGTCTTCTCCCGCCGTTAGGCAGAGCAATGCTCAATTATCCTTTTGTCGCAGGTTTTATTTTAGTTAGGTCGGGCTCTGACGGAAAATTTTATAGAGGGAAATTCGATCTTATTGACCTGACAATGGCAAAATTAAACGGAAATGATGAATATACGGTATCAATGAAAATTACCGATGATTTTGATCCGGAGGATTTTTATCATCAAAAGATTACCGGAGGTTTAGAGATTAGAAAGAATCTCACGTATCCAAAATTTGGATATATTAATCTAGACTTTACCAATATTGACAATCCCAACAAGAAATACTCCAGTAAAAGTTATGCTGTTATTGATAGACCTACGATTAATTTTGACTATTCAGTCTTTCTTCCTGCCGGTAAGTATGAAGTTAGTCTTAATCTATTTAAAGAGGAAGATGATTTTCGAATAAACAATAAAATGGCCTCTTTTAAATATGGGGGTATAATTAACGTTAAATACCCGGACAGCACCCAATTTAATTTTGATTTTGAGTTGCAATCTTCCAGTCTTTATGGAGAATTGACTTTACAGCAAAACGGGGGTGTGCTTTTTAATAAAGCGAGCCTTATTTTATTTAGTCCTTCAAAACAAAGAGATATCGGGCGAATGGACTTAGATATTACGCAAAACGACAACGACATTTCTTGGGATTACTCTTTTGATTTTCCTGACGCTGAGGGTTTACATCTCTACGTTCTTCTTGCTCTTTCTGATGGTAAGTTTGCCAGATTTGATTATCCTTCCGATATTAACCTGGGAAGAGGAGAAAAGAAAAATCTTGATTTTGTTCTTGATTTACGTTCTGTACCTACCCCCATTCCAACTCCAACCCTTACCACCACTCTTACTCCAACTCCAGCTCCTTTTACCGGGGTCCGCGGTAGTATAAATATACTTAGGAATACAAATTTTGATTTTAATTTATTTGAAGTAACGCTTGAGAATCTGGGAATAGAGGGAAGAAAACATTACAGGAGCGCAACATATACTCTGGAAGACAAAGATAGCGTAAGCGTGAATTATCTGGTTTCGGCAATTCCGGGAAATTTTACTCTTTACCCCGGATTTAGGAAAGAAATTCCCGGTCAAACACCGGTATTTCTACCTCCAACAAATTATAGTTTCCCAATTAATTTGGCTCAGGATGAAATAAAAACTTTTAATTTTGAATTGGATTTGAGAACAAATTGTGAATTTTCCGGAAGCAGGAATCAATGTATTGATTCGCAGACATACTGTGAAGAAATCTTAGGCGGATTTATCAACCGACAATTATCTTGTGGGGCTGGTTTACTTTGTTGTGATCGAACCCCGAATTTACCGGTAGTACATGGACGTATTATTCTCATATGGAATGAAAATATAAAATCTGGGTTCCTTCAATTACAGGGCGGTGGAAAGATTTATAAAAGCGAGAAAAATGGAGAGACTGGGGGAATTCCTGGAAGCACACAAATTAATTACTCAATTAACAATGTCATTCCCGGGAAGTATCAGCCAATATATGTTTATGAAAAGAGTGATGGCCTTCCTCGTCCTTACTGGATGAATCTTATTGAAGTAACTCAAGCAAATGATCAAGAGATAAATTTTACGGTCGATTTAAGAAGTATAACTCCTACTTCTACTCCTATCCCTATTCCTCCCCATCAATGTTGTTGGCCGTTATTTCAGACTTGTAATGGAACAGATTACGGATTCGGTGCCTATGGTTGTCCAATGTATCAAAAAGCTTGTACTTCCTGCGGTCAAATCCCAACTCCCATTCCTACCAGTACTCCAACTTCTGTCCCTTTTTGCCAATATCCCAATTATTGCACCACAAATTGTGATTCAAGCTTTGATTTCAGTAAATGGTGCCCAAACAGCGAAGAAAATTGTTGTAGACCAGTAGAAAGGCCTACTCCAACTCCAACTCGAAGATACATTCCGCCAACCAATACTCCCATTCCGCCAACACCAACTCCATCTCCTCTTCCTCAATTTGGTCAATGCGGATCTTGCGGATATCCCAATGATCCTAAATATGGTGGTTGCGCCAGACCAGGTCAATGTCGTGAAGTGAATGATGCCGCTGTTTGTGCAACTATCAGTAAAACTCCCCCTTGTTGTGTCTGGGACAGTATAAATTGTGGGCTGGACAGACCGATTTCCTGCGCTTATCAAGACTCAAGGGTTAGATGCAACAAATGCGAAAGTTTTAATGACGGCGGTTCGCCTTCATGGTGTCTATGGAATCCTGCTTGTGGTAATTCTTCCCCCAAAGCGCCAAGATTAAAGATTCCCAACGGAACTATTCTATCTTATTCTTCTGCTTCTACGGAAGTAACTTTAAATTGGTTTGCTTACCAGGAAGGTGGAGGAAATCCCGATGATTGTGAAGCTAATCCAGCTCAAGGCGACGCTCAATATAATTGCTGGGGTTATGTTTGCGCCAGAGGATCATTTGATGTTTACCCGGGAGAAAGACACTACTCTGTTTTTGTTAAAGAACCAAACGAATCAGATTTTAAACAAATTTGTACCGTAGATAATATTCCAAATATATCTCAACAAGGCGGGGGAATGTATGACAAAACTAAATGTTCTTTCAGGCCAAGCGGAACTTCAGGAACTTATCAATGGAAAGTCAGGGCATATTATGTCATCGCCAGAGCTGGCGAATCACCGTTTGTAAATTCTTCAGACAGTGCGGTTGGAACCTTTACTTTAAGCAATTTTAATTTGACTTACCTTTGTAACTCCCAAGCTAATCGAGCCACCTTATCCTGGAATACTTTTTTCGGAATTACCGGTTATGCTCTAAGAGTGAATTATATTGGCGATACTTGGGACGGAAGCTGCCAATCAATCGGGGGAGATTTTTGTGACAACAATGTTACAGGCACTTCTTATTCTTTCAATGTTCTTCCCGGGAAAAGATTTTCTTGGTGGATACACGCAAAATATCCTAACGGAGTTTGGGGAGAACCAATGTTTGGTAGAGAATTTGCTTGTAATCTACCAACAGTGACTCCAACTAATATTCCAATACCAACGGCAACTCGTATTCCGACCCAAATCCCAACACCAACCCCAACTCCAACTTCAACTCCTGTCTCTTGCAATCATACTTGCGATGTTTCTGTCGGCCCTTACTGTACAAGCGGTTTGGTATGCAATATTGTTTTCTGGGACACAGGTCTTTGCAGAAATCCAAGCTGCCGTGAAAGCCAAAATTGCCTTTGTCCAACACCAACCTTAACTCCCCGTCCTACCAATACGCCTACTCCACGACCGGCTGTCTATGGATGTAATGGGGTTTGTCAAAGAAACAGTGATTGTCAGACCGGTTATTGCAAGATTATTATCAGTGGGATTATTCCCGGAATTTGCCGAAATCAGAATTGTCCAACTTTATCAGATACTAATTGTATTTGTCCGTCAATTACTCCAACCAGAATACCAACTTTATTACCAACCGGAATCCCGACTGCAATTCCGACAGTAATCCCCACGTCTACCGCCCGTCCGACAAATACACCAACATTTATTCTGCCAACCAATACACCTGTCCCGATCCCGGCAATTATGATTTGTGATCCGACATGTTTTTTTGGACCGGATCAGTGCAGTTCAAGAAACTCTCCAAAAACTGGATATTCTTGTATGCGCGCAGATAGTAAATGCGCCAGTTCCGGTTGCAATTCATCAACCGGTTCTTGGTGTTATGCTTTTTGCACTACAAGTGTAATGGCAAGTCCAATTCCGATTCCAACGATAGTAACTGCTACCACTGTTCCCAGTATTACCCCTGCTATCATTACCACGGTAATTCCAATAATGATTCCCAGACAATGTGAATATTGCCGCGTATATGATTCAAGCTGGAATCAACTGGTACAAGCTCCAAGAAAAGGACAAAGTATTTACTTCTCAACAAAAGAAGTAAGAAATAATCCTGTATACAGTATGAAGGCCAGATTTAGAATTAATAACTCAGCTGACGCAAGTTGGTGCAATAAACCGGGATTAACGCTTGTAAGCAACTGGTGTGAAACCACGCTCAATAGAACCGATGAATGGTATATACCGTATACAATCAACCAAGCAGGAAGACTGACTGTTGGCTCAATGTTATTTAATACCGATACAGGATGGTACTAGAAATGATAAACAAATACCAAAACAAAACAATTTTTGCTTTTTCTTTAATGCTTGCCAGTATTATTACAATTAGTCTTCTGGCTATTTCTTTAAAAAATCCAATAAACTACAGGCAAAAAGCAACATCTGATGTCCCCAGCCCCCAATGCAGTCTTACTCTGGATATTTTGGATGAACCAACCTTAACGCCTATACCGACAATTCCACCTACCACTCCTACAACCATACCCACAAGAAATCCTACTGTTGCCCCTACGGTTGTTCCTACCCTAATTCCTACCGGAATTCCGACTGCAATTCCAACACGAACTCCTACTTTAACACCGAGACAAACAATTACCCCCAGTATTGCAATAACTTTAACTCCAACCAGAATACCGATTTTATCAGTCACCCCGACAATTGGCCCGCACTGCGACAGTTCCTGTGGTCCTTGCGGTTGGTGGGAGAATGGCGTTTGTTCTCCAAAGTGGGGAAACAGCGCCTGTTGTCATATGGCGTGTGTTTCAGGCGTCTGTAAATATGTGCCGACTCCGGGAGTTTGGGATTGTAAAAATTGCCCATAACTCTTTTATTGTTTATTAAGAAATTTATTACAAAAAAAAGCCCCCGGTTGGTAGTTGTCTACCAAACGGGGGTAAGAAAAAGCGGGAAGACCTGGCGGCACTGCCTATTTGGACTGGAGCACTTACTTACACACACCCCGTTGCACATACCCCGAGTGTGATAGCTTGACACGTCCGGACAGCAAAGCGTGACCGCACAAAAAAGGGCGCCGGAAAACAACTTGTTTCCCGGCGCGGAATTTTACTTAGGCAACACTGATCTTTACATCTTGAATTGAACTACCCCGGTTCATTATCCAAAGGACGGCAATGTCAATCAAGGGAACAAAAACCCCTGCCGTTATGAATAAATAGAGTAATATTTTTTCCAAAACATCTGCTTTATGCATTGTCGGGGAATCAGGAGTCATATAAGTAAAAACTAACGTCAAAAGGAAAAATATAACAGCATGAAAATCAATCAAAACAGATCTCTCGTCATCAATCATTCCATATATACCAAAACCGGCCAATATTATCCAACAAGAACACAATAAAGTGCCGATTCCGTCGATTAAAGTAGTAGTACCCCGGCTAAAACGTCCCATAAGCAACATTCCAAAGAGAATTACATAAACCATTACCATAATTACAAGCGATACCAGGCCGTAAATCTTTCTTACCTTAACCATCTCTACCTCTCCTTTTCCCGATTAAACGTGCAACCAAAAAAGTTTCTTCGCCAAATTCTATCACAATCATCCATGAAAAACATCTATTTGCACCCTGCACTTGCACACACCCCGAGTGTGATAGCTTGACACATCCGGATAAGATACTTTATAATTTCTCTATGGTACGCCGCTTACACCCAATTATCAAAAATCAGATATACCACATTTTTAACAGAAGCGTGGCAAAACAACCAATCTTCAAAACCAATAATGATTACAGCAGATTTTTAAAAGTAGCTGACTTTTATAGATTCTCATCTCCCGGATTAAGGTATTCGTTTTACAATCGGCTTGATGCAGAAAACAGGCTTGAATTTATTGAAAGATTAAGAAAAGACGGTCAGAAAGCAGTATCAATTTTTGCCTTTTGTCTAATTGACAACCACTTTCATTTTCTGTTAAGGAGCCTTGAAGAAAACGGTATTCAAAGCTTTGCCAGAAAAATTCAAGACAGTTGCGCTAAATATATCAATCTTAAAAACAAGAGAACCGGATCTCTGTTCCAAGAAATGTTTAAGGCTGTCCGGATCGATTCAGATGAACAGTTTCTTCACGTTGCCCGTTATATTCATTTAAACCCTATTTCTTCATTTATTGCCAACACTATCGAAGATCTTGAGAATTACCCCTGGTCTTCACTTCCCGGATATATTGGTAAAAATAAACATGAATTTGTGGATTATGAATTTTTAAACAGTTTCTATTTAAATGAAAAAGAATTACGCAAATTTACTTTTGATCAAGCGGATTATCTGTTGAAATTAAAAGAAAAAGAATATTTATTCCTAGAATAACCGGATGTGTGAACG
>Ga0265296_1002924_pt1 | contig 16510 bp, 15 predicted proteins | sample MunlanPumphouse1_FD_189073 | JGI IMG/M metagenome (GOLD analysis project Ga0265296, IMG submission 189073) | Groundwater microbial communities from a municipal landfill in Southern Ontario, Canada - Pumphouse #1 | ecosystem: Environmental > Aquatic > Deep subsurface > Groundwater | place... | reverse complement strand
CTCGTTATAACTTCTTTTATTTCTGCTTCGGTGTCGTCGGTGATTTGGCGGTCGGTTTTTATTTTTTCAATTAAATCCTTGTGTAAATTTGTAAAATATTCCAAATATTTTTTTTCAATTTCTTGCATTTGCGATGGCTCAAATTTAGAAAAATAGTCATTTAGCGCGGCGTACAAAACCAAAACCTGTTTTTCAAAAGAAATTGGAGCCAAATCAGATTGTTTTAAAATTTCTGTAATAATTCTGCCTTTGTTAATTCTTTGTTTTGTAGTTTCATCAACATCACTGGCAAACTGCACAAAGGTTTGCAATTCGCGGAACTGCGCTAATTCAAGCCTCAACTTTCCTGCAACTTTTTTCATGGCTTTTGTTTGCGCCGAACTTCCCACGCGCGAAACCGACAACCCAACGTTTACAGCAGGCCTTGTTCCCTGATAAAACAGGTCAGACTCAAGATATATTTGCCCATCAGTTATAGAAATAACATTAGTAGGAATGTAGGCTGTAACATCACCCAGCTGTGTTTCAATAATTGGCAAAGCAGTCAAACTGCCTCCGCCTTTTTCTTTACTTAATTTTGCAGCTCTTTCAAGCAATCTTGAATGCAAATAAAATACATCTCCTGGATATGCCTCTCTTCCGGGCGGCCTTCTTAACAACAAAGAAATTTGCCTATAAGACCATGCGTGTTTTGACAAATCGTCATAAATTACAACCGCGTCTTTTCCTTTATCGCGGAAATATTCTCCAATGGCGCAACCTGCAAATGGAGCCAAATACCAAAATGCAGCCGGGCTTGAAGCAGAAGCCGAAACAACAATTGTATAATCAAGCACTCCTGCGTTTTTTAAAGTTTCAACAATTTTTGCAACCTTACTTTCTTTTTGTCCAATTGCAACATAAATGCAAACGGGTGTATTCACCCGCCCTGAGCCCGCCGAAGGGCTGGCATCCTGCAACTGATTTATAATTGTGTCTAAAACAACTGCTGTTTTTCCTGTTTGCCTATCGCCAATAATTAATTCTCTCTGCCCTCTGCCAATTGGAATCATTGAGTCAATTGCTTTAATGCCCGTATGCAATGGCTGGTTTACAGATTCTCTGGCCAAAACATTTGGAGCGTCGTTTTCCAAAAAATTAAATTGCGGCTTGTCTTTTTCTGAAAATATAGGGCCTTTGCCATCTATTGGATTTCCAAGCGGGTCAACAACCCTGCCCAATAATTGTTCGCCAACAGCAATAGAAAGCAATTGTTTTGTTCTTTTTACCGTGTCGCCGGATTTTATAGAATTTGCATCGCCCAAAACCAAAGCCCCCACAGAATCTTCTTCCAAATTCAGCGCGACAGCGCGAATTTGTCCTAAGCGAGCGGAGTGAGTCGAAGGATTACTTGTTTCCACTAAAAGCACCTCTTGCGATTGCGCGTTAGAAAGCCCGGATATTTTTAATATGCCGTCGCCAACTTCAATTACTTTGCCAATTTCCTCCCACTCTGGCTTTTCTTTATAGCCCTCTATGGCCTGTTTTATTTTGTCTAAAATCTCGTAACTCATTGAAATAAATTATTTAATTTTTTTCGCATTGAGCCGTCAAACTGTTTTTCACCATTTATTATTATTTTTATTCCGGCCAATAAATCTTTATTTATTTTTTCCTCAACAACGTCTCCTTTCTGTAAAATAGAATCAACTAATTCTTTTTGTTTTGCTTTTATTCTTCTGGCAGACTCTATTGTTAATTGCCTTCTTCCGGTTTTTTTAATAAATATTTTTTTAGCTAAAGAAACTATTTGATTTGCCTTGCCCATATCTCCATTTTTTTGCAAAAACTTTAAAAAATTTTCAAGAATTTTTTTTTCATCAGCGTCCTTCCCCAATATTACTTCTGCGAGAGCCTGCGCGTAAATTTTTGGTTTATGCTTCATTTTTAACCTGTGAAATTGCTTTTTTAATTAAGGCGTCGTCTATTTGGTCTGGGTTTAACTCTACTGTTTTAATAATCGTTTTTTTAACTAATTCCGCGGCTTCTTTTAACACAGCGCTTTTTACTTCTTCCTGCTGTTTTTTGTGGCTCAACGCAATTTGGGCCATTAGCTCTTTTTGGCGCTCTTCCGCTTTTTTCTGCAGATTGCCGGCTAAAACTTTCGCTTCCGCCTCCGTATTTTTAATAATTCCAATTGATTCCTGCTCTGCTTCTTTTATTTTTCCTTTTGCAATATTATCAACTTCTTTTAACCTTGTGTCGGCCTCTTCTGCTTTTTCTAATCCTTCTTTTATTTTTTTGTTGCGTTTTTCTATAATCGAAATTAAGGGCTTGTAAACAAAAGCTCTTAATATAATTAAAAGTATAAAAAAATTAACGGCCTGGCTTAAAAAAAGCTTCCAGTTCAGCCCTAATTGTCCTATTATTCCTGCTTCTTCCATTTTTTATGCAACGAATTTTACTATCAACGAAACGACCAAAGCATAAATAGCAATAGCTTCAGCAAATGCGATTGCCAAAATTGCCATTGTCTGCACTTTTGATGCGGCCTCCGGGTTTCTGCCTATTGCTTTTAAGGCGGTTGACCCTATCCAGCCAATTGAAATTGCGGGAAATATTGTTCCCAGGGCAATGGCTCCCACTACGGCTAATGTGCGAATTGATTCTGCATCCATGTTTTTTATAAATTATTAATAATTTTTTGACCTTTAATTAATGTTCGTGTTCTGCTGTGTGCAGAGCAATTGAAACTAACGTTATCATTGCAAATATAAATGCCTGTATCATACCCACAAAAATTTCCAAAAACATAAATGGCAAGGGTATAAAATAAGGGGCTAAAAAGAAAATAATCGTCAAAAGCACTTCTCCTGCAAATACGTTTCCGAACAGCCTGAAAGACAAAGAAATAATTTTTGCAGCTTCAGAAATTAACTCTAAAATTCCTATAAAAAAAGTTTATTGGGCTTGAAAAATTAAAAAATTTGCCAAGATGTTTAAAGGCTCCCACCGCCGACATGCCAATAATGTTTGTCAGCAGAACAGAAATTACGGCAAATGCCAAAGTAAAATTTAAATCAGCAGCCGGAGAACGAAAAAGCGGCGCTTCCCCGCCGCCGTTTTTAAACATCAACGAACCAACTCCCGGAAAAATACCCAAAAGATTTGAGGTTAATATAAAAATAAAAATTGTCGCAACCAATGGAAAATATTTCTGGGCTTTTTCTACGCTGCCCAAAGTTGATTCCATTAAATTTAAAAGGCTTTCCATTCCCATTTCAACGGCTCCCTGTAATTTTCCCGGAACTATCTTTATCCTGCTTCGCAAGACAAAAGAAAAAGTTATCAAAATTAAAGATACAACCAAAGTCAGCATAATCCCATTAGTCACATTAAAACTTCCGATACTAAATAATTCTTGAGCTTTTAGCGAAATTTCCTCCATAATTTTTTAGCGTAGCGATATAATTTTTTAGCGTAGCGATATAATTTTTTAGCGTAGCGATATAAAAAAATAAACCAATAATCAAGTTTTTATTATAGACCCATTTTTTTAAAAAGGCAATGGTCTCAAAATTTTTCATATTTATATTACATTTATTGGCGTACTTCTCATTTCCCGGTTTACTTTTCTGTAATCGGGAATTGTTTTTTTAACGAGCGCCCAAAATCTTCTGGAATGGTTTAACTCTCCCAAGTGGCAAAGTTCATGGACAATTAAATAATCGGCCAGCTTTGGCTTTAAATAAATAATTTTGTAATTAAAATTCAAGTTCCGTTTTTTAGAACAGCTCCCCCACCGGCTTTTCTGATTTTTGATTCTGACCTTGTTTATTTTGAAATTATAAAAGCTGTTAAAATATTTTATTCTGTTGTCCGCAAGATTTATTGCCAGCTCTTTGTAGTTTTTACAGAATCGCCTGCGCTTTTTCATACTGTATTCTATCACAAAAACAGCAGAAAAAAACATTTGTTTGCAAAACCTTGAAAATATTTGAATAATTTAGTAATATAATAATTAGTAATAAAACTATTTTATTCCGCAGTAGCTCAATGGTAGAGCAAATCGCTGTTAACGATAAGGTTGTAGGTTCGAATCCTACCTGCGGAGCAGTAGATAACATCGCGAACTTCTGATTTTAAAAAAATCATCGTTTTGATGATTTTTGTTTTGGAGTGTTAATCCGTAATGTAATCAGCACCTTGTGACCACTTGTTGTGGTGTTAAGCAATTTAATCCGAGGTGCAGCCGTTCTTTGTTGTAGTACGGCATGTAAATATTAATTACCTCCTGAAATGATTTTGGATTGTAGTTTACCTTGTTCAAACATTCTTCCTGCAATGTCCGGTTAAACCTTTCGATGTGTCCGTTGTCGTTGCTTTTTCTGACACGAATGTGGCGATGTGCGATGCCGAGTTTACCCAAATGTTCCGTAAGCCAAACAGAGAATTCAGAACCGTGATCAGATTGTATCATTTTAAAATTAAATCCCGAATGTTTCAAGCCATCTTTAACAAAATTTAAACTGTTCCAAGTGTTAATTCTCAAACTCACTTTCGCATAAGCCCAACGCGAAGCCAAATCAATCAACGTGTAAACATAGAATCGTTTGTTTCCGATTACAAAATGTATCGTATCTATCTGAACCAAGTCCCCAGGTAAAATGGCCTCCGGGCGTTTTTCTGAGAAGTGCCAGCGCTTCCATGGACTGCGCTGCTTAATCAATCCATTTCGTTTCAATGTTCTCTTTACGGATGACAAACTAACAACGATTCCCTGGTTTGTTAATTCCCGATGAACAATTTCGGCGCAACGATTATGTTTCAACCTCTGCGAAACAATCGCATCAACTTTATCTTTTTTCAGTTCGTTCGGGTGCGTTTTCGGCCGCGAGGGAAGCGTGGGAATCACCGCTCTGCCTTGGCAATTCTTCGGACACTTTTTTATCCAGTTTATCACCGCTCCGTGCGAAAAACCGAAATATCTTGCGACCTTTCTGATTGACCAGCCTTTCTTTACGAGCATTACTGCCTTCATTCTTACCCGAGGCAGGTTAGGGTTTTTAGAGTATGACATATACATAGTATATACCACACAGTGGTCACAAGGTCCTGAACCATTACGAAGGTGTTGACATATTTAAGATTTTATGATAGATTAAAAAAATATCGGACGAAGACAATGCCAACGAAAGGGAGACAAACATGGACTTGTTTGATGGATGGGTAAAGGTAAGCTTGGAAGAGGCGGTGAGAATAGCGGAATTAACAGACGTTGATTCCTGCGACGGAGAAGAGGCCTCAACAAATTTCGGGCGATGGCTCCGCATTTACCACGCAACGCAATTGGGGAGCGAACTGGAAAAGAAAGCCCTGGCAAAAATGATCCAGCTTGCAGACAGAGACAATACAAAAGAGGATCGAAATCGCAGGATTGTAAAACGCCAGGAAATCTTTTACATAGTTCCTGCTGGGAGCTGTGATGAAGAGTTAGCCGCTCAAAAGTTGATAGCAGAGCTAAAGTGGCTGAAGAAAGAGCTCCGAAGCGAGAAGGGTCTGTAAGTTAGTTTTGCAGGCTCAACATAGCGAGGCGACGTTGCAGTTGTCTCGCCTTTTTTATTGCAAGAGATTTTTTTTGCGGAGGGTTTTGTGGTAGGCAATGGCAAAGCGGCAACCCCCCGTTGTTTTCGGCAGTTTTTCAAGTTGATTTTTTACAATAATTTTAAACCTGTCTATATTTGTATCTAACATATGCTCTTGAAGTTGGCAAAATAAAGTTGTATAATAACAGACTAATTTTTAAATGGCAGATAATTTTATAAAAATTCGGGGGGCGAGGGTGCACAACTTAAAAAATATTGATTTGGATATTCCCAAAAATAAATTAGTTGTGATTACCGGACTATCTGGCTCTGGAAAATCTTCGCTGGCTTTTGATACTTTGTATGCAGAAGGCCAGAGAAGATATGTTGAAAGTTTGTCAGCTTATGCAAGGCAGTTTTTGGGAGTTATGGATAAGCCAGATGTTGATAGAATTGATGGTATTTCTCCGGCAATTTCAATTGACCAGAGAAAAGCAATGCATAACCCGCGTTCAACTGTGGGAACAATTACAGAAATATATGATTATCTGCGGCTTTTGTATGCAAGAATTGGAAAACCGCACTGCCCGAATTGCGGAAAATTAATTTCAAGACAAACAGTTGACCAAATTGTTGAGCAAGTTTTGAAACTTTCTAAAAATACAGAAATAACTATTTTAGGCCCGGTAATAAAAAGTAAAAAAGGCGAGCACCAAGCTGTTTTAGAAGAAATTCAGAGAGGCGGGTTTGTAAGAGTGAGAATCGATGGAATTATTTTAGCCGTTGAAGAGGCTTTAGAAAATCCGCCAGCTGGCGGATTAAATAAACAAAAAAAACATAACATTGAAGTTGTTGTTGATAGATTGGTTTTAGATAATCCGCCAGTTGGCGGATTAGACAGGTCAAGATTGGTTGATTCGCTGGAAATTGCTTTGCGCCTTGGCAAGGGAATAGTTATTGTAAGCAAGGGGGGTCTGACCCCAAAAAGGAGATCAGACCCCCAAGATTTGATTTTTTCTGAGCATTTTGCGTGTGAAACGTGCGGGATTTCTTTGCCGGAATTGGAACCCAGAATTTTTTCGTTTAACAATCCTTACGGAGCTTGCTCAGAATGCACCGGCCTTGGCGAAAAACTGGAAGTTGATCCGGAATTAGTTATACCAAATAAAAATTTAACTTTAGCCGAAGGAGCAATTTGGCCATGGTCAAGAGCTTCGCACAAAATAGGTAGGCAGGGATATTTTTCTTCAAAACTTTTTGAGCTGGCAGAAAAACACAATTTTTCCTTAGACGAAGAAGTAAAAAATTTGCCTAAAAAAATTATAGATATTATTTTATATGGTGACAAAAACTTTTCCGCCTCCGGCGGACCAGCCGAAGGCTGGGAAGGAGTTGTTGCTAATTTAGAAAGAAGATACCACGAAACGGATTCCGACTGGACCCGGCAGGAAATTGAGCAGTATATGGTTATAAAACAATGTCCAAAATGCAAAGGCAAAAGATTAAAACCCGAAGTTTTAGCAATAACAGTGGGCGACCAGCCAATTGATAAAATTGTGGAAACTTCGGTTGAAAAAACAAAAGAATTTTTTGAAAATTTGCCAGAAAAACTTGGAATAAATGAACGAAAAATCAGCCAGCCGATTATAAAAGAAGTTATTGGTCGTCTGCAATTTTTAAATGATGTTGGTTTAGGATATTTAACATTAGGCAGAAAAGCCGGAACTTTGGCTGGCGGAGAAGAACAGCGAATAAGATTGGCAACTCAAATTGGTTCAAAATTATCTGGCGTTCTATATATATTAGACGAGCCCTCGGTTGGCTTGCATGCCAGAGACCAGCGCAGGCTTATTGATACTTTGGTCAGGTTAAAAGAATTAGGAAACACAGTAATCGTGGTTGAGCATGATCCGCAAACTATGCTCGCTTCTGACTGGATTGTTGACATTGGGCCGGGAGCTGGAAAGCGCGGCGGAAAAGTTGTTTTTCAGGGAACGCCAAAACAGTTGTTAAAATCTCATACATTAACAGGAGATTATTTATCTGGCAGAAAAAAAGTTTTTGCGCCCGTCATTGCGAGGAGCGAAGCGACGAAGCAATCTGAAAAGTTTTTGAAAATAATTGGCGCTACCGAGCATAATTTAAAAAAAATTGATGTAAAGATTCCTTTGGGAAAATTTGTTTGCGTGACAGGAGTTTCTGGTTCTGGAAAATCGTCTTTAGTAAATGATATTTTGGCAAAATCTCTGTTTAAAAAGTTTTACAAGGCAAAAGACGAGCCGGGCGTTCACAAAGAAATTCAGGGAATTGAAAATTTAAACAAAGTAGCTTTGGTTGACCAGTCGCCAATAGGCAGAACTCCAAGGTCAAACCCGGCAACTTATACCGGGGCTTTTTCATATATAAGAGATATTTTTACAAAAACAAAAGAAGCAAGAATTCGTGGATATTCAGCCGGCAGATTTAGTTTTAATGTAAGAGGCGGAAGATGCGAGGCCTGCGAAGGACAAGGGCAAAAAAAAGTTGAAATGTATTTTTTGCCCGATATTTATGTTGAGTGCGAAGAATGCAGAGGAAAAAGATACAGCAAAGAAGTTTTAGAAATTGATTACAAAGGAAAAAATATTGCTGATGTTTTATCAATGACAGTTGAGGAAGCAATGGAGTTTTTCAAAAATATTCCCGGTCTTTATGAAAAAATGAAAACATTAAAAGAAGTAGGGCTTTCCTATATTGAACTTGGGCAGCCAGCAACTTCGCTTTCTGGCGGAGAAGCTCAACGGATAAAATTAGCAACAGAACTTTCAAAAAAAGGCGCGGGCAGATCGTTGTATATTTTAGACGAGCCAACAACCGGCCTTCATTTTGACGATATTAAAAAATTAATTGCGGTATTGCGTGGATTAGTTGACAAAGAAAATAGTGTTTTAACAATTGAGCATAATATAGATTTTATTAAATGCGCTGATTGGATTTTAGATTTGGGCCCTGAGGGGGGAGAAGCTGGCGGAGAAATAGTTGCAGAAGGAACGCCTAATGATATAATAAAAAACAAAAAATCTTACACCGGAAAGTATTTGAAACCGTAGTTCGTTGAAAAAGGAGCACGCAATGAACGCAGACGAAGTAAATGTTTGCGATTTTGACCAGCTTAGAGATTTTATTGGAACGGCGTTGAAAGCTGTCCGCGACAAGTTAAAAAAAAGCAAGCAAGATTTGTCGGATTCGCTACGCCTGGTTTATGGGTTGGTACAGGCTAAAGAGACATGGATTTCGCTCGTAGAAGATGACCCAAAATTTCATCTCTTTATTGAGGAGTTTGAGATTTTATGCCGGGCGCTTGAAGTTCCTGCTAAGGAAATACTGGACTGCGTTTGGAAATTAAAAAAACAAAGCGCGCTCAATAAATGAAGTTCTAAGTGATCAGGCAACTGGAAACAGTTGCTTTTTTTTGATTGAAATATTGACAAAGTCCTTATTATAGAATAGATTGTATTATAACTAAAATTAAACATTTTAAAAATTATATGAACATAAAACCATTATCAGATCATATTTTAATAGAACCGATAAAAGAAGAAGAAAAAACTAGAGGCGGTATTTTTTTGCCTGAAACCGCGGAAAAAGAAAAATCAGAACAGGGCAAAGTAATTGCAGTGGGTCCTGGAAAAAAAACAAACGAGGGGAAAATAATTCCACTTTCAGTAAAAGCCGGAGATATTGTTTTGTTTTCAAAATACGGACCAAACGAAATAAAGGTTGATAACAAAGAATATTTAATTGCGAAAGAAGAAGATATTTTAGCAATAATTGAATAAAATTGCTCGGCAATCAAATTTTTTGCTGCAAACATCACTTCGTGTATGTAGGCTTGCAAAAAATTTATTGTCTCGCTCTAACAAATAAATTACATGGCAAAACAAATAAAATATAAAGAAGACGCAAGAAGAATTTTAAAAAGCGGTTTGGATAAAGTAGCCAATGCCGTAAAAGTGACATTGGGCCCTAAGGGCAGAAATGTTGTTTTGGGTTCTGGTTATGGCTCGCCCACAATTACAAACGATGGCGTTACAATTGCCAAAGACATTGAATTAGAAGACAATGTTGAAAACATTGGAGCTGAAATCATAAAAGAAGTGGCTTCAAAAACGAATGATGTTGCGGGCGATGGCACAACTTCGGCAGTTTTGCTTTGCCAGGCAATTGCCACAGAAGGCTTAAAAAATGTTGCTGCGGGAGCCAATCCTTTAGCCCTAAGAAAAGGAATTATAAAAGCAAAAGACGCAGTGGTTCAGGCCCTAAAAGAAATGTCAAAGCCAATTTCAACAAGGGAAGAAACCTCGCAGGTTGCAACAATTTCGGCGCAGGATAAAGAGGTGGGAGATTTGATTGCAGAAGTAATGCAAGAAGTGGGAAAAGACGGGGTTGTTACGGTTGAGGAATCAAAAACCTTCGGATTGTCAAAAGAAATTGTGAAAGGTTTGCAGTTTGATAGGGGATATGTTTCTGGATATATGGTTTCAAATGCAGAGAAGATGGAAGCGGTTTTAGACGACCCATATATTTTAATAACCGACAGAAAAATTGGTTCTTTGCAGGATATTTTGCCCTTGCTTGAAAAAATTGTAAAAACAGGAAAAAAGGAAATGGTAATTATTGCCGATGATATTGAGGGAGATGCTTTGGCAACTTTGATTGTAAATAAATTAAGAGGAATTTTTAATGCTTTGGCGGTAAAAGCTCCGGGATTTGGCGATAGAAAAAAAGAAATGTTAGAAGATATTGCTGTTGTTACAGGAGCCGAAGTAATTTCTGAAGAAAAAGGAATGAAATTAGAAAATGTTGAATTGGAAATGTTGGGCCAGGCAAGAAGGGTTATTTCAACAAAAGAAAACACAACAATTGTTGAGGGAAAAGGCGAAAAAGAAAAAATTGAAAAAAGAATCAGCAATATTAAAAACGAAATGCAGGAATCAACTTCTGATTTTGACAGGGAAAAATTGCAGGAAAGACTGGCAAAATTATCTGGCGGAGTAGGAGTTTTAAAAGTTGGAGCCGCCACAGAAGTTGAGCAGAAAGCCAAACAGCATAAAATAGAAGATGCGTTGCATGCAACAAAAGCCGCGGTTGAAGAGGGAATAGTTCCGGGCGGAGGAGTTGCTTTGTTAAGATGCTTACCAGCTTTGGAAAATTTGATAGCTGAAGCCGCAGGTGGTGACGCAGGAACCAGCGACGAAAAAACTGGCGTAAATATTTTAAAGCGCGCCATTGAAGAGCCAATAAGACAAATTGCTGAAAATGCCGGAGTTGACGGCGCTGTGGTTGTTCAAAAAGTAAAAGAAGCCACGGGTGACTTTGGTTTTAATGCAGAGGCTATGATTTATGAAGATTTAATAAAAGCAGGAGTTGTTGACCCGACAAAAGTTGTAAGAACTGCTTTAGAAAACGCGGTATCTGCGGCCTCTATGCTTTTAACAACAGAAGTAGTAATTTCAGAATTACCAAAAAAAGATGACGGCCACGCTCATATGCAAAACCCAATGATGGGCGGCGACTACTAAAATTGTAACAATAAGGCTGGAAATAAAAGTATTTTTAAAACAGAATATTTTTATTTCCAGCCCCAAACTGTTCGTTGAAAGGAGAATCGCGATGAGTGGTGTAGTTATCATACTTTTTCTTTGCGGAGCTGCCTTGGTAGGAGTTTCTATAATTCTTTTCTGCTACGGTTGTGAAACCTTCATTACCGTGAAGGAAGATTATGGATCTTCTGACGACCCGCATTACATGGATTCACTGTGCCTCAGAAGGACAGTAAGAGCCTTGATAATTTCTTATGCCCTCCTGTTTTTTGGCGCATTGGCATTCGTTGGCATTTTCATGCTTAGGTAGCCATTAGGCTATTTGATCCCTGCGATACGATGCGTCGCGGGGATTTTTTCTTTATTAAAAATCTCTGACTTCGTGGCTACGATCGTAGCTACAAGGTCAGAGTTTTAAAAATCAGCTTGCAAAAAATATGAATGTATTGTAATGTTTCAGTATCGAAGTTTTGGACTAAAACCTGTTCGTTGAAAGGAGAATAGCGATGGGCGCGATGAAGTCTTTGTTGTGCGCAGGATTGACAGCATCAATCTCAGTCAGCTTACTTACGCTTTTTAGGGGGATAACAACCAGAGACCAGCTTTTGGAAAACTGGATTGTGATATTTATTGTCGCTTTTGCAGTGGCGAAACTTTCCGGTATTATCGCCAAAAAGAAGGGAGAATAGCGCATGTTAGGAGAAAAATGGAAGATATTTTGCCCCGATTGCAAAAGCTATATAGCTAAGATAATCGGGTGGGAACATAAAAGGGGCGCTGATGATGGTATAAAATACCGAGAGAATATTGCACGGTGTAAGTGTCCCGAATGCGACCGCGACTGGAAAGTGACAATAGATTTTACGGTGCTGGAACAAGCACTTATAGCTCCATGCTAAGCATCGGGGCTTTTTTTATTCTTGCGTTTTTGTTAAATTGCGGTTATTATAAATATATGGAGTGCCCAAGAGACAATGAAAAATTGGAAAAGGTTTTGTTTCATAACGTGGAAGTTGACTACTGCCCCGAGTGTTTGGGCATTTGGTTTGATAATAACGAGCTAAGGCTGGCAAAAGATGATAAAGACAAACAATTAAACTGGCTGGATTTTGATATTTGGCGCGATACAAGCAGGTTTGATTTTGCAAGAACTCAAAGATCATGTCCTGTTTGCCGTATTATGTTAATGGAGGTGAAATATGACGACTCAAAGGTCAAGGTTGATTTTTGCAAGCATTGCCAAGGAATTTGGCTAGACAGGGGAGAATTTAAGCAGATTATAAATTATTTAAAAAGAAAGGCAGATTACGAAATTTTGCACCATTACACAAAAAATATCGCCAAAGAAATGTGGGAGGTTTTTGCAGGGCCTGAAAAATTTAGAGATGAATTGGAAGATTTTTTTATGCTTTTAAAACTTTTTAATTATAAATTTGTTGTCCAGCATCCGTTTTTAAATCATTTAATTGAAAACGGGCAAAAGTAATAAAATATTATTAAAAATAAAAATATATGGAAATAATATCGTGGATAGTTTTATCCGTTATTGTTGTCGCAATCCTCTGGGTCGTGGGAATTTTTAACGGTTTGGTAACCCTGAAAAACAGGGCAAAAGAGGCATGGGCAGATATTGATGTCCAGCTAAAAAGAAGGTATGATTTGATACCTAATTTAGTTGAAACAGTAAAAGGCTACGCAGCCCACGAAAGGGAATTATTTGAAAAAGTAACGCAGGCAAGGGCATCGGCAATGGGGGCTCAAGGAACAAAAGCAAAAGCAGAAGCTGAAAATATGCTTAGCAACACTTTAAAAAGCTTGTTTGCAGTGGCAGAGAACTACCCAGATTTGAAAGCGTCGGTAAACTTTTTAGAATTGCAGAGAGAGCTTACAGATACCGAAGATAAGATTCAGGCGGCGCGCAGATTTTACAACACAAATGTCAGGGATCTTAATATTAAAATTGAAAGTTTCCCGGATAATGTTATAGCTTCGGCTTTCGGATTTAAGCAAATGGACTTGTTTGAAGCAGCAAACGAAGCTGAAAGGGAGCCGGTTTCAGTGAAATTTTAGCGCTTCGGAAATAAATTTTAGTCGGCACCGGCGTCGAAATTTCCAGTGAAGTTTCGCGCCTCATTCTCGGCAATTTTTTCGCTTCGCGAAACCGTGCAAAATTGCCTCCGAAGGTGCCTTTAAAATTTATTTTCTCGTTATAATTATGGCAAGCATTTACACGCAAGCTGATTCAAATACTCGAAAAACCTGGTTTCTGATAACTGGGTTTTTGGTGTTTATAATTTTGATTGGCTGGCTGTTTAGTTATTTGTTAAACAGCAATGGAATTTTATATTTTGCCGTATTTTTGAGTGTTGCGATGAGTTTTGGAAGTTATTGGTATTCAGACAAAATTGTTTTATCAATGTATAAAGCTCAACCAATAGAAAAGAAAGATAATCCAGAATTATACAGAATTGTTGAAAACCTTTGCATAACCGCCGGGCTTCCAATTCCTAAAATTTATATTATTCCGGAAATGCAGCCAAATGCTTTTGCCACAGGCCGTGATAAAAACCATGCGGTTGTGGCAGTAACGCAGGGGATTTTAAAAAGGTTAGATAAAAAAGAATTAGAAGGAGTTTTGGCGCACGAATTGTCGCACATTGGAAATAAAGATATGCTTTTATCAACAGTGGTGGCGGTTTTGGCTGGAGTTGTGGCGATGCTGGCAAATTTTTTTTTAAGAATAAGTTTTTGGGGCGGACGCAACCGAGATGACGATAATAAAGCCGGAGCCTTGCTGATAATTCTGGGAATTGTTGCGGCAATTTTAGCTCCAATCGCAGCAACTTTGGTGCAACTGGCAATTTCCAGAAAAAGAGAATTTTTAGCAGATGCTGACGGCGCATTATTAACAAGATATCCTGAAGGATTAGCCAGCGCTTTAGAAAAAATTTCTTCAGACCCAACTCCAATGCGCGTAACAAACGACGCCACGAGCTCTTTGTTTATTGATTCGCCATATAAAGGCAAACAAAAAACTCACTGGTTTGCAAAATTATTTATGACCCACCCGCCAATTGAAGAGAGAATTGCTGCGTTGAGAGATATAAAAATATAAAATTGGAGGAGTCGTATAGCGGCCGATAAAAGTTTAGAGATATAGCATAGTTGATTCATCGAGAATAATAGAGTATAATGAATCAATGGCTAGAATCAAATTTAATAAAAATAATCAGCGTAAATTTATTGTTAGTGTAAAAGAAAATCTAAATATTGATTGGCCTGTTCTTTCGCAAGTTTTAGGGGTATCTGATCGAACCTTGTTTGACTGGAGAAGAGAAAAGCATCTTATAAGCGAAGTTGCTTTTAAAAAATGTTTGAGTTTGGTAAAAAATAAGATTAAAGTTCCTACTCATAAATTATTGCCTGAATTTTGGAGCATACCTGTGGCGGCTAAAAAAGGAGGACTTGCTACTGCTAAAAAATATGGGGGGCCAAGTACGCCAGAAGGTCGAAAAAAAGGAGGTTTGGTTTCGCAAGAAAGAAGAAGGCTTTATCCAAAATTTTATACTAATTGTAATAAGCGCAGGATTATTATTGAGCCGAAGAATAGTGTTGATTTAGCAGAGTTTATCGGTATTATGCTCGGTGATGGTGGGATTAACTGTAGCACCCAAGCCACAATAGTTTTGCACAAGGATAATGCTAAAAGCTATATCACACTTATTCGTAAGAATATCAAGAAGTTATTTTCTATAAACCCCGCCGTTTATTATTATCAGAAGGGTAGTCACAAAAATGTTGCCACTATAACAATTCATAGTACCTCCTTCGTAAAATTTTTGGTATCAAAGGGGTTAAAAATTGGAAACAAGGTAAAAAAACAAGTTGATGTTCCACTTTGGATTAAAAAAAATAAGAATTTTTCAAAACATTGTCTTCGTGGATTAATTGATACAGATGGTTGTGTTTATTTGCATAGACACAAAACCAACGGATGCGATTGCTTTAATATCGGTATTAATTTTTCTAATAAATCAACTCCACTTTTGAAATTTGTTTATAATACTTTTAAAAATTTAAATTTTCATCCGAAGATTTTTGCAAACGGAGTAAATCTTTATAGAGAATCAGAAGTTCGTCGATATGCCAAAGAGATAAAATTTAGTAATTTATATCACAAAAGTAGATTAGAGCGTTTTTTAAAAGAAAAATATCATTAAGGAAGGGTGTGTGAGTGGCTTAAACAAACAGCTTGGAAAGCTGTGATCCGAAAGGGTCTCGTGGGTTCGAATCCCACCCCTTCCGCCAATAAAATGGTGGCTGACCCCATTATTCAATCATTATTCCAATAGAGGAGTTAATAAAATAAAGTTATGAGCCAAATAACAACATTACTCGCAAAAACTAAAATTGATCCGTCGTGGTCTTTTTCGGATAAAACCCGAAAAGACACGGCGTATATTACACATGGTTATCATCGTTACCCTGCAAAATTTATTCCGCAAATAGTTTCTCGTTTGGCGGAAAAATATACACGAGTAGGTGATTTTATCGTTGATCCGTTTGGTGGTTGCGGAACAACGCTTGTTGAATCAAAAGTTATGGGACGACCGTCAATTGCCGTTGATATTAACCCTGTTGCTGTTTTGATTACAAAAGCAAAAATTACAGCAATTGATCCAGTTAAAATTGAAAAGGAGTTTGCAAATTTTCAAAAGAGATTGGAAACATACAACGATAAAACAAGAGTAAAAGCACCTGAACATGAAAGGATTGATTACTGGTTTAAGCCAGAAGAAAAAAGGAAACTTGCTTTTATTTTTGCCGAGATTTCAAAAATAAAAGATCAGGATGTTCAAGATTTTTTCTTTTGTGGATTTTCAAACATTCTCAAAAATTGCTCAATATGGCTACAAAAAAGTAATAAACCTACGAGGGATTTTGAAAAAAAACCGTCAGAGCCAATTAAAACATTCTTGAAACAAATAAAAATGATGTTGCGAGGCAATGCACGATTATTTGAATTGCTATCAGAAAAAGGTTATTTGAAAGTTCCGAGTAAAGTAATTTGCACGGACGCAAGGACAATTCCGGCAAAAGATAACAGCGTTAGTTTGATCGTTACCTCACCGCCGTATGTTACCTCTTACGAATACGCCGACCTGCACCAGCTCACCGCTTTATGGTTAGAATACACCAAAGATTTGAGTGATTTCCGAAAGCGTTTTATTGGCACCTCATATCACAATAAAAAAGATTTGACGCTTAATAGCGCAATCGCAGAAAATATCAGAAAAGAATTATTGAAAAAAGACAAGAAAACCGCCGAGGAAGTTTCAACATACTTTAGCGAAATGAATCAAG
>Ga0265296_1002923_pt1 | contig 16512 bp, 13 predicted proteins | sample MunlanPumphouse1_FD_189073 | JGI IMG/M metagenome (GOLD analysis project Ga0265296, IMG submission 189073) | Groundwater microbial communities from a municipal landfill in Southern Ontario, Canada - Pumphouse #1 | ecosystem: Environmental > Aquatic > Deep subsurface > Groundwater | place... | reverse complement strand
AGGTGAGGCGCTGGCCCGGATCAAAGAGGCCATCGAAGTGGTGCGGGAAGCCCAGAATGCGGAACTGCATAAAACCATTGCATCCGTTCATTCCGAGATCATCAAGATCGAAGTCGCTGACTCCGCATAATCTCCCCACAGGGTGGGGAAAACAAATTTTTCTCTTTTTGTTCATGCGTTTCGCAGGAGCTCCGGTCACCAGGGAAATACCCCGTAACGGGTGGGTTTTAGCAGGTTGCCACCCATACAGTACAAAAAAGGGTGACGCATGAGTTCCGGTACACGAGACATCGCAGAGTTTGCATTCCTGGAAAAAACCGCACGCACGCTTGGGGCAGCCGATGCAAAGGTGATCCCCGCAGCGGACGTAATTGTCGAGAACCGCGTGCCCTTAAAGTGCCGGGCCGGGTGCATAGGCTACGGGAAGAAACTGACCTGCCCGCCCTACGTCCCGACACCGGACGAGTTCCGGAAGATCCTCGCGGAGTACCGGTATGCCCTGCTCGTGAAGTTTATCTCCCCGGCTGAAGCCGAGTCTGATGTGATCTGCTCGATCTACAAGTACTGGCTCGACCCAAATGCCCCTGCTGACAAAAAGGAGCAGGCAACCCTGTTCTGGAAAGACCACTTCAACGGGACCGGTGCGTTCGCCCCGATGATGCTCGAACTGGAGCGGACCGCGTTCAATGCCGGCAACCCGTTTGCCCTCGCGTTCATCAACGGCTCGTGCCGGCTCTGCGAGACCTGCAATGTGAAGGCCGGTATCTGCATTCACCCGACCCAGGCCCGGATTCCCGAACACGCGGTCGGCATCAACATGGTCGCGACCGCAGAGAAGGCAGGGATGCCGATCCGCTTTCCCGTACAGGGGCACCCGGAACTGATGGCGCTGCTGCTGATCGATTGACGTCTATCAAATTGAGGATGAGATAATGACCGAACATCTGTTAAAACCGGCCGACCGGGTGGAAATTACCGTTCTTGTCGACAATTATATCGATATCTTTGTACCACCGTCAACTCCCGTGGACCAGCGGCTGCCATTCGACCCGTGCCGCCATCTCCTGGCCGAGCACGGCTTCTCGTGCCTGGTCCGGGTCTTTGCCGGAAAGAAAGAGCACACGATCCTGCTCGACACCGGTCTCTCAAAGGAATGCATGGCATGGAATGCCCGGCAGCTGGGCATCTCCCTTGCCGGGATCGAAGCCGTGGCCTTAAGTCACGGGCACTTCGATCATACCGGCGGGCTCCCCACGCTCTTCTGCGGGGAGGTACGGCAGATCCCGCTCATTGCCCACCCGGATGCCTTCCTCCGGCGCAGGCTGAACAATCCGGCCCGTGGCCCGGTCGAACTCCCGCAGCTGGACGCGGTTGCGCTGAAGAAGGCCGGGGCAGATATCCTGATGCGCAGCGGACCCTCAACCCTTGCCGCCGGTCATCTGCTCGTGACCGGGGAAGTGGAGCGGAAGACCACGTTCGAGAAGGGGATGCCGGGGATGGAGATCTTCACGGACGGGAGCTGGAAACCCGATCCAATCCGCGACGACCAGGCACTCGTGATCAACATACAGGACAAGGGCCTTGTCGTCCTGAGCGGCTGCGCCCATGCCGGGATCATCAACACCGTGGAATATGCAAAGAAGATCTCCGGTATCGATCGCGTCCACGCGGTCCTTGGGGGATTCCATCTCACCGGGCCGGCCTTTGCACCGGTGATCCCGCCAACCATCGATGCGATGAAGCGGATCAACCCGGACTATGTCGTGCCGATGCACTGCACCGGCTGGGACGCAATCAACCGGTTCATGACCGAAATGCCGGGTCGTTGTATCCTGAACACCGTGGGAACAACATACCGGTTTTAAAAACGAGAGTTCAACGTAATCGTACGAAAAAGAGAACGTGGCAGGTGAGGGGAGTTATGGGAGGTACGTCTGCAATTTCTTCAGCCGACCAAGACGATTCTCCGCTTCCTGCTTCTTCTCATTCTCGATACTGTCCACGATCCGCGCGAGGGTTGTGGCCAGCTCGTACACCTTTTTCTTGCGTCCCGTCTGTCCCGCCAGGGGACCGCGACAGGCAATCCATCCCCGGTCCGTCATCTGCTTCATCGCGAGACTGATCTCCGGCTGGCGCAGTCCCGTCCCGTGCTCAATATCATGGGAGGTTGCTTCCGGTGTACGTGCAAAGAATACCAGCACCCATGCAACATTCTTGTGGATGCCGAGTTCGATTAGAAGATGGGCGATGCTCTCCTCTTTCTTTGAAAAATACTGCACGATTTCGTTTCTCATAATCTCTCCGGATCTTAATATCTCCCTTTGGTTTTTCGTAGTCAATAAATATATTCCCGAATTATTTAAAAAGTGAAGGAAGTTTTCAGAACCCGGCCAGGTCGACCGCATCCCAACGGACCTTTGCTTTCCCAATAAAGAGCCACGCGGGGATGAGAAGGATGACCGATGCAAGGGCCAAAAACGGCTCGGCAAACGCAACCGCGGTGAAGATGACAATCGCGATCCCGACCAGCACAAAGTACCGTATGAGTACCCTGACATCGTACACCAGTACATTGGGCGAGAGCCCGGCAAGCCAGGCCATCACCGCAACCGCATAGAATGAGATGGATAGGCCGAGCACCACCGCAGGAATCAGGTATGCCACCTCACCGGCAAGGATTGCAACGATGGCAATGAAGAGGGCCGGCAGTACCTGGAGGAGCGCAAACGTGGTGAGTTTCCCGGTGATCAGCCGGCTCACAGCAACGGGCAGGCAGGCGTACGACCCGAACGCGTCAAACATTGTGACCCACGTGTACATCGTGGACGCAATGAGACCGGCAACGATGGCAAACATCAGGAGCAGTCCGTGCGGTGGGAAGGTGGGGGCGAGCAGCGAGAGGAAGAACCAGATCACCGCAAGGGGCAGGACAAACGAGAAGATCATCTGGCCGATGAGGCTTCCGCTCCGGTACAGATCGATGAGATCTTTTGCCGCGAGCGTCGGGTCGGGCAGGAACGCGAGGCGCTGCACGAGGGATCGGAAGAGATCCCGGTGGCGTTTCTCCGATCCCACGGACTCCGGGGAGAAGAGCGCAATCGAGACCCCGAAGAGCAGGATGAGCGCGGCGCAGGTGGCAACGAGGCCGGTCCAGGAGAACGCACGGTAGATGAGCAGCGGGGGGAAGAGGAGTGCCGGGTTCGTGCCGGTGAGTACAACGAGCGCACCCCCTCCCGCACCGAGTGCCAGCAGGAGAATCCAGAACGCCGTCCGCAACCGTGCATACACGGTCGAGAGGAAGAAGACGGTGCAGAGCCCGCTGAGGAATGCAAGCGCAAGCGTGAGGAGGAGCAGGAGGGCACTCGCGAGCGAGGTGCCGGTGAACGGCGATGCCGCAATGTACCCAAAGCCAAAGGGAAAGACCCAGAGGAAGAAGTAATAGACCGTGTCCTTGACGACAAAGTTTGCAAAGATGAACTGCTCGGTTAAGGGAAGGCTCCGGGCGGAATACGCGAGCAGGCTTGCCTGGCCGAAACGGCGGTTCATCACTTCGTTCCCGAGAAGTCCGAACCCGCCAACCATGATCCCGAGCATCAGGTAACTCCCGTGGATGGTCAGCGCGAGGTTGCCGGCCGGCATCGCGGTCTGCATCAGCGGGACCAAGAACGCGCCCATGAACGCGATCCCGAAGATCATCACCGGGAAGAGCGCAAACGAGAGGCTCCCGAACATTGTGGAATGGATCCGCCACTCCTCTTTCATCATGGCATGGAAGAGCTCAAGCATGGCGATCCTTCCGGACGAGCGAGAGGAAGAACGAGGGCAGGTGTTCGCCCCGCCCGGTCAGTTCAGAGACCGGGCCGGTGTGGAGCAGGGTGCCCTTGTGGAGGATGGCAAACCCCGAACAGATCTCTTCGGCCACCTCAAGGATGTGCGTTGAGATGAAGATCGTCCGTTTCTTCTTCACGTACCCTGCGAGATACTCCTTGACCACATCCTGCATGATTGGATCGAAGTTGATCAGGGGCTCGTCGATTAGGGCGAGCGCCGGCTCGTGGATGAAGGCCTGCGCAAACATCAGTTTCTGCCGGGTGCCCCGCGAGAGATCCTTGCAGAGCACATCCTTCTTGTCGGCAAAATCCAAAAAGTCGAACCACCAGTCGGCCTTTGTCTCGATATCCGGGATCTTCCGGACCGCGGCAACGAAACGGAGATATTCCATCGCGGAGAGAAAACTCGGAGGTGTCTCCTGCTCGGGGATGATCCCGACTCTGGCCCGGACCCCGACCGGGTCTGATGTCACGTCCACCCCGAGCACGGTTGCTGAGCCGTCGGATGGCCGGGCCTGCCCGGTCAGCATCTTGATCATGGTGGTCTTGCCGGAACCATTAGGGCCCAGCAATCCGAACAATGCCCCTTCCTCCACAGAAAGGGAGACGCTCTTCACGGCCTGTACGTCGCCATAATTTTTCGATAAGTCCCGTGTTTCCAGTACAATGGTCATGCCATCACTCCGTTGCGGGCCCGGCTCCGCGCATTTCCTGCTGCATCCCCGCTCATCTCATCATTCCCTTTCATGCTTTCATCCCGTTCCAGATAAAATCCAGTCCTTCCTCAACAATCTTTTCGCGTTCCACGCGGTCGTCCGTTGCAGAGGCCCGGGCGATCAGCCCGGTGAGGGTGGAGGCCATCATGCAGAAGAGGAGTTCCGGTTCCCTGGCACGGATCTCCCCGTTTTGGATCCCGTCCCGCACCAGGTCCTCCAGGAAGAGGAAGTGGGACATGCCTTCTTCCTGTGCGCTCGTTGAGACGAATGGAGAATGGGCGAACTGCTCCATGAACTTCAGCTTCTTCGGGTTCTCGATTCCCCACCCGATCGCGTTATGCCCGAGACGGAGGAGTTTGGCCCGGGCGGTTGTCTCTTCAGTGAGACCCCGGTTCATTGCCTGCGCCGCCTCGCTCTTGACCCGGCGGTAGAGCGTATCGATCAGGTCCTCTTTTGTCTTGAAATAAAAGAAGAGCGTGCCGGTGGCAACCCCCGCTTCCTTTGAGATCAGCGATGTCGGGGTGCCAAAAAAGCCCCGGTCAGTGAAGAGGGCGAGCGCTGTCGCGAGAATCGCTTCCTGCTTCTCGGGCGATGGTTCACGCATGTGACTTCTCCCCAAGCACTGCCCGTTGTATCCTCTTTATCCGGTTGATGCACCAGAGCCCGCCTTTCATGACGGGGACAATGATGCCCATCATCCCCTCCATCTCCTTTGCGACATCATTCATGAGCGCCGGGATCGGCAGGGCCTGAGGGCAGGCCTTTGCACATTTCCCGCACTGCCGGCAGAGGCTGGCACAGGATTTGTCCCCCATGAGCCCGCCGTGCCGGCCAACATACTGGAACTTCACTTCACGGTCGTTGGGGAAGAGGGCGTGGGCATTGTAACCGGCAAAACAGCCGGGGATGTCAACGCCGGCCGGGCAGGGCATGCAGTACCCGCAGCCCGTACACCCGACCTTCATCAGCCGGCGGTACTCTTCCCGCACCCGTCCGATGAGTGCACGTTCGTCAGGAGCGAGCGACCCGGGCAGTGCCTCACCCGCGACCCGCAGGTTCTCATCGATGTGCGCCTCATCGTTCATGCCCGAGAGGACGACCGTGACCTCGGGATGGTCCCAGACCCAGCGCAGGCCCCACTCGGCGGGCGACCGTTTCACCGGCGCCCCATCCCAGATCTTCCGGACGCTTTCAGGCACCCGCCCGACAAGATTGCCGCCCCGTAGCGGCTCCATGATCATGACCGCGAGCCCCTTTGCTGCGGCGTACCGGAGCCCCTCAGTACCTGCCTGGTTATTCTCGTCAAGGTAATTGTACTGGATCTGGCAGAACTGCCAGTCGTACGCGTCCACGATCTCCTTGAACTCCTCCAGCCTTCCGTGGAACGAGAACCCGGCATTGATGATCCGGCCATCCTTCTTCGCGGCATCGAGGAATTCGAGGACGCCAAGGTCCCGCATGATCCGAAAACTCTTCCCGGCAAGGCTGTGGAGAAGGTAGTAGTCGATGTGATCGGTCTGGAGCGTTGAGAGCTGCCGGCTTAAGATCCGGTCCATGTCCTCCCGCTCGAAGACCTCCCAGTGGGGGAGTTTCGTTGCAATCCGCACCTTCTCGCGGTACCCGTCTGCCAGTGCCTTCCCCAGCACCTGCTCGCTCTTACCGAGATGGTAGATGGGTGCGGTGTCAACGTAGTTGACCCCGTCATCGATTGCATGCCGGATCTGGCGGATTGCCCGCTCCTCGTCCATGCCGCCGGTCCGGTTTGACGGAAGGCGCATACAGCCGAAGCCGAGGATCGAGAGTCTGTCGCCGGTCTTTTTGACGGTACGGTATAACATGGGGAACACCAACGTAAACTGACTGGTCAGTCAATTGGATTGTAGTGGTATTTAATTTTACGGAATGGCAGCACCACCCTGCTATGCACCATGGATAGTTCTGGTACGAACTCTGCCGGCCACCAGGAAAATAACAGCAAAAAAAATTTCACTCAACGACGAGCTTATGGTGCCCTGTGTAAATTTCACATGATCAATAACGTGATGGGAAGGTGACAGAATTTCCATCGAGAGGCGATTTTGGTGATTGCCGTCTCCGGAATATCCGGAAATGCATCTGCGGATCGTCATGGAGTTACCCTCGCGTATGCGGGTACCCTGCGACCCGGGAAGATGGGGATACCCAGGTATCCACTCCCACGCCTCCTCCGGAAAATTCTGAATCACCGGATTACTCCGTTATGGATGGTGATGAGCAAATGAAATGTAACCGAATAAATTTTGTATCTGCAACCCTGCTTCTTATCGGGCTGTGTATTGTTATGTCCCCCGTACTTGCGGCGGACTGGAATATCGGGGACGTTAATCGTGGCAGCGATGCGTCCCTTGCAATGGACCGTGTCGGGAACCCCCATATCAGCTACATGGGATTTGACCAATCCGTGAACTATGCATCCTGGAACGGGACTGCATGGAACGTCCAGACCGTTGACGCCGGCACGAGATATCTGGAGGGCCCGACCCGGCTCGGGCTCGACAGCCTCGGAAACCCCGTCATCAGCTACACAGATCACAGTAACCTGACCTGTGCAGTGTGGGACGGGAATGCATGGAACATCCAGACCGTTGGTTCCCAAGTGGATAAAACTGAGTATGGCACGAGTTATGCGAATAAAAAATCCATGGCTCTCGACAGTTACGGTAACCCCCGTATTGCCTACCTGGTGGGAGAAGGATATCTGAAATATGCAGCATGGGGTGGGGCCGGCTGGACCACCGAGACCGTTGCGACGAACGATATCAGGGATGAAAGTCTTTCGCTTGACAGTTCGGGCAGACCCGGCATTGCGTATCTGCAGACGGAGGGAGGGGCCAATGTCCTGAAATATGCAAAGTGGGACGGCTCCCGGTGGGTAAATGAGACCGTGACAACCTCAGGAGGCATGGGAGTCTCGCTCGCCCTGAACAGCGCCGGTAGTCCGCGCATCAGTTTTGGTGACTGGTATACCGGTGAGCTGAAATATGCAACCTGGGACGGGAAAACATGGACTATCCAGACCGTCGACTCCGGGGACCATGTGTTTGCCGCAACCTCACTCGTGCTGGACAGTTCAGGTAACCCCCGCATCAGTTACCGTAATTCAACGGGAGAAGGATTTTCCCTTAAATATGCTGCATGGAACGGGAGTGCATGGACGCGCCAGACTATAGGGCCGATTAAGTACGGAAAGCCATCCCTTGCCCTCGACAGCGCGAACATCCCCGGCATTGCATACGACGTTGCGGGTCCGCTCCTGTATGCACGTGGCGGGATGAATGCCAGTTTCTCCGCAAGCCCTGTCTCCGGACCAAACCCGCTGAGCGTGACCTTCACGGATAGTTCGGATGACGCTGCCATATCGTGGTCGTGGAACTTCGGCGACGGTCAGGTCTCGGCTGAGAAAAACCCAGTCCATGTCTATAAGAATACCGGTACGTATTCAGTAACGCTGGCGGCAAAGGATGCCGAAGGCCTTTCCGACACGACGATCCGGACCAACTACATCACGGTCACAGGGCCCGTACCGCTCACCAACTTCACCGGCACTCCTCACACCGGCACCGCCCCGCTTACGGTCGCGTTCACGGACCTGTCGGTGAAAAACCCGCCCTACGTCCCGGACTCGTGGAACTGGTCGTTTGGCGACGGCAGCACGGTGAATGCCACCCTGCAGAACCCGATCCATACCTACACGGCCGGCGGCAATTACACGGTCTCGCTCACAGCCACAAACAGTGCCGGGTCCGCGACCCTGGTCAGGGCTGGGTACGTCAATATATCAAAGGCGATCTACCTGCCGCCGCCGGTTATAACATCTGTGGACCCGGTGCTTGGGTACTGGAACCAGACCATCAACTTCACCATCTCCGGCAGCAACTTCCAACCGGGCTTCACCACGGTCGAGTTCCGCAACCAGTCATCGGGCATCCTCAGGACCGCCATCACATCGGTGACCGCAAACGAGATCAAGGGAATGCTTGCAATTCCGTTAAAAACTTCCCAGGGCTCCTGGAACATCCGTGTCCTGACCGTGAGCGGCGGGGAAAATACGCAGGTAAAATCGTTTGCCATCACTCCCCTGCCGTCACCGGCAATAACGTCAGTCACCCCGACAACCGGATGGATCAACACCAACGTCAATTATTCGATCAGCGGCATGAACTTCGAGCCCGGCCTTACCTCCGTGAAGTTCATGAACGCATCCGGGTATACCCTGACCGGCAACGTTGTACGAGAGATCACCCGGACAACCATCAACGGTACGGTCAGTATTCCTCCGGGCGCATGGATCGGGGCATACCAGGTCAACATCAGTACCGTTGACAGCGGTTCCTTCACGAGCGCCGAAACGTTCGCGGTGACCCGGTTCCCGGCGCCGGTCATCACCCGGATTGAACCGGCAGCCGGATCGCCCAATACAACCCTGTGGTTCACGATCCGGGGAGAGAACTTCGAACCAGACCGTACTTCAGCGACGTTTGCAAATGTATCCGGGTATACCCTTCGCGCCGATTCCTTCTGGTCCAGCAAATCATTCCTCACCGGCCGTATAACAATCCCGGCGAATGCGTGGACCGGGGCATACGATGTAACCGTTACGACCGACACCGGTGGCTCCGTGACAAGTCTCCGGAATTTCACGGTCTCCGGCAGGCCAGTCATCACTTCGTTCACCCCGGTCACCGGGACCCGCAATACGACCGTCCAGTACTCAATCTCCGGAGCAAACTTCGAGACCGGCCTCACAACCGTAACATTCGCGAATGCTTCAGGGACGGCCCTGAAGGGCAATGTCGTGAAAACGGTCACCCCGACCGCCATCAACGGTACTATCAGTATCCCGGCGGACACGGAACCGGGGGCGTATAACGTCACCGTCACGACCGCTGACGGCGGATCTGTGACGGCTGCCGACAGATTCACGGTTATCAGAAATGCCGTTCCGACGATTACCGCGGTCTCACCGGCAACTGCTGCCCGCAATACCACGGTCAATTACCGTATCGCCGGCACCGGTTTCGTACCCGGCCTCACTACGGTAACAATCCAGAATGCCTCGGGAAGCATCCTGAATTCCCATGAAATGACGGGGATCACTCCGACCGCCATCACCGGGACGGTAACGATCCCGGCGACCGCATGGACCGGGGCATACACGGTCAACGTCACAACCGTTGACGGCGGATCTTCCAGGGGTTCAGAACTGTTCACGGTGATCAAAAACCCGGCACCGGTGATAAGCGCCGTTGCCCCGCCCGCAGGGTCGCTCAATACCAGCGTCACGTACACAATCACCGGCAGCAACTTCCAGCCGGGTCTCACAACCGTGAGGTTCATGAACGCCTCAGGCGACATCCTCGATGGCAACACCGTGACAGATGTCACGTTGAGCAGCATCACCGGTAAACTGGCGATTCCGCCGACTGCCTGGACCGGGGCATACAATGTCAACATCAGCACCGTTGACGGCGGTTTCGTGCCCGGTACGGGCATGTTCACCGTGATTCCCTTCCCGGGACCGACCATCAGCTCGATCACACCTGCCACGATGTACCGCGGCAACACCATTGTTTTCGCGATTGCAGGAACGAACTTCCAGCCGGACCTGACAACGGTTTACCTCAGTAAATACCGGTCGGCCGATATAACGACCGAATTGACATCCGTTGAACCGACGATGATCCGGGGGATGATTACAGTCCCGTCATCCGCTGCCACCGGTTCATGGGATCTCATTATCGATACCATAGATGGCGGAGAGGTATCGGACGATGCGGCGGTTACGGTGTTGTAGGGAGCCATGGCAGACCCGGCAACCAGGCCCATCCTTTTTTGGGGGATGACGGGAACAGGGGAATTTTTTTCCGGTCCTTCTTCTGGTTCTGCTGTATGGCTTTGAATTCTGTTATGCGATGCCGTCCCTGGCAAAAATCCTTGTTCGTTACGTTCGTTCGGTCCCGGGGTTTCCGTTTTTCTTGGGAAGCCTGAAACGAGCTGTACCCCTCATTCCGTCTTCCCACTCACATTCCGGATCATCGTATCCGGCAATGGCAGTGATGCTTCTCCTTCCGAGAACTACGTGAGTCACCTTGCTGCGACCAGTCGGTAGAGGTCCCCTTCACGGGAACACAGGTCCTTGGCCTACGCACCCTCGCCACTCCGTCCACAGCGAATTCACGTTCCGGGGGCGCCAGTACGTACTACCCCGTTATTGCAGGGGGACTTATCCTCATCATCGCCATCATCCTCTGGATCAGGAGGAGATGGATCCTGGAAAAATTCGGGAAAACGTAGGGTGCCGGGGAGATAATCACATCGGGGAATAATGGAGGCACCTGTCTATCCAGAACCCCGGATCCGGACCCCCGCCATTTCACCGGCCAGCCTTTTCCACAGAATATCAAATCCGTGATCATCCAATAGGCAACAATTAGACGTTTTTCAGAGGCTGAAATGACCCTCAGATAGGCAAAATATCCCCCATAAAGCCGTATTTCAAAATCAGTACTCTATAATTCGCCAAAAAACGCGACTATCGAAAAACCGAGTTTTCAAATCAGGCTCCGATTGGCAAACGGGGCACGTATAGATGAGATAATGTTAAGTGGGATCGTAAGTCTCCCGAGCACTCCCGTAAAAAGGGAGACACGCACATCAAAACACCGGAATCAGCCGGATTTTTTATCCAGGGATGATGCAGGTTGCGACCCTGACGGTGTGAGGGATACCGGCCTCCCGCCATTATCCATCAGTTCCAGCGCAAAGCAGATATCCGCCACCAGTTCCTCCAGAAGCCGGATCTCCCGGTCATTGAAAAATTTTGTTTCTGCCGCATAGAACCGTATTGCCCCGATCGCCCTGCCTCCGCAGATGAGGGGAATTGCAGCCGACGAGCGGTACCCGCGCCGGGCTGCCTCGTACCGATACTTTTCCATCCTTGGATCGGACGCAATATCGTTACTGATCATGGGCCGGGCTTCGCGGATCGCGGTCCCGGTCAGTCCCATTCCTGCGGGGATGTTGTCCGTGCTCACGGAGATGTTAGTGAGATACCCCTCCTCATACCCGCAGGCCGCTACCGGGTGGACGGTGTGGGTTTCCCAGTCGACCATGCCAATCCATGCCATGAGAAATTTCCCTTCGTCAACCGCGATCCGGCAGGCTTCCATGAGAAGTTCCTGCCGGTCGCGGATATGGATGACGGCCCTGTTGATCCGGGACACAACGGCATAGAGCCGGTTTAAGTGCAGGATAGTCTCTTCCGCCCGTTTGCGCTCAACGGCCCGCGTGATGACGTGCCCCAGTTCCGCGAACTGCGATCGTGGCTCCCCGCCTTTCTGGAGGTAGTGATCCGCCCCGTAGTTCAGGGCCTCGATGACCACCTCCTCCCTTCCCCGGCCCGTGAAGAGGATGAAGGGGATGGTGCCGTAGGTCTTCCGGACAGTCTTGAGGAAGGCAATACCATCCATCTCCGGCATCTGGTAGTCGGAGACGATTGCATCGTAACTCCGGGTCATCATGATCTCCAGTGCATCCGGGGCAGACGCAAGCGTATCCACCCGGAATTGTCCTGACCGTTCGAGATAGACTTTCCCGACATCGAGAAGCACGGGTTCATCGTCAACATAGAGTACCGAGATCATGGGAGACCGACCGACCCGGGCAGGTGTTCCCCTGCATATTCAGGAACTGAGCCGGATCTGCTGCCCCGGCGAATCTCGCCGGCAATCACTTTCGGGAGGAGGGCCATGTCTTCGTGACGGATATGCATCGTAAAGGTGACGATCAGTTCAGGGTTCATACAAATCACCCGGGTGGGCGGGAGGGGAAATGCACGCGGGGCGGGATGGTTAGTACGCCCGGTGAGATGAGAGAGTTTTCGCCCGCGAGCGTTCCTGAAAAAAAAGGCAGCAGTGGTTGTCCCGCCACCCCCGGCCCGCGTTCCATAGCGGGGAACGGAACGTTCAGCAGCAGCCTCCTGCCGGTCTGCGGATCAGGACTTTGAGATCATGGAGCCCGGTCCGCTCGCTCACGATCTCGTACCCGAGTCGTTCTGCATCAACCTCAATCCACGGCGGCACATGATCGCAGGCGATCTCCAGCTCGGTGAACGCGCCGGCCTGTACGAACGGCCGGAGCACCTGCTTGCTGCTCACCTCGGGGCGCTTCCCCTGGATCTCACGGATGGAGATGTAATATTTCCCCGGTGCAATCTCCAAGGGAGCCGGAATATCCGCACCAGCGGGCAGCGGGCATTCTGCCTCCTGCTCCTCCTTTGCCTCCAGCCAGACCGTACCGAGGAATTCTGAAGGGTTCCCGGCAATCTCGAAGACCTGGCATTCCGCCTTCTCCAGTTCGAAGAAGGATGCCCCGCTTGCCGACCGGGCAACAAAGGTCCGGCAGGTCCCGAGGAATGCAATGAGTTCCCCCATCCGCCTGCGCAGGCCGGCAAGCCCGCCATCGGATTCGAGAGAGAACGGGAGCCGGCGTTCCGCAAGCCAGGTTCCCCGTTCCATGCGGTACACGACAACCGTGCCTGGTTCGCTGAGCGGGACGGTCCGGCCGTCACTGCCGGTAATTACAGCGATCTCATGACTACACATGATCCCTCCGGCTATTACAGGGCAAGACGCCCCACGGGCGTTCCCCCCTCGATGTGCGAGTCGAGGATCTCGGGCACATCATCAGCGGTCACCTGCCCGTACCAGACATTGTCCGGGTACACGACCACGACCGGTCCCTTCTCACAGATGCCAAAGCATCCTGTATTGGAGAGAAAGACCTCCCCGCCGATACCGCGTTCTTCGATCTCTTCCTGGAACTTCGCCATCACCTCAAGTCCTGCCTTGGTGTGACAGAATCCTTTCTGCTGCCCGTTGGGCCGGGAACTGGTGCAGACGAAGATATGGTGTGTGGGTTTTTGCATTTCAGATACCTTCCATGATTTCTGGTCTGTTCGTATCTTCGTACCGGAGCCTCCGGTACGAGCCGTGTTTCTCCCCAAGCAGCGTGTTCGTGATCCGGTCGAGCAGCGCAAGTGTGCCTGCATAGCCGACGGAGAGAATGCGCTGGCCCCCGACCCGGTCGTGGACGGGGAATCCGGTCCGTACAACCGGGATACCGTGCCGTTCGGTGAAGAACTTCCCGCCGGAATGGCCGATCGCAATATTAGCACCGGCGTTGAGTGCCGCTGCTTCAATTGCGGCAAAGTCCGTCTCTTCAAGAACCACAGGCTGTTCATCCAGACTTGTGAGGAGTGGATCGAGGCAGGCAGCGAGCCGACCCGAACGGGTCCCGCTCGCGATGACGACCGGGGCAATGCCGTTCTCGGTGCAGGCCCGGGTCAGGGCATACACCAGTTCCGGCTCACCGTAGATGACCGCACGGCCCTCCGCATTGTGTTTGTGGGCATCGGCCATGGCATCGAGAAGCCACCCGCGTTCGTTCGCAAGGGTTTCCGGCCGTATATGCCCGCTGATCTTTTCGAGAACGGCAAGGAGCTGGTCGACTGCCTCGACCCCCACGGGAAGCGGCAGGGTGACGAGCGGAATGCCGTACTCCTGTTCGAGCCAGAGGCCGGGCGAGAGATTGTCCGGGCAGGTTGCACCGAACTGGATCGTGAGCGGGGCGCCGGGCATGGCAGCAATCTCCAAGGGGCGCGTCCCGCCGGCCGGGATCTTCTGGTACCGCCCGGCAAACGGGCGGTCGAGGGTCAGGGAGTAGTCAGGGATGAGCGTAATCGCAAGACCCATGAGGGTGAAGATTCTCTGGATCTCCCGGATGTCCGCGGGGCTGATGTGCGGGACAATCACGTTGATGCGCCGATGGGGTTCCGTGGGCCGGGCATAGTGGGCGATGACCGCTTTCGTTGCGGCCCAGTACCCTTCCGTGTGACTCCCGCTGTAACTCGGCGTCGGGACGGTGATGATGTCGGGGCATCCCGTCTCCTGCCCGTTCCGGTAATCGCGGATGATCCGGTCCAGGTCCTCGCCCATGGTCTCGGCAAGGCAGGTGGTGAGGACGCCTACCACGGACGGGGCATAGACCCGGCGCATGTTGGAGAGCGCTAATTTGAGATTCGCTTCCCCGCCGTGGATGGTCTGTTTCTCGTTGAGCGAGGAGGAGGCGATATCCACCGGCTCGTTGAAGTGGTTGACGCAGGTGAGGCGCATGTAGGTGCTGCACCCCTGCGAACCGTGGACGAGCGCCATTGCCCCGGCGATTCCCCGGAGCGCGATGATGGCCCCTAGCGGCATGCAGTGCTGGCACTGGTTCTCGTTCACCTGCCGGACCGTACCGGCATTTCCGGTCGGAGCCATCAGGCACCTCCTGCCGGGGCCCGGAGGTACTTCCAGACCGGCGAGCAGGTGCTGATGTACACCTCGCGGGCAAAGTTCACGGCACCATCGAACCCGGCAAGGCACTCTTTCCGGTCATGGTTGTGGTCAACAAAGCCAACACCCAGTTTGTAGGCGAGCACGCGTTCCTTGACACCGCCGGCCATGACATCGACTTTCTTCTCTATGAGGAACCGTTCGATCTCGGCCGGGTTGGTGTCGTCCACCACAATCGCCCCATCGTCAAGAAGACTGGTGATGGTTGCGTACTCTTCCGTCTTGCCGGTCTGGGTGCCGGTGAGGACGATCTCCATCCCGAGCTCGCGGAGCTGCCGGATCAGGGCAACGGCCTTGTAGGCCCCGCCCACGTAGATCGCGGCCCGTTTACCGGTCAGTTTCTGCCGGTAGCGTTCGAGCGCCGGGCGGATGCGGGCAGTCTCCCGCTCAATGATCCGCTCGGTCCGTTCCGTGATCACGGGGTTGTCATAGAACCGGGCAATCTTCCGCAGGCTCTCTGCCGTGTTCTCGGCGCCGAAGAAGTTGACATCCATGAAGGGAGTGCCGAACTCTTTTTCGAGCTGCTGGGCTACCCAGTGCATCGAGCCCGTGCACTGCACGAGATTGAGGCACGCGCCGGGCGCCTGCTTTAAGGCCGCCACGGTCGAGTCGCCGGTGAAGGCGACATTGATCTCAATGCCCATCTCGCCAAGGTAGCGCCGGGCCAGCCACATCTCACCGCTCAGGTTATACTCGCCAAGGAAGTTGAGTTTCTGCGTCTTCTCGACATGTTCCCCTGCCTTTGGCGTGATGAGCCGCATGAGCGCGAGGGCTGCGGCCCGGTACCCGACCACCTTGTTGCCGGAGATGAAACCACTCGACTCGACCGGGATCACCTCGGTGTTATGGTGGCGCGTGGCCTCTTTGCACACGGCAACGATGTCGTCACCGATCATGCCGGTAACGCAGGTTGCGTACACGAAGATCGCGGGGGGATGGTACTTCTCCACGATCTCATCGATGCAGGCGGCGAGTTTCTTCTCGCCGCCAAAAACCACATCCCGCTCTTTCATGTCGGTCGAGAAGCTGTTCCGGTACATCTCAGACCCGCTCGACAGGCTGCCCCGGATGTCCCAGGTATAGGCAGCGCAGCCGATCGGGCCGTGGACCAGATGGACCGCATCCGTGACCGGGTTTAAAACCACACGGGCCCCGCAGAAGACACAGGCCCGCTGGCTGACGGAGCCGGCCAGGCTGTCGTCAGCGCAGTGGATGCTCTTCTTGCCCGCTCCGGCAGTCAGGATGGAGTTCTGGCGTTCGCTGATGCATGCCCCCTCTTTTTGAGGGAGAGAGATTGTTTCCATGGTACCTCACGTCCGGATAATTCCCCTTATAACACGAGTTCGAAATCCTCATCCAGGCAGTCGCGGTCCCGACGATCCAGGAGCGCATTGCTGATCTGTTCTATTAAGCGCAGGCATCCCCGGTAGCCGACCACCGGCATGAGCGGGTGGACGGCCCGGTCCAGGATCGGGAAGCCAAAGCGGACGAACGGGACATCCTCGGCCCGGGCAATGTACTTGCCATACGAGG
>Ga0265296_1002922_pt1 | contig 16516 bp, 16 predicted proteins | sample MunlanPumphouse1_FD_189073 | JGI IMG/M metagenome (GOLD analysis project Ga0265296, IMG submission 189073) | Groundwater microbial communities from a municipal landfill in Southern Ontario, Canada - Pumphouse #1 | ecosystem: Environmental > Aquatic > Deep subsurface > Groundwater | place... | reverse complement strand
AAAACAGGACGCAAACCGCAAGATGTAACTGCTGAAAATATCGCGACATTCAAACGTCAGCTTCAATCATTTGGTTTGAGTTTTGATTGGTCACGGGAAGTGAACACGACCGATCCAGAATACTACAAATGGACACAGTGGATGTTTTTGGAATTTTTCAAAGCAGGTTTAGCATACAAAGCAAAGATGCCGATCAATTGGTGTTTGTCATGCAAGATCGGTTTGGCAAACGAAGAAGTTGTTGACGGAAAATGTGAACGTTGCGGTGGGCCAACCGAGAAACGAGAAAAAGAACAATGGATGATCGCGATTACAAAATACGCGGATCGTTTGATTGAGGATTTGGACACAGTTGATTATTTGGAAAAAATAAAAACACAGCAAAGGAATTGGATAGGAAAGAGTGAGGGTGTTGCGTTCGATTGTGAAGTTAAGGGACTTGATATGCGCTTTGAAGTTTTTGATTCTGTTCCGCAGACTTTCATGGCGCAAACTTTTGCAGTGATCGCTCCTGATCACCCAAAACTCGCCGAACTTGTAATTGGAACAGAGAATGAAGAGGCGGTTCTTAATAAAGCACGCGAGATTGTTAAGTTAAAGATGGATGATAAATATAATAAAGAACGAGAAGTCGATGGAATTTTTACAGGTCGTTATCTTGAAGATCCATACGGCACTGGAGATTTGCCGATTTGGATTGCCTCTTTTGCGATCGCAGATTATGGATCAGGAGTTGTAAATTGTAGTGTTCATGATGAACGTGATTTTGCATTTGCAAAAAAGTTTAATATTCCTCTTCGTCCAGTAATGTTTCCAGAAAATAAAGATGAGGCGCAAAAAGTTCGAAATCTTGATTATTGTTATCATCATGAAGACAATGGAATTCTCGAAGCTCCTAATGAATTTGCTGGTCGTAAATGGGGTGAAGTGCGCGAAGACATTATTGATTATCTTGAGAAAGAAGGAATTGGGAAACGTTCTGTTCAATACAAACTTCGCGATTGGGTTTTTTCACGACAACGATATTGGGGAGAGCCAATTCCGCTTGTATGGTGTGAAAAGTGCGAATGGGTTCCGATCCCCGGCAATCAACTACCAGTTGTACTTCCTGATGTTGAAAAATATGAGCCAACAGAAAACGGAGAGTCACCGCTAGCCGCGATTCATGGTTGGGTGAATACAAAATGTCCGAAGTGTGGAGGAAAAGCAAAACGCGAAACCGACACAATGCCAAACTGGGCAGGATCAAGTTGGTACTTTTTGGCGTATATCATGAAAGGGGTTTCCCCTAACTACGAACTACTAACTACTAACTACCAACTTGCTTTTAAGCATTGGCTCCCGGTTGATTGGTACAACGGGGGAATGGAGCACACAACACTTCACCTTTTGTACTCACGATTTTGGAATAAGTTTTTGTTTGATCGCGGACATGTTCCTGTGAGCGAGCCTTATGCAAAACGAACAAGCCACGGTCTTGTTCTGGCTGAAGATGGAACAAAAATGTCAAAGTCAAAAGGGAACGCTGTAAATCCTGATGAGGTTGTTAGCGAGTATGGAGCTGATTCAGTGCGTTTGTATGAATTATTTATGGGTCCATTTGGTGAACCAGTTCCATGGAGCATGAATGGACTTGTTGGTATGCGAAGGTTTTTGGAGAAGATAAACGATGTTGCGAATAACGAATTTGGCTACGGATCTACGAATACAAAAAAAGAGACAAGAGAAGTAATACGTCTGCTTCATCAAACAATCAAAAAAGTCACGGATGACATTGAGGACATGCATTTCAACACAGCTATTTCGCAAATGATGATTTTTGTGAATACAGTGAAAGAGCAAGGCTCAATCTCCAAAGAAAGTTTTGTGACGTTTTTGCGATTGTTGTGTCCGTTTGCACCACACCTTGCAAATGAACTTTACGAGCAACTTGGCGGAAAAGAATTTCTTGAGCAACAAGTTTGGCCAACACACAATCCAGAATTGGCAAAAGAGGAAATTATTTCAATTGCTGTCCAAGTGAATGGGAAAGTTCGTGGAACTCTAGAGATCTCACCTGATATTGAAGAAGAAGTTGCAAAACAAAAGGCCCTCGAAAACGAGAATGTAAAAAAATATCTAGAAGGCAAAACAATAGAAAAAGTTGTTTATGTGAAAGGACGAATCGTAAGTATTGTTGTGAAATAAAATATGCCCCGTTAGAAGGTTGTTTAGTTGATTAAACAACTTGGGGCAACTAGTCGTTCTAATTTATCTAGTCGTTGGTTCTGAAAGAAAAATTTTTTTATAAAATTTTTTCTGGAGACCTTCTAACGGGGTATGATTCCAGAAAAAGCTAAACGAGTTTTTGAGGGGGTCCTGTTTGATGTTTATCAATGGCCACAAGAAATGTTTGATGGTTCGATTGAAATTTTTGAAATGCTCAAACGAGCTGACACTGCCGAGATAATTGCGACAAAAGACGGAAAAATAATGTTGCAAGAACAAGAACAACCAGGCAAACCGTCATTTTTGTGTTTACCAGGTGGAAGAATTGAAAAAGATGAAAAACCGCTTGATGGTGCAAAAAGAGAATTGCTTGAGGAGTCAGGTTTTGTTTCTGAAGATTGGAGCTTGTTTCACTCAATACGGCCATCTCACAAAATGGATTGGAGTATTTTTGTTTATGTGGCGCGCGACTGTCGTTTTGTGCAAGAGCAGAATCTTGATGCCGGAGAAAAAATTCAAATTCGTTGGGTAACTCTTGATGAATTGTTGGATTTGGTTGATTCTAGTCAGCTCGGTTGGATTGAACAAGACTTTCGTGTACAGTGCGTCCGAGCTAAATATCATCAGCCAACAAAGGAGGAAATAGAAAGAAAAATATTTAGTAGTAGGTATTAAGTAGAAGGTAGTAGGTATGTGCGTTTTTATTAAACGAATATACTTACTACCTAATACCTACTACTTACTACTTATTTTATGAATATAGTAATGATTGGTACAGGCTACGTTGGACTTACGTCTGGTTTAGGATTTGCTAGTATTGGCAATCGTGTTGCGTGTGTTGATACTGATTCAACAAAAATTTCAAAACTTGATTTAGGTCAAGCGCCTTTTTACGAACCAAATCTTGAAGAACAACTAAAAGCTCTGCAAGAAAGCGGTCAGATTGTTTTTGCGACAGATTTGGAAAGTGTGATTGATGGAGCGCAAGTTCTCATGATTGCTGTTCAGACTCCACCTCAATCAAATGGTCAAGCAGACTTGAAATATCTTGATTCAGCGGCAGAGCAGATCGGTCGGCTTCTTAATCATGAAGCTCTTATTGTTGTGAAAAGCACGGTTCCTGTTGGAACAAATCGTCATGTTTTGAAAATAATTCGCGACGAACTTACAAAACGAGGTAAAGATGATCTTGTAAGTTTGATTCGCATTGCATCAGTCCCGGAATTTTTGCGCGAAGGATCAGCTTTGCAAGATTTTCTCGCGCCAGATCGCGTAGTGATTGGCGCTGATGATGAAATTACTTTTCGAACAGTCGAGCAAATGCATGAAGGAATTAAAAGCACATTTTTGCGAACCAGTATTGAATCGGCCGAACTAATCAAAGTTGCCTCAAACGCTTTTCTTGCAACAAAAATTTCTTTTATAAATGAAATTGCAAATATAGTTGAAGGGACTGGAGCGGATGTTCGCGAGATTGCTCGCGGTGTTGGTTTAGATAAACGCATTGGTCCTCTTTTTTTGCGTCCCGGAATTGGTTTTGGTGGATCGTGTTTTCCAAAAGACGTTGCCGCGCTCAAATCGTACGCTGGAATTAACGGATATGATTTTCGGTTACTCAACGCTGTAATTGAGGTGAACAATCGTCAGCGTGAATTATTTTTCAAAAAAATAGTTTCTGTTCTCGGTACGCTCAAAGGAAGAAAAATCGGAGTGTGGGGTTTGGCATTCAAACCAGACACAGATGATATTCGTGAATCTGCCGCGATTGATATTGTTCAACGTCTTGTTGGAGCGGGTGCTGATGTTTCTGTGTTTGATCCAAAAGCAATGGAGAACGCGGCGCGTGTTTTGCCGAATAGCATTGTTTATACGACAACACCGATTGATGCCGCTTCAGGCGCGGAAGCACTTCTTGTGCTGACTGAATGGCAAGAGTTTCGAGGAGTTTCATTTGAAACATTAAAAGCTCACATGATCGAACCAATTATTTTTGATGGCCGCAACGCGTTTGCTGACCTTGATCTTGAACGTCTCGGATTTAAATACATCGGGATAGGATTATGCGATTCTCACAAATCGTAGGATCGCCATCAAAAACTCTCGCGATAGTTTTAATAGCTTTTTGTGTTGGAATTTTAGTTGCATCAATTTTATTTATTGTCCCGACCTCTTGGTCCTTTTGGTCTTCTTGGTCGCTTCTTCCATTACTTCCTTTTCTTCTTGTCTTTCTTTTTTTCTTATCCTCTCGGCCATCTAGGACATCTAGGCCTTCTGGGCCCTTTCTAATCTTCTTTCTTCTCGCAAGTTTCCTGTTTGGAATTTTTCGATATCAACAAAGTGAAGTTCCGTCCTATCTTACAACCGTAGCTGATCGAACAGACGTATCTGTGCGAGTGCAGGGAAGTGTGTTGAATGAAGTCGAGCGTAGAATCGATAGTCAACAAATCATTCTTTCAAAATTGATTGTTGCTGATGAGTCTGTGTTTGGGAAACTTCTTGTGCGTGCTCCACTTTTTCCGCGAGTGTCATACGGCGACGTTTTAACATTTTCTTGTCGGTTAGAAAAACCAGAACCGTTTAATGGTTTTTCATATGACAAACTTCTCGCATCACGAGGAATTCTTGCGACGTGTTCATTTCCACAATTTGTTTTTGTGTCTTCAGGAGATTCGAACGAGTTTTTAAAGACCGTTCTTTCTTTCAAAGAAAAAGTTACAGGACGACTTCGTTTTCTTTTTAATGAACCGCACGGTTCGTTTGTGTCAGGACTACTTTTTGGAGGAAGTGCTTCTCTCTCAAACGATTTGCGTGATGATTTTTCTAGAACAGGACTTGCGCATATTCTTGCCGCGTCTGGTGTGAATGTTTCGTTGTTTTCAGTTGTGCTTTTACGTTGGCTATTGTTAAGCCCGCTTGGAAGACGCAAAGGCCTTATCGTTGCTGGCGTTCTTCTTTTTATTTATATTTTCGCGGCTGGAGCAACTCCCGCTGTTGTTCGTGCTGGAATCATGGCAGGGCTTTTGATTCTTCAACTTACGATCGGGCGACAAGCTCGCATGGTTAATGTTCTTCTTTTGGCACTTGCGGTAATGCTTCTTTTTAATCCACGGTTGTTGCTCGACGACATTGGGTTTCAACTTTCGTTTGTCGCAACATCAGCGCTTTTGTTTTTTCACCCCGTTGTTGAAAAATGGATTACGTTTATTCCTAGTGCGCTTGGTATTCGCACCGCAATTTCTTCTTCACTTGTTGCGATTTGTTTTACATTACCGATTTTGATTTGGAATTTCGGACAGATTTCGCTCATATCTCCTCTTGCAAACGCGATCACTCTTCCGTTTGTTCCTTTTCTTATGGCTACTGCATTGATCGCACTTATTGCGAGTGTTTTGTTTTTACCACTTGGTCAGATAGTCGCGCTTGTCGGGGTTTCTCTTTCTTATGTTGTGCTTCGTCTTGTGACGGTTTTTGGTTCATTAGAATTTGCATCAGTTCCTATTGCATACTCTCATGTGATTGCCACAATTATCGCAGTGCTTCTTTTCATAATAGTTTTCTACAAACGTCATTCATTTTTACATGCGACGCGTAACACCTCATAAACAATCACACAAACTTTTTGTTGTACTGCGATTGTTTATCGCGGGTGTGATTTTATTTTTACTTGCATATACCGCGCAGTTTGCACGCATACAAACTCCGGGTTTGAAAGTTTGGTTTTTTGATATTGGACAAGGTGATGCGATTTTTATTGAAACTCCAAATGGTCAACAAATTTTAATTGACGGCGGGCCTGGTGATTTGATTTTGCAAAAACTTTCATCAGTGATGTGGCCGTGGGATCATTCAATTGACGCGATTGTTATTACACATCCTGACGCAGATCACATTACAGGACTTGTATCAGTGCTCGAACGTTATCAAGTTAAAACTATTTATGAAACCGGTGTGCGTGGCGGAACTCCAATGATTCAAGCGCTTGAACAAGCGATCATTAATGAACAATCTCAAAATAAAATCGTACGCGGAGGGCAAACATTTAATTGGGATGGTGTTCAAGTTTTTGTTCGTTGGCCAAGCGAAGAAGCAATTCAAACGCAAAAAGATCGCAACAATACCTCGGTCGTACTCAAGTTGGTTTATGGCAGTACATCAATTTTATTGACTGGTGATGCAGAAGAAACAATTGAAGAGGAGATTGGTTTTTCAGTTGGAGATATTGATGTTCTAAAGGTTGGTCATCATGGCAGTAAAACATCAACAAGTGTTCAATTGCTTAAATCAATAAGTCCAGAAGTTGCAGTGATTCCTGTTGGTGCTGACAATAGTTTTGGTCATCCACATCCGATAATACTTGAGCGTTTGAAACAGGTTGGCGCGCAAATTTTTAGAACAGATCTTGACGGAGACATTTTGCTTGTTTCAGATAGTGTGAGTTATAAAATTTCTCCCGCCTTCTTGCCATTTTGAAGGAAAAGTGATATTAGTAGCAGGTATAAAGGAGCTGGTATCAAGTATTTTCATGTCATAAAAGCGAATATACTTACTACCTACTACCTACTACTTACTACTATATAACTTTTTTCATATGCCCGATTTACAAAGAACAGTTGTGCTTCTAAAACCAGACGCGCTTCAACGCGATCTACTTGGTGAAATAATAAATCGTTTTGAGCGGAAAGGTCTCAAAATCGTTGGTTTGAAATTTATTCGTCTCACAAATGAATTACTTGACACTCACTACGCGCATCTTTCGGACAAACCTTTTTTTGAAAGTTTGAAAAAGTTCATGATGCAGACTCCAGTTGTCGGTTTGATACTTGAAGGTTTGAATGCTGTTTCAGAAGTTAGAAAAATTATTGGTTCTACTAATCCTCGCGAAGCAGACGCTGGAACAATCCGTGCTGATTTTTCAATGAATGTTCCGTCCAATCTGATTCATGCGTCAGATTCAGAAGAAACAGCACAAAACGAAATCAAACGATTTTTTTCTCACGACGAAATATTTTCTTACGAAAAAATCAGTGATCGTTATATCTTTGGGGAAGGGGTATAAATGAATTTGACAGAAATTTTTTGAAGGTGTACTCTGAACAAGTTATGAACTTATTCATTGGGCAACAGTGGCACAAGAACTACAAACACTGGAACGAGCTGACTGCCCGTGAATTTTTGGATTAAAAGTGTTTTCATTCCAGAAATTTTAACCCCGGGCAGTTGGCTCGGGGTTTTCTGTTTTGTATACCTGTGCCTAAAATCGCGATCTTGCGGCTTACGGGCTCCCGTCGACCACGCTCTCCCTACGTTTTAGTAGGGTTCGCGTGATCGACAGCCCGTGCACCGCAATCTCATCGACTTTAGGTACAGGTATGTTCTGACAGTATTGTGCTCCTGTCGCGAACGGGGCACAAAGATTGGCAGAAACGGAGGTGAACATGCCGATCCAACTTAAGATCCGCAAGGATCTGTCTCTCAACGATCTCGTTTCGTTCAAACGGGCTGGGTTTCTAGTATTCAAAACGCCGCATGTTGGAAATTGGTATCCAAATAATCTCGCGTGTGCCGCACTCGGAATCCCAATGAAGGTCGTTGATTCGACCAAAGGGTGTCTTGATCGCAATTTTCATCCGCACTGCGTGATCGTAAACGGAACGCGCACGCAGATTGCAGAAGAAAACGCGCTCACAAGCCACACTAAAGTTACTCGCGCTCATGAACACACAGCAGATCGTTTCAAGATCGGTGCATCCGTTTCCGAAACACACATGGGAGCTTTGCGAGAAGCATTTCCAGAGCTTGAGATGCTGACAGTCAGCGGATACTTGAAAGAAAATAGTGGTCGTGTTCTAGAATTGTTAGAGGTGCTCACACAGCACGATCACTCGATTTGGGAGCGATACGTACGCGAGGATGGCATGACAGAACCGCGGCACGCGCGTCAATGGATCGTCGTCAACGCGAGCGGGGTCTGTGGAACAAACGGATCTAATCGCGGATGGGTAAGTCCAAACATCGCAAATATCTTGATGGACGTGACGATTGATCCGCTCAAGTTCAACACAGATATTGTGTATGAACTTTCAGGTCCTGACATGTACAAGTACATCGGACAGCTCATGCCAAAACTCAACGAACTTTACGAAGTCGTTCGACAAAAGCTTTGGCCAGAACTTCCGGAAACAGTGACCTTGAATCTTGTGCCTGTTGCGGATATGCGCTTCGCTGTTCCTACGCATCGGCGTCAAGTGCTCGACGAACTTGTCGAGGTTCTGAAAACGGTTTCCATGTTTGAAAACGGAATCGGTGATCGCATTAACTCTGCACCAAACAGAGAAAAGTTCATTTGTCAGATCGTAAACGAACGTAGTGTTTTGCGCGACAATCTACGCGAAGTCCTTCGCGCTTGTCCGGATCCGTTCTATGATATCTACGACGGGACATTCTTCAGTCAGTACGATCTACTGTCTTGTTCCGAAGGCCTGTTCATTCATCCATGGGCACTTGAGACACCTGTCGGAGTTCTTTCCGATCTCATACGCATCGCGCGAGGGTGTCTGCCTACTTAGTCTCTTGAGGAGCTTGTAACTCTTGCAAGCTCCTTCTTTTTCTTAATATGACAAACAATTATCCAATTATTGATTTGCACGAAGATTTGTTATTTCACATGAATAATCATGATTTGTTTTCTGGACAGTGGCAAACAAATCCTGACATGATTCGCGATAACAAACTTAAACTTGTGGTCGCGACAGCTTTTCCAGTTCCTCCAAATGAAAATTTTTTTGATCCAGTAGTGAATGAAATGATTGAACACGAATTTGATTCATACATCGATCTTGTCAAGAAAGAAAAATGGTCACTCATTCAAACAGCCAAAGACGTTGATCGCGCGCTTGAACCAGATGGTTCCATAAGTTTGCTTCTTCACATTGAAGGATTGAATGTGATTGACGATCAAAGTTGGGATCAATTGGAACGATGGTATACAAAAGGATGGCGATCACTTGGTATTGTTTGGAATCTGACCAACCCACTTGGTGGAGGTGCGAACGATTCAACACATGGACTCACACAACTAGGTCTAGATGTCATCCAATGGTGTCTTAATAAAAAAATGGTGGTTGATTTGTCGCACATGAATGAACAAACATTTTGGGATGCGACCAAAATTGTGAATCGTCCGCTTTATGTAAGCCATGGAAATTGTCGATCACTGTGTGATTCTCCGCGAAATTATTCAAACAATCAACTACATGTCATTGCTAAAACTGATGGTGTGATTGGAATTTTTTTCGCCAAAACATATGTCACTGGCAGGGAAAAACCAGCAACGATAAAAGATGTTGTTGCGCACATTCAGCACGCAAGAAAAATCGTCGGTGAAGACCATATTGCGCTAGGCACTGATCTTGGTGGAATCATTCACGGATTTCCGGACGGACTCGGTTCTCTTAATTCATTATCAGCTCTTTTTGCGGCTTTGATTGACGAAGGATGGACAGAGAAAATGATGGAAAAGCTCTGTTATAAGAATGCCACAAGAGTTCTGAAAGCATATTTATGATTGGAATTTTTGATTCAGGAATTGGTGGACTTGGCGTTGCCAGTCAAATTCGCAAGAAAGCTCCGCTAGCCGATCTTGTTTACTTTGGTGATTTGGCGAACATGCCCTACGGTCCAAGAAAAACCGAAGAATTGTTTGAACTCACTCTTAACGCAATGAGATTTTTGAAGTCGAAAGGTGCGACCCAATTTGTGGCCGCTTGTAATAGTTTGTCTGTTACTGTGATTGCACCTCTTGCAGATTTGTTTGAAACACCAAAAACACGCGTAATTGAAATGGTTGTTCCGACAGTTAACGCTGTTTGTGAACGGACGCATGGAAAGATTTTGATTGCGGCAACTCTTGCAACAGTTCGTTCTGGAATGTATGAGTGTGCGTTTACACAACAAAGATTATCGGTTGAGGCAATTGCTTTGCCAAAACTAGCCGAAGCTGTTGAACGTCTGGCAAGTGAATCGGAACTAGAAGAGATTATTGCTCCCGCGGTTCAAAAAGCGATAGACATGCATGCACAGATGTTAGTTTTTGGTTGCACGCAATTTCCGTTTGCTCGATCGGTTTTTTCACGAGCATTTGAGAAACGTGAATATGAGATTGAGCTGTTTGATCCAAGCGAAGCTGTTGCTGACGAGGCAATAAAAACATTCAATGTGGAAGGGGAAGCGTTGAACACATTTTTTGTGTCAAAATCTTCACAGGTATTTAATCAAACAGTGATTGATTTATTTGGATCGCATACAAAAGTGACTCTTATAAATACAGAAAAGTCTGTGGATAATTAGTGGATTATACCTTCTTCTAAAACTTGCATAATTTTAACAGAATGGTATATTTATATTGCCTCGCGTCAGGGTGGGTTTGTCCATGATTTCAAACAACTTTTCGGTCCATGTGTGACTGGTTTGCCAGACAACAGGACCTGACGGAAAAATCCATTGTCTTGATCGACATAGCGGAAAACAAACTGCTATCATCGCTTGACAGACTGGAAGACAAATCCGATTACGTTGATCATATTCTAGGACACCCACTCAAACGTGAGGCACAAAAAATTAAAACCGCCCTAGTTAAATCAAAGGGCGGTTTTGAATTATCCACAATTTTCTTTTTTTTCCGGAAGTATTTCATATTTTATGATAAAATACATATGTCCGCAGTGCCGCGTCAGTCCTCGAGGTCTGATCAAAGCGCTTCTTTAGACATCACATTATAAAACAAGATTTATCCATCCGCGTAAACAGCGATCTGCTCGTCCTTCGCGAAGAAAAATCCTCTATGTATCTACCGATACATTTGCGGTTTTTCTTCACTGCAGGACTTCGCATCTCATCTGTATACGCGGCGGCTAAAGTCATGTTTTATAATGTGATGTCTATCTCAGAAGAATGGGTGCGAGCTCGAAATCATCTAGTCCCATCGGACAATCAGTCTCTCTGCTTTGGGTGCTTTACCGCACCCTCTTTTTTTTGTTAGTTACTTGGCTAAATTTCGTTTAAGAGCTATCCTAAAATCAATATGCCCAGTTAGAAGGCCGTTGTAATAAATGAACGACTAATTGGGCTAATATCTATTTTTATTACTAACGTTTGGTTCTAAAGAAAAAATTTTTCACAAAATTTTTTCTAGAGGCCTTCTAACGGGGTATGCCCGACTCAAAACGACCACTTAAAATGACAGGTGAGGAAATTCACAGTGTATTTGGAAATCGCGAGATTTTGAATATGGAAACAGAACAAGCCGAGCTTTCTTCGCATATTGACGCGCTTCGTGAAGTAATGGCAGAAAGTTGGGAAGATGAAGAAGTAGTTGCCAAGACACAGAGTCAAATAGATGAACTTGAAGAAAAATTACGCGCTTTGCGAGAGAAGATGCGTGAAAGACGTAAAGGTTTTGGTGAAACTATTGAACACGCAAAAAATCCAGATGTTTCACCTTGAGTATTTATGTTAAGAAATCGATTTTTTAAATTTTTTAATGTCTTCGTTCACACATTTGTTGCGTGGGTGGTTCTTATGTTTGTGTTGAATTTTTTTACGTCTTTGTCGCGCGATGTTTTTGCATTTTTACACATTCTGTTTGCGGTAATAATTTTTGCAATCGTGTTTCGTTCCTATTATCAAGCTCATGAAAACTCTTCACATTTTGTAACAGTGATTCAGGCTATTGTTTCTTTTGTTATTTTTGAAATCGTTTACATTAATTTTTTTCAACCAGGTCCAAGCCATCTTCTGGATTTTATTGATTGGATTTTACCATTTTTTTTAGTTGTCTCAACGATTTACGCTATTGGAAAACACAAACGCCTATGACTCTTGTGCTCAATCTTCTAGTCTTGGCTCTCCATTCCCTTGTTGCTTGGGTATTACTTGAAATTTTTGTGAACAATGCGCACAGGTTAGGTCGTAAGCCTTACATTTTTTTTCATTATCTTTGTGTGATCGCTGCGTTCGCAATTAGTTTTTTTGTTTATTTTGAATATTTTGTGGCATTTTCAATTTTTTCAACAACATGCATTGCAATGGTGTTCGTCTCTCTTTTAGAACTTATTGTATTTGGATATCTTTATTCAGGAGATCGTTGGTTTCTGAATTACGTTGATTGGATTTTCCCTATGTTTCTTGCAATGAGCACGATTTATTTTATGGGAATAGTAGTAAAGTAGAAAAGCCCGGCGGAGCCGGGTCCGGCTTCGCCGGATAGCAAAGTAGCAAAGGTGAAGCGGTTTGGAAGCGGTGAAATCTATAACCGCTGCAGTTCTGCTTCACTTCTGCTGTAATTCTTCCTATCCTCTGCTACTATGCTACTCTGCTACTAATTACTATGTCTGACAATTTCTTAATCACAGGCGGAAGACCTCTTAGTGGAGAAGTAACACTTTCAGGCGCAAAGAATGCGGCGTCAAAAATGATGATCGCTAGTTTGTTGTCTGATGAATTAGTTGAGATTGAAAATGTTCCACGTCAACAAGAGACAGCTATCACGCAAGAAATCATCACAACAGTTGGGGCACAGATTGAATGGGCTGATGAACACACGCTTCGAACAACAACAAAAGCAATCAACACAACTTCTGTCCACTCACTTTCGCGAAAAAATAGAATTAGCATTCTTGCGCTTGCTCCACTTTTACATCGAGCTGGGGAAGCATATGTTCCACTTGTTGGTGGAGATGCGATTGGACCTCGTCCTGTAAATTTTCATATTGAGATTATAAGAAAAATGGGCGCGTCAATAGAAATAGAAAATGATGGGTATCACGCAACAATCAAAAAACGTTTGAAAGGATCGCTTATTGAACTTCCGTACCCATCAGTTGGCGCGACCGAGACAGCGATTCTTGCCGGTGTTCTAGCAGACGGTCGAACAACAATTCACAACGCGGCAACCGAACCAGAAATTCAAGAACTTATAATGATGCTCCAGAACATGGGCGCTGTGATTCAGATAAATGCTTGTCGCTCAATGGAAATTATCGGTGTTGAAAAATTGCGCGGAACACATGTGCGTGTAATGCCGGATCGAATGGAAGCCGCGTCTTACGCGTGTATGGCACTGGGTACTCGCGGAGAAATTTTTGTACGAGGCGCGGAACATCAACACATGGTAACTTTTTTGAATGCTGTTCGTCGCATTGGGGGAGAGTATGAAGTGAAACCAGACGGAATTATTTTTCGTGGTGCATCGTCTTATCACGGAATTGAACTTGAAACAGATACCCATCCTGGTTTCATGACAGATTGGCAACAACCGTTTGTTGTGGTGCTCACACAAGCAAAAGGGATTTCAGTTGTTCATGAAACGGTTTATGAAGATCGTTTTGGATATACCCAGACATTAAATGATATGGGTGCTAATGTTTCACTCTTTAGCAATTGTCTTGGCGAAATTGAATGTCGCTTCAAAGGACAAAATTATCGTCACTCTGCTGTGATCACTGGCCCAACTTCTTTGCACGCGGCAGAAGTTGAAGTTCCTGATATTCGCGCAGGTCTCGCGTTTGTTGTTGCGGCGCTTGTTGCTGATGGTACTTCAACACTTCGTGGAATAGAGCATCTTGAAAGAGGTTATGAAAAGTTAGAAGAAAAGTTGCGTCAGGTTGGCGCACAGGTAGAACGGTCAAATAAATAAATACGAATAATAATAAAGAGCGATAGCACTGTGTCGGAGGGAACAGCGGCGACAGTCCGATGGCCTGGAGACACGGTGCTATCGCTTCTTTATTCGTATTTCGATATTCTAATTTCGAATTTGGTATAATACCTTTCTATGTTTCTAGATATACTCTTTACATCTCCAGCAGTTGCGCTTGCATGGGCTGTTGCGATTTTGGCATCACTGACCATTCATGAATTTTCTCACGCGTTTGTTAGTTCGTTGCTTGGAGACAAAACTGCTGAAAGGGAAGGACGCCTTACACTCAATCCTCTTGCTCATTTGGATCTCATTGGTCTCATTCCACTTCTTCTTTTTGGTTTTGGATGGGCAAAGCCGGTTCCGTTTAATCCATACAATTTGAAAAATCCAAAATGGGATTCTGTGAAAATCGCGCTTGCAGGTCCTGTTGCAAATTTCATTCTTGCACTTGTTGCCGCGATAGCGTTTCGAATTACATCAACTCAACTTGGGCCTGTTAATCTTTTGCCAGTGTTTTTGTTTTGGCTTGTCATTTTGAATTTGTTTCTTCTTTTTTTTAATGTGATTCCGATTCATCCACTAGATGGATCAAAACTTTTTTTCGCGTTGTTTGATAATCCAAAGTATGAACGTTTGCGAGCCTTTGTCGCAATCCGTGGTCCACAGATTCTGATGGCCGCTGTTTTTCTAGCCATACTTACTAATTTGAATATTTTCTTTTTTATTTCCGCGCCGTCTTACTCTGTTTGCAATTCAATGATTGGACAGAATTGCTTGTGGTATTTCGCGAGCATGTTTTAGATTTTTTTTCGTCATTCTGATGGAGCCCTTCGACTTCGCTCAGGGTAGACTCCGCGACTGAAGAATCTGTGTAACTAATGTTGACACGGAATGATCATTAACATAACGTAGCTTTTGTGTTTTGATACGAGAAGGAGTGAGAAGATGGAAACATCCCAATCGAAATCAAGATCTCAAAATAGAAGGATCGGTTGTGTAGTTGGATTTGTGTTATTCCTTTACGGTTTTATTCCATCAACACTCCTTGGCTATCAATGCGGGAGAGCCCTTTCTGAAGTATTACTCGATCATTCGATTAAGGTCGACACATCCCTCTTATCGAAATTCTTCGTTTACGGTGGAATGGGGGTTGGTTTCGTCCTTGGTCTTCTCGTTTGTGTCTTGATCGGCGTTTTGATAGCGGAAAGTGTTGAAGAACTCCGCAGTGGTGTTCAAAAAAGGGGCACAAACACATAGATGCACATTGATCAAGCTTCTCACTGACTTCGCAAACGCGAGGTCTTTTTGTTAAGAAGTGATGGAGTGGTGGAGTGATGGAGTTGTGTAATCGAATTAGGAATTTGGAATCAGGAATTATGAATATGCGCTTTCTGAATATTCCTACTTCTTAATTCCTACTTCCTAATTCAATTTCATGACTTTGACTTCGGACTCCATGTCTTTCTCCTCTCCTTGACGCTTTTCGGGTCGAATGTTATTCTTCTGGCGTTCTATTTTAATTATCACTATGCCCCGTTAGAAGGCCGTTGTTATCAACTGACGATCAATTGGGCTAATATCTATTTTTATCACTAACGTTTGGTCTTAAAGAAAAAATTTTTCACAAAATTTTTTCTGGAGGCCTTCTAACGGGGTATGCCAACAGTCAATCAACTTATTCGTTTTGGACGTAAATCAAAAGCGACAAAGTCAAAGTCGCCAGCTTTACAGTTTACTTACGATTCACTCCACCGCAAACGCACTGATTATCCAAGCGGAAGCTCGTTTAAGCGTGGCGTGTGTGTAAAGGTGACAACAATGACACCAAAGAAACCAAACTCGGCGATTCGAAAAATCGCGCGCGTTCGTCTTTCAAACGGAATGGAAGTTAATGCTTACATTCCTGGTGAGGGACACAACTTGCAGGAACACTCAATTGTGATGATCCGAGGTGGACGCGTGAAGGACTTGCCTGGTGTTCGATATCACATTGTTCGCGGAGTATATGACACACAAGGAGTCGAAGGTCGCAAGCAAGGTCGTTCAAAGTACGGCGCAAAGCGCGGTAAGAAAAAGTAGTAGCAGGCTAACGGCTAAAGGCTAATAGCTAAAGGCCAATTCCTAATTAATCGACGGAGTACTCCGATTACGCACGGAGGAAGTAATAGTTATCACACAATGAAACAGACTCGATAAACGGTCAAAATTTTACAGTACTTGTTTTTCGCCTGGAAAAATCCTCACGGTATCTACTGATACCGCTACGGTTTTTCCAGGTTCCAAAACTTCGTCCTGTGAAATTTTGTCTCGTTTCTAAGTCATGTTTCATTATGTGATAACTATTTCCGTCAAACCCATAAACATATGCGAGGTAAACAAGCACAAAAACGCAAACTCGATCCAGATCCAAAATTTGGAAATGTACAAGTGACTAAACTCGTAAATTACGTTATGCACGGTGGTAAAAAAACCGTTGCGCAACAAGTTGTTTACGATTGTTTTGATATTGTAAGCACAAAAACAAAACAGAGTCCGATTGATATTTTTGAAACAGCGCTAAAGAACGTGATGCCATCACTTGAGGTGAAGAGCCGTCGTGTTGGAGGAGCA